>Ga0307499_10000056_pt1 | contig 37557 bp, 33 predicted proteins | sample 13_S_MG_FD_201363 | JGI IMG/M metagenome (GOLD analysis project Ga0307499, IMG submission 201363) | Soil microbial communities from Populus trichocarpa stands in riparian zone in the Pacific Northwest, United States - 13_S | ecosystem: Environmental > Terrestrial > Soil > Riparian zone > Trees... | reverse complement strand
GCCCTCGGTGATCTTGTCTGCGACCAGCGCCCCGTCCTGCATCGCCCAATTGGCTTTGCCGACCTCGGTCCAGTCGCCCATCTTCTTGTCATCGACAAGCGTCACCCAGCCATCGCTCTGGCCGGACGCGACGCTGGAAAATTGAACGGCGGCGGCGCCGATCAACAGACCGGCGGCAAGTATCGACAAACGCTTCATGAACGTAGCCCTCCCATGGCTGCTTTTGGTTGGGTGGAAACCTATCACCGCGACACGCGGCGTAAATCCGTTTTCCATGCTGCAGTTGCGTTGTGCGGCATTTCGTTTTCGCTGCCGCCGATCACGCATGCACCTGCGCGCCTTGCTCCGCGGGAAGCAGACCGGCTAGCATCGCGGCAACAGAGATGAGTTCAGCTCACGAGACGGCAACGGAGGAAACTATGAACGCGGCAGCCCGATCCTGGCGATACGTCATGACACCGCTGGTTTTCGCCGGCATGCTGGGCGCCTCTTCCGCGGCGGAGCTAAATCCGGCCGCCGTCATCTACAAATTGCCGGACCAGATTCCCTGGGGCCCGGTTACCGCCTCCGGCGCGCAAAGCGCTGTCGTGGTAGGCGATCCGACAAAGCCCGGCTTCTACATGGTCTACAACAAATGGACCAAGGGCAATCATTTCAGCCGTCCGCACTTCCACCCCAATGATCGCTACATCGTCGTGCTGCAGGGCACGTGGTGGGTCGGCTCGGGGCCGGAATTCGATCCCGCCAACACGACGCCGATGCCGGCCGGCAGCCTCGTCACCCATTTCGGCAAGCAGGTGCATTGGGACGGCGCCAAGGATGAGGACACCGTTCTCCTGATCATGGGTGAAGGCCCGGCAACGTCAACGGCGGCGGAAGAGAAATAACCCCGGCGCCGCCAATCCATTCCCGCAACTATTCCACGGCGCATCTCATGCTGTTTCAATGCAAAGTCTGCGGCCCCGCGACCGATCACGGCAGCGCGCCGAAACGTTCGGATAACAAGTCCAAACCGTGGCGCACCATCGATATTCACTGCCACTGCATGGTGCCCGAAGCGAACGCGATGGTGCTGAAGGCGACCGGGATTCCCGGCGGCGGCGAAACGCCGAACGCCAACGCCCATGTCAACGCGCTCACCAAAAGCATCCAGCCGCAGCGCGGCAAGATCGATTTTCCGAAGCTGACCGATCTCGACACCCGCCTTGCCGACATGGACCGCGACGGCATCGACGTGCAGGTGATCTCGCCCTATCCCGGCCATTTCGTCTATGCCGCGCCGCCCGAGGTGGCGCGCGATAGCTGCCACATGGTCAACGATCACATCGCCGGCATGGTGGCGAAACACCCCGACCGCTTGATGGGCATGGGCACTGTCCCGCTGCAGGACCCCGGCATGGCCGTCACTGAGCTGAACCGCACCGTCAAGGAGCTTGGTTTCCGTGGCGTTGAACTCTGCACCAATGTCAGGGGCGTCGATCTCACCCGCGCCGGGCTGGAAAAATTCTTTGCCCGCGTCGAGGAACTCGGCGTGATGATCTTCCTGCATCCGTTCGGCACCAGCCTGGTCGGCCGCATGGAGGATCATTATTTTCCGAACACCATCGGACATCCGCTGGATTCCGCGCTGTGTGTCGGACACCTCGTGTTCGACGGCTATCTCGAACGCTTTCCAGAACTGAAAATCTGCATCGCTCATGGCGGCGGCTACATCCCCGGCTATTGGGGGCGTTTCGATCACGCCTTCGCGCATCGCGAGGATTGCCGCGTCACCATCAAGAAGCCGCCGTCGGCGTATCTGAAGAAGCTCTATTTCGACACGGTCGTGTTCGACGAGCGCGAACTGAAACATTTGATCGATATCTGGGGCGCCGATCACATCATGCTCGGCACCGATTATCCCTTCGACATGGCGGAACCGGATCCGGTCGGCTTGCTCGGCCGGATCAAGGGTGTCAGCAAAAAAGACATGGCGCTGGTGGCCGGCGGCAATGCTGCCCGGCTGCTGGGCCTGCCGGATGCTGGTCCGACGACCTAGCAACCATTTCAGCGGCGGCGCGTTTCATGCCCTCAACCAGATCAGGGATATGAAACATGGGTTCTGCTTCGGAGATCCGGGAACATATGGACGTCATCTCGTCGGACAAGAAGACGGTCGGCAAGGTCGACCATCTGGAAGGGACCGACAAGATCAAGCTGACCAAACAGAGTTCGCCTGATGGGCAGCACCATCACTTCATTCCGTTGTCGTGGGTCGACCACGTCGATCAGCACGTCCATCTGAACAAATCGGGCGCCGACGTGACCTCGCACTGGCAGCATGGCCGCCAGTAACCGGCTGACGTGCATTGCGCTGACCGTGGATGCGGATATCATCAGACGTCAGGAGATGGAATGCACCCGGCGGCGGTACTGCAACTTGAACGCATGATCGACGAATACAACACGTGGCGGGCCGTTCCTGAACAGGAACGCTCGCCGGCGCCGGCATGGTGGTGGGGGCCGGCGATTGAGTTGCGCGCCTCCTCCCAGCCGCTCCCCGCTGAGTGGTGCGCCCAACTCGGATTGCCGGAGCGGGCGACTTATGCTGCCGCGGCGGACGTCTTCCTCGGCGCTTTCGCAGGCCAGACGGCTGTGCCTTGGGCTTACGACTTCCCGGGCAAAGCCGAAGTTCCGGATCCAGGGGTCCGCGAGCTGCATCCGCAGCCGTCAGACGACAGCGCCTTTCAGCCCTGACCCCGCTTCCGGCTGCAATGGCGGCGAGGCGAGCAGTCGCTCGGCGCGAAGCAGCTCGGCCAATTGCTTGGCGGGCAGCGGCTTGGAGAACAGAAAGCCCTGCATTTCGTCGCAGGCGTGGCTGCGCAGGAAAGCCTCCTGTTCCAGGGTTTCCACGCCCTCCGCAATGACGGTCATGCCAAGCGCCTTGCCCATGCTGATGATCGCCTGCGCGATGGCCTGGTCTTCGGAATCGATCGGCAAATCGCGAACGAAGGAACGATCGATCTTGATCGTATCGATCGGGAACTGCTTCATCAGCGACATCGACGAATAGCCGGTTCCGAAATCGTCGATCGCAAGGCGAATGCCGCGGCTCTGGATCGCATCCAGCACCTTGATTGCGCGCGAGACATTGCGCATCACCATGCTCTCGGTGACTTCGAGCTGCAGCAGCACCGCCGACATGCCGCTGGCCACCAGCGCCTCGTCGACATCCTGCAACAGATGCGGATCGGCGAACTGCCGCGGCGACAGGTTGACCGCCATCGTCACCGGCCGCAGGCCGCGACGCTGCCAGGCCATGTTCTGCGCGCAGGCCTCCTTGAGCACCCAGCGACCGATCGGAACGATCAACCCGGTTTCCTCGGCCAGCGGAATGAACTGCCCCGGCGACACGGTGCCGAGTTCGGGATGATTCCAGCGCAGCAGCGCCTCGACGCCGGTGATCTGGCCGGTCGCCATGTCGATCTTGGGCTGATAGTGCAGCGAGAACTGGTCGCGCTCCAGCGCGCGGCGCAGGGCGCTCTCCAGCTTCAGTCGCTCGATCGACTGCGTCTTGAATTCCTTGGTGAAGAAGCGGAAGCCGTTCTTGCCGTCTTCCTTGGCAAGATACATCGCCATGTCGGCGTTCTTGGTCAGCGTCTGAATGTCGGTGCCGTCGGTCGGGTACATCGCGATCCCGATCGAGGCCGTAGTGTGGCACTCATGTCCGCTGAGTTGCAGCGGCTGGCTCAATATCGAAAGAAGGTCGCCCGCAATGCGCTCGACCTCGGGACGCTCGGCGGCCTCCTCCAGAATGACCACGAACTCGTCGCCGCCGAGCCGCGCCACCACATCGCTCGAGCGCAGCGCACGGCGCAGCCTGCCGCCGATCTCCACCAGCAGCATGTCGCCGGCGTCATGCCCCAGCGAGTCGTTGATGACCTTGAACCGGTCGAGATCGATGAACAGCAGGGCAAACTGCCGCTGGTAGCGCGCGGCGGCATCGATCGCGCGGCGCAGCATGCCGTTGAACATTTCCCGGTTCGGCAGATGCGTGAGGCTGTCATGCGATGCCAGATACTCGATGCGCTCGTCGGCCCTGGCCTTTTCATCGACGCGGTCGAAATTCTCCAGCGCGAAAGATACGTTGTCGACCAGCCGCTGCAACAGCTCGGCAAACTCGGGCGTGAACGTTTCCTTCTCAAGGGAAATGAAAATCATGACGCCGACCACGCGCCCCTGCGCGAACAGGGGGAACGCGCCGCCGGAATTGGCGCCATCGCGGCGCGCTCTGTCGTGGAACGCTTTAACGCTGGAGTCGGCCAGGTAATCGTTGACGATGCAGGCCTGTCGCGAACGGATCGCCCTGCCGGAGAGCCCGTGTCCCTCGGGGCGCATGACGCTGGCCGAGACACGCACCTGCAGCGCGCTGGCGGCGGTTGGACCGGCGGCGGCGATGACATCGAGGAAGTCGTCATCCGGCTTCATCAGCATGATCGAGGTCGAGGTGAATTTGCCGCCTTTGGCAGCTGCTTCGCACACCAGTTCGAACAGCTCCGCCCGCGAAGTCGCGCGGATGATCGCTTCGTTGGTTGAGCTCAGCGCCGCCAGCATACGCGTCAGGCGCTCCTTCTGCACCTCGGTTCTTGCCTTGTCGTCGGCATGGTCGAAATTCTCCAGCGCAAAAGACACGTTGTCGACGAGGCGCTGCAGCAGCTCCGCAAACTCCGGCGTGAACGTATCCTTCTCGAGCGACATGAACGACATCGCGCCGACCACCTGCCCCTGCACCAGCAAGGGGAATGACGCGCCGGAATTCGTGCCGTCAAGCCGCGCCCTGTGGTGAAATGCCTCCGCGTTCGGATCGGCAAGGTAGTCGTTTATGATGCAGGGCCGCTGGGAGCGTATCGCCTGGCCGCACAGCCCGCGTCCCTCGGGTTGCATCTCATTGACCGATATCGTTGCCAGCCGCGCGCTGAGCCCGGTCGGACCGGCGGCCCCCACGACGTCGAGATAGTCGCTGTCGGTTTTTCTCAACGCGATGGAGGTCAAGGTGAACTTGCCGCCGTCGGCCGCGGCCTCGCACACCAGATCGAACAATTCCGCCCGCGACGTCGCGCGGATGATCGCCTCATTGGTCGCACTCAGCGCCGCCAGCATGCGCGTCAGGCGTTCCTTCTGGATCTCGGTCCGTGCCTTGTCGTCGGCGTGGTCGAAATTCTCCAGCGCAAACGACACGTTGTCGGCCAAGCGTTGCAGGAGTTCGGAAAACTCGGGCGTGAAGGTGTCCTTATCCCGAGACATATAGATCATGACGCCGACCGGCTCGCCGCGAACCAGCAGCGGAAAGGCGGCGCCGGACTGAGCGCCGTAGGTGCCGACGACGCCCTGGAACGCGGCGACGCGCTGGTCGGTCACATAATCATTGGTGATGCAAGGCCGCCTGGTTCGAAACGCCGTTCCGCTGAGCCCGCGGCCCTCAGGACGGGCTTCGTCCACCGACAACCTGACGTGACGCGTCGTCTCGGCAGCCGGGCCCGCGGCGGCGACGATCCTGAGCAGATCGCTGCCGGCAGTGGCCAGCGCGATAGTGGTCGAGGTGAACCGGCCGCCGTTCGCCACCGCCTCGCACACCATGTCAAACAGTTCGTCGCGGGATTTGGCCCGCATGATGGCTTCGTTGGTTGCGCTGAGCGCGGCGAACATTCGCGTCAGGCTCTCCTTCTGACTTTCGGTCCTCGCCTTTTCGTCGGCCCGATCGAAGGTTGCGATCGCAAACGACACGTTGTCGGTGAGCCGCTGCAGCAGTTCGGCGAATTCAGGCGTGAACGTATCCTTCTCGGAGGAAATGAAGAACATCACGCCGACCGCCCGGCCGGAAACCATCAGCGGGAATGCCGCGCCAGCCATGGCGCCATCGCTGTGGATGAATTGATGAAACGCCGATCCACGGGTGTCCGCGCGCATATCGTTGGAGATGCAGGCCCGGCGGGAACGAAACGCGTTGCCGCACAGTCCGCGCCCTTCCGGATGATCCGCGTTGATGGAAACCTTGACCCGGCGCATGTTGTGGGCCGTTGGCCCCGCTACGGCAACCATATCGGTATAGTCGCTGTCCGACCGCGCCAGGAGAATGCTGGTCGAGTTGAACCGGCCGCCCTTCGCGGCAGCTTCGCACACCAGTTCGAACAGCTCCGTCCGCGACGTTGCACGAACGATTGCTTCGTTGGTCGCGCTGAGCGCCGCCAGCATACGCCCCAGACGCTCCTTCTGGGCGTCGGCTCTGGCCTTTTCGCCGGATCGCTCGAAATTTTCAATCGCGAACGAAACGTTCTCCCCGATCCGCGCCATCAGCGCGATGATCTCTTCATCCTCCGCCCAGGATTTTCCGACAAAGAACATCAGCACCCCGATGCTTTCGCCGGCCTTGATCAAGGGAACCGCGACGCAGGCGGTGACGCCGGTCTCGCGCGCGGTCTGATGCCAGGGCTGCCCCAGGGCCGAGTTGAGGATATCGTCGTTGACGGCCGGCTTCTGCGTTCGGAACGCCCTGCCGCAGACGCCCGTTCCATACACGTTTTCGGCATCGATCGAGAACGGCGCGCGCATGATCTGTTCGACGATGGCGCCCGTCCCGGCGACCGGCTTCAGCCAGATCGAGTCCGGCTCCGCCAGCAGGACCACGGTGGCTGCGGATTTGCCGTTGTATACCGCGGCATCGCAAACGCGCTGATAAAGTTCCTGTTCAGTCTTGGCACGCAAGATAGCTTCGTTGGTCGCGCTGATGGCGCCGAACATCCGGTTCAACCGCCGTGTCACGCGTTCGCCGCTCTTGCGCGCGGCCTCGTGTTCGAAATTGTCGAGCGCAAACGAAATGTTTGCCGAAACCCGCTCCAGCATCGCGACGATCTGCCCGTCGATCGAGTGCGGCTCACGCCGTGAAACGAGCAGCACGCCGACACTCTCGCCATTGCGGATCAGCGGCAGCGCCGCTGCCGCACCTATGTGCCCGGCTCTGGCTCCCTCGCGCCAGGGCAGCGAGCACGGGTCGTTCAGAAAATCGTTGCTGACGCATAGCTTCCGATTACGGAAGGCCTGCCCGGAGACCCCGGAACCCTCAGGCGTACCGGCCACGATCGAAATGTCGATGCTGCTCAGGCGCGGAACGTCGTCGCCAAAACCGGCGGCGAAGCGCAGCAGATTGGTTTCCGGCTCCAGCAGGAAAACCGCCACGGCCAGGAAGTCGCCAACCGAGAATGCGGCTTCGCAGACCTTCGCGTACAGTTCTTCCGGTGATTTGGCGTACAGAATCGCTTCGTTGGTCGCATTCAACGCCGCGAATGTGCGTGCGATGTCGGTCTTCACCGTCCCCAAGCTCCCTGCCGGCAGCGCTGGCTGCCCTGCCGGATTTTATGCGTGCAGGAGGCCTAAATGCCCGTTATTGGCGACTGCGAGTTCAAATTCAGAGTAAATGTGACGCGAACGAACGGCGGTTTCGCTCAGGAGAACTACGGGCTCTTTCACGATTTGTCAGCCTTACCGACCGCCGGGCGCCATGCGGTCCGCCGAATGCAATGCCGAATTTTGCAGAGTGAAATTCCAGGCGATCGAGGACCGTGCCTGCGGCATGGCTAACAGGATATTTCCACGCTTGCCCTGCCGTCGCTGCTTTGACAGCATGCCGCCGCGACAACAAGCAAGACCCGCCGCGCGGGCGCTCAAAGTGAGGAAATTCCATGCCGATCGTCCAGGCCGACCGTCTCACGCACATCGGCGCGGCGCTGCTCAGGGCCGCCGGCGCGTCAGAGGAGGAGGCCGAAGCGGTAGCTGTCGGCTGCGTGAATGCCAATCTCGCCGGTCACGACTCCCACGGGGTGATCGCGATCCCGACCTATATCGACCGCATCAAGGCCGGGCATATCGTGCCGGGCGCGAAATGGACCATCGTCCGGGAATCGCCGACCACGACCGTGATCGATGGCCACTGGGGTTTTGGCTTCCACGTCAACGCCAAGGCGATGGCGCTCACGATCGAGAAGGCGAAGACCGCCAATGTGGCGGCCTGCACCGTGTTCCGCCAGAGCCATGTCGGGCGGCTCGCCGCCTATCCGATGATGGCGATGCGGGCGGGCATGATCGGCATTGCCGCCGCCGATTCCGGCCGTTCGCCGAAACACGTCGCGCCGTTCGGTGGGCGCGAGGCAAGGCTCGGCACTAACCCGATCTCGATTGCGGTGCCATCCGATCTCGAGGCGCCATTCTATCTTGATATGGCGACCTCGGCGGTCGCAGCCGGCAAGATCGCGCTGTCGATCGCGCGCGGCGAACAGATCCCGCAGGGCTGGATCATCGACGCGGAGGGCCGCCACACCACCGATCCCACGCAGTATCGCAAGGGCGGCGCGCTGCTGCCGCTCGGCGGCACCGAGGGCTACAAGGGAAGTGGCCTCGCCGCGATGGTCGAAGTGCTGTGCGGCCTGCTCACGGGCTTGGGCTTTGGCGTGGAACCGACCGGCCGCCACAATGACGGATGCTTCATGGCGGTGTTCAATGTCGCTGCCTTCCGTCCCCTGAAGGATTTCGAGAAGGAGGTCGGCGAGTTCGCGCGCTATCTGAAATCGACGCCGCCATCCGAGGGCTCGCCGGGCGTGTTCTATCCGGGCGAGGTCGAACACATTCGCGAGCAGCAGCGCAGGCGCGACGGCATCGCAGTCGAGGACGCGACCTGGGACAAATTGAAGGCGCTGGCCACCGACTACAAACTGGCAGCCGAACTCGACCTGAAATGAATTCCGCCCGCACAAGGAGAACGGCATGACACGGCAAATGGCGCTGGTGGGGTTCCTGCAAGCGCAAAACTGCACCAACCTGCCGAGTTCATGGCGGCATCCGGAATCCCGCGACGATTCGATGTCGGCGGACTACTATCAGGAGATCGGCCGGATTCTCGAAGCCGGCAAATTCCACATGGCGTTCTTCGACGACCGCCTGGCAATGCCGGACCGTTACGGCAACGACCACGCCCACACTGTCGAATACGGCATCCGCTGCGTGAAGATGGACCCGCTGATCGTGCTGACCACGATGGGCATGGCCACGACGAAGCTCGGGCTGGGGTCGACCGCCTCGACCACCTATTTCGAGCCGTTCGACGTCGCGCGCCGTTTCGCCACCCTCGATTTGATGTCGGGCGGACGTGCAGGCTGGAACGTCGTCACCTCGCTCAATGACGGCGAGGCCCACAACATGGGCAAGGACGCTCATCTCGAACATGACTACCGCTACGACCGCGCCGACGAGTTCATGGAAGTCGTTCTCGGCCACTGGGACACCTGGGAAGACGGCTCGCTGATCATGGACAAGAAGACCGGCCGCTTCGCCGATCCAACCAAAGTGAAGCGGCTCGACCACAAGGGCGAGTTCTACAAGTCGCGCGGCCCGTTCACTGTGCCGCGCTCGGCGCAGGGCCATCCCGTCATCATCCAGGCCGGCGCCTCCGGCCGCGGCCAGCGCTTTGCGGGACGATGGGGCGAGGTGATCTTCACCGCCGCGCGCAACGTCGCCGCCGCAAAGGAAGGCTATGCGGCGGTCCGCACCGAAGCGGCGAAAGCCGGCCGCGATCCGGACCAGATGCGCCTCTGCAACCTCACCACGCCGGTCTGCGCCGCGACCAAGGCCGAAGCCGAGGACAAGATGGCCGTGATCAACAAGCTGCCGCTGGAGATCGACGCATTGTCGCTGCTCGCGGAAGCCTTGAACTTCGACTTCGCCTCCAAGCCGCTCGACGAGCCACTGACGTCAGAAGACCTCAAGAGCATGCAGGGCATTTTGGGCATTCGCGACGGCGTGCTCAAGACTTCAGGCAAATCCAATCCCAGCGCGCGCGATTTCGTCACCTTCTCCGGCCGTGGCCAGGTGCATGACGCGATCGTCGGCGGCCCGAAAGAGGTTGCGGACAAGTTGGAGGAAATGTTCGTCGAGCGCGGCTGCGACGGCTTCGTCATCGCGGCCACCATCGTGCCCGGCTCCTACGCCGATTTCGTCAAGCATGTCGTGCCGGAATTGCAGCGCCGCGGCCTGTTCCACAAGGATTACGCCGGCAAGACGCTGCGTGAGAATCTCGGCCTGACGCGCCCCACAGCCGGCGCCTGGAAATCCACGCCGCGGGCCGCGGCCGAATAACAATAACAACGAGGGCACCTCATGCGTTGGCTCAAATTCACCGCCGCCGGCAAGACATCCTGGGGCATCGTCGAGGGCGACAGCGTGATCGCCGTCAACGGCGACCCGTTCGGCGAATGGCAGCGCGGAACGCAGTCGCACGCGCTGAAAGACGTCAAGATCGAACTGCCGCTGATCCCGCGCACCTTCTATTGCGTCGGGTTGAACTACCTCAAGCACCTCAAGGAGGCCGCCGACAAGGCCGGCACGGTGCCCAACGTGCCCGACCGGCCCGAGATCGGCTATCGCGCGCAAAATGCGCTGATCGCCCATGACGAGGATGTGGTGATCCCGGCGAGCGCGACCGAGAAGATTCACTACGAGGGCGAACTTGTCGTGGTCATCGGCAAGAAGGCAAAACATCTCACTGAAACCAACGCGATGGATTGCGTATTCGGCTACACCATCGGCAACGATGTCAGCGAGCGCACCTGGCAGAAGGCGGATCGCAGCCTGTGGCGATCCAAAAACGCCGATACCTTCAAGCCGATGGGGCCATGGATTGAAACCGATGCCGACCTCGACAAGATGGAAACCGTGATCCGGGTCAACGGCAAGGAGACCGGCCGCTTCCATACCAACGACATGATCTTCGGCGTCGTGCCGTTCCTGGTGGAGCTATCGAAATACTTCACGCTGTCGCCGGGCGACGTGATCTGGATGGGCACCGACGGTGCCTCGCCCAACCTGAAAGCCGGCGACGTCGTCGAGATCGACATCACCGGGATCGGGACGTTGCGGAACAGGTTTGTGAAGGAGAGGATCTGAGGCCGCAGCGAGGCCGTCAAATCCTCATCCTGAGGAGCGCGTAGCGCGTCTCGAAGGATGAAGGCGCCGCCGGTGGCCTCGCCCTTCGAGACGGCCGCTTTGCGGCCTCCTCAGGGTGAGGATCAAAAACTACATGCGTCCCGATCAAGCCATTTACTCGGCCTTGATGCCGGCGTCCTCGATCACCTTGCGCCAGCGCGTTTCCTCGCCCGCAAAATAGCGGTCGAGCGCGTCTGGCGGCTCTGCCACCATGACCAGGCCTTCATTCGTACCGAGCTTCTTGAATGCCTCGGACTGAACGGCTTTCGCCGCCGACCTGTTGAGACGGTCGATGATCTCGGGCGGCGTTTTGGCCGGTGCATAGAGGCCGTACCAGGCTTCGGCAGCGTAGCCGGGAACGCCGGCTTCCGACACCGTGGGAAGCTGCGGGAACGCTGGCGAGCGTTCGGCCGACGTCACGGCGATGGCGCGCAACTGGCCGGCTTCGACCAGCGACGCGGCGCTGGCCACCGTCGTGAAGATCACGTCGATCTGGCCACCCATCAGGTCGGTGATCGCAGGCGCCGCGCCTCTGTAGGGCACCGTCGCCAGATTGACCCCGGCCATGTGCTTGAACAATTCGCCGGCCAGATGCGCCGAGGTGCCGGTGCCGTAGGTCCCATAGGTGAGCTTGCCCGGTGCGGCCTTTGCCGCAGCGATCAGGTCCGCCATCGACTTCAGCGGCGACGCCGGATTGACCACGACGATATTGAAGGAGCGCGCCAGCAGCGCCACCGCTGCGAAATCCTTATGTGCGTCATAAGGCAGTTTTGCATTCAGGCTCGGATTGACGGCATTGGCAAACGTTCCCATCAACAGCGTGTAACCGTCCGGCGCGCTGGCCGCGACCAGCTGGGTGCCGAGAATGGTCCCCGCCCCCGGCTTGTTCTCGATGATGACGGACGCGCCGAGCTCTTTTGCCATCTCCTGTGCCAGCGTCCGCGCCACGACATCGGTGCCGCCGCCCGGCGCAAACGGCACCACGATCTTGATGATACGATCCGGATAGGCGGCCGAAGCCGGCGCAAGCGAGCATGCTGCAAGCGCGAACAACATCGATGCGAAAAATCGAGACATGGGGAGACCCAGCGCGAGAGGAGAATTGCTTAATACACGCATTCGCCACGCAATGGCGCATGGTCGGCCATGACGCGGCAAGCGCACGGGAATCAGATCGTCCGCGCCACCAGTGGAATCTTTCGCAATAACACCGTAAGCAGCCAGCTGCCGCCAAGCGTAACGGCGAACACGATGGCCGCCTTGACGCCGGCGGGCCATGCCGGGTCGTAGACAAAGTATTGCAGCCAGATGATGAACATGTAGTGGAAGAGGAAAATGCCGTAGGCCGATGGCTGCATCGCGTCGAGCAGCCGCATGCTGGCGCGCGACAGCCGCAACGATGTCGCAAGTACCGTAAAGGCCATAACGGTGCTGAATATCGCGAAGGCCAAGCCATACGCGGCTCTCCACCACAGCGGCGGCGCAGCAACGTTTTCGATCCAGTTGTGATGGGCAAAGACCAGGAGCAGGATCAAGCCAAAGAGCAGAATCGCAATCGTGAGCCATGTCGCCCAGCGTTTTGCCACCTCCCCATTCTCGGCGAGGATGCCCGCCCTCAGGCCAATGACACCGATGCCGACGCCGGTGAAGAAGTAGGCGGGATAGAGCAGGATGCGGCTGGTCTGAATCGGAAACGGGTAATGGCCCGGCTCGAACCAGGCGCCGTCGCCAAACCAGACATGCATCGGCAAATAGGACCCGCCCGAGGCGACAACAAAGGCCGCAAAGGCCATTGCCGGCCGGCTGCGAAGGGCGTCGATCAGACGGCCAAACGCGCCCAACATTTTCGGCGCTGTAATCCAGATCGCGGCGGCAATGACGTCGAACACGAGCAGCACCCACAGGAACCACGACTGTCCCGACGGCCATGGCCCGGTCGTGATCATGCGCCCCCAATAATGGAAGTAATCAAAGTCTGTTGTGCCGGGCATATGATAGCGCAGGAACGAAGCATAATAGGCGATCGGGATCAGCACGAAGATCGACACCAGCAGCGGTATCCCCAATCGCCAGGCGCGACGGCGCAGGAATCCACCCGCGCCGTGGCGGGTCAGGCTGTCATGGACGAACAGTCCTGAAACCAGGAACATGAAGGCCATGAAGAAACTGTCGTTGAACAGTACGATCAGGTCGAAGCCAAGCCAGCGCATCCGGTCGCCATTTCCGAAATGGGTGAAGTTGACGACGGAATGGTGGATCACCACCAACAGCGTGATGAAGGTGCGCGCCCGGTCGAACGCCACGATGCGTCCCGTCACCGCGGTGACCTGATCGCGCTCGCCGGCCTTTCGCAGCATGGTTTCGGCTCCTATCATGCCGGCGTCATCTTTCGAACGCATCGTAAACCAGCTTCTTGACGTTTACTTGCACATGCTGCCGGGCCGACGGCGCATTTTGCAGCACGATAAAGAACATGTCCTGGGCGCGGTCGATCACCAGATAGGCGCCGGTCGCGCCGTCCCACTTGATTTCGCCGGGCGAACCTGGCGGCGGCGGCACCGCATTGCCCGGATCGGTGCGGATACCGAAGCCATAGCCGAACCCAAAACCATCGCCGGGGAAATAAAAGTAATTGTGTTCGACGCCCGAGCCCGGACCGACGTGATCGGTCGTCATCGCCGCGAACGTCTTGGAGCTGAGATAGGCCTTGCCATCGAGCGCGCCGCCGTTCAGCAGCATCTGCCCGTAGCGTACGAAGTCGGCGATGGTCGTGACCAATCCGCCGCCGCCGGATTCCCAGCGCGTAACATCGAGTGAATTGCGTTCGGTATGGCGATCTTTGCGCAGCGGCTGGGCATAGCGCGTCCGTTCAGCCGGATCGGTCAAAAAGAATTTGGTGGTCGTCATGCCGAGCGGGTCGAACAACTGGCTCTTTTCGAACTGGTACAGCGACTGTCCGGAGGCGACCTCGATGACGCGGCCGAGCACGTCGATGGAGTGCCCGTAGTCCCACAGCGTCCGCGGCTGCTCGGCCAGGGGCAATTTGGCGATCCGCTCGGCAAATCCGGCATTGTCGAAATCGCCGAGATAGATGCCGTCATAGGCCGCCTTCACCGGCCCGCGCTGTCCATAGAAGCCATAGGTGATCCCCGACGTATGCAGCAGCAGATCCTCGATCGTGACGGGCCGGCGCAGCGGCACGAGATCGAGCACGGCCTTGCCAGAGTCATCCTTGCGCTCGACGCCAACCTTCATGCCGGCGAAGGAAGGAATGTATTTGCTGACGGGATCGTCGAGTTTGATGTTTCCGCGATCGACCAGCATCATCGCGGCAAAACTGGTGACGGTTTTGCTGAGCGAGTGCAGCGGGAAGATCGTATCCGGCGTCATGTCGATCCCGGCGTCGACGTCGCGCTTGCCAAAGCACTTGAAATAGACCGGCTTGCCGTGGCGCTGGATCAGGACGATGGCGCCCGGAATTTCGCCTTGCGCGACCTGGCCGTTGAGGAATTCGTCGATCCGCGCAAGCTTCTCCAGCGACAACGGCGCGTTCGGCGGCGGGCCGAAGGCTGCGACAGGAAGTGAGACGCCCAACCAGACCAGGACGACGACCGCCGCCAGCAGGGACGCCTGCCGACCTGATGACACCAGCTTGTATGGACGCATCCCGCGATTTCCCCATTGCCGGTAACGACCTTATTAGATCGACACGTATCGATCCAGATGGTGGCCATTCTCTCGATCGGATACACTGGGAAAATCGTTCAAATTGAAAACGGTCAGAGAGGAGAACGACCATGAAAGCCCGCATGAACTACTACCAGGCTGCCCCCGAAACCATCAAAGCGCTCGTCGCCCTGGAGGAGCAGATCCAGGCCTCCGGCCTCGAGAAATCGCTGATCGAGCTGGTCAAGACGCGGGCTTCACAGATCAACGGCTGCGCCTTCTGCATCAACATGCACACCCAGGACGCCCGCAAGCAGGGCGAGACCGAGCAGCGGCTTTATTTGCTCAATGCCTGGCACGAGTCACCACTCTATACCGACCGCGAACGCGCGGCGCTGGCGTGGACCGAGGCCTTGACGCTGATCGCCGAAACGCATGCCCCCGACAATCTCTACGAGGACGTGCGCGCCCACTTCTCGGAAGCGGAAACCGTCAATCTGACCATGCTGATCGGGGCGATCAATGCCTGGAACAGGCTCGCCATCGCCTTCCGCGCGGTGCATCCGGTGAAAGCAAAAGCGGCGGCGTAAGCCACAGCGGAGGACGCCATGACCCGATCGATTCACGGCATTGCGGCAATCGCCCTGCTCGCGCTGGTCGCGGGCGGCACGCCGGCCGCGCATGCCGAAGGCGACAAGGTGACGCCCGTGCGTTCGGAAAAGCTGCCGAACGTCCCGGGCAAGAGCGTGACCACCGTACTGGTGAACTACGCGCCCGGCGGCAAGTCGGTCAGCCATCACCATGCCGGCAGCGTGATGGCCTATGTGCTGACGGGCCAGATCCGCTCGGAGAACTCCGCAACCGGCCCGGCCAAGGTCTACAAGGCCGGCGAGGCGTTCTTCGAGCCGCCCGGCAGCGCGCATCTCGTCAGCGAGAACGCCAGCGCGACGGAGCCCGCGAGCCTGCTCGCGATTTTCGTTGCCGATGACGGCGCGCAACTGACGACGTTCGAGAAGAAGTGAGGGGTGGTGTTCGTAGCGACCGCGCGCGCCACATACTCCGCTGTCATGCCCCGCCACCGGGTCTCGCCTTCGGCGAGCCCGATGACAGGCTCCTGCGGGGCATCCAGTACGCCGCGGCCTTTCGGCTAGAACGCTAACGCCTCTGGAATACCGGGTCGTCCGGTCAAGCCGGACGACGACACCGAGGGTGAGGCGCGGCTAAACCGCGGTCGCCTTGGCGAACTCGACATAGATCTCGCGCAGCCGGTCGGTCATCGGGCCGGGTTTGCCGTTGGCGACCTTCTTGCCGTCGATCGACACCACCGCCTGCACGAACACCGTCGCGCTGGTGATGAAGGCCTCCTTGGCGGCCAGCGCCTCCTCGACCGAAAACGCCCGCTCCTCGACGCGGAGCTGGCGCTCCTCGGCAAGCGCCACCACCGCCTTGCGGGTGCAGCCGGGCAGGATGGCGCTGCCGTTCTGCCGCGTCACGATCACATCGTCCTGGGTCAGGATGAAGCACGACGACGAGCCGCCCTCCGTCACCTTGCCGTCCTCGATCATCCAGGCCTCGCCGGCGCCGGCCACGGCGGCGGCCTGCTTGGCCAGCACCTGCGCCAGCAGCGCCACGCTCTTGATGTCGCGCCGGGTCCAGCGCAGATCGGGCACCGTGATCACGCTGATGCCGGTCTTGGCCGAGGGTGCGTTGATGATGTCCTTGGTCGAGGTGAACATGATCAACGTCGGCTTGACGCCCTTGGGAAACGCGAAGTCGCGCCCGGTATCGGCGCCGCGCGTCACTTCCAGATAGACCATGCCGTTGACGAGATTGTTGCGCTTGACCAGTTCGTGCTGGATTTCCTGGATCCGCGCGGTCGTCTCCGGCAGCGCCAGCTCGATCTCGCCGACCGAGCGCTCCAGCCGCGCCAGATGCGAGGCGTTGTCGATCAACTTGCCGTCGAGCACGGCGGCGACCTCATAAATGCCGTCGGCAAACAGGAAGCCGCGGTCGAGGATCGAGACCTTCGCCTCTGAAAGTGGCACGAACGAGCCGTTGACGTAAGCGATCTGTTCCAAAGTGGAGTCTCCTGGAGGAAGTAAAAGGCGGTGTGGCGGACTTTATAGGCAATTTGGTGAGGGCGAGGAACCCCTTCAGCCCATCAAGCGGCCCCTCCATCGTCATTGCGAGCGCAGCGAAGCAATCCATGGGCGCCGCGGCGGAAGGCTGGATTGCTTCGCTTCGCTCGCAATGACGGGTTGGGCAGCCATGCCTAATGCGACAGGATCTTCGACAAAAACTGCTGCGCACGCTCGCTGCGCGGACTGCCGAAGAAGTCTTCCTTCAGCGCATCCTCGACGATCTCGCCCTGATCCATGAAAATGACGCGATGGGCGACCTTGCGGGCAAAGCCCATCTCGTGGGTGACGACCATCATGGTCATGCCTTCACGGGCGAGATCGACCATGACGTCGAGCACCTCGCTGATCATTTCGGGATCGAGCGCCGAGGTCGGCTCGTCGAACAGCATCGCGATCGGATCCATCGCGAGCGCACGCGCGATCGCCACGCGCTGCTGCTGGCCGCCGGACAGTTCGGCCGGGTATTTGTTGGCATGCACCGTCAACCCGACGCGCGCGAGCAGCTTTTCGCCCTTGGCCATCGCCGCGTCGTGCGAGCGTCCGAGCACCTTCTCCTGCGCCAGGCACAAATTCTCGATGATCCGCAAATGCGGAAACAACTCGAAGTGCTGGAACACCATGCCGACGCGGGCGCGCAGTTTCGGCAGATTGGTCTTGGGGTCGTTGACCTTGATGCCGTCGAGCACGATCTGGCCTTCCTGAAACGGCTCCAGCGCGTTGACGCACTTGATCAGCGTCGACTTGCCCGAGCCCGACGGCCCGCACACCACCACCACCTCGCCCTTGGCGACGCTGGTGGTGCAATCCTTCAACACCTGGAAGGTCGGCCCGTACCATTTATTGACGTGGCTGATCTCGATCATTGACACTCACCTGATGATAGAAATGCGCGCCTGCAGGCGCCGGACGCCAAAGGACGCGAGACTGGAAATCGCGAAATAGACAGCGGCCGCGAACAGGTACATCTCGACCAGCCGGCCGTCGCGCTGCGCCACCTTGCTGGCGGCGCCGAGGAAATCCGGGATCGACAGCACGTAGACCAGCGAGGTGTCCTGGAACAGCACAATGGTCTGCGTCAGCAGCACCGGCAGCATGTTGCGGAATGCCTGCGGCAGCACGACGTAGCTCATGGTCTGGCGGTAGGTCAGGCCGAGTGCGTACGCCGCCGCCGGCTGTCCCTTCGAGATCGACTGAATGCCGGCACGCATGATTTCGGAAAAATACGCCGCCTCGAACATGATGAAGGTGATCAGCGAGGACGCGAACGCGCCGACTCTGATCGGCCGTGATGCGCCGGTGAGCCACTGTCCGATATAGGGCACCAGGAAATAGAACCAGAAGATCACCAGCACCAGCGGCAGCGAGCGCATCAGGTCGACATAGAGGCCGGCGATACGACCCAGCAACTTGAAGCCGGACAGCCGCATCAGCGCCAGCAAGGTGCCCAACACTAGGCCGCCGACCGCGGAAAGCGCTGTCAGCGTCAGGGTGAAAGTCATGCCGTCGAAAAACAGGTATCCGAGCGACCGGCGGATGACGTCAAAGTCGAAGTTGCTGAACATCGGGTGCCCTTCACTTCCCGGAAATGTAGCCGGGAATGGCCACCTGGCGTTCGAGAAGACGCATGCCGATCACGACGACGATGTTGACGAGGAGATACAACACCGTTGCGGCCGTGAAGGCCTCGAACACCTGAAACGAAAACTCCTGCATGGCGCGCGCTTGACCGGTCAGCTCGATCAGGCCGATGGTGATGGCGACCGAGGTGTTCTTGATCGTGCTGAGAAACTCGGACGTCAGCGGCGGCAGGATGACGCGGAACGCGATCGGCAGCAGCACATAGCGATAGGCCTGCATCGTCGTCAGTCCGAGCGCGGTCGCCGCCATTTTTTGCCCGCGCGGCAGCGAGCCGATGCCGGCGCGGAGCTGCTCGGCGACGCGCACCGACATGAACAGGCCGACGCCGATCGATGCCGTCCAGAACGGCGCGTTCGGCATTTGCTTCAGCCACAGTCCGGCGCTGCGCGGCAGCAGTTCCGGCAGCACGAAGAACCACAGGAACAGCTGCACCAGCAACGGAATGTTGCGGAAGAATTCGACATAGCAGAAGCCGATCGTGGACGCGGCCTTCGACGGCAGCGTGCGCATGACGCCGACGATCGTTCCGATCACCAGCGCAATGATCCAGGCCAGCAGCGCCGTCTCGATCGTCAGCACCAGACCCGACAGCAGCATATCGAGATAGTTGCCGGTGCCGTTCGGCGACGGCTGCCAGAAGATGCCCCAATTCCAATTATAGTTCACTTTCGCCCCCGCGCAGCGCCGATATCGCGCGCCAACGCCCCCGAGATTAGCGTTTATCGGAACAACGTCCATGCAAATTTCCGGCCACTTCCTGCTGGAAATGGCCGGGGCGAACACTTCCGGCCCCTCATCCTGAGGAGCCGCGCGTTAGCGCGGCGTCTCGAAGGATGAAGGCCCGGCTGTGGGCCGCATGGTTCGAGACGGCGCTGGCGCGCCTCCTCACCATGAGGACATAGATACTACTTGTAGGAATCCGGATCCGGCGAATCCGAAGGCTTGGCGAACTCGTTCTTCAGCTCGGCGCCGATCGGGGTATTGAGGTTCAATCCCTTCGGCGGGATCTTCTGCATGAACCACTTGTCGTAGATCTTCTGGCCCTCGCCGCTGGTATAGAGCGCGGCCGTGGCGTCATCGGCCACCTTCTTGAACGCCGGATCGTCCTTGCGCAGCATGATGCCGTAAGGCTCCGGCTTCGAGAACGCGTCGCTGGAAATCACATAAGCATCCGGGTCCTTCGCTCCCGCGACGAAGCTGGCGAGCAGGATGTCGTCCAGCACCGCCGCGACCGCACGGTCGGTTTCGACCAGCAGGAACGACTCGGCATGCTCCTTGGCAGGAATGACGTTGATCCCGAGGTTGCGCGCCGCGTTGGTCTCGGTGAGCTGCTTGATGTTGGTGGTGCCCGAGGTGGAGGCCACCGGCTTGCCCTTGAGATCGTCGATCGAGCCGAGCTTGCTCGACTTCTTGGAAACGAACCGGGTGGCCGTCAGGAAATGCGTATTGGTGAACGCCACCTGCTTCAGCCGGTCGGCGTTGTTGGTCGTGGATCCGCATTCGAGGTCGATGGTCCCGTTGGCCATCAGCGGAATCCGCGCCGACGAGCTCACCGGGTTGAGCTTGACCTCGAGTTTGTCGAGCTTCAGCTCCTTCTTCACGGCATCGACGATCTTGTAGCAGATGTCCATGGCGTAGCCGATCGGCTTCTGGCTGTCGTCGAGATAGGAAAACGGGATCGACGATTCGCGGTAGCCGAGCGTAATGGCGCCGGTCTCCTTGATGTTCTTCAGTGTGCCGGTCAATTCCTGCGCGCCGGCCTGTCCGGCGCAGCCGGCGATGGCCAGCGTGTACGCGATCATACGCCATTGTCTCATACGAATTTTCTCCTCACTGGATGGTTTCGGACCATTCGACGACGGCCTGCGCTGCCCTCCATGATCGAACCCGACATGAACGTCAAATGCCCATGCAATGACCGGGCCATTGCATGGGCAGGAAGACGTCGTCCGCTGGAGCCCCGTTCCGATGAAATCGGAACGGGGCTCCAGGTTTTTGGTTTGACGCGTTTTCTCGACGCGAACCGGTCCCCACCCCGGATCAAGTCCGGGGCAGGCTTTCGCTGGAAAACGCTCTAGTGCTTACTTGTACGAATCCGGATCCGGCGAATCCGACGGCTTGGCGAATTCGTTCTTGAGCTCCGAACCGATCGGCACGTTGAGGTTCAATCCCTTCGGCGGGATCTTCTGCGTGAACCACTTGTCGTAGATCTTCTGTGCCTCGCCGCCCGTATAGAGCGCCGCGGTCGCCGCATCGACCACCTTCTTGAAGGCCGGATCGTCCTTGCGCAGCATGATGCCGTAAGGCTCGGGTTTGGAGAACGCATCCTTGGAGATCACGTAATCATCCGGCGCTTTCGAGCCGGCCACCAGGCTCGCCAGCAGGATATCGTCCATCACGAAGGCCACCGCGCGGTCGGTCTCGACCATCAGAAACGCTTCCGCGTGATCCTTGGCCGGGATGATGTTGACGTTGAGGCTGCGCGCCGCGTTGGCCTCGGTGAGCTGCTTGATGTTGGTGGTGCCGGCGGTGGAGACCACCGACTTGCCCTTCAAGTCGTCGATCGAATTGATCTTGCCAGACTTCTTGGTGACGTAGCGGCTGGCGGTCAGGAAGTGGGTGTTGGTGTAGGCGATCTGCTTCTGGCGCTCGACATTGTTGGTGGTCGAGCCGCATTCGAGATCGATGGTGCCGTTGGCGAGCAGCGGGATGCGGGTCGACGACGTCACGGGATTGAGCTTGACCTCGAGCTTGTCGAGCTTGAGCTCCTTCTTCACGGCATCGACGATCTTGTAGCAGATGTCCATGGCGTAGCCGATCGGCTTCTGGTTGTCGTCGAGATAGGAGAAGGGAATCGAGGAATCGCGGAAGCCGAGCGTGATGGCGCCGGTGTCCTTGATGTTCTTCAGCGTCCCGGTGAGCTCCTGCGCCGCAGCCGGTCCGGCGCAGAGCGCGGTGGCGACTAGACAGCCGATAATCTGACGATGTTTCACGTAACTTCTCCTCTAAAAGACTACAGATGATTGCTCATCGACCAAAACTGGCGACTTGCCAGGTAGCTTACGAACCAGCTTGCCGGATGGTTTCGCCGGCAACCTAGAACCTGTCTTTTCACGACCGCCTCGCCGTACCCGGCACTATACCTGCACAATTCGGACCAAAACATATCTAGTGGCGGCTGGCTATACGATCGCTGGCCTACCTAAGGCCGGTTCGCTCCGCTTCGGCGGCCAGGATCTTGTCCAGGACCGGCGAAATGTAGCGACGAAACTGTTCGGGATTTTCACTCATCGGAAAATGACCGAGTTGCTCCATGATGGTGACACTGGCGCCCCCGATAGCGGCCGCGGTCCGTCTGGTGTCTTCCGGCGTGCAGGAGAAATCATACTCGCCGGTGAGCAAAAAGAGCGGGCATACTTTAGTATCGATCTTCTCGACCCTTCCACGCAGATCGCCGTCGACCCGATAGAAATACAGGTCCCCCTTGAACACACCCGGCCCGCCCTGCTTGTAGGCCCATAACGTCTCGGCCCGGGAAGTAGCCGGGCTTTGTGGCGCCATCAGGCCGGATACCAGCGCGGCGCAGACTTCCCCGCCGTGGACATCGGGGCGGTTCAACCATGACGTGTCGTACCATGGCGCCTGGAAGTCCGCGCCCTCCAATCCTATGAGGGCGCGGAATTCGTCGGCATGGTCGATCGCCAGATTGAGAACGATGCGGCCGCCGATCGAGCAGCCCATCACCACCGGCCTGTCCAGTTGCAGCGCCTTGCAGAAGGCGCGGATCGTCTGCGTGTAGCGCACGGTCGTGAGTTGATATTCTGTGCCATCCCAGCTTGCCGGCGGATTCGATTTGCCGTGCCAGGGCATGTCGAAGGCAATGATGCGGAAGTTCTTCGCGAACGCCTCGTCGGCAAGCAGATGCCGCCATTGCCTTCCATCGGAGCCGGCGGTGTGGAGGCAGACCAGCGGGATACCCGTGCCGCTTTCCTCGAAATAGATACGGTACATCTCGCCGTCGATGTCGACATGTACGTAGCGACCGATGATCGGTTCTATCACGCCGTTCATGACACGGCCGTTGCGAAATCGCGGCGGGGCAACGCCAGCACGTCCTTGAAGTACTGCAGATGCGTCATGAATGGATGCAGGTCACCCTCCAGCACAGCCTCCCCGCGCTTGGTCAACGCCAGCAGGTCGTGGAAGCCCGGCCGTGGTGCGGGCCGCCAATACTCCGCCCATGCCGCGACCGAGGCGCGATAGGAAAATCGCCAGGACCGCATCAGGACCGGCGACGGTGTCAGGTCGACGATCCGTCCCTGCCGGATCGAGGCGTGAAACGCATGGTTAATTGGGCCGAGCAGGCATTCGCAATCGAGAAAGCGGCCGCGCACGAACAGAGCCGGTGCCTGGTCGAGCAGCGCAGGAATTTTGGCGAACGCCGCGATAACGGCGGCGTCGGTTGCGTTCGAAGCTGAAATCATGGGCTCCAGGCGGGGCTTCCTGCAATGCCGCCATCGGCAAGGAAACGGAACCGGTCCTTCCGGTCGGCATATGATGGCCCGAACAACCCTACATCGCAAGGTATCCCGACCTTGAGCTTTCCTTGATTATTGCCTGACCGACCTCCCTCCATTGCTCCGAGACCCGGTCAAATTCCGTCGCTCGGGATGCCGCATGCAGACCAATTGTCGCATGCGTGTTTTCCAGCCGGTCGCGCTTCCGGCTGCGGAGGCCACCGCTGCCAATACGCTTTTCTTCTCAAGCGATTTCGGGGAAGATTGCCCAGGAAAGAAAATAACGCGCCTCCCATCAATGAGGCTGCAAGGGAGCATTCTGACATGTCTGGACGTCACCATTTTGGCATGGCTATCGCCGCCATCGGCATGCTGATTTCAGCAGCCGTCGGCGCGCAGGAATATCCCACCAAGCCGATCACGCTGATCGTGCCGTGGCCGGCGGGCGGCTCGACCGATATCTCGATGCGGGCGATCGCCGAAAGCGCTTCGAAGATACTCGGCCAACCGATCGCAATCGACAACAAGGCCGGCGGCGGCGGCACGGTCGGTCCGGCCACCATGGCAGCGGCTTCCAAGCCCGACGGTTACACCATCGCGCAGATCCCGATCACCGTGTTCCGCCTGCCGCTGATGCAGGATGTGTCGTGGAATCCGGACAAGGATTTCACCTACATCGTTCATCTCACCGGCTACACCTTCGGCGTCACCACCAGTGCCGAGTCGCCATTCAAGACCTGGCAGGACGTCGTCGACTTCGCCAAGAAGAATCCCGGCAAGGTGACCTATGCGACGCCGGGCGCCGGCACGTCGCTGCATATCGGCATGGAGCAGATCGCCGGCATGGCCGGCGTCAAGCTGACGCAAGTGCCTTTCAAGGGCGGCGCGGAAACCAACGCCGCAGTGCTGGGCCAACACACCATGCTGCAGGCGGACTCGACCGGCTGGCGGCCGCTGGTCGACGCCGGCAAGCTGAAACTGTTGATGGTGTGGACCTCGGTGCGCTCGCCGAACTATCCCGATGTGCCGACGCTGAAGGAGCTCGGCTATCCCATGGTCTATGATTCACCGTTCGGCATTGCCGGACCGAAGGGCATGGACCCGAAGATCGTCGCCAAGCTGCACGACGCGTTCAAGAAGGCGCTGGACGATCCGGCCGTGATCGCCACGCTCGCGAAATTCGACATGGTGCCGAACTACAAGAACACCGAGGACTACAAGAAATTCGTCGTCGAAGTGACCGAATCCGAGCGCCAGGTGATCGACAAGCTCGGGCTGGCGAAGAAGACGAACTGAGGCTCCGGGGGCGCTGACTACATCCTGCAGCTCCCCCGTCATTGCGAGGAGCGACAGCGACGAAGCAATCCATACTCTCCGTGCGCTCGGTGAAGATGGATTGCTTGGCTTCGCTCGCAATGACGGAATTTAGACACAAGCCCTAATGGTAACGATAAGACGGGCGACATCCGAAGGCATCCCGCATGAGCAACGACAGCGACGTCAAACTCCGCCTCAACAATTCCGAACTGTGGGGCGGGCTGATCGGGCTTGCGCTCGGCGGCTTCGTGATCTGGTCCGGGCTCAAGCTCAAGCTCGGCACCGTCAACGACCCCGGCTCGGGCTTCGTGCTGTTCTACACCGGCATCCTGATGTGCCTGTTCGCCGCCTCGATCATGGCAGCTGCCGTGACCGAGGGCGGGCCGACCTTCGGCTCACGCTGGGTGGACACGCGCTGGACCAAGCCGCTGCTGGTGATCGTCTGCCTCATCGCCTTTTCCTTTGCCCTCAATCCGCTCGGCTTTCTGCTGTCCTCGATCCCGATGATGTTGTTGCTGTTGCGCCTGATCGATCCGGTCCGCTGGCAGCTTGCGATTCCGATCGCCGCGCTGGTCCCGCTCGGCATGTGGTGGGTCCTCAAACGCCTGCTCCTGATCCAGCTGCCCTCGGGCATCTTCGAAATCGGCTGATCGCACCATGGAAACGCTCATCAATGTCGCCCATGGCTTCGGCGTTGCCCTTCAACCCGTCAACCTGATCTACTGCTTCATCGGCGTGTTCATCGGCACGCTGGTCGGCGTGCTGCCGGGCATCGGCCCGATCTCGGCAATGTCGCTGCTGCTGCCGATCACGCTGTCGGGAACGCCGGAGTCCGGCATCATCATGATGGCCGGCATCTATTACGGCTCGATGTATGGCGGCTCGACCACCTCGATCCTGGTCAACATTCCCGGCGAAGCCGCTTCCGTCGTCACCTGCATCGACGGCCACCAGATGGCCAAGCAGGGCCGCGCGGGACCTGCGCTCGGCATCTCCGCATTCGGCTCGTTCTTCGCCGGCACCTTCGCGCTGGTCGCGCTGATGCTGGTGGCGCCCAAGCTTGCCAGCGTTGCGATCGCGTTCGGACCGGCCGAATATTTCAGCCTGATGGTGCTCGGCCTCGTCGTCCTCACCTTCCTGACGCAGGGCTCGATGGCGAAGGCGCTGCTGATGGCCTGCATCGGCGTCGTGCTCGGCGTGATCGGGCTCGACAGCATCACCGCGCAGCCGCGCCTGACCTTCGGCCGGGTGGAGCTGATCGACGGCATCGGGCTCGTCCCCGTGGTGATGGGCCTGTTCGGCATCGCCGAGGTGCTGCTCAACACCGAGCAGGTCATCAAGCGCGACGTCATCAACACCAAGATCACGCACCTGCTGCCAAGCAAGGCGGACTGGAAAGCCAGCGCCGGCCCGATGACGCGCGGAACGATCCTTGGATTTTTCCTCGGCATCCTGCCCGGTGGCGGCGCGGTGATCTCCTCGTTCGCGTCCTATGCGCTGGAGAAGCGGCTGTCCAAGACACCGGAGCGGTTCGGCAGGGGCGCGATCGAGGGCGTGGCGGGGCCCGAAGCCGCCAACAACGCCGCGGCGGGCGGCGCCTTCATTCCGCTGATGACGCTTGGCATTCCACCGAACGTGGTGATGGCGCTGTTGCTCGGCGCCTTCGTCATTCACGGGCTGCAGCCCGGCCCGCTGATGATCACGCAGAACCCCGGCCTGTTCTGGGGCATCGTCGCCAGCATGTATATCGGCAACCTGATGCTGCTGGTGCTGAACCTGCCGATGATCGGGATGTGGGTGCAGCTTCTCAAGCTACCCTACAACATTCTGTTCCCGCTGATCATCCTGTTCACCATCATCGGCGTCTATTGCTCCAGCAACAACGTGTTCGACGTCTATGTGATGATCGCATTCGGCATCATCGGCTATTTCATGCGCAAGCTCGGCTACGAGCCGGCGCCGCTGGTGCTGGCTTTCGTGCTGGGGCCGATGCTGGAGAACAATCTGCGCAAGTCGCTGATCCTGTCGCAGGGCGATCTCATGACCTTCATCGAACGGCCGATCTCGGCCGTCTGCCTCGCGTTCGCGGTCATGCTGCTGGTCGGCCCGCTGCTGCCGGCGCTGCGCAAGAAGCGCGAAATGGTCGCGCTGGACGAAGGGGTGTAGCTGCTCTCCCTCGCCCCGCTCTTGCGGGGAGAGGGTTGGGGTGAGGGGCTCTCTCCGCGATTGTGGTCTATCGATAGACCTGTACCCCCTCACCCGGAGCGCTTCGCGCTCCGACCTCTCCCCGCAAGCGGGGCGAGGTTAAGTTCGCGCCTGCCTTCAGCTCACCCGATAACTAGAACGCCCGCTTCATCTCGCCGAGATCCCAGAACACGCCCGCCATAATCGCCAGCGCTTCCTCCGTCACCGGCAGCAGAATGTGTTCGTCCGGCGCATGCTGCGAGCAGCCGGGATAGGAATGCGGCACCCAGATCGTCGGCAGCCCCAGCCCTTCGGCGAACACGTCGTTGGGCAGCGAGCCGCCAAAATTCGGCAGGATCGCCGGCGCCTTGCCGGTGGTCTTGCGGATCGAGTCCGCGGTCCAGTTCACCCAGGGGCTGTCGACGTCGGTGCGCGAGGCGCCAAAACGCTGCGCGCCGCTGACCTCCACCATCGGAAAGCCGTTGCCGTGCAGGTACGTACGCACGGCGTCGATGACCTCTTCGTATCGGGTGCCGACGACGAAGCGAAGCTGCAGCACGGCATTGGCGCGGCCGGGAATGGCATTGGCGGGTTTTTCGATATTGCCGGACGACATCGCCAGCACTTCCAGCGTGTTCCAGGCAAACAGCCGCTCGGCCGGCGTCAGTCCCTCCTCGCCCCAGTCTTCCGCCAGCTGCGGTTCGTCGGCGGTCGGCTCGATCTTCACGTCCGCGAGCGCCGCGCGGACGGCGTTCGAAATCCGCGGCGGCTTGAGCGCGTCGAGTTTCATCCGCCCCTTGCCGTCGACGAGGCTGGCAATGGCGTTGCACAGGATCGTCGCAGGATTCGCGAGCACGCCGCCCCAATTGCCCGAATGGTTGCCGCCCTCGCGCAAATTGACGTCGAGATGGATGCGGTTGCCGCCGCGGCAGCCGAGAAAAATAGTCGGCCGGTCGGCCGAGAGCCGTGGGCCGTCGGAGGCCAGGAACAGGTCCGCCTTCAGCTCCTCGCGGTGAGCCTCGCAGACCTGCCGCAGATCGGGCGAGCCGATCTCCTCGCCGGTCTCGATGATGAATTTGACGTTGAAGCCGAGCTTGCCGCCGCGAGTCTCGCGCACGGCGCGCAAGGCCGCGAGGTTGATGCTGTGCTGCCCCTTGTTGTCGGCGGTGCCGCGGCCATAGACGCGCTCGCCTTTGGTGGTGGTTTTCCAGGGATCGAGATTGTCGCGCCATTCGCCTTCCATGCCGTCGACGACATCGCCATGGCCATAGGTGAGCACGGTCGGCAGCGCGGCATCCTCGCGATAATCCGCCAGCAAATACGGCCCCCTGCCGGTCGGCGATTCGATCAGGCGGGTGGAGAAGTCGAGCGCGGCGAAAGCAGGCTGAAGGTCTTCGACGAGATAGGCGCGCAACGCCGCGCCGCTGCCGGGGTTCTGGCTTTCGGTCCGGTAACCGACCCTGCGGCCGAGCTCGGAGAGAAACGCGCCGGAATTGAGATGCTCACGTACCCGCGCAATCGCGTCGGCTCTATCAGCCATATTTTCTTTTCCTTGTTCGCCAATTTGTGGGGCGCAACCTATCGGGATACGCCGCCCGCTGGAAGTGGCATGGCATGCCGAATAAACCTTGCTAAAAGCAGCGAGGATGCAACAAATTCAGGCAACAGCCCGAGGTTTAACCGGGCGAAGGCGCGAGGGCTCCCCGCGCACATTCGAGGTTCGTTCCATGACAAAGCAAATCCGGCTCAACGCCTTCGCCATGAACTGCGTGGCGCATCAATCGCCGGGGCTCTGGACCCATCCGCGCGACCGCACGCTCGGCTACAACCGCCTGCCCTATTGGCTCGACCTGGCGAAGACGCTGGAGCGCGGCCGGTTTGATGGGCTGTTTCTCGCCGACGTGCTCGGCGTCTACGACGTGTTCGGCGGCAGCTCGGACGCCGCGTTGCGCAATGCGGCGCAGACGCCGGCCAACGAACCCTTGATGCTGATTCCGGCGATGGCGGCGGTGACGCAACATCTTGGTTTCGGCGTCACCAGCAATCTCTCCTTCGAGCCGCCCTATCCGTTCGCACGACGGATGTCGACGCTGGATCACCTGACCGAAGGCCGGGTCGGCTGGAACGTGGTGACGGGTTATCTCGACTCGGCGGCCCGTGGCGCCGGCAAGGACAAGCAGACCGCGCATGACGACCGCTACGAGATCGCCGATGAATATATGGAGTTGGTCTACAAGCTCTGGGAAGGAAGCTGGGAGGACGCCGCCGTGCTGCGCGACCGCGACCGCGGCATTTTCGCCGATCCGTCGAAAGTGCATCGAATCGAGCATGAGGGCGCCAACTATCGGCTCAACGCCATTCATCTCAGCGAGCCGTCGCCGCAGCGGACGCCGGTGCTGTACCAGGCCGGCACCTCGCCGCGCGGACGGCAATTCGCCGCAGAGCATGCCGAGTGCGTATTCATGTCGGGCCCGTCAGCCAAGATCATCGGCCCGCGCGTGGCCGCGATCCGCGCGGCTGCGAAGGAAATCGGGCGCAATCCCGCCGAGATCCTGATGTTCTCGATGATGACGATCATTCTCGGCCGCACCGAAGCGGAGGCGAAAGCGAAATACGCCGACTATCGCCGCCACATCGCGCCGGAGGGTGCGCTGGCGCTGATGTCGGGCTGGATGGGTATCGACTTCTCAGGTTACGACCTCGACCAGGAGGTGCGCCACGTCCAGAACGATGCGGGGCGCACCGCGCTCGACAACGTCACCCGCGCCGATCCTGACCGGGTCTGGACCGTGCGCGAGGTCGTCGAGCATGTCGGCATCGGCGGCGCCGGGCCGGTCGTGGTCGGCACGCCCGAGAAGGTCGCCGACGATATCGAGGCCTGGTTCGAGCAGACCGACGTCGACGGCCTCAACGTCGCGTTTGCCACCTCACCCGGCGATTTCGAGGATATCGCCGATATGCTGGTGCCGGAGCTGACCAAGCGTGGGCGCTACAAGAGCGAATACGCGAAAGGGACGTTGCGGGAAAAGCTGTTCGGCGCCGGGCGCGCGCGGTTAGCGGAAGGGCATCCGGCGGCAAGTTATCGCGTGAGGGCAAGGGCGGCGGCTGCGGAGTAGTGCTACGTCGTTCCGGGATGGTCCGAAGGACCAGACCTCAGATGCGCAATTGCGCATCGGCGAACCTCGAGATTCCGGGTTCGATGCTTCGCATCGCCCCGGAATGACCAGCTTCTAATTCACCGAATTGCTCACCACGACTTCGATCAGCTTCGCGCCGGGCCGGCTGAAGGCGGATGACAAGACTGACTTCAACTGCGAGGGATCGGTCACCTTCGTCGCTTCCAGTCCGAGCGATTTCGCCACACCTGTGAAATCAACCGGCGGATCGATGAAGTCCATGCCGACATAGTTGTCGTCACCATGGAAGGCGAGCAGGCGCTGCTTGATGATGCGATAGCCGCCATTGTTGACGATAACAAATGTCAGCGGCAGCTTGTGGTTGGCCGCGGTCCATAACGACTGGATCGAATACATCGAGCTGCCGTCGCCGGAGTAACACACGACCGGCCGTTCGGGGTTGGCGAGGCTGATGCCGACGGAGGCCGGCAATCCCCAGCCGATGCCGCCCGAGGCCAGCGCGTGGTAGCCGTAGCGATCGCGATGCGGGCGCAGCGCGATCATCTGCCGCGACGACGTCAACCCCTCGTCGACCAGGATCGCGTTATCAGGCATCGCCTCGACCACCTGCAACGCCAGCCAGTCCGGATCGATCGGCGACGTGTTGGCGTGCTTCGATATCTGTTCGACCAGTGGCTTGCGCCGGGCCGCCCAGTTCTTCGAGGCCAGCGCCGCCAATCCCTGCCTGGCGCGCGCTTCAAGCGCGCCGCCGCCCGACGCCTTCAGTGCCGGCAGCAGCGCGCGCAGCGTCTCCCGCACGTCGGCCTTGATTGCGATGTCGGCGCCGTAATTCCGGGCGAGATCATGGTCGACCAGGCCGATCTGCACGATCGACAGCCCGTCCGGCAGCGGATCGGTCTCGCTGTAGACCGACATCCGCAACGGATCGCCGCCGAGCGCGATGATGAGGTCATAAGGCGCGAGCGTGTCGCGCGCGATCTTCTGGATACGCGCCAGCGGACCCACGAAGCACGGGCTTTCGGAAAGGAACTGCGCGCCATAGGGCGTCGAGGACTGATACGCCGGACAGCCCAGCGTCTCCGCCAATTGTGCCGCCTCCTGCAACGCGTCGCTCTTGACGATCTCGTCGCCGACAATGATCACGGGCCGCTCGGCCTTGAGGATGCGCGCAGCCAGCGCCTGCAGCGATTCGTCCGATGGCTTGACGCGGGTATCGACCCGGGTCGAGCGGCCGAGTTCGATGCCGGCCTCGGCATTGAGGATGTCGCCCGGCAGCGAGATGAATACCGGCCCGGTCGGCGGCGTGGTCGCGATCTTGGCGGCGCGGCGCACAATGCGCGGCAGATCCTCCAGCCGCGTCACCTCGACCGCCCATTTCACCAGCGGCTGCGCCATCTGCACCAGCGGACCGTAGAGCACCGGCTCCGTCAGGCCATGGCCCTGCTCCTGCTGGCCGGCGGTCAGGATCAGGGGCGTTCCCGTAAAGCTCGCGTTGTAGAGCGAGCCCATCGCATTGCCGAGGCCGGGCGCGACGTGGACGTTGCAGGCGACGAGCTTGCCCGACGCGCGGCTGAAGCCGTCGGCCATGGCGACGACAAGGCTTTCCTGCATCGCCATCACATAGGTGAGGTCGGGGTGGTCCTTCAGCGCGTGCATGATCGGCAGTTCGGTGGTGCCGGGATTGCCGAACAGGTGCGTGACGCCCTCGTCCTTCAGCAATGCAAGGAATGCGGAGCGGCCGGTGATTTTATTCTTCATGTGTCCTCCCGCCCGCCGGTTCATTGGCCTGCGGGACGGAGACAGATGACCAAACTTGGCGCGTGTAAGCAATGGAGCGCGGTCATGGCTGCCCTGCACGTCCACTCCCGTGACGCGGCTTCGGCGGGACACCGCATGGCCTGGACACAAAATATCGAAAACAACCCCATGCAAAGTAGAATGGGCCCGGCTCACAGCCCTCAGGCTGCTTGCACCCGGGGCACGGGATAGTCCGTCGTCACGGCCAACTTGATCTCATCCTGCGCTAGACCATCCCTTCACGGTCCGCGCGCTTCTTCTTTTTCGAGCGCTGCCAGACCACGCCGGGATATCCCTTCAAGGGCACCAGCGGTTCGCCGGTGTAGGCCCATTCCTGCAATTCCTCGATCGCGATGTGATAGAGCGGTTGCCGCCCGGTGCGGCCCGAGAACAGCGCGCGGGGGATGTTGACCATATGCGGCGAGCGCGGGCGTTCATAGGTAATCGGCGTGCCGCAGCTGGTGCAGAAGCTTCGAATGGTCTTGGTCGCTTGGTCCTCATAGCGGGTGAGGCTGGTCTTGCCCTTGGTGATGCGGAAGCGTTTGCGCCAGCTTCCGACATAGGTTGCATAGGCCGCGCCATGCGCGCGGCGGCTCGACGGCGAATGATCGTGCCAGGCCCAGCGCGCCGGCACGTCGATCTCGAAGGCGACCTTGCCGCACAGGCACTGGCCGGCGGCAGGCTTGCCGAGCGCAACGGCTTTTGTCTTCTTCTTTTCCGATTCTTCTTCCGGAAACATGGCGAGCTCTTGTAGCCCGGATGAGCGGAGCGACATCCGGGAACGCTGCTGATACCGCCCCGGATGTCGCTTCGCTCATCCGGGCTACGATCTGTTTACGCCTGCTCCAGCTCGTTATGCTCGGGATAATCCGTATAGCCCGCCACGTCGCCGCCGTAGAACGTCGCGCGGTTGTAGGGCGTCAGCGGGAAGCCGCGTTGCAGGCGGCGCGGCAGGTCCGGATTGGAGATGAAGATGCGGCCGAACGCGATCGCGTCGGCATGGCCATCCCTGATCGCGGCATCCGCGGTCTCGCCGGTGAAGCCACCGGCCGTAATCAACACGCCTTTCCAAATCGAGCGGAACAGCGCCATCGCCGAAGGCACGTTCTGATGATTGACCTCTGCGCGGCCGGCACCGGAGGAGCGCGGCTCGATGAAATGCAGGTAAGCCAGTCCAAGCGGGTTGAGCTGTTCGACCGCGTAGGTGTAGAGCGGCATCGGGTCCGGCTCGCCGCTGCCGTTGGCGACCCCATACGGCGAGAGCCGCACGCCGACGCGATCGGCGCCCCAGACCTCGACCACAGCCTTTGTCACTTCCATCAGGAAGCGCACGCGGTTCGGAATCGAGCCGCCATATTGATCGGTTCGCAGATTGGTGTGCGACTGCAGGAATTGCTCGATCAGATAGCCGTTGGCGCCGTGAATCTCGACGCCGTCGAAGCCCGCGGCAAGCGCATTCTTCGCCGCCTGCCGATAGGCGTCGACCACCCCGGGAATCTCCGACGTCTCGAGGGCGCGCGGTGTTTCATAGGGCACCGCCTTGCCGTCCGCCGTCCCGGTTTTCAGGTCGGCGATCGGCACCGCCGACGGCGCGACCGGCAACACGCCGCCCGGCTGGAACGAGGAATGCGAGACGCGCCCGACATGCCAAAGCTGCAGGAAGATGATCCCGCCCCTGGCATGAACGGCATCGACCACCTCGCGCCAGCCCGAGACCTGCTGCTCGGTGTAGATGCCGGGCACGCCGGGGCTGCCGAAGGCGGTTTCCATGACGGGCGAAGCCTCGGCGATCAGCAACCCGCCCGGCGTGGCGCGCTGCGCGTAATACTCGGCATTCAGCGGCCGCGGCGCGAGCGAAGGCTTGGCCGCCCGCATCCGCGTCAACGGCGCCAGCGCGAGACGGTGCTTGAGCTGATAGGGTCCGACCTTGAGCGGCGAAAACAACGATGGATAGTTCATGTGTATTTCCAATACCCCGTGTTGATACGGATATGTAACTGCTTCAGCTTGTTCGTAAAAGGCTCCGGTGGCAATCTCGCCGCGCGATCCAAGAGAGCAAGTCATCCATGCCGAAATCGAGTGCCAGATCGCTGCCTTCCCTTAGCGTCCGGATTGATCTGGCTGGCGACGCGCGGATCGGACCGGGCAAGATTCAGTTGCTGGAGAATATCGAGGCCTGCGGGTCGATTTCGGCCGCAGGAAGGGCGATGGACATGTCCTACAAGCGGGCATGGGACCTCGTCGACGAGATCAACCGCATGTGCCGGCAGGCCGCGGTCGAGCGGCAGACCGGCGGCAAGAACGGCGGTGGCGCCACGCTGACGCCGTTTGGCGCTTCGCTGGTCGCGCGATATCGCAAGATCGAGCGGAACGCCACCAGCGCGGCGCGCAAGGAGCTTGCTGCCCTGCGCAGCGAGATCGGGCGGCCGAAGAAGGCCCGCGGCCGCTAAACGGGCCGCTAAAAAGAAGACGGCGGCCGAGGCCGCCGCCTTCCGCCATCAGCCCGACATCTCAGGCGGTCTTGATCCAGACCGCCTTGACGTTGAGGTACTCCTCGACGTGCTGCTTGCCGGACTCGCGGCCATATCCGCTCATCTTGTAGCCGCCGAACGGCACCGCCGGGTCCATCGCCTGATAGCAGTTCACCCAGACCGAGCCGGCGCGCAGCGCCCTGGCGACCTGGTGCGCCTTGCTGACATTGGTGGTCCAGACGCCTGAGCCGAGACCAAAGGTCGTGGCGTTGGCGCGCTTGATCAGTTCGTCGGGATCCCTAAACGAGATCGCCGAGATCACCGGGCCAAAGATTTCCTCCTGCGCGATCCGCATATTGTCCTGGACATTGGCGAACACGGTCGGCTGTACGAAATAGCCTTTCGACAGCGCGCCTTCGGTCAGTCGCGCGCCGCCGGCAAGCGCCTTGGCGCCTTCCTTCTGGCCGATGTCGAGATAGCCGGAGACGCGATCGAGCTGGTCTTTCGACACCAGCGGACCGATCTGGGTGTTCGGGTCGAGGCCGTTGCCGACCTGCAGCTTCTTGCCGAATTCCGCGACACGGCCGACGAACTCGTCATACACTTTCTGCTCGACGAACAATCGCGTGCCGGCGCTGCAGATCTGACCGGAATTGGCGAACACGGCCATCGCCGCCCCCGGCACCGCGGCGTCGAGATCGGCATCGGCGAACACGATGTCCGGCGACTTGCCGCCAAGCTCCAGCGAAACCCGCTTGAGGTTGCCGGCCGAGGCGCGAATGATCGACTGTCCGGTGACGTGCGAGCCGGTGAACGCGACCTTGTCGACATCAGGATGCGAGGCCAGCGCCGCACCCGCGGTCTCGCCATAGCCGGGCACGACGTTGACGACACCTGCGGGAATGCCGGCTTCCATGCAGAGTTCGGCGAGCCGGAGCGAGGTCAGCGGCGCCTCTTCGGCGGGCTTCAGCACCACCGTGCAGCCGGTCGCAATCGCCGGGCCGATTTTCCAGACGCTGGCGCTGAGCGGCCCGTTCCAGGGAATGATCGCACCGACGACGCCGATCGGCTCCTTCAGCGTGTAGGAGAAGATCTCGCCCGGCAGCGAGTTCTCGATGGTTTCACCGTGCAGCGCCGTCGCCTGCCCGGCGTAGTAGCGCAGCATGCCGAGCACGCGCAATTTGTTGCCGCGGGTGCGGCTGATCGGCGCGCCCATGTCGACGGTGTCGAGCTGCGAGAGCTCCTCAAAATTCTTCTCGACGAGATCGGCGAGCTTCAACAGCAGGCCCTGCCGCTCGTACGGCTTGACCTTGCTCCATGGCCCTTCGAAAGCGCGGCGGGCCGCGGCCACGGCGCGGTTGATGTCCTCGGCGTCCCCCTCGGCGACGGTCGCGAGCAATTCGCCGGTCGCCGGATTATGGGTCTCGAACCGCTTGCCGGAGGCGGCGTCGACCCACTGGCCGTCGATCAGCATCTTCTTGTAGGAACCATCCGCATAAGGATGGCGCGTGATCGGAATTGCCTGTGTGACAGCCATGTCTGCTCTCCCTTGTGTTGTTGCGATCGATGTTTTTGGAAGGATTGTTATCTACGAAGTTTTACAACGTGGGGCCGGTTTCGTAAATTGGCGGGGCGACGATCACCCATGCGAAGCTGGCGGGGGCATCGCGCGGCTAGTTCGATCGTGTCGTCACCCTCTGGGCTGGAGCCGTCAACGCTTCGCCGAGTTCGCTCTGCTGTTCGCGCGGGATCGAGAAGCAGACGCTGAAGCCGTCGCTCGTCCTTAATGTCATCATGCCATGTTTCGGATCGGTAGATTGCTCTATCACCCAGGAATCGAGCGGATAGGCGTAACGCAGGCTCTGGTCGCCAAAGCGGGCTTGCAGCGCCTTGCTGATCAGCCCGGGCAGCGTCATGACCAGCGCGCCGACCTGGTTGACCGACAGGCGGATCGTCGCCGGCTCGCCCCTGGAATCCACGAATCCCAGCGAAATGGCGCAACCATCGGCCGCCACCTCGCAGGTGGTGAGCTCCTGGGTCTCGATCTCCATGCCGGCGGCTCCCGAACTTTCCCGCGTTATATCCACAACAATATATCGATACCGTTGTCTCCGTCCAGCCGGCATTGGCCGTGGCGAGGCCGACGCATACGTGATATACGTTAGAATATAACCAACAAGAGGCGGATCATGTTCGACGCCCAATGCGACCCTCGTCTATGACGACCATGAAGATCCCGACGCGGTGCTGCGCGACTTCGCGGCGCAGTTAAACGCGCATGGCTTTCGCGCCGTCGGCATGGTGCAGGCCGGCCAGTGCGCCGACTCCAGCCTGTCGGCCGTGCTGGTCCATAACGAAGAAAAGATTTTGCTGGCGCAGGATTTCGACCCCAGCGCAAGCGGCTGCCGGCTTGATCTTGCAAGGCTTCAGAATGCGGGAGCGCGGGTCGCCGAGGCGCTTGGCGCCGGCGCCGACCTCCTCATCGTCAACCGCTTCGGAAAGCGGGAGCGCGACGGCAAGGGCCTCGCCTACCTGATCGAACGCGCGCTCGGTGCCGATATTCCCGTGGTGATCGCCGTATCAAGCCAGTATTTTGGAGACTGGATCAAGTTCGCCGACGGGATGAGTGTGAAACTGCATTGCGACCGCGCCGCGCTTGAGGCGTGGTGGGATCGTGTGTCTGCCGCGAACTCCTGCGCAGGCACGCAGGTTCCGGCAACCGTCTGCGAAATCGCCAAATAGGCTGCCTTCCTCCGGCGCATTACCTTCCATCGCGGTTCCGCACGCGCATGAGAGCAATGGCTTGTCGCAAACAAGCCTGTAAAGTGCGCGGACCTTGATTGATCCGGAGAATTACTTTGCCCCATCCAGCCATGTCACCCGGCAATGTTGCCGTCATCACCGGAGGCGCTTCCGGCATCGGGCTTGCCGCCGCAACACGCTTTGCCGGCCTCGGCATGAAACTATGCATCGCCGATATCGGTGAAGACCGGCTCGCAGAGGCCGCGGCAAGGCTGGCATCCGTTACCAAGGGCGGGGCCGCCGACGTGATGACTGCGACCGTTGACGTCAGCCGCTTCGACGACCTCGCGGCTCTGGAGACCGCGGTGCAAAAACGGTTCGGCGGCACTGACATCCTGATGAACAATGCCGGCATCGGGCCCGACAGCAACAGTTTTGGCCCGCTGGAGAACTGGCAGCGCATTCTCGCGGTAAACCTGTGGGGCGTCATTCACGGCACGCAGGCCTTTGCACCGCACATGGTCGAGCGCGGGCGGCCCGGCCTGATCATCAACACCGGCTCCAAGCAGGGCATCACGACGCCGCCGGGCAATCCCGCCTACAATGTCTCGAAGGCCGGCGTGAAAGCGCAGACGGAGGCGCTGCAGCACGAGTTGCGAAACATCCCGGGCTGCAGGATCAGCGCGCATCTGATGATCCCTGGTCATGTCTTCACCGCGCTGACCGCGCGCGGTCGCACCGAGAAGCCGCCCGGCGCCTGGACGGCTGAGCAGACGGTCGACTTCATGATCGCGCGCATCGAGGCCGGCGATTTTTACATCCTGTGCCCGGACAATGACGTGCCACGGCCGCTCGACGAACGGCGCATGCTGTGGGCCGCCGGCGATATCGTGGCGAACCGTCCCGCATTGTCGCGCTGGCATCCGGATTATGCGGAGGC
>Ga0307499_10000055_pt1 | contig 37580 bp, 40 predicted proteins | sample 13_S_MG_FD_201363 | JGI IMG/M metagenome (GOLD analysis project Ga0307499, IMG submission 201363) | Soil microbial communities from Populus trichocarpa stands in riparian zone in the Pacific Northwest, United States - 13_S | ecosystem: Environmental > Terrestrial > Soil > Riparian zone > Trees... | reverse complement strand
GTTCGGCCTCAATCGCACCGTGATCGGCAAGATCGTGCTCGCCGTCATCCATAACGAGGACATGAGCGTGAGCATGGGCGTACGTGTCAACCGCGTCTATGCGATCGCCTTTGCGTTCGGCGTCCTGCTCGCCGCCCTTGCCGGCGCGCTGACCGCGCCGAAAATATCGATGCAGCCGGGCCTCAGCTCTGATGTCATCATCCTGAGCTTCGCGATCGTCGTCATCGGAGGGCTGGGCAGCGTCGAGGGAGCCGCAGTCGGCGCGATCCTGGTTGGACTGGCGCGCGCGGCCTCGGTGCATCTGATGCCCCAAGCCGAACTGTTCATGATCTATTTGATCATGGCGGCTGTGCTGATGTTTCGCCCCGAGGGGCTGTTCAAGCGCGAGACGGCAAGGCGGATCTGATGAGGAAAGGCCTGCATCCCCTGATCATGATCGCCCTTGTCGCTGCGGTGACGCTGTTCGGCCGCGTGCTGCCGACCTGGACCTTGTCGCTGGCGACGATTGCCGCCTCCAATGCGCTGATCGCCCTTGGCATCGTCGTGCTGGCGCGCACCGGCAATGTGTCGTTCGGCCAGGGCCTGTTCTTCGCCGCCGGCGGCTACGGCGTGGCGTTGATCGCCAACGCCTGGGGCCTCACCGACGCGGTGGCGCAGGTGATCATCGGCGCGGCTTGCGGCGGCCTGCTCGGCCTGGTCATCGGGCCATTGATTGCGCGCTACAGCGGGATTTTCTTCGGCATGCTGACATTGGCGCTGTCGATGGTGTTTTACGGCGCGCTGGTGAAATCCACAGCACTTGGCGGCTCCGACGGCTTCAATGTCGGGCGGCCAAGCCTGTTTGGCATGAGCTTCACCGATCCGCGCGAGGCCGACTTCATGCTGTATGCCGTCTCGGTCATCGTGACCGGAGTTGCCGGCATCGGCACGACCTACCTGTTCCGGTCCGAATTCGGCCTTGCCAGCCTTGCGGTGCGCGAGAACAATCTGCGGGTCGAATATCTCGGCCTCTCCGCCAATCGGATCATATCGATCAATTTCGTAATTGCAGCGATCTTCGCCGGCGCGAGCGGCGCCTTTGCCCTGATGGCGCAGCGGCATATCGATCCGCAATTCGCATACTGGACCACATCAGGCGAATTCGTCTTCGTGGCGGTGCTTGCCGGCAACCAGAGCGTGGCCGCCGTCTTCGTCGCCTCGATGGCGCTGGAACTGGTCCGTTCATTCTCAAATCTCTATTTGCCCAATACCTGGCAGCTCGTGCTCGGCGTATTCCTTCTGGGCGTCATTCTGTTTCTGCCGCGCGGCATCGGCTCGCTGTGGATCAGGGACCGGCGCAAGCGGCGCATCTCGGCGGAAGCCGCCCTCGCTGCCGAACGAGGAGCCGCACCGTGACTTCGGTTCTTTCGGTACACAGGCTCGAAAAACGCTTTGGCGCGGTGGTCGCCGCCGATGCACTCACCCTCGATATTCCGGCCGGTCAGAAGATCAGCCTGATCGGCGCCAACGGCGCCGGCAAGACCACTTTTGTCAACATGGTGACCGGCTATCTCAAGCCCGACAGCGGCACGATCCTGCTCGACGGAATTGACATCGGCCGACGCTCGCCACGAAGCGTAGCCCGGCTTGGCATCTCCCGTTCCTTCCAGATTCCGCAGCTTTTTGTCGAACTCACCGCCGCCGAAAATCTTGCCGTGGCGATTTCCGGCATCGGCACACGAATGTCGCTCCGGGCACCGGCGGAAGCGCAAGGCCGCCGCGACAAGGCTGTCGAATTGCTGGAACGCTTTGGCCTTGCCGGCATGGCCGATCGCCCGATCTCGGAGCTTGCGGGCGGCGTGCGCAAACTGATCGATATCGCCATGGCATTGGTGCGCCATCCAAAACTGCTGCTGCTTGATGAGCCGACTTCCGGCGTATCAGCGGAAGAAAAATTCACGACCATGGATCGCGTCATCCACGCCGTCGCGCCTGACGCAGCTACCATCGTCTTCGTCGAGCACGACATGGAAATCGTCAGCCGCTATGCCGATCGCGTCGTAGCGTTCTATCAGGGGCGGATTCTGGCCGACGGGATGCCCGCCGAGGTCCTGAATAATCAGGAAGTCCGCCGCTATGTAACCGGGGGCGTACGATGAGCGACGCGGCGCCCCTGCTCGCGATCGACGATCTTGTCGTCGAGATCCAGTCGATGCCGGCATTGCGCGGCTTTACAATGCACGTCGCGAAAGGCGCCATGGTCAGTCTGGTGGGCCGCAATGGCGCGGGCAAGACGACGCTGATGCGTTCGATCATGGGGCACCTCACGCCGGCCCGGGGCACGGTGCGGTTCGAAGGCGGCGACCTGGCGTCCCGTCCGCGCCACGCGCGCGCGGCACTCGGGATCGGCTACATGCCGGAAGATCGCTGCCTGGTGCCTCAGTTGACGGTCGAGGAAAATATCACGTTGCCGTTGTGGGTGGCGGAGCATCTCGACCGCAAGGCCCGGCTCGACTTCGTCTACGAGGTGATCGGCGAACTCACCGAAATGCGCCAGCGCAAGGCGCTGTTGCTGAGCGGCGGACAGCAAAAGCTGGTCGCGCTCGGCCGCGCGCTTGCCATTGGCACCAAATGCCTGCTGCTCGACGAGCCATTCGAAGGCATCGCGCCAGCGTTATCGGAACGGCTGTCGGAGGTGCTCGCATCCCTCAAGGGCAAGGATCTGACTTTGCTGATGTCGCAATCGGACCTGAATCACTCGCGCGGACTGATTGACGTGGAATTCACGATTGAACGTGGCGCCAATCCCGTAACCGCCAGTCAATGACCCCTGAGCGTCCGGACTTCACGGGCGGCTATGTGGCGGGCATCGCCGGTCATTCGCCTTCGTGCCCTGCCCCTGCCTCCGCCATCTCACGAAGCGTCTCGGCATTCAGCACAACGATGGCGCCGTGCTCGAGGCGGACCAAGTCGCGTCCTGCCCAGGCGCGCAACTGCTTGTTGATGCTCTCCCGGGTCATGCCAACCATCTCGCTGATCTCCTGCTGCGTGATCGCGATGGTTCGGCCCTGCGGCGCTGACGTGTGCTTTTCGGAAAGCCGAAGCAGCGCACTGGCCAGCCTTCCCGGCAGATTCTGCAGGATAATCTGCTCGACCTGATCGCTGGTCGATCGCAGCCGCTCGCAGAGCAACTCGATGAATTTCATCGCCAACGTCGGCTGATCTTTCACAAACGGGATGAATTCGCGCCGGTCGATGACGAAGAGTTCGCAAGTGCTGTTTGCGATGGCGTCGGTCGAGCGGGGTTGGCCGTCGAGCAACGCGATCTCGCCGAAAATTTCCCCAGGCCCAACGATGTTCAGAATCGCGTTGCGGCCATCGGGCGAGGAAATGCTCATCTTCACCGTACCCGAGATGACCGCGTACAGGCTGTTGCCGGGATCCCCTTTGGAAAACAGCGTGGCGCCCCGCTTCAGCGTGGAGTGTTTGGCGTAACGGCAGAGCTGCTCGAAAGCCTCCGGCTCGAGGTCGGCAAAAATCGGGTGCTTGCGCAAGACCGACAGCTTGCTGCTCGCGAAACCGTGAGCTTCACCCGTCCTTTGTTGAGGCACGCCAGTCAAACTCCAGGGAACACGGGATTACCGCTCTTCCGTAATCAACGTGGGCTCGCTTTTCAACCGGAAAGCGCCCTGCCGCGTCGATTTGACGGCGGAAAACAGGACAATGCCTCCAGAACGGCAGAACCATGGCCGGATCTTACTACCATTACAGCCAAGGGGCTCGGCCTGTAACAAAAAGCCAGCAAGATCCAGCGATCCTGCTGGCCATTCTAATCTGCGCCGTCAGAAGGTTATTTCAGCGAAGAATTCGGGCAGAGCATGTGAAGTCCAATATGCATGTGGCCATTATGGGCAAAGATCCGAACTTTCAGGTCATGCGTACCATCGACATTCTCGCCGACCTTCAGCACCAGCGGCATCGGCTTGGCTGACCTCAAGTTGGTTGCAATGACTTCGGTAATCTTGTCGCGGACCGCCTTGGGAATGGCGCCGGAGTGCTTTTCCCACCTGTCGTGCCCGTCGGTAGCCCCCGATTCGTTGGCCCAGTTTTCCTTTTTTGGCACCAAAAATTTCGTGAATTTCCCGAACGCGTAAGGGCCGTTCTCCTTCTCGTACTGTTTGAATTTCTTCGCGGTTTTGCTGATATTCTTCGGGCTATACAACTCATTGATGTGTTCTTCAAATTTACCGCTGTAGGTAAACCCACCCATTTCCCTGCTCCTTGAATGAACGGCGGTAATTGCCGTGGCCATAACGTGGCCATATTATGTCAAATATCGCTGAACTTGGAGAGCGCAGCCTTAGCACGCTGTAGATGTACAGTCATTTTTGATTGGTCGAAGAGGGTAATGGCCTGGACCAGTTCCTCCCTCGCCTCATCTGTCCGGCCGGAGGCCGCCAGGAGCCGGGCCCGCATTCCCTTGGCCGCCCCCAGCAGGGGCAAGGCTTCGAGCCTGGCAGTGAAATCGATGGTTCGTTGCAGACAGGCCATGGCCTCCTCGATCATGTGCCCGCCTGACGTCGCCAGAATATTCGCCTCTGCACTCGCCGCCAACGCCTCGATACCCGCATATCCCTTCTGCCTCGCGCTCGCCTGGCAGGCGCGCAGGAGAGACAATCCGTGCCGGATATTGCCGAGCTCACCATAGGCCGCGCCAAGATACGCCGAGACGGCGACCTTGCTGGTCTCATGACCGAGCTTGTCGGCCTCGTCCTTGGCCTGCAACAGGATCTCCGTCGCGCGATCGCCATATCCCTGCTGAGAGTAAAGGTTTCCGAGCGCGCTCATGATGAGAGGCCGAAACAGACGCGCCTCGGTTTCGCGCGAAACACGAAGCGCTTGATCGAGGGCGATTTCCGCTTCTTCAAGATCGCCGCGCATCATCTGGACGAACCCACGACCGTAGTCGGCCGCGATCATGTCGTAAGGGCGGTCGTTGGCTTCGGCCAGAATACTCGCTTCTTCGGAGCAACGTTCGGCCTGATCGAATTCTCCCAACCATGCATGAACCAATGCGCTCATCATGTAGCAAAGCACCAGAAGGCTGGATCCCGTCGTTCCCGGAGGAACGTTCTCTGGCGCGCTCGTAAGCAGCGAAATTGCCTTTGCGAGATGCCGCTCAGCATCGCGAAATCGTCCGGCGAGAAAATAAGATTGGCCAAGACCGTATTCGACAAAGCCCAACCAACGCGCGTTGTTCATCTGATTAGCCAGGGCAACTGCTTCTTCTGCTACGGCGATCGCTTCGTAGGGCGTTCCGTAGAAATTCAGCGCAGCCGCCCTGATCGCGATGGAAGCAAGCCGCCTTCCCTCATCGCCAATCTGTTTGGACCGCGCTTCTCCGTCCTGACCAAGACCAAACCATTCCTCGATGCTTCCAAACGACACAAAGGCCAGTCTTGATTCGATTCGCAGGTCGATCGCCCGCTGCTCGCGCGATGTCGATTCCGGCTGTTTGTCCACCGCATCCATGGCGATCTTGAAATATTCCGTAGCGTCCCGGAACGCGGATCTGGCAAACGCCTTCCTCGCGGCCAAATGCCCATACCGGTCCGCCTTGCTCCAGTCCTGCGCCTTGACCGCGTGGTGGCAAAGCGCTTCGGCAACGTCTTCCTCGCGCCCGGTCGCGATTGTTTCCAGGGCCGTCAAAATCCGGCGGTGGAGCACTTCCCGCTGCGAGCGGAGGATCGATTCGTAGGCGACCTCACGAATAAGATCGTGGGCAAAGACATATTCAACTGATGGGACTGACCGTGCCTCCTCGAGGAAGTCCAAAATCTCCAGCGACCAGAGCCGGCTTTGCAATTGCGCCGCCGGCATCTCGGTCACGGCGGCAAGCAGATGCGGCGATATGCGCGGTCCGAGAACCGAAGCGAGCTGCAGAAGCGCCTTGTCTTCTTTCGACAAACGATCGATACGCGACGCGATCACTCCCTGAACGGTAGGAGGAATTTCGAGGGTTTCCCAGGATGCCTCGGCACGACCGATAAACTGCCGGGCGACCTCCTCGATAAAGAGCGGAATTTGGCCGGTATGGCGGAGGATACGGGCCTTGAGCGCATCGAGATCGGCAGCCGTGCCGAGCAAATTGTCGAGCAGGACGTTGGCAGAGACCGCGTCGAGCGACCGAAGCCAGATCCGCAACACATCCAGGCCTTCAAGCCAGTCCGGCGTATACTCGGTCCGCCAGGTCAGCAGCACCAGCAACGGCCGGCTGGTCGCAAGCGACATCAGGTCTTCAATGACCGTCTCGCTCTGGCCATCGATCCAATGCAAATCCTCCAGCAACAGCACCGTCGGCCGCGACGAGACCACTCGATCCAGCACGTTGCGAACGGCATCGATGATTACACGCCGTCTCAGCAAGGGTTCAAGATCGCGCCAGCGTGGATCTCCGACCGGTTGGTCGAGAACAGAATTGAGTGCCGCAGGCCAAAGCTCGGCGTGAGCCGGCGTGGAGTCCTCGCTTGAGGCGACGTGATCCGCGCGGGTGAGATTCTCCGCTTGCAGCGCGCTTTGAAGGAGCTTCTTCAGCAAGGCATACGGAACCGCCTGCTCGAGCGGATTGCACTCGGCTTCGATAACTTGCCAGTCACGTCGCTGCAACGTAGCCACGAATTCATGAACGACACGGGACTTTCCTATTCCAGCGGTGCCCACCACGGCGGACATCTTCCCGGAAGGGCCGACGGCCTGTGCCGCGCGCTCCAACTGCGAAATCTGTTCGTTCCGGCCGACGAAAGATGAAAGACCGGCCGTCGAGCGGGCGCGCCAGCGGCTCAAACCGCTGATCTCGACGACCTCGTAACAAGGCACCAGCGCAGGAAATCCCTCCATCCGTTTCGGCGGCAGGGCCTTGAAGGTTACAACTCCGGTCGCAAGGCTTTGGCAGGACTCCGATGCCAGAATCTGTCCCGCTTGCGCCGCGCTTTCGAACCGCTTCACCAGATGGACCGCTGGCCCACCTGCTTCATAGATCGAAGAAAAATCTGCTTCGATGACATGCGCGACGACATAGCCGGAGTGAATGCCGACCCGAACATGAAGGCTCGGATCTTCCAGCAGCCTGATACGCCTCACGAGCTCGATGGCTGCGTGACAGCCCCTAACGGCGTGGTTGTCGTCCGCGTGCGGCGCACCAAACAACGCGATCAGGCCGTCGCCGCCTTCCTTGCTGACGATCCCGCGGTTGCGACGAACTGCCGTGCGCATGGCGATCAAGGCCGGCTCAAGCCGGGAGATTGCCTCTTCGGGATCGAGCTCCGAAATCAGATCGGTTGAACGCTGCAGGTCGGAACAGAGCACGGTGAGGTATTTCCGCTCGCCTGCGAAACGGCCGCGGGCTTCGGATGCGGGCGGGCTCGTCGGGTGATTGGGCACAACCGCGCCGCATGCAGAGCAAAACAGGTCGCCAGCTCTCAGCCTCGACGAACAGACCTGGCAAAACACCCTCAGATTCCTCCATCCACCTTGTTCAGACTAGCGAAAGATCATGACCGAACCAGCCTTTACGTCGTCTGTCGAGGCCAGTAGCGTTTTGCGGGCAAGCCATCCGCTGGGATCTCGGGCTGGGAGGAATCGGAAGGCGCCTGATCTAAGCACAACGAGGTTTCTCGTAGCAAACAGCATGCCATGCAACTAGCGAATGCAGGGCAGCCCTGCTTCCGCTGCGGTCACAGCGCCGGCAGTGGCGCAGAAGGTGGATGCCGGCGAGCAGCGGCTGCGTGATCAGATCCGCGCAGCTTTGCGCGGGGCACCGGTCTCTAGGCGACAGGCGTCGTCCGCTATGTCGGCCGCGACGCCATGCGCCCGGCGGCTATTCCTTGGCGATTCCCGTTTCCTTGATCACGCGCTCGTACTTGGCGAGTTGATCGCGGGTCATGGCGCGCAACGCCTCCGGCGTGCTGCCGCGCACCGCAAAACCCAGCTCTTCGAGCTTGCGGCGCACTTCGGGGTCGCCGACGGCCTTCAGCGCCTCGGCATTCAGACGGGCAATGATGTCCTTCGGGGTGCCGGCAGGCGCCAGAATTGCAAACCATGAGTTAAAGAAGAAGCCGGGCAGGCCGGACTCCGAGACGGTCGGCACATCGGGGAATTGCGACAATCTCTTCTCGGTGGTCACCCCGATCAGCCTGACCTGCCCGCCGCGTACCAACGCTGCAACCGTGCCCAGGCCCTGGAAGGCGACGGGAATCTGGCCGGAGGCGACATCGGTTGCGGCTTGCGTGGCTCCCTTATAGGGCACATGCGTCAGCGATATGCCGGCCGCCGATGCGAACATCGCCATGGCTAGATGCTGCGGGCTTCCCGGCCCGCCTGAGCCATAGTCGATCTTGCCGGGCGCCGCCTTCGCGGCTGCAATCAGGTCTGCTGCGCTCTTGAAGCTGGCCTGGTTGTTGGCAATCAGGCCCCATTCCACCGTCGCGACCAGCGACACCGGTTCGAAGTCCTTCAGAATGTCCCAGCGCATCTTGGACTGCAGGTTCGGCACCATCGTCATGATGCTGTCGTTGAAGCCGCCAATCGTGTAGCCGTCCGGTTCGGCCCGGGCGACGGCCTCCGCCCCGATCAACCCTGACGCACCCGGCTGGTTCAGGATCACGAATTGCTGGCCCATGTTGTCGGCCATCTTCTGGGTGACGATTCGCGCGGCGACATCCACCGCACTTGCCGCAGCAAGGGGCACAATCATCTTGATCGGCCGATCCGGATAGTTCCCCTGCGCGATCGCAGGGTGGCTTGAGAACAGCGCGAGTGCCGGGATCAGCCAATAAAACGGTCGCATTTGAAATCTCTCCCTTACGCCGCAATCATTCCGAGAATGATTGCCCTTCCCTATCCGGATTGGCAATGTGGTTGCCGATAAAATGAAGAATGAGCCGGCGCGTCAGTCGACCGGCCTGGGGAAACGTATCAAACAATTGAGGGAGGCGACCAATGACCACCCGACGGAATTTCCTGAAAGGCGCGGCCGCGAGCGGAGTAGCCTTTAGCACCCGGTCGACCATGTCTTCGCCACCACGACGCTTTCGGACAAGCAGAAGATCGCGATCCTGGGCGGCAATGCGGCGAGGCTATTGGGGATGAAGTTGGCTTAGACCGGGATGGATTGGAGTCGAATCGAGAGCACACACACAAAATCTCGAAAACAACCCCATGCAAAGTAGAACGCCTCTCGTCCAACTGCCGGGAGGCCTCACAACAGCTTTCCATCGGCCGCGAAAAACGGATGCGGGCCGTCAAAAGTCCCAATTGGGACCTGATGGGTTACGACGTTGCCGAACCCTTCACCCGGAAACCAGGTGTGGAGATGGAAGGCGGGCGGCTCGACCTTGAAGGAGGGCTGGCGCAGTTCGGCCAGATCGAGATCGACGGCATGGTTCGGCGCCGGGCAGATCGTGGTCGGCACGCCCGCAAACATGGTCAGTGTCGCGCGATGGATATGCCCCGTTGCGATCAGCTGCACGCGGGGGTGACGGAGCACGATGGGCGCGAGTTCGCTTGCGTTGAGAAGATTCTGGCGGTCCATGTGCCAAATGCCCGCCTTGAACGGCGGATGGTGCAAAAACAACAGCGCCGGCCGGTCGGGCGACGAAGCCAGCATCTCGTCAAGCCATTGCAGTGTAGGCCCGTCGAGTTCGCCATGCGGCTTTCGATGTACGCTTGAATCCAGCAACAGCAGATCGAGCCCGGCCACCTCGACCTTCTGGTTGAGTGGCCCGGATGCGAAAGCATAGGAAGCGGAAGGAAACGCGGCGCGCATCAACTCGCGCGAGTCGTGATTGCCGGGGATACCGGCGAACGGAAGCTTGAGCGGCGCCAGCAGCCGGTTCAGATATTGATATTCCTCAGCCGTCGGCGTGTCCGCCAGATCGCCGGAGATCACTGCGAAATCAGGCGCCGGGTCGAATTCGTTCAGCGCCGCAACGCAGCGTTCCAGCGCCTTCGCTGTATCGACCTTGCCATAGGCAAGCGATCCCGGCGGCTTGATGTGCAGATCGGAAATCTGGGCAATATGAACCGGTTTTGGCGGCATCGACCTTCTCAGTTCTCGGGCGGCAACAGGCGTATGGCGTCCGGCGAAATTGACAATCCGATCCGTTCGCCGGACGTGACTTCAACCGTATTCGGCGCGTCGACGGTGAGCAACCTGTTGGACGCGCCACTGACGACCAGCCGTTGCCTGTCACCAATGAAGCTGACGCTGTCGATGATGCCCGAAAGCGACGCGCTTTCGGCCGCCGTCACGCGAATGGTTTCGGGGCGGATCATCGCAACGGCCACCGGCATGTCGATATCGCCGTGAATCGGCTGCCGCCCGCCCGGCAATACGAGATGACCGTCCTCCAGGGCTGCTTCGACAATATTGGCGGCTCCAATGAATTCGGCCACGAAGCGATTTCGCGGTGTAAAATAGATCTCGCGCGGCGTGCCGATCTGGGCAATCGCCCCCTTCTGCATGACGACCACGCGATCGCCGAGTTCCATGGCTTCGGACTGATCGTGGGTTACATAAATCGTGGTGATGCCCAGCGCACGCAGCAGGCGGTTCAGTTCGCCGCGCAAACGGTCACGCAGCGCGGCGTCGAGCGCGGTCAGTGGCTCATCGAGGAGCAAGATGCCTGGCCGGATCGCAACCGCGCGGGCGAGCGCGACGCGCTGGCGCTGACCGCCGGAAAGCTGGTCGATGCGGCGGTTCTCAAGCCCGGAGATATTGGTCAGCGCCACCAGTTCGGCGACGCGCGCCGCCCGCTCCTTGGCCGGCATCCCACGGATCTTCAGACCATAGCCAATATTGTCCGATACGGTCATGTTGGGGAAAAGCGCGTAGGACTGGAACACCATGCCGACGTTGCGCCGCTCGATCGGCACCGCCGTCATGTCCTTGCCGTCGAACAGCACCCTGCCGCCAGCATCGGGCACTTCGAGCCCCGCGATGATGCGCAGCATGGTGGTTTTTCCGCAGCCGGAGGGACCGAGCAGCACCAGCGTTTCACCACGGGCGATGTCAAGCGTTGCTGGTTCGAGCGCGTGCGTCCCGTCGGCAAAGGTCTTGCCGCAGGCCTCGATATGCACCGAGGCGCCGTGTCCGGCCTGCGCACTCATCTCTTCTGTTCCTTCTCGGCAAACAATTGCATGGCGACCAGCAGCGGAATGATCATCACGAAGAAGATCAGCGTATAGGCCGAGGCCACCTCCAGCCGCATCGAGGCATAGCTGTCGGCGAGACCGATCGGCAGCGTCTTGGTCAACGGCGTGTGAAGCATCCATGTCAGGTTGAATTCACCGAGCGACAACGTCACCACCATCAGGCTGCCGGCCAAAATGCCAGGCAAAGCGTTGGGCACGATCACATCGCGAAAACGCCGCCACGGCGATGCGCCGAGCGAAGCCGCGCCCTCGTCCAGCGTCTTGATGTCGACGGTCGCGAACACGGCCATGACCGATCTCACCATGAAGGGCATCGTGAAGATGACATGGCCTACGAGGATGAACATCCAGGAGCGACGAAAATTGCCGAAACTTCCGTAGGTCAAGAGCAGCGCCAGCGCGATGGCCAGGCCTGGGATGGCCAACGGCAGCGTGATAATCTCCTCGACGATCCGCGACAGGCGCCCTCCCCGCACGTGCAAGGCATAAGCGGCTGGAACGCCCACAGCGAGCGTTACCGCAAGCGTCGCAAATGCGACCACAAATGACAGCAGGATGGTGCCGGCATAGAGCTCCCAAACCTGCACGACCCATTGCAGGGTCACGCCGGACTGGATGCCGCGAAAGTAATTCACCGTGACGCCGGCGGAGATCGACAGGATCGCAGGCACCACCAGGAATCCGGCCACGAGCAGGGTGAAGATGAGCTGGCCGGTGAAGATCAGACGATCGCGCATGGTCTCATCCAGCCGCCGCGACGGTGCTTCCGCTGAAGGAGCGGGCAACCGCAAGAATGAGCCAGGTGATGATGCCAAGCCCGACCGACAGCGCGGCCGAGATGGAGAAATTCGCAGCCAGCGTGAACTCGGTATAGATCAGCATCGGCAACACATCGATGTTCGTCGCCAGCGTAAATGCCGTCCCGAACGCCCCCATCGCGGTCGCAAAGGCAATCGCGCCGGAGGCGACGAAAGCCGGCGCCAGTGCCGGCAGTACGACATCGCGCTGCACTGCCCACGGGCCCGCACCGAGCGAACGCGCGGCTTCTTCCAGGCCGACGTCGAGCTTCTGCACCGCAGCCATGATGGTGAGAATGACGCGCGGGATGGAGAAATACAGGTATCCGAGAAACAGGCCGTAGATCGAATAGGCAAAAACCAGCTTCTCGCCAAACAGGCGGTTGGAGACATCGCCGATCAGGCCCTGTCGCCCGGCAAGGAGAATGATCAGGAAGCCGACCACCACGCCGGGAAACGCAAGCGGAAAGGTCAGCATCGCAATCAGAACCGCGCGGCCGGGGAAACGATGCCGCTGCAGGAACATTCCAGCAATCGTCGCCACGACGAGGGTCACGATAGTGGTCGCGGCCGCCAGCAGCACGGTGTTGATAAGGGTCGCGCGATAGCGCGGCTCGATCAGGATTGCCAGATAGCCCGCGAGCCCCTGCGGCCCCTCCGCTCCGGTCACAACGAGCCGCACCATCGGCAACAGGAAAAATGCCGCTGTCACTACCGCAAGCGGCAGCAGGCATAACCAAACGAATGACCTGTGTGACATCAGAAGATAGCGCCCCGGCGAGAGCGCCATATTGCCTCAGCGGACCTCGGCGAGATAGCGGTCGACAAAGCCTTTTTGCACGTTTTCCATCTGTCCCCAGTCGACGTTCTTGGCGCGGGCATAGTCGCTGTCGGGCAGGAACTTCTTCTTCACGGCTTCGGGCAGGTCAATCGGCCGCGCCGGGCGCAGATAGGCGTTGGTCCAGATCGCCTGTCCCTTGTCGGACAATAGATAGTCCAGCACCTTCTTGGCCTTGTCCTTGTCGGGCGCGTTCTTGACGAGGCCGACGACGTAGGGAAACACCACCGATCCCTCGCAGGGGATCACGAATTCAAAACTCCCCTTTTCCGAATACTTGGCGCGATAGGCATTGAAATCATAGTCGAACAGGATCGGCATCTCGCCGGAGACAACGCGGGCGTAGGAAGTCTGCTTGGGAACGATCGGATCGTTCTTCCGCAGGTCCTTGAAGAAATTGATCGCGGGATCGAAGTTCGTTTCGGAGCCGCCGAGCGCCAGATTGATCGCGACCGCGCCGACATAGCCAACCGCTGCCGAGGACGGATCGAGATAACCGACCATGCCCTTGTAGTCGGGCTTCAGGAGATCCTTCCAGCAGGCCGGCACCGGCTTGCCGCCGAGCGCGTCCTTGTTCACGAACAGGCCAAGCGTGCCGGAATGAATCGTCGTCCAGTAGCCGTCGGCATCCTTCAGACCGGCCGGCACCTGGTCCCATTTCGCCGGCTTGTAGGGCTCGAGCGCATCCTGCGCTTTGGCCTTCATGCCGAAGGTGACGCCGAAATAGCCGATATCGCCGACGGGATTGCTCTTCTCGGCGAGGATCTGCGCCAGCGCCTGGCCGGAATTCTTGTTGTCGTGCGGGATGTCGTAGTTGAGATCGGCCTTGATCGCCTTGAGCATCGAAGCCCAGTCCGCCCATTCCGGCGGGCAATTGTAACAGATGACGTCGGCCGCTTTGGCGGACTGCCAGGGCGCGATCAGCGACAGCGCGAGCAAGGCAAGTACAAAACGGACGGTCTTCATGGGTAACTCCGGTTTAGGGCGGCAATTGACAATCTCATCACCAACCGGTGTGCAAGTATAGGCCGCGTATGAAGGTTTTGCGACAGAGCATTTTGCCATGCAGCAAACTTGAGCGACGCCAGCCTGGCCGCATCAGGCAATTTCGCCGGCGAGCGAATTCCGGTAGCATCCGGCACGAGAGGAGGGATTCATGTACCAATCTCCAGGTGTGAAGACGTCGCCCGACCTTCCGATTCCCGAACGGATGAGGGCCTGGGTACTCGGCGATCCAGATCAGCTCCTGCTGCGGGAGAAGCCAGTACCCGTACCTTCACGCGCCGAAGTCCTGGTCCGGATCGATGCGGTCGCGATCTGTGCCACCGATCTAGAAATCATTCATTCGGGATCACCGGCCAGCATTGGAGGCGGCCTGCCCTTCAACAAGAATTTCACGCCGGGCCACGAGTATATGGGCACGATCGCCGCGCTCGGGCCTGACGTCGACGAATTCAAGATCGGAGAGCGGATCAGCGTCGAAATTCACGCCGGCTGCGGCCAGTGCAAGCGCTGCCGCCAGGGCATGTATACGTCATGTCTGAACTATGGGAAGCCGGAGAAAGGTCATCGCGCAAACGGCTTCACGACAGACGGTGGCTTTGCCGAATACGCCGTGAATCATATCAACACACTGGCGCGGGTGCCCGACACCATGAGCGATGCCGAGGCGACGCTGGTCGTCACCGCGGGCACGTCGATGTACGGGTTGACGGAGTTGGGGGGGTTGGTTGCCGGCGAGAGCGTTGTGGTGATCGGACCGGGGCCGATCGGGCTACTCGCGGTGGCCGTTGCCAAGGCGCTCGGCGCCAGTCCGGTCATTCTGACCGGAACACGCAACGGGAGACTGGCGATCGGCCGGCAACTCGGCGCCGATCGCGTCATCAATATCAACGATGAGGACGCAGTTGAGGTCGTCAAACAACTCACCGGCGGTATCGGCGCGGACTATGTGGTCGAGTGCGCCGGCACCGAAGCGACGATCAATCAGGCTATTCATATGACCAATCGCGGCGGGAAGATCTGCCTCGCCGCGTTTCCGCACGATCCAGTCACGATGGATCTCGCGCATCTCGTGAAGAACAATATCTATGCCTACGGAATTCGTGGCGAAGGCCGCAGCGCCACCCGCCGCGCCATGACGCTGATGGCGGAGAAGCGCTTCGACGCCACGAAAATCCATACCCACACTTTTCCGCTGGCCGATTTGCCGACTGCACTGCGTTATGCCCGCGAGCGCATCGAAGATGCGATCAAGGTGGTCGTCACCAACCGGCAGGCGAGCGCGATTGCGAATGCGGCAGCCGAATAACGCGAACGGCAATCAACGCCCTTCGAACTTCGGCTCCCGCTTCTCCATGAACGCCTTGATGCCTTCCTGCATGTCCTGCGTCTTGAACAACGGCAGGAGCTGCAGATAGACGTGATGCACGTGATCGGGGAATGTCTCGTTAAGCCCCATCCGCATCATGCGCTTGGCGGCCTGGACCGCCAGCGGTGCGTTGGCCGCGATCTCGCGCGCTACCTCGCGCGCCCGGCCCATCAGGGCGGAGTCCGGCACGACCTCGTTGGCAAGACCCCATTCGAGAGATTCTCGCGCCGAGAGCGTGCGGCCGGTGAAGATGAGTTCGGATGCCTTGGCCCAGCCGATCATGCGCGGCAGAAACCAGGTGCCGCCCGATTCCGGGACTACGCCGCGCTTGACGAAGGCAGCCGCCAGCTTCGCCGACTCCGCCATGATGCGAATATCGCAGCCGAGCGCTGTATCCATGCCATATCCAGCAGCTCCGCCATTCACGGCGCAAATCGTCGGCTTGTCCATGGCCTGCAGAACGGTCGGCGGCGTGTTGCGCAAGTCCAGCGAGGTCGCTGACGAAGCCGAACTGAGACCGTCACCGCTGCGCTCCTTCCGCAAATCCAGACCAGCACAAAATGCGCGCCCCTTCCCGGTGAGGATCACGCAGCGAACGTCCCGATCCTCGTTTGCCCTGATAAGCAGCCGCGTCAGATCATTCAGCATCGGCCCGGAAATCGTGTTCATGCGTTCGGGAGCGTTGAGCGTGATGACGGCGATATGATCGGTTACGTCATAGAGAACTTCGCCGGACTCGGTCCGCATGGCGCGTTGGGCTTGGTCCATATGTCTTCTCGTTCTGTCTGATCGATCTTATTGCCGTGGTATCATATCCGTCCCAAGGCAGTCAGGATAACCTGGGGCGTCAACGGAATTTCCGTGATGATTGCCCCAAACGGCCGGAGCGCGTCGTTGACCGCGTTGGTTACGGCCGCCGCCGCACCCGCCGTGCCGGCCTCGCCTGCACCTTTCGCGCCCAACTCCGATTCCAAGGTCGGTGAAACCACATGCCCGACATCGATGTCAGGCATTTCCCCGGGCATCGGAACCAGATAATCGGCCATATTAGCGTTGGTGAGCTGGCCGCGTTCGTCATAGACGCATTTCTCGAACAGCGCGGCCCCAAGGCCCTGCACCACGCCTCCCCTGATCTGCTCGTCGACCAATTGAGGATTGATGATGGTCCCGCAATCCTCCACCACCCAATGCTTCAGCAACTTCACAAAGCCGGTATCGGTATCGACCTCCAGCCAGGAGGCCTGAACGCCATTGGTGAAGGCAAACGGGTATTCGCGCGGGACAAAGTGCCTGGTCGCCATAAACTCTGGCTGAATGCCCGGCGGCAGCGTATCGGGACGAAAATAGACAATGCGCGCGAGTTCGCTCAAATCGATCCGCGGCGCACCATCGACGGCATTCACGACGCCATTGTTGACGATGTCGAGTTCTCCGGGCGTCGATTGCAGGACGGCGGCCGCTACGTCGAGGATGTTCTTGCGCAGTACTTTGGCGGCTTGAAGCGCGGCCTCTCCACCGATGCCAGCGCCGCGCGAGGCCCAGGTGCCTCCGCCATACGGTGTGTTATCAGTATCGCCCAGGATCACGCGGACGCGATCCATCGAGACGCCGAGCACGCTTCCAACGATCTGTGCGGTGAGCGATTCGGATCCCTGCCCCTGTTCGGTGATACTCGTCTGGCAGATCACTGCCCCCTGTGCGTCGAGTCGTACCGCAACGCCATCCTGCGAGGATATCTTCGCACCACCGACGCCATAAAACGCAGCGCTGGGATTAGTCACCTCGATGAAGCTGGCGATGCCGATACCACGATGGATGTTCTTCGTACGGAGGGCGGCCTGCTCAGCGCGCAACGCGCCGTAGTCCATCATTTTGATAAGTTTGGCGAGCGCTGCATGATGCGACAGTTGCTCAAAGCGCAAACCGGACGGCGAAGCGCAGGGATAGGCGTCATCGGGAATCAGATTGCGAAGGCGGATATCGACCGGATCCATGCCGATCTTCATGGCCGCCAGATCGACCAGGCCTTCCGTCACCGAGCAGGCGATGGGATGGCCAACGGCGCGGTACTGGCACATCACGTTCTTGTTCTGGAACACGACGCGGGCCCGAGCCCGATAATTTCTGGTTACATAGGGACCGCCGACCAGATTGACGACTTGGTTAGCCTCGATCGCGCTGGTGCGCGGGTACATCGAATAGGGTCCGATACCCGTAAGATCGTCGATCTCGAATGCCGTGATGGTGCCGTCGCGCTTGACGCCGATTTTTCCCTTGCAGCGATGGTCGCGGGCATGAATGTCGGTATTGAAGCTCTCGACCCGATCAGCGACGAATTTAACCGGGCGCCGTAACAGCTTGGACAACGCATAAGTTGCCATCTCGTCGGCATAGATGTGAACCTTGATGCCGAACGAGCCGCCGACGTCCTTGCAGACCACACGAACTTGCGATTCTGTCAAACCGAGATGAAGCGCCGCAATATTCTGCACCATATGCGGCGCTTGCGTACCCTGATAGATCGTCAATCTCGCTTCTGCGGCGTTCCAGTCTGCGACGACCGAACGCGGCTCAAGCGTCACGCCGGTATGCCGCCCGAAAACAAACTCTGCCTCCACCACCTCGTCCGCTTCGGCAAAAGCCTGATCGACGGCACCGGCATCATGATTGCGCTCAAAGGCCAGATTGTCGCCGAGCGACGCATGGATCACAGCAGTAGCTGGATCGAGCGCAGTGCGCATGTCCGTTACGGCGTCGAGTTCTTCATATTCAACCGCAACGAGCTCGGCGGCATCCTCGGCCTGAGCGCGATTGCCCGCCACCACGGCCGCGACCGCTTCGCCCTGCCAGCACACGCGGTCAACCGCGATGGCGCTTTGCGGAGCGGATTTGAGGCCTTTCAAATGCGAGAGTACGCCGACCCACGGCGTGATGACGGTCGAGAGTTCCCTACCTGAAACGACAGCGATCACGCCCGGCATCTGCTTCGCCGCCGAAGCGTCGATGCCCTTGATCTTCGCGTGCGCGTGCGGCGAGCGCAGGAATACGACATGCGCCATGCGAGGCAGCTCAATGTCGCTAACATACAGCCCCCGCCCCTGCATCAGCCGGTCGAGGTTCGGCCGCGGCACAGTTTGGCCGATATAGGAGTTCGGACGATCCAGCGCAGAAAGCGTTTCAGATTTCTCTTGAGCTGCTGTCATGGCAAACGCGCGGCGCGCGCCCGCGCTGTAGTCTCGATGGCGTCGACGATGGCCTGGTAGCCGGTACAACGGCAGTAGTTGCCGGAAAGATGTTCGCGAATCTGTTCTCGATCCGGATGTGGCGATTGCTTCAGCAGATCCTGCGCGGCCATCAGCATCCCCGGCGTACAGAATCCGCATTGCAGGGCGTTGCGCTCCCGGAATGCAGACTGCAAATCGGCAATCTCGCCGCTGTCGGAGATCCCTTCGATCGTCTCAACCGTCGCATGATGCGCCTGCACTGCAAGCAGCAGGCAGGAACGGACGATATCACCATTGACGCGGACCGTGCACGCGCCGCACACCCCGTGTTCGCAACCGATATGCGTGCCTGTCAGCTTGAGGTACTCGCGAAGAAAGTCCGCCAAGTTCAGGCGCGGCAGTACGCTTGCTTCAACGTGCTCGCCATTAACAGTCAGTGAGATCGCAACCACAGTTGTCACGCTGACGCCCCCGCGCCGAGATCAGGGCGACCAAGCAGCGAGGATATGCAACGCGCCAACAGGACTTTCGCCAGATGTCGGCGCATGGCAGGTGTCGCCTGGTGATCCTCCAGAGGATCGAGCTCTTCATCCAGCGCGGAAAATGTCTCGGATAGCACCTGAGACGTAATGGCAACACCGACCAGTTTGCCGGCAGAGCCGGCCAGCAATGGGCGATCGCCGACCGCAAAGAAACCAAGGCGAAGATCAGCGAACCGCCCGTCCTTGACGACGGCCTGCGCTGCGAGGCCGACGATCGCGTAGTCGCCATGTCGGCGCGCGAACTCATGAAAAAAATGCGTCGAGCTTTTTGGACTCACCGGCAGCTCAACGCCGACCAGCAGTTCCTGCGGTCCAAGCGCTGTTTCGTAGATTCCGGTGAAGAACTCGGCCGCCGGAATCCGCCGCTCGCCACTCGGCCCGCGAGCAGTGAGAATAGCCCCAAGCGTAAGCATACAGGCCGGCAGTTCGGAAGCTGGGTCTGCGTGCGCCAGGCTTCCCCCGACGGTGCCGCGGTTGCGGATCGCAGGATGGGCGACATGGGCGACCGCTTCCGTCAGCAAGGGAGCATGGGCTGCTATTTCCGGAGATTTCAAGAGATCAGCGTGCCGCGTCAGCGCACCGATGGTGAGGACGCCTTCCTTCACCGCCACCCCGCGCAACTCGGCCAACTCGCCGATATCGATAATGAGTTCGGGAGATATCAAACGCAGATTCATCGCCGGCAGCAGGCTCTGGCCGCCCGACAGCACCTTGGCCTTCTCGCCATGCGCGGTCAGCAATTCCAGCGCGTCTGCGACGCTGGTTGCGCGGGCGTAAGCGAAAGCCGAGGCTTTCATTTTTGGCGTGACCTCCCCGGTCAAATATTCCTATTTTGCAGGATTAGACGGTCGGGATCAACAAAGGTCAAGTTTGTTATCGGGTGATCATATCGACTTTGAGCTTGTTTTCATGCATTGAACGACGCACGTTCTGTGCCAATCAAAAAGCCTGCCTGTGGGAAGAGCAGACCATGAAGCTTGGGTTCTTTACGATGCCGATCCATCCCGTCGACAAGGATTGGCGGCTTTCCCTCAAGGAGGATCGCGAGGCTTTCCTGCTGGCCGACGAGCTCGGCTTCACCGAAGCCTATGTGGGCGAGCACGTCACCGACAGGGCGGAGAATATCACTTCCTGCATCGCTTTCATCGCCTGGCTCGCCGCGGCAACCAAGCAGATCAAGCTCGGCACCGGCACCGTCAATATGCCGAACGCGCATCCAGCGGCGGTCGCGGCCTCGATCGCGATGCTCGATCATATGCTCGACGGACGCCTGATCTTCGGCATCAGCCCCGGCGGCCTGCTGTCGGACGCGGAAGTGTTCGGCAATCTCGAAGCAGACAGGAACGCGATGTTCCTGGAAGCCATCAATCAGGTGCTGCAGATCTGGGCCAGCGAGCCACCTTATAATCTTCAGGGGCAATTCTGGAACATATCGGTTCAGAAAACCCTGATCGAAGACATCGGCCAAGGCTTCATCCCACGCCCGCTGCAACGGCCGCATCCGCCGATCGTGGTCACAGCGGTGGCGCCGTTCTCAAAGGGTGTGACGGAAGCCGCTGCACGCGGCTGGGAGCCGATCTCGGCAAACTTCCTGATGCCGGCCTGGGTGAAAAGCCACTGGCCGAAATACGTTGAGGGATGCGAACGGGCCGGCCGTCCTGCGGATGCAGCAAACTGGCGCGTTGCCAAGAGCGTGTTCGCCGCCAAGGACGCCGCAACGGCGAAAGCCTACGCCACTGATCCAAACGGGCCCTATGTTTATTACTATCGCTCGCTGTTCACCAAGCTGAAACGCGGTGGCCGTATCGAATTGTTCAAAACACGCCGCGATCAACCCGATGACGAGGTGACGCTGGAATCGATCTGCGACAAGTTGATCATTCATGGCACGCCGGATAGCGTAGCGGATCAATTGCTGGCTTTTCAGGAGGAGACCGGGCCGTTCGGCACGCTCCTCTATGCCGGCAAGGATTGGAAGGATCGCGAACTCGGACGCCAGTCAATGATCCTGATGGCCGAAAAGGTCATGCCACGCGTCAATGCGAGCGTATCCAGCGCCTCCAAGGCCGCCGAATAGTCCCTCTGGACAGGAAAGCTTGCCGTGACGTTGAGCGATCGCATCCCCTACCAGGCACAAGTCGACCGGCCGAAGCTGACGCTCCCAGGCGGAAAGAAGCTAGCGCATCGCATCAAGTATCTGGAAGCGCTGCTCGACTAAGTACGCGGTCATGATGGCGTCGCCCTCATGACAGCCAGCGAGATTGGCGACTGGTATCGCGCGGAGATGGCAAAGAGCTGAAATTTGCGGATGTGCCACAGTAACGCCGACGGGCTTCGGCGATCCGCTTACGAACCGGTCCCGTCCACGGTGATAAAACGGCCGAAGCTGCCGCGTGCGAACAGCAAGGGCTCCTGCCGATTGTAGGCGTAGGCTTCGACTGCCCCCAAGAAGATGATGTGGTCGCCGCCATAATACCGATTGGCCGCACGGCACTGAAAACTGGCCACGCTGTCGGTCAACACCGGCGCGTTGCCAAGCCCCGGCGTCCAGCTCACGCCGGCGAACTTGTCGTCCGACGATTTTGCAAACTGCGACGCCAGCGCTTGCTGGGAGGCCCCAAGAACATTGATCGTGAAATGGCTGGCATTCTGAAAGGTCGTGAGCCCTTGGGAAAACATCCCGAGACTCCACAATACCAGCGGCGGATTGAGCGACACCGAGGCAAAGGAATTGCAGGTCACGCCGTATGGCCTGCCATCCGCAGACATCGCCGTGACGATGGTGACGCCCGTGGCGAAAGTCCCAAGCGCATTGCGAAAATCGCGCGGATCGATCGCCGAGTTGTCGCTGGCAAATTCATTGGCCGGATCGGCCGGATGTTTGGGTGCGTCAGACATCCGCCAGGCCTCAGAGCGTCAGATTTTCGGACGGCAGACCGAGCGCCACGCGTCCGTAGTTTGTTCCCGCCGCATCAAAATTGAATGCGAGGTGCGAATTCACGGCGTGGGCGTCGCGGAACTGCCGCTGCAGCGCGCCCGACGTGAATAGACTGCGCGCACCGCTTGCCGCGAATAATAGCGATACCGCTTCGGTACAGAGGTTCACCGAAAAAGCGCCATCCCGCCGAAGCCGTGTCTTACCCGCAAGATCCGGAATGTAGCCACGCCGTGCATCATCCATGGCCTCAATGCAGTTCGTGCGCATGACGAGGCGCGCCGCATCGATCTTGGCGGAAGCCTCTGCGATCTTGATTTGGGTCGTCTGCAGGTCGCTGAGTTTGGCGCGATTGTAGGTCGAGGCCCGATGCCGCGCGAATTCGACGTAGTCATTCAGACAGGCTTGCGCATTGCCCAAACCGACACCCGACAACACGTAGGGAAAGAGAGAGAATACCGGCAGAGCGTACAGTGCGTTTGGATTGATGATGCTTCCCGGCGTCGGCCCTCCGGTCAACTCGCTGACCGCGACGGTCATTTTCTCCGCAACAAAGACATCCTCGACCCATACATCGTTCGATCCAGTGCCGCACAGTCCCGTCGCATTCCAAGTGTCGTTGATCCTGTACTCGCTCCTGTTGAGCAGGAATATACGGTATTCGATGCCGTCAGCGTCATCGTCCGACGACACAACGCCGGCAAGCATGTTCCAGTCGCAAGACTCGACGCCGGAAGAGAACGGCCAGTGACCGCGCAGGGCATATCCGCCATCCACCTTTGTCGCGCGACCGGCTGGAAAGATGAAGGACGACGCAATCAACGCATCGGCGTTCCTGTTCCAGACGGCGTCCTGCGCTTGCCGGTCAAACATGCCCAGCATCCAGTGATGGCTGGCGAGATTGGCGAAATTCCATGCTACGGAAGCGTCCGCCTGCCCCAGCGCGTCGGCGCAATCGACCAGTGCGACATAGTCAAGCTCGGCGCCTCCAACTCGTTTGGGTTGCACGATTCGGAACAAGCCGGCGTGATGCAAATCGTGTTCGGTCTCCGGCGGCAGGCGCCGAAGCTCTTCCGTCTTTGAGGCACGATCACGCAGCGCCGGAATCAGGGCCTTGGCGCGCGCAACCATTGCGACATAGCCATCCGCACCCGGTCCCGCGGACAAACCTGCCTCCGGCTTTCCGCCGCCTCCAGCCATATATTTCCTCGCCTGTCCCGTTGCTTAGCGCCGTCCAAGCTTTACCAGTCTACCGGCTGATCACCAATGATCAAGGCACACGGGAAGCATGGCTACTCCGCCACAAGACTGGTCCCAGAAACGCAAAAACGCCCGGTGGCCTTAAGGCCACCGGGCGGGTGAAGCAATTTGGGATACGCAACGGATGAGCGCTATTTTACGTCCTTGCGCCAATAAAGCGTATTCGGCCAGGCCCAGGGATGCCGGGGGCTGAACAAGCGATAGCCCGCACGAATGAAGTTGTTGGCGGAATGCATGTTGTCTGTGGTGTCAGAGATCACCGAAAACCACCCATTCAGGCGCGCACGCGCCTCCACGGCCCGCATCAGGCGCAACTGAAGCCCGTGTCCGCAATGCGTCCCCAGCACGCCAACGCGACAAAAATAGCCCGCATTGAAAACATGGGTGGACGGAACGATACCGGCGAAGGCGACCGGCTCGTTTCTGTGAAAGACAAACCACCAGTGCCCTTGATCAAATTCGGGAACGGGGGCGGCGTCGAGGAACGTCAACTGATGAAGTTCCGCGAGCGTGTCTGTAATATCGTCGTCATTTCCGTCAACCTCACGAATCCGATACGCTGCCGGATCTGAATTCGTGCTCATCATTAGCATTCGGCGCGTCCACAGATCATTTCCCGAGCGTCACCTTGATGCCGAGCCACACGGCTCCGACGAACCCGGTTACGATCACCGTGATGACCGCCTTGAAGGTGTAGCTCTGTGCTTGCTCGACGCTTCGGCGCCAGCGTCGCAGATGCTGAAAATCAGCCCGAACCTCGACAAGAGTCTTGGCCACGCTAGGTTTCCCGCCTCTCCGGTTCAGCAGGCTGGCCTGCGGCAGCATCGGCGTGAGCGACGGCGGGATCATGCGCCGCAGAGCGGAAAGCAATTGTCGGGAAATCCGTTTGTGCATCGTCGCGTCTGGGACGCGGGATGAATTGAATGATTTCGGCGCTCACGAAAACTCCTCCGATACGGCGACGACAACGAGGCCGATGAGCGCAAGCGATATCAGGTAGGCGGTCATCGGCTTGTCTCCGGCAAAAATAGAATGTGCGGCATGATCGCGGTGCAAGCGCAGATCATTTGGGGCGCGAACCTTATCCCGTTGGGGGCCGCATGCGGCGGTGACGATCCGCGCCGCAAGCTGGCACGTTCGCGCGTGCCGGCCAATGACATGTGCGATTGAAGGCTCGGACGGCGGCGCGCTCGCGACGCCCGGCGGGGGCGTTGGGAGTTGCGGCGTCGATGTGCGGCCGCCGTCCGATTGGGAGATTCCAAAACAAAAAACCCGCGACGGAATTCTCCGTGCGGGCTTTTGCAATTTTCGCGATGATGGCGTTATGCCGGTGATTTGCCCGACATGTCAAATCGTTTCCGGGTGGTCAACAAATTGCGGAAAATTCGACGAAACAGTTTCGACAAATTGAAACCGCCCAGGCGGACAATGTCGAAACGGAAAAGCCCGCTGCCGTTTCCGGCGCGGGCTCGACGATAATGGCTACCGTGTCAATGTGCACCTGATTTGCCCGACGCGTCAAGAGGCCAAAGCAAACCAGATTCAGCACCGCGACATCGAAAACAAAATCGTTGGGCCGTGGATGGCGCAACCTGCGGCCCAACCGAGCGCAAGGAGGCTGTCGAATGTTTTTCGTTGCTGCCGTGCTCACGATTCTGTCGGGCTTGTTTTATGCGGCCAGCCGTCACGAGATCGGCTCGCTGGGTGTAACGATGTGCCAATATGGCAGCCCGTTCTGCGACAATCCGCTGCTCGTACTCGTCGCTGCGGGGTTGGCCGCGTGCTGGGGTGCGTTCGTCAGCGTGCGCTGACGCGCTCGTTCGGAAACCTGCGGACTTCGGTGATGATGCCGTTATGCCGGTGATTTGCCCGACGTGTCAAACGTCGCGCTTACTGCGGCGCCGGGTTCACCGGATGAACGGGCTTTGGCATGGGGGGCTCAGGCTCCACCTGCAGTTTAGGCTCGGTCGGCATGACCTTGGCGCCGGCCGCCCGGGCAGCTTCGCCGGTAGAACTGTAACTCGCCATGAAGGCCGGCTGCACCTTGGGCTTGTTCCATGGCCCATGGTCGACAATCAATATGCCGAGCACGCCAAGAGCAGCGACCGCAATTGCAACCTTCAGCGGCGCGCCGCCGCGCCGGCTCGAACGATTTTCCGCCAAATCCTTTGTCATTCAAAATCCGCTTTTTGATTTCCTCTGACAAAACCAAATCCCGGCGAGGACGAAGGTTCCTCATCAACGCGCCAGGACGACAACGTCCGGGAACAAATGTTCTGGCCGCGTATTGTCAGGACGTTGGCGGTCACCCAATCAGCGGTCGAGCGAGTTGCAGAACGTGAAAATTGAACCCACAGACCCATCGCAGCCCGGTATGGCGGAACGCGCCATCGATACGGTAACCGATGTATCGCGCACGCTGACGGAAGTATCTGCTGGGCTGCAGGCTGCGGTTGGCCGTCTTAGTGACGCGATCACGGCGGCACGGCAACCCGGAATGCCGCTCTCGACCATCAGTGCGATTACCCGCGAAGCGCCGCTGACCAGCCTGTTCGTCGCCGTTCTATTTGGCGTCGCGATCGGTCGCCGCCGCTAGCGCGCCACCTCAAAATTTGCCTTTTGCGGAATCTTTTGCGGCCGATATGACGCCGCCGGTGATCTGACGCATATGTTCACCGGCGTTGGTGAACTGGCTGCGCAGGAATTCAGACTGGATCCGCATCGCTTCCTGAAGGTCGGTCGCATGGACCAGCTTTCGGGCATGCTCGAACGCAGCCTTCATATTCTGCTCGGTAAACGACAGCGCCTGCTTGGAAATTTCGGTTCCCGCACCGGGCATCGACGTCATGGACTTGCCGGCGGCATCGAAGAACATGCCGAACGCCTTTTCTGCCTGATCGATGGTTTTCTCGGCCAGTTCGCGCAGTTCGGCCGGGACTTCGAGTTTCGGTTCGGTCATGGTCGCTTCTCCAATGTCGACCTTGGCAGGTTAGCACACTTCCCGGCGGCGTCTGCGTCGTATTGGAACAAGCTCCGCCGGGGCACAGACTGCCGCCGTGGCATCCGGCACCCAGATCCTAACGAACCGCCAAAGGAATGATTTCCTTTTCTCGGGGTCGTAGCCATACGGGTGGACGCCCGATTCCAAAGGTGGCAACAGTGTGGCATAGTGATTCGCGTTGGAGATCGACTGTCTGTGGCGTTGCGTCTCTGTTTTTAAGTCTCTCTTGGGACATGGGGATAAAATGCTGCAATCGTTTCGACCGACGCCGACCTGTACGCGGTTTCAGACCAGTATAGAAATGCCTTGCATGAAATGCGGCGCACAGATGCGGTTGGCCACCGTCGAGCCGCGCGACGAGAATTATGACGTTCTGACCTACCGCTGCACGCCTTGCGACTCCGGCGAGAGCTTCCTGAAGGCGCGCTGACTACTCCCCGTTCAGCATCGCGATTCCAGTTTGTGTCAGCACGAGCCCTTCGTCGCGCACTTCGACCAGGCCGAGGCCCGTCAATGTCCTCAAATCTTCATCGCTCACCGGCGACATTTTCAGCCGGCGAGCCTGAATATCGCGGAGCGTCCAGCGAAGACCGATAGCCTTCTCGAGGCTGAATTGAGCGAAAGGATTTTCTGCCATTCGCGCGACTACTTGGCCATGGGAGATCGGACTCGTGGTTGGCGGCGGCGTCCTCGGCGCAGCTGATAATGCGGAGCTGCCTCGCCAGGTTCCCTGACGAGCGACCAACTCCGGACATGACAAGGCTGGTTTGAGGCGAAAAGACCCGGCGCGGAAGCTTTCTCAATAGCGATAGGGTTCGATATCCAGCAGCGGAAAGGCACTGAATACGCTTGGCGGATTCGTCGCAGTCGCCGCGTGCAGGCAAGACTTGTCGAGTTCGGCAAGGTTGGTGACGCCAAGCAGACCGAGGCAGCGTATCACCTCGTCTTCCAGCAGCTCCAGCATCCGCACGATGCCGGCTTCGCCTGCGGCCGCGAGCGCCCAGCATTGCAGGCGGCCGATGCCGACCAAATCGGCCCCCGAAGCGATCGCCTTCACGATGTCGGTGCCACGGCAGAACGAACCGTCGACCATGATCCTGGCGCGGCCGGCAACCGCGTCGACGATTTCCGGCAATACGTGCATTGACCCTCGTCCATGGTCGAGCTGACGGCCGCCATGGTTCGACACATAGATCCAGTCCACGCCATGATCGATCGCGATGGCGGCGTCTTCCGCAGTCGCAATACCTTTGATCACCAGCGGAATTTTATACTTGTCCTTGATCAGCTTCACGGTGCGCCAATCCAGCCCCTTCTGGAAGTCACCGCCGGTGGCCCGGATGCGGCTTTCGCGGACATACCGCTTGGCGATATCGCGCTCGCGACGGCTGTAATGTGCGGTGTCGACGGTCAGACAGAAGGCGGCATAGCCGTTGTCGATCGAGCGGCTGACAGTGTCTTCGACAAAAGCGTCATCACCGCGGACATAGAGCTGGTAGATACGCAGCGCATCGGGCGCAGCCTTGGCAGTGGCCTCGAGCCCCGGCTCTGACACCGAACTCAGCATGTGAGCCGCGCCGAAATGCCCTGCGCCGCGTGCGACGGCGGCGCCTGAATTGGGATCGAAAATCTCGAGCGCGCCGACCGGCGCAATCATCACCGGCAGGCGCAAGCGGCGGCCGAGTATCTCGGTCGAAGCATCGACCTTGGCGACGTTCCGCAGTACCCGCGGCCGGAATGCAATCTCGTCGAGCGCCATGCGGTTGCGACGCATGGTGGTCTCGGTTTCCGCCGCGCCGACGATATAGTCCCATGCGTTCTGGTTGAGCCGAGCGCGGGCTTTCCGGACGAATTCGTGGAGATTCTGGAATTCTTCGCCGCTGGCGCCGAGTTCGACATTCCTCGCCGGCCGGCTGGGCGTCCCGTCGTTCATGGTGTCTCTCTCCCGTTTTGCCGGCACCTTAACCGCAGACAAACGGGAAAAGCTACCGCTTTGAACGAGTTAGGCGTCGCTCAAACGCAAGGATGTTATTCGTTTGCGAGATGCATCGAACCCGATCGGCGCCGCTCAGGCCGTGTTGCCCGGCTTCCCGAAAGCCCCCGCCTCAGCTAACGCCGCAATACGTCGCTCATCGTAGCCGAGGGTCTTTTGGAGCACTTCGCTGGTATGTTCGCCGAGCAGCGGCGCCGCTACGGGATCGATGGTTGGCGTCAAGCTCATATAGAGCGGCGTTTCAATATTGGGAACGGCGCCCGCGGTCGGATGCGGAATCTGGCTGAGGCGATGGCGACCGCGCACTTCCGGCGCGTTGAAACCTTCTTCCACGGTACGCAGATGGCCGACCGGTATGTTGGCCTTCTTCATCTTCGCCATCCAGTGCTCTAGGCTGTCGCTGGCAAAGATACCCGCGATGATGGAACGCAGCTTTTCCTTGTTGGCGGTTCGGTTTTTCCTGTGGGCGAACTGGGGGTCGGTGACGAGGTCCGGCCGATCCAGCACATCCACGACGAGCCGGCGGTACAGGCGGTCGTTGGCGCAGGCCATGTAAAGCGGCCCGTCGGAGGCCTGGTAAAGACCTACGGTGGGCGAGCCATTCGGCGAATTTCCAAAGCGGCCAGGATTCGCGCCGCTGACCAGATAGGCCATGCCGTAGAATGCGGTCATCGCCACGGCGGTGTCGATCAGCGCGACCTCGACCTGCTGACCGCGGCCGAGCCGGTCGCGGGCGATAAGCGCCAGCAGGATCGCGTTGCACGCCGACATGCCCGTCGCCAAGTCGACGATCGGCGGACCGGTTCGCACCGGCTCGCCATCCGGATATCCGTTCAGCGACATGAAGCCGCTTTCGGCCTGCGTGATCGGATCAAACCCGGGACGCAAGGCGAACTCGCCCTTGCGGCCATAGGCAGAGATCGAGCAATAGATCAGCCGCGGATTGCTCGCCACAACGGAGGCATAGTCGAGACCATACTTCTTCATCACGCCGCCGGAGAAATTCTCCACGACGACATCCGCTTTCGCGATCAGTTCGCGCGCGACTTCGAGCGCCGCAGGATTGGTGAAATCGAGGGCGATGCCGCGTTTGTTGCGATTAAGGCTGAGGAAGGCCGCGCTCTCTCCGCCGATTTCCGCATGCTCGTAATGGCGGGTGTCGTCGCCCCCGTCGGGATTTTCGATCTTGATCACTTCGGCGCCGAAATCTGCCAGCGTTTGCGTGCAGGCCGGTCCGGCAACGACCCGGGTGAAATCGACGACCAGCAGGCCATCCAGGGCAGTCGGCTCTCCCTTTGCGCGCGGTGTTCGATCCGGCAATTGCGGCTTGGCGGTCATCTCCGGCATTTCCCCTTGTTATTCTGCCGGGCGAAACAAGGTTTTTCGCCGCGACTTCAAGGCTTTCTTACCGGAACCGGAGGGGTTACGCCAAACCCCGATTTTGCAGGGCGGGACCTGCCGCCGACATAGCTCTAACAACGGCACGGGGGCCGCGCCTTGCCCTCACCTACCTAGCTACTGGCCTGCTGGGCGTACCCAAAGGAAGGCACCTCAAAAAGACGGCGCCCGCCCCCGGTCATGTCCGGGAGTCGGACGACGCCTTATCGATGAACAGACGCAGCGAACGGCTTTCGCTGCGCGGTCGCTTCCGCGGAAACCCGGTTTCCTACTCGGCAACCATCTCACCGGACCCGCCAAGCTCGGCAGGAAAATCCTTCAGTTTGGGCAGCCCATCCCGCATTGGCAGCACCGTCTCGGCGTAGTTGACGTGTACGCCGGGCGTGAAGGGAAGCGTCGGCAGCGTTGCGGCGAAGACATCGACCAGCCCGAGCGTCGGATGATTGGTCATGAGATGACCGCCGCACTCCGCACAGTACTTGCGCTGACTCATCGGCGTCTTCTCGAACGTCGCAACATGTTGCGCCCCCGCCGTGATCGTTACCGCTTCCGGCTTCCACAACGTGAACGCGTTCACTGGCCCGCCGGACCACGAGCGGCAGGAACGGCAATGGCAATATCCCATCCCTTCCGGCGCACCGGTGACCTGAACCTCGACCGCGCCGCAAAAACAGCTTCCATTATGTTTCATAGTTCCTTCGTCTCCGTGCAGATAGTTGAGAAGTGATCAGTTTAGTTTGCGCCATGGGAACAGCATCGGAACGTGCTCCCGATAAAAGCGTTACTCGTCACCGAACATGCCGACGAGATCGCGCTCTTCGAGCATGATGCCGATGAAGATGTAGGCCGTCGTCACGGTTGCGAACAGCAGATGCCCGGCGCGCATCGTCGGGGTCGCCCAGAACGCGATGATGAAACCGAGATAGATCGGGTGCCGGACAAAACGGTGGTAGAACGGCGTCCGGAAGACGGGCGCCGGCATCTCGCGGCCGACCAGATTGTTGGCGACCTGGTGCAATCCGAGCAGCTCGAAATGATCGATCAGGAAGCTACTCGTGTACACGATCACCCAACCGATGAACGACAGCGTGGCGATCACCATGGCCATTTCGGGTTCCTGGACGTGCCAGATGACCGCCGGCATTGGACGCCATTGCCAGAACAACAGCAGAAGCGTCAGACTTGCGCACAGCACATAGGTGCTGCGCTTGACTGACCTTGGAATAAACTGCGTCCACCAGTGTTTGAACAATTTCCGCGCCATCACGCTGTGTTGGATGGCAAATAACGACATCAGTGCGAGATTGACGACAATGGCCTCGAATATCCCTGATTCCGGGCCGGTATCGATCCCCTTCGGCACGACAAGCCCCGATACGAACCCGATGGCGTACAGAATCGTGAACAGAAATGTGAGATAGGCCACACCGCCAAATAGAAATGCAGTGAATCCTGCCAACCGATTGCCCGGAATCGCCGGGCCAATGGCTTGGGTTTCCGTCATGAAATTGACTCCGCTACGGGAAATGGGATTCCAACTCCCGATTTTGACAGGGATGCACGGAGAATGGCGACAGGTCTTTGCCTGACGCTTGATCTCTTCATGAGACGGACTTGATTGTTTCTTGAGAAAATATGCGATGGGGCAAGTGAAATTCAACTTCGATAACCACATCCTCGACACCGATCGTCGCGAGCTGCACCGTGGCGCCGACCTGGTGGCGATGCAACCGCAAGTGTTCGACTTGCTGGTTCACCTGTTGAAACACCGCGATCGCGTGGTCAGCCGGGACGATCTCATTGCGTTGGTGTGGGGAGGACGAATCGTCTCGGACTCGACACTGGACAGCCGCATCAACGCCGCCCGAAACGCGGTCGGCGACAACGGCAAGGAACAGCGGCTCATCCGCACCATTCCCCGTAAGGGAATTCGCTTCGTCGGCGCCGTGAACGGGCCATGCGATGCACAGGCTGTTTCGTCGGTAGAGGCAGACCAATCGCGTCCGGGACTATCGTTGCCTGACCGGCCGGCAATAGCGGTACTTCCGTTCGACAATATGAGCGGCGATCGCGAGCAGGAGTATTTCTCCGACGGAATCAGCGAAGACATCATCACCGCGCTGTCGAAATTGCGCTGGTTCTTCGTGATCGCGCGCAACTCATCGTTTACCTACAAGGGTAAGCCGGTGCACATGAGGCAGGTCGCCTCCGAGCTCGGGGTGCGCTACGTGGTCGAAGGCAGTGTGAGAAGGAGCGGCGGTCGCGTGCGGATCACCGCGCAGCTCAATGATACTGCGACCGGAAGCCATATCTGGGCGGAGCACTATGACCGCGATCTGATCGATGTTTTCGCGGTGCAGGACGAGATCACCGACGCCATCGTCACCGCGATCGAACCCCAGATCTATGCTGCCGAGAACTTTCGCAGCCGGCGCAAGCCGCCCAACAGCGTGGACGCATGGGACCTGGTGATGCGGGCGCTGTCGCATCACTGGCGGGTTACGCGAACCGACAGCCTCGCCGCGCAGGCGCTGCTGGAACGCGCGATTGCGATCGATCCGAACTACGGCCAGGCGCTGGCCCTGTTCGCGACCAACCATATGTTTGGCGTGCATCTGGGCTGGACGGATCTTGCAACCGCAGCACCCATAGCCGAACGAGCGGCATTGGCAGCGATCGCCGCCGACAGCGAGGATGCCTGGGCGCATACGGCGCTCGCCAGCGTGTATTTCTCCACGCGCCGGCTTGACCATTCGCTGGCCGAGTTCGAGCTGGCGCTCCAGCTCAACCCGAACTTCTCTCTGGCGCAGGGGTACTACGCCCTGGCGCTGTGCTATAGCGGACAGTGGACGGATGCCTATGCAGCGACACAGCGTGCCATCCGACAGAGTCCACGCGATCCTTCTTCCGCGATCTATTACGGCGTCGCGGCTTACGCCCAATTCGTCGGACGGAATTATCAGGAGGCGATTGCACTGGCGCGCGAGGCAACCCGTCAGCGCGGCGACCTCACCGGCGCCTATCGCGTGCTGACGGTCGCAGCCGGCATGACCGGCCAGATCGAGCTTGCCAGGAGCGCGCTTGCGGAGTTGCGCCGGACCCAGCCCAATATTTCGCTCGCCTGGATCTCGACGCAGTTACCCTGGAAGCATGACGCCGATCGCGAACACTATCTCGAAGGCTTTCGCCGCGCCGGGCTGGAATGAGCTGCGGCCACGGGCCCTTGGATTACTGCTGCTTCTCCCAGAACGACAGCAATCCCTGAGATGCCGAACCGCCAATTACGCAGGGGATGCCGATCGCGACCTGCCCCAGCGCAGCCGCAGAGACGCAGGCTTGACCTGGGCCTCGCCGTTCGGCGCACTGACCGTCGACTACGCCATACCGCTAAGCAAGGCTGCCTACGACGTCGTGCAGCCTCTGCGGTTCAGCGCGGGAGGGTTTTGACGGGAACCGGGTGCTCCGTCGCGAACCCATACAACAGCGCCAGCCGGTCGAGGCATTCTCGGAATCGCCGCGAAAAATAGTCGCCCCAGCGCTTGGTACACAAGCCTCTCCGCTGGCCAACCTGCTCCATGGTCAGACCTTGAACCAGCACGTCATGCACCAGCGCCGAACCATCCGCGCCCAGTTCGCGTTCAGCCCGGTTCAACCGCAGCACGGCCTTGCGCTGGCCCTCGGTGATCGGCTCGCGGCTCTGCCCGCCATCGACATATTCCCGCGTCGGATCGACCGCGCGCGGTCCGCGCTCGGCCTTCTCCCAGTCGCTCTGGAACGCACGCCCGGCCTGATATTGCGCTTCGTCGATCTGGCGATGGGAATGCAAGCGGGCGAGCGGATCGTTGCGGATCGAACGCAGGGCAACGATCTTCTCGCCCGGCTCCAAGGCCAGGGGATTATCCACCTCGACGGTGGCGACTTCGGCATTGCGCAACAAATCGCGGGACCTTCGGTCATGCGCCTTGGTGGGATTGTACGGCTTTCGGCGTTTGGCTTTCGGCATCTGATGGACCCCTCGAAAACAGTGGAATTTGGTTTCAACCGGAAAATCTATTCGATTGATGCGCCCGATATCTCTTTGCGCAGCAGTTCGGATAATTCGTCCCGACGGCCGCAGCCCTCCGGTTCTAGTCCGATCAGCGCACGCAAATGAGCGATCCGATGGCGGCGCGGCAGACGTTTCAGCCTGTCGGCCACGCAGCTGGCAGCGATCTCTTTCATGTCGCCCTCACCAGCCGCTGCGAAACGACACTCATCGTGCGGCTCGACCGGATTGCGGCTCAGGTGAAAATGCGGGCTGCAATAACTCGAACCCGCGCGGCGCGGATGACCGCAGAAGGTGATGACCTCGCCCTCTTCGTCGCCGCCATAGGGATAGCGGCAATCGCCGCGCTCCAGCTCGATCAGGGAAAGATGCCTCGGTTCGATGCCAACGCAGCGCAGCTTGACCGGGACGGCCTCTTTGAAAACTGGCGTCGGCCAGGGAAGCGCAAGCGTCCTGAAATGACTGGGACTGGGCTCCGCAATTTCGTGCAGCTCCGCAGGCCTGGTCGGCATCGACGGCTGTTGGCGATCGTCCGGCCCCAGCCCCAGGCGCCGGGCACGCCCAAGCGCGGCACTGCGAGAGTAGGACGTGTTGAAACGTGAGTTGATGGCTCGCGCGGCTTCCGAAAAGCTCATGCCTTTGGCAATAAGTTCCCGCAGCGCGTCCGAGTGCTCGGGCGCCCAGTTCGACAGTTCCATTTGTTGTCCTTGCTCTTGTCAACGCCGCCCGACGCCGGTGGTCAATTTCTGATATTCCGAAATAAAAGTCAAGCTTGATTTCGGATAATCGGAACTGCTATCCTTTCTGAAATTCGGAAAGGTCTGACCATGCTGGACATCAGGTTGATCGAACGGGGGCTGGAGAAGCCGGGCAAGACCAAGGGCGGGCTGGCGACGGCGATGGGCGTTCGCCCCGGCGCGGTTTCCGAGATCCTGTCCGGGATACGCCTGATCAAGGCGTCCGAAATCGCGCCGATCATCGAATACCTCGAACTGAACTCGGTGCCGATCATGGGCCGCGTCGGCGCCGGCGCCTCGATCGAGCCGGAACACGAGCAGGTGCCACCGGAAGGCCTCGGCGAGGTCGAGTTGCCTTTCCCGATCGCCGACGAGACCATCGCTTTCGAGGTATCCGGCGATTCCATGCTGCCGAAATATGAGAACGGCGATATCATCGTTGTTTATCGCGAACAGCGCCATCCGCTGTCGAGCTTCTACGGCGAGGAGGCCGCCGTCCGCCTGAAGACCGGCGAGCGCTATCTGAAAACGATCGAGCGAGGGAAATCTCCGACCTCGGTCAACCTCACGAGCTTCAACGCCAAGCCGATCGCCGGCGTCAAGCTGGAATGGATCGGCGAGATCTGCGTCACCCTGCCCAGGGGCCAGATCGAGCGATTGCGCAACAAGGCGGCAGCCCGGGCACGCAAGGCGACAAGGACGACGGGCGGCCGCACGCCGGATAAATAGCAATCGTCGTTGCGATTACCGAACCGACTGATTCTGCTGAGACCCGCGATAGACCCACAAGCGCAAGCAGCGCAATTTCTGTTTTTCCGAATTTTACTTGACTTGTTTCCGTTTTTCGGAAATACTGGCTTCGTAGATTCCGAGATGCGGAATGAGGTCAGATCGCCAGCATGCAGTATTTCGTCGTGATGATCGACTACGGCCGCCGCGGTCGCGAGGCCATCGTTGACCCGGAAATCACAAGGCGCGAGGTCATCTCCCGTATCGCGTCGGGTGAGTACAGGAATATCAGCTTCATCCATGAAATCGCAGATAGTTCGGTCGAGGACGTCACGGCCGATATTCTGAGCGAGGCGGCCCTGCCCGACCTCGGCGCGGCAGGTGCCGACCTGCAAGCCAGCCATTCCGATCACATCCGCGATCTCCGCAAGCACGAAAGCGCGTGATCCTGCTCGGCCACCCTATTCCCTCAAAACATTGTGATTGTTAAGTGGGCTTTAATCGCCAAGAGCTTGCTTAATTATTCTTCACGTAAAGTCTATTCCGGCTGAGCGGACAGTCGCGCTAGATTCGCGATTCGATTCCTCCGACCTGCAAAGTTCTTAAACCACAATGCATCCGTCAATGAAGTCCGAGCTCGCTGCGCGCGACGGCGATCTCCGACTCTGTCTCCTGCTTGGCATCGCGGCCTGGTTTCTCTTTCTGGATCACGTGCCGCACAATGCGGTCAGCCTGCTGACCATGCGCAATTTCGGGTTCAGCGGGGCTGTCGACCTGTTCGTGTTCGTTGGCGGTTATACTGCCGCCATCCTCTATGGAAGGATGATGCTGGAGCGCGGGTTAGTCGTGACGGCGACCCGAATCTTTAAGCGGCTGTGGCAGCTTTACGCCGCCTATATCGTCCTGTTCGTGATCTACATAAATCTGATCGGATATGTCGCGCGCCAGTCCGCCGCGCCCGCGCTCATCAGCGAATTCAACGTCACTGGAATCGTCGATCACACGATCCGGACGCTGATTCACGGCCTGCTGCTTCGGGCCAAGCCGCTGAACCTCGACGTGCTGCAACTGTTCATCGTGTTGATGGCGGTCTTCCCGATCGTCCTGCTCGGCATGGTCCGCCGGCCGAATACCACCGTGGCGGCGTCGGTTGGTCTGTACTTCGCCGCCCGCCAGTTCGACTGGAATTTGTCTGCATTCCCGGAGGGGCACTGGTACCTCAACCCGTTCTGCTGGCAACTCCCGTTTGTGCTCGGCGCCTGGCTTGCATTGAGCGGCCCGGCTCAAATCCGCGCCGTACACAAGCTTCAGGAATTCGCAGTCCTGCGCGCCGCCGCATGGTTGTACCTGTTGCTTGCCTTGGCGGTGACGGTGGCAGGCAAACTTCCCGAAGCCGCCATCGTCCCGGACCTCTTGCGCGATGTCTTTGGTCCCAACGACAGGGAAAGCCTCGCCCCTCACCGGGTGCTTCACTTTCTCGCGCTGGCTTTTCTGTTTAGCTACATGGTGCCGCGAGACTGGTCCGGTTTCCGATGGCAGATGCTGCAGCCGGTCATCAAATGCGGCCAGGAGTGGCTGGCGGTATTTTGCGCCGGGGTGTTTCTTTCGTTTGCCGGACACCTTGTCCTGATTACAGGCCCGGATTCGCTCGCCATGCAGGTCCTGGTCAGCTTTACCGGGATCTTGATTATGACGGGCGTGGCCTATTACGTGTCGTGGTCCAAACGGCAGGATCACAAGCCGGCATTCCGGCCCCCCGCCATGACGGGACTTCCGGAAGAAGGCCGGTTCGCCAAGTAGTCGTGCTGGCTTTCCTCTTGCCCCGCACCCCTCAATCCGCGAGCCCCTTGATAAGTCCGGCGTCTATCAAAGATCGGTTCAGGCGACTGGCCTGCGCCCCTTCTTCGCAACTGTAGAATAAGCCGTCGCACCGTTGCAGGATCGTCTTCTGCTCCGCGAAGCTCGCATCGAGCGGAATTCCCGCCGCCTGCAGCGCTACCAGGGGCAGATACGGGGCATCAAGCCGGTCGAGTGCCGAGGTGGTATCAACCGGCGCGAAGTTTACCGCGTCGAGCGCGTAGTATGTCGTCACGTAACGCTGGTCCAGGGCTTTCGCTCGTTTCGCAATTTCTTCCATGCCGAGCGATGGATCGATCAGGCGAGCTCCAAACTGAGGTTGATGATCGCCGTAGCGGATGATGAGGAAAGAATCCGTGGGAAACTCCTGAGCAAGCCTTTTCAGGAGTGCTTGATATTCCTGCGCGGATATCGCCTGACGCCGAATGTACTCTTCCACCTCAGGTGCGTTGCCAAGATCGCGCCAATCGGTCGGTAGCTGAGGACGCAACCGCTCGTCCCATGGAAAATGATTGGCCACCGTGTACACATAGAGAAAGAGCGCTCCCTTGCCGCGTTCTCGCTTGATCAGATCGATCGCCCAGTCGTAGTAGAAACTGTCGGCCTCGAAGGCGCGGGTTCCCAGGTCCTGAATATCCAGGTAGTGCGCGATACCGGTGGTCG
>Ga0307499_10000054_pt1 | contig 37709 bp, 29 predicted proteins | sample 13_S_MG_FD_201363 | JGI IMG/M metagenome (GOLD analysis project Ga0307499, IMG submission 201363) | Soil microbial communities from Populus trichocarpa stands in riparian zone in the Pacific Northwest, United States - 13_S | ecosystem: Environmental > Terrestrial > Soil > Riparian zone > Trees... | reverse complement strand
GTCGGCGTGCTCGGAGTAGACGACCACCCGGCGGCCCAGCCGGGCCAGCCGCCCCACCTCGTCGATCGCCATCCGGCCGTGCAGGTTCAGGTCGAACAGCAGCACGTCCGCCAGGCGACCCGGGCCGGCGAACGCCACCTCCACGCTGTCGCCTGCGGCGATCAGCTCGATCGGGCGGCTGGTCTCCTGGGCCAGCCAGGCGCGGACGCCCGCGTGCACGACCGGGTGGTCTTCGACCAGCGCCACGGTTACCGGCGCCAGCGCACCTCGGTCCACCGGCTGTCCCCTCCCTGTGCTGACGTCGCGTGCCGGGGGCACAACCTACAGCGAAGCGACAACGATGTCGCCAGAAGGTGCCAACCCGGCGCACCCGTCGCGACCGGCCGGAGCCGCCGGTGACCGCTGTTCGACCGTCATGACCGCCCCCGACCGGCCGCCTAGGCTCGATTGAGGGCCGTCCGCGACGGGCCGGGATTCCGCCTGAGCACGGGGTCGGGCGGCACACCGGCGGTCGGCCGCAGCTTGCGGGCCGGGGTGTTCGGCGGAGCTGTCGCGATGCATTTTTTGCAAAACCGGACCCGCTCAACCCCGCCATCAGGTATGCCTGCACAACCCCGTCTCTGCGGTTCCCCCGTGCCGTGGAGGCGGGGCCCTCATGTCCAGGGTGTTTCCACCCGGGGTCGAGCGGGGGGCGGGCACGGCCGCACGTCAGCCGACCGGGCCGCTCTCGCCGGCCAGCACCCGGACGCCCTCGACCAGCGTGGTCACCGGATCGGCGGTGTACTCGGTCAGCACGATCGCCAGGTCGTCGGCCAGCCGGCTGCCGGCGTGCTCGTCCAGGCTGGTGATCAGCCGGTCCAGCGTCTCCCGCGGGCTCTCGCCGGCCGGCAGGTCGCGGATCACCGAGATCGGTTCGAAGTACGCGCCGTGCCGGTTGCGGGCTTCGATCAGCCCGTCGGTGAACACGAAGAGCTGGTCGCCCGGCCGGAACGGGTGGGTCTGCAGCCGGGGCTGGACGCCGAGCCCGAGCGGCGGGCTCGGCCGGTCGATGATGATCTCGGTGACCTGGTCGCCGCGGCGCAGCAGCGGCCACGGGTGACCGCAGCTGACCAGGCCGATCTGGTCGGCGGTGAAGTCGACCAGCAGCGCGGTGACGAAGTCCTCGTCGCCGAGCCCGGGCACGATCGCGTTCTCCAGGTGCCGGGCGACGTCGACCAGGGTGACCGAGCCGGGCGCGAACTCGCGGAACGAGGCCAGCACGTCGGCGGCGAGGCCGACCGCCTCCAGCCCCTTGCCGCGCACATCCGCGATCAGCAGCCGTACCCCCTCGGGGTACGCCACGGCCGCGTACGCGTCGCCACCGACCCGGGCCTCCTCGGCGGCCGAGCGGTAGATCGTGGCAAAGGTCAACGAGCCCAGCCGGGACGGGATCGGCCGCACGATCGTGGCCTGCGCGGCCTCGGCGACCAGGCTGATCCGGTGCAGCGTGACCTCGCGCCGGCGCCAGCGGCTGGCCGCCACGGTGCTGATCGCCGCGACCGCGACCACGGTGGCGAACCCGCTGCCGTGCCCAGGGCCGGTGAACGAGTGCACCTGGATGGAGAGGGCCAGCGCCCAGACGCTGGCGTACGCCGCGACCAGCAGGGTGCCGATCGGGCCGAGGCTGAGCGCGGCGATCGTGGCCGGCAACACGAACAGGCTGATCAGCGTGACCGTGTCGGACAGCGCCAGCGCGACGACGCCGCCGACGGTGGTCGTCCCGAGCAGCCAGCCGAGCTGGACCTCGTCCCGTGACCACTGGAACATCGCGCCCACTGACTCCTGCCCTCACCGGCTCGTGCCTGCGGTGCCGACCCCCGGCGGGCACGTCCGGCCAGCATCCTCAACCTGGGACAGCGGCGTCAACCTGCGCCGCAGAGGCTCAAATTCAGCGTCCCACGATTGCCGCAGCAGTGACAGCAGTGCAGCTCAGGACGATGGCGGTAGGTAGCCGATCGTGCCCAGCGGGCTGCCGGCGGGCGGCGCCGGCGCGGCCGGCGCGGCGGTCTGCGGGTCAAGGAACCGCAGGCTCTGCGCGACCTCCTCGGCCAGCCGGGTGAACACCTCGGCCAGCCCCAGATTCGGCGTCGTCACGACGAGCACACCGAGCCAGCGGCTGTCCGGCACCGGGACGACGACCTGGGTCACCGCGACCCGCTGCCGGCGGGACGTCTCCGGCACCGGCGCGAGCAGGCTGGTCCGGATCCGGACCGCCGGACCGGCCGGCAGGTCGACCAGGTCCACCGTCCGCATCTCGGCGAACTCGCCGTCGGCCAGTTCCTCCGCGGCGAAGTGCCGGGCCAGCCAGCTCACCTCGTCCGGGGCGCTGGCGAGCTGGACCCAGGACAGCGCGAGGTTCGCGCCGATCAGCTCGGCCGGCCGGCTGCCGGCGGCCAGGATCGCGGCGAGGAAGACGCCCGCCGCGCGCTGCTGCTCGATCAGCGACTGCAGGATGCGGCGCATCTGGCCGCGGTGCCGGGCGGCCTCGGGATGCTCGGCGATCCGTTCGTCCAGCACCCGCTCGATCCACTGGTCGGACCCGGCCGGGTCGAGGTCGAGGGTCAGCCAGGAGTCCGGCGTGTGCAGCCGGAAGCCGACCTCGGGACGCGGCGCGGCCGGGTCGACCCCGATCGTCTGCACGCCGCGCTCGGTCATCCCGCGACCTGGATCATCGCCACTCCGCTACGGGTCAACTCAGCCGTCCCCGGCGGCGGCGTCGGCGATGCCCTGGTCGGTGGTGCGGTAGCCGTCGGCCGACTTGCCCACCTTGTCGGCCATCGCCGCGGCGTTCTCGCCGATCTTCTTCAGCGAGTACTCCCACTCCTTGACGAAGTGGCCGACCGCCTCGGCCAGGCCGTTGTGCCCGGTCTGCGCCGAGCCGACGCTGCCGAGCCGGCCACGGGCGTCGTTGCCGGCCGAGGAGAACTGCTTCAGGCTGTTCGACAGCCCGGACAATTCACCGGGATCCACCTCGATGCGACCCATCCATCATCACCCACCTAAAGCCGTCGAATCTGGACGAAGTGTCGCCGCAACCGGTACGCTTCCGCAAGCCTCATCGTGCCATCCAGCGGGGGTGAACCAACCGATGCCGACGTACGAGTTCCCGGCGCTCGGCTTCAATCCGGCGCCCGGCGACCCGGCCGCCGTCGACGCCGCGGCGCAGGCCAGCAAGCAGTTCGCGCAGCGGCTGGCCACTGACGTCGCCACGCTGAACCGGATGCAGGCGTCGTCCTGGGTCGGCGAGGCCGGCGACGCGTTCCGCGACAAGGTCAAAGACCTGCCCCGCGACCTCGACCGGTCCCGGGCCGCGCACGAGGCCACCGGCGCCGCGCTGAGCGGCTATGCCGGCGCGCTGACCGAGGCGCAGCGGCGCGCGCTGACGCTGGAGCAGGAGGCGGCCGAGGCGATCCGGCAGCAGCAGATCGCGGCGGCCAACGCGAACTCGATGCGCAGCCAGGCGGCCTCGGCGACGGGCGCCGCCCGCGACCAGATCGTCGCCAACTACAACGCCTACGCCAGCCGGGCCGGCCAGTACGCCGACCGCCTCGGCCAGATCCGGGCCGAGGCGCACCGGCTGCAGTCCGACATTTCCGCTCGCGCCGACCAGGCCGCCGGCCGGGTCCGCGGCGCCGCCGACGCGCCGTACCACGAGCCGCACTGGTGGCAGAAGGCCTGGGACGGCTTCATGAACTGGGTCCGCGACAACGCGGACGTGCTGAAGAAGATCTCCGGCGTCCTCAAGATCATCTCCGCGGTCTGCGCGCTGCTCAGCTTCATCCCGGTGGTGGGTGTCTTCTTCGGCGCGGCCGCGCTGATCACCGGCGGGCTGGCGCTGCTGATCGACGTCTCGCTCAAGCTGGCCACCGGCGAGGGCAGCTGGGCCGGCATCGCGCTGGACGCCGCGCTCACCTTCATCCCGGGCGGGAAGCTGACCAAGATGCTCGGCACGCCGCTGAAGGCCGGCGGCCGGCTGTTCGCCCGGATGGCGCCGGAGCTGGCCGAAGGCCTGGCCCGCGGCGGCAAGGCGATCAGCGGCGCGGTGCAGCAGGGCGTGTTCCAGCTGTCCCGGCTGGCCCCGAAGACACGGGCGTTCGAACGGATGGCCGGCGAGATCAACAACCTGCCCACCGCGGTCGGCCGGTGGACCGCCGGGCACGCGCCGCAGGCCGCGGTCACCAGTGCCGAGCGGCGGTTCGCCAACCTGGTCGCCGGCGGGCAGACTCCGGAGGCGGCCTGGTCGGCGCTGACCGCGGCCGAGAAGAGCGGCATCCGCGGCGTCCAGCGCACCCGGTTCTGGCGCAACGCCGACCATCTGATGGAGACCGACCCCGGGTTCGCCCAGCGCTACGGGCACCTGTTCTCCGACGCCGACCGGGCCGCGCTGCCCGGCCGGGCGCCGCGCACCTTCGACCCGGTCACCCGCACCGACATGCCGATCCAGCTCAGCCACGAGCCGCTGCCGATCAGCGCCGGCGGCGGCGCGCAGATCCCCCGCGCGCCCTGGCAGCACGCCGCGTACGACCCGGCCGGGTTCCAGTACCCGAACGCGTCCTACCTGGACGACTGGCTGCGTACCGGCCGGCTCTCCCCCGTCCCGGACGACCTGTTCAGCAGCGACAGCGGCAGCACCCGGACGCCGGCCGGGGCGCGGTGACGGCCGGCCCGCCGGTCGCCCTGCGCGAGCCGCTGGACCGGCCCCGGCTGCTGCGGATGGCGATCCGGTCCGAATCGGTGCCGGACGGCGCACCACTGGTCGCGCACGGCGTGGTGGCCCGGATCGAGGGCGGCTTCTTCGTCGCCGGCCCGCCGCCGACGCCGTTCCACACGGTCGCGCTCTGGGCCGGGATCGCGCCCGGCACCGTGTCGGTCGGCTGCGTGCCGACCAGCCCGGACGCGGCGATCGAGGTGTGGGGCGTGCACGAGACCGAGTCGGCGCAGCCGCCGGTCCGGCCGCTGCGGGTCGAGCGCTACGGTGCGCTGGTGACGTTGACCTGCACCGACCCCGGCCACCCGGACACCGGCCTGGTCGTCGACCTGCGCTGGGAAGACGACGCGGACACCGCCGGCGGGGAGGGCGGGGACGGGTGACCGACGAGCCGGTGCCGTCCTTCCGCTACCACCCCGACCCGGTGGGCACCGGGAACGTGGTCGCGCGGGACATCGTCTGCGGTGTCTGCCAGCGGGCCCGCACGCACACGTACACCGGGCCGTACCTGAGCCCGGACTTCCACTTCGAGAACGAGGACCCGCTCTGCCCCTGGTGCATCGCCGACGGCTCGGCGGCCCGGGAGTGGCAGGCCTCGTTCACCGCGCCGGCCTACCTCTCGGCCGCGGCGCAGGCACAGATGCCGCCCGAGCGGCTGGCCGAACTGGAGTTCCGCACCCCGTCGTTCCGCTGCCTGCAGCAGGACCGCTGGCTGGACCACCACGACGAGGCGGGCGAGTACCTCGGCGAGATCGGCGCGGACGAGTACCTCCGGCTGCCGGCCGAGGCGCAGGTCGCGGTGCGCACCGCCGCCGGCGACCCGCCGGCCCGCCCGCTGGCCGACGACGACACCGTGCTCACCCTGCGCGCGGACGGCGACGGCCCGGCCGTCTACCTGTTCCGCTGCCTGCACTGCGGCCGGTACGACGCGTTCTTCGCCGCCGACTGAGCCCCGGCCCCGGGCGGTGCGCCCGGGGCCGAGGTCGGCCCGCGGTTCAGCGCGAGCGCTGGTGCGGTTGGTCGCTGACCGTCAGCCGGTCAGCCGGGCGGCCGGCAACGCCTTGAACGCGGCGACGACGGCGGACAGCGTCGGCTTCTCGACGGCGATGCCGAGCTTCTGCCGGACCAGTGCGGACAGCCCGACCGGCAGGCCCGAGGTCTTCGCGTACGCGCCCGCGGCGCCCTTCTTGCCGAAGTAGGCCAGCCGGCCCTCGCTGCGGACGGGGTCGGCCGCGGCGATCTGCTCGGCCGGGAAGGCCGCCTCGCCGCCGGTGTACTTCGCCAGCGCACCGGCCAGGAATTCGCACTCCGCCTTGGTCGCCGCCAGGTGGTGGGTCTCGTAGAGCGCGCTCCAGGTCTTCTCGTCGATCTTGCCGTCGCGCGGGGTCGACTTGTAGGCGGCGGCGCGCACGGCCAGCAGTTCGTGCAGCTCATGCACCAGGTAGCGGATGTCGTCGACCGTGCCGCTGCCGGCGGCGAGCCGCGCCCAGCCCAGGTAGTTCTCCCCGGTCAGGCCGATCTCCGCGCTGCCGAACAGGTGCTGGCAGAGGTCGGCCAGCGCCTCTGTCGTCACCGACGGGATGAACGGGAGCGTGGCCGCCTTGACCGCCGGCAGGCCGGGCTGGTTCAGCAGCGCGTAGACCAGCGGGAGGATCCGCGCCTCGACGCCCGCGTCCGACAGCCGCTCCTCCAGCGTGCTGTAGCCGGTGATGTCGGCGTTGACGTCCGCGTTCAGCGCCCGGCTCAACCGGGCCATCTCCGCGATCTCGGTCGCCGAGAAGTGCTGCTGCGCCCAGGTCAGCAGCGACTGCAGGCCGCCGACGGCCGGATGGTCGGCCGCGACCTGTATCCACATGACCGGGTCGAGCACCGGGTCGTCGGGCGTGGAATCTTCGTCGTGCGTTGATTCGGTCATGCGGTAGCCCCCCACCTCGCCGTAGTTGATGCCCGGGACATGCGGGTCACCGGCCAGTCGGCCGCGCTCCACCGGGCCGCATCAGCCTCGCCCGGCGATCGTCGGGGGTCAAGACTGCGACAGTTGTGCTGGCCCGGGAGGCAGACCCGCTGCCCGCTCGGGTATGCCCTGACCGGCGCGGGGGCAGCGCCGGCCTCAGGTCAGCTGCGGCGGACGACCATGGAGAGGATCCAGCTCACCAGGCTGACCACGATCGCGCCCCAGAAGGCCGACCAGAAGCCGTCCACTTCGAAGTCGATGCCGACCTTGTCGCTGATCGTCGCGCTCAGCCAGAACAGCAGCGCGTTGATCACCAGCGAGAACAGGCCGAGCGTGAGCAGCGTCAGTGGGCAGGACAGCACGAGCACCACCGGCCGGATCGTCGCGTTCACGACGCCGACCACCAGCCCGACGGCGAGGTACGTGCCGACCTTGCCGGCCGTACTGTCCGCATCGACCACGATCCCGTCCACCAGGAACACCGCGACTGCAAGCCCGACAGCGTTCAGTACCACCCGCAGCAGAAAATCCACGCTGGACAGCACACCATGATCAGCGCCGGAAGTCCCGGCAGCGCGCCCCGATCCACCTGCCTGGCGCAACAGCCGCCCGGCGTACCGGTCAGTAGACCCCGGCGGGGGCGGGGAACGGGGCCAGCCGGCCGGACCGGTAGCCCTGCGCGATGATCGCCATCTCCCGCCAGACGTCGATCTCCCAGGACGAGATCGGCCCCGGTCGGTAGCCGGGCGAGGCGGTGCCGCGCTGCACCGACTCGCAGGCTCGCCAGTCCTCCCGGTTGGTGACGTCCCAGAAGTCGGCGGCGTAGCCGGGTGAGAAGCCGGGCCGGTCGAACGCGGCCGGCGGGAAGTACCAGGCGCAGTCGACCCGGGTGCGGTCGGCCGCCAGCGGGGTCAGCCGGTGCGTCATCAGGTAGTCCGGGTGCGGGCTGACCAGCAGGTTCGGCAGCAGTGCCGCGTACCCGACCTCGCGCCGCCGGCCGGCCGGCACGGACGGGATGGGCACCCCGAGGCTCTCCCCGGACAGCGACATGGTCACCGCGTCCGGGCGCAGCCGCATCGGGCCGCCGAGCCAGAGGCCGGTCGGCTCCTGCGGGTAGCCGAAGCCGGAATCCGGCGGGGTCACCTCGCACAGCTCCGGATGGATGCTCGCGCAGTGGTAGCACTCCAGGTAGTTCTCGATGATGATCTTCCAATTGGCCCGCACCTCGTACTCGCTGCTGGCGCCGAGGCGCAGCCGGCCCGGCTGGTGGTCGGCGACCACCAGGTCGGCGTTGCCGAGCTGCCCGGCCAGCGGCGGGGCGTCCGCGGAGACGTTGGCGAACACCCAGCCGTGCCACTCCTCGACCGGCACCGGCAGCAGCGGGAACTGGGACCGGTCGAAGTCGGCCGCCTCGCCGCGGTCGGCACCGAACCGGGGCGCGGCCCGGCACTCGCCACCCAGGCCGTACACCCAGGAGTGGTAGGGGCACTTGATGCCGCGGGCGGTGCGCCCGGTGCCGGGCGGCAGCAGCTCGTGGCCGCGGTGCCGGCAGGTGTTGAAGTACCCGCGCAGCCCGCCGGCGCCGTCCCGGACCAGCAGCACGCCGGCGCCGCCGACGGTGACCGCCCGCTGGGCGCCCGGCGCGGGCAGCTCGTCGGACCGGCCGACGCAGCACCAGGAGCCCTCGAAGAACTGCCGCCGCTCCCACTCGAACACCTCGGCCGAGGTGTACGCCACGCCGGGCAGGGTGCGCGCGTCGGCCAGCGGCCGCAGCACCGGCTCCAGCAGCTCCCGGTCGATCGGCGCCGGCTGCCACTCCACCATCCCGGTCCACCTCCCACCGCCGCGCTCAACGTATGCGCCGGGACAGCCCGAGGCCAAGCGTCAATCCCGTCTTGACGTCCCGCTCATCGTCAATCTACGGTTGACGCATGACGAAACCCCGCCTGAGCGACCTCATCGACGGCATCAACGCCCAATATCCGGACCGGCCACTGGAGCAGCTCACCGCCGCGGTAATGCTGGCCGACTTCATGAACGAGGTGGCCGACCACCTGATCGGCCACTTCGTCGACCAGGCGCGGCACAGCGGCGCGTCCTGGACCGAGATCGGTGGCTGCATCGGCGTCACCAAGCAGGCCGCGCAGCAGCGCTTCTCGCCCAAGGCCGACCCGAACATGTTCACCTGGTTCACCGAGAAGGCCCGCCAGGTGGTGATCCAGTCGCAGGAGGCGGCGCGGGCCACCGGGCAGTCCGAGATCGCCGTGGAGCACCTGCTGCTCGGCCTGCTCACCACCCCGGACGGCCTGGCCATGCGCGCGCTGGCCGACCAGAAGCTCACCCCGGGCGCGATCCGGAAGGCCGCCGACGCGGCGATCCCGCCGGCCCCGGACGGCGCGGTGTCGCCGACCATGATCCCGTACACCGCGCCGGCCCGGAAGGTGCTGGAGCTGACCATGCGGGAGGCACTGCGGCTGGGCCACAACTACATCGGCACCGAGCACATCCTGCTCGCCCTGCTCGCCCGCGAGGCCGAGACCCCCGGCCCGCTGCACTCCCTCGGCGTCGACCCGGCCGCGGCCGAAGCGCACATGCTGGCCGCGATCGGCGCCATCGCCAGCGCCACCCCCGCCGCCGGTTAGACCGGCCGCGCGGCTGCCGAGCCGGCGCGGCCCCACCCGAGGTCGCCAGGACGATCAGTTCAGCACCCGGTTGGCTTGCAGCTGGTCGGTTTCGGTCGAGGTACCGCCCTCGGAGGTGGCGTGCGCGGTGTAGGCGATGAACAGGCTCACGTAGGGGTTGGCGCCGTTGCAGTGCGCGGTCGGGTCGAAGGTGTGGCTGGTCGTGTCGCCCTGGGCGCTGGCCACCACGGCCGGTGCGTGCGAGGCCAGCAGCTGGCCCTGGCAGCGGACGCTGAACCGCAGCGTGATCTCGATCCCGGTGACCGCGCTCTGCGGGTCGGTCGCGGTGGCGGTGACCGTGAACGGGGTGGTGAAGTCCGGCAGCGGCAGCAGCACGTTGCCGGTCCCGACGCCGACGACCGTCCCGGCGTGCGTGATCGTGACCACCGGCGCGGTCGTGTCCAGCTGGATGAAGGTGGCCCGCACCGCGACCGGGCCGCGGCCCATCGTGAGCGCGCAGATCTCCGGGGTCGCGGTCGGCGTGCAGCCCTGCCAGGACGAGAACCTGAACCCGGCGCTGGGGAACGCCTGCAGCCGGGTCAGCCGGCCGAACTGGACGAAGGCCTGGCAGGGGTTGGCGCTGCAGGTCACGTCGCCGGCCACGGTCCCGGTGCCGACCGTGGTGATGTCGAGTTCCTGCGGCGGCAGCCCGTGCACCCGCACGGTGCGGTCGGTCGCCGCCTGGAACGAGCAGGTCAGGGTCAGCGCCGGGCAGCCGGCCACGCCCCAGTCGTCGATGACCTCGTCCGCGCCGGGATGCACCGACATGTCGATCACGGTGCCCGGGGCGACCGTGAAGCTGCAGCCGCTGTCACACCGGTTGACCGGGCCGCCGTGCGGCCCGGCGCTCAGCACGCTGTTGGGTGGCATGGTGCGGCTGATCGTGATCCGCGCCTGGGCCGGCGGGCTGGCGACGAACACGGCGGTAACGGTCACCGCGGCGGTCATCGTGACCCGGCAGGTGGTGCCGGTCGCGTCGGCCGGGGCCGCCGTGCAGCCGGTGACGTGGTCGAACACCACCGTCCCGGCCGTGCTCGGGATGCGCAGCACGGCGGTCGTGCCGGGCCGGTACTGGTACGTGCAGGAGCTGCCGGCCGCGCAGACGGCACCGACGGCGGCGTTGAGCGGGGCCGGCGCCGCGACGGTGGCGCTGCCGCCCCCGGTCACCCGCACGGTCAGCGTCACGGGCGGGTCCGGCTGCGGCGGGGTCGGGCCGCCGCTCGGCTCTGGGTCGGGGTTGCCGCCGCCGGGATCCGGCTGGCCCGGGTCCGGCTGGCCCGGGTCCGGCTGGCCCGGGTCCGGCTGGCCGGGATCGGGCTGGCCGGGATCGGGCTGGCCCGGGTCCGGCGAGGTGCCCGGGGCCGCCGGCCGGCTCGGGTTGGGCTGGCCCGGCTTCGGCTGGTCCGGCGACTTGGCGCCGTTGTCCGGGCTGCGGGCCAGGATGCCGGCGCCGACGTCGCGCGGGTCGTACTTGCGCAGCGACTTGCCCGACCGCCACCGCCCGCCGTCGAACCGGATCACCCCGGCCTTGTCGCCGTCCAGGTCGTTGTAGAAGACCAGCCCGTCCTTGCCGAGCAGTTCCAGCCGCGCGCCCGGCCGGCCGATGTCCAGGTCGGCCACCTTGCGCAGCTCGGTCATGTCGACGACCGCGGTATGGCCGGTGGACCAGTTCGGCACGAAGACGTAACCGGCGGTCTGCACCAGCGGGCCGAACCTGTCACCGGGCCGGCCGACGTCGACCGTCGAGCCGCACTGGTCGCCGCCGATGCCGGCGGCGACCAGCGTGCCGGTCGCGGGCATCGCGGCGACCAGCCGGTCGCCGCTGGCCGACCCGAGCAGTTGGACCCGGTCCAGCGCGGCGGGATCGTCGGCGGCGCCGATCTGCAGGCACGACCAGGACTTCACCTCGCCGGTGTCCGACACGACGCCGGCCCGCGCCTGGTCCGGCTCGACCAGGACGGCGCGACCGCCGAGCAGCACCAGCCGGGACCGGGCCCCGCCGAGCCCGGCCCGGACGTGCCCGCCGGCACCGTCGAACCAGGACAGCCCGCGGCTGCCGACCACCCACAGCCGGCCGGCACTGTCCACAACGGACTGTCCCGGACCCGGTTGAGCGGTCAGCGCCAGTTCCCGGCGGACCCGCAGCGTGATCGGGTCGACCACCGAAGCGACCTGCCGGCGGCCGTCCACCACGTAGGTGTTCGCGTCGCCCGGGTAGACCTGCAGCGAGCCGGCCGGCCCGCCGCCGCCGAACCGCACCGGGGTGCCGACCGCGTAGGTCCGTCCGTCCACAAAGGACACCGTGCCCTGGGTGGGTTGCACGGCGTACGCGGACGAACCGTTCTGCACGGCGGACAGCTGGCCACCGGCGGTCGCGCCGGGCACCCGCACCGAGCCGACGATCTGCTCGGCCGCCCCGTCCAGCAGGGTCAGGACGCCCTGGGACGGCGAGGCCAGCCAGGCGCCGCTGCCGGTCAGCTGCGGCCGGGACCGGGGCAGCCCGTGCGCCTGGCCCAGCACGACGACCGCCGGCACCGCCAGCGCCGCGACCAGCCCGGTCTGCACGACCGGCCCGAACGCGCCGCGCAGCAGCCGGCGGAACCTACTGTCGGCCGACATGGCCACCTCCCAAACTGATCGCCGGGGAGCGGTTGCGGACGGCGCAGCCCGTCACCCGGGCTACTGCTGGCGCGGCCCCGACGACCACGCCAGCCGACCGTGCGTCCGGACCTGACACCTGGCCCGCCCGACCAGCCACCGGGCTCCAGCAGGGCCAGGACGGTGGTCGCACGTCCATCGAATGTAACCGCGGCCGGCCCAGGTCCGTCCCGTGTGGACGCTGCCCGAACGTGCGGTATTCGGGTGCAACGCAGCCATTCGCGCCGCCGGGCCGGGTCCGAATGCCGTACCCGATGCGACCGTCCACTTCGGACGATCGAACTGCGGTGACGGGCGGCGGGCGGCTACCGGCCGAGCGCTCGGATCAGGGGGTGCCCAGCCGCAGCGCCGGCGGGCCGAGCAGCAGTTCGGTGATCTGCCGCGGCGGTCGCGGGCGGCCGAAGTACCAGCCCTGGCCGATGTCGCAACCGAGGCAGCGCAGCCGGTCCGCCTGCTCGGCGGTCTCGATCCCCTCGGCCGTGACGGTCAGGCCGAGGGTGTGTCCGAGCGAGATCATGGTGGTCAGGATCGCTTCGTCGGTACGGTCGGCACCGGCCGCCGGCCGCAGCCCGCGGACGAAGTCGCCGGCGATCTTCAGGTCGTGCACGGGCAGCGCACGCAGGTACGACAGGTTCGAGTAACCGGTGCCGAAGTCGTCAATGGACAGTCGCACGCCCAGATCGGCCAGCGCGTGCACGGTGCTCAGCGCGGCGCCGTCGGGGCTCATCGCGGCCGTCTCGGTGATCTCCAGCTGGAGCCGGCGCGGCGGCAGCCCGCTGCGGTCGAGGATGCGGGTGACGTCCGGGGCCAGGTCCGGGTGCCGGATCTGGCGGACCGACAGGTTGACGCTGACCAGCGGCGGGACGCTGGCCAGCTCCTGCCAGCGGACCGCCTGATCGGCCGCCTGTTCGAGCAGCCGGCGGCCGAGCGGGATGATCAGCCCGCTGTCCTCGGCCAGATCGATGAAGTGGGCCGGGGCCAGTAGGCCGAGCGCCGGATGGCGCCAACGGGCGAGCGCCTCGACGCCGTACATCGCGCCGCTGGCGAGATCCACCAGCGGCTGGAAGTGCAGGATGAACTCGTCCCGGTCCAGCGCGGCCGGCATGGCCGCCGACAGCTGGTAGCGGGCGATCTCGCGGGTGTTGTGCGCGGCGTCGAACAGTTCCCGCCGGGCCCGGCCGTTGGTCTTCGCCCGGTAGAGCGTGATGTCCGCGGCCCGCATCAGGTCGGCGGCCGTGGTGCCGGCGACCGCCCGCTCGACGATGCCGACGCTGGCCGATACCCGCAACTGGTGGCCGTCCACCTGGATCGGGTGCCGCAGGGCACCCAGGGCCCGGTCGGCCACCGCCACCATGTCCTCGACGCTGCCGGTGCCCGCCGCCAGGATGACGAACTCGTCGCCGCCGAGCCGGGCGACCAGGTGGCCGGACCCGTCGGCCAGATCGGCCAACCGGCCGGCGGCGGTGACCAGCAACTCGTCGCCGACGTGGTGGCCGAAGCTGTCGTTGATGGTCTTGAACCCGTCCAGGTCGACCAGGCAGACACCGAGCCGCGCCCGCGGCGCCGGATCGGTGAAGACCTGCGCCAGCCGCTCCGCGAACAGCGTCCGGTTGGGCAGGCCGGTGAGCGCGTCGTGGGTCGCCTGGTGCCGGAAGCGCGCCTCGCTGGCCTGCAGGTCCTGGATGGCCCGCTCGCGGGCGACCAGGGTGGCGCGGCGCACCGCCTCCTGCTCGTCCAGGGTGCGGTCCCGCAGCGCCCGGGCGAACCCGGGTGGCCACCGCCGCCAGCAGCCGGGGCAGCCGGCAGCGTTCCTCCGCGCCGGTCAGACCCAGGTCGGCCAGCAGCCGCTCATCGATGACCCGGATCGTGCGGCCGAGCCCTTCCGGCGAGCCGAGGTTGAGCCTGACCAGGCTGACCCCGACCTCGTAGCCGGGCCCGGCAACGAAGGGCTGGGCCCGCAGTACCGCCGCCAGCCGGCTGGTCAGCCGGCCGAGGCACTCCTCCAGCTCGGCCCGGGTCATGGCCAGGTGGCTGGTGCCGATGAGGGCATCCGCCCAGGCCCGGGCAAAGCCTGCCGGTCCGGCTCCCGCTGGACCGGCTCCCGACGGGCCGGCGCCCGACGGGGTGGCCGGGCGCCCGGCGTCGGCTACGGGCCGGTGGACCGGCACCTCGGTCACGACTGGACACTCACCCTGCCGGGCCGGTCAGTTCCGCCGGCCGACCCCCGCATACAGGCAGGACAACTCCCCCGGCGTCACGCCGGCGACCGGGTCGGTGGTCGGGTCCGGCCGCCACCGCTCGACCGGCACCAGGCCGGGGGGAACCAGGTCGAAGCCGGCGAAGAAGCCGTGCACCGCGCCCGGTTCCCGTGGCATGGCGAAGATCGCCGCCTGCTCCGACGCCGCGAACTGGGCCGCGACCTGCGGCTGGCCGGCCGCGGTGATGTGCGAGAGAACCAGGTAGCTGCCCGGCGCCAGCGCGTCCCGCAGCACCGCCAGCACGGCCTGCGGGTCGTCGGCGTCCGGGATGAAGTGCAGTAGCGAGGCGACCACCAGCCCGACCGGGCGATCGAAATCGAGCAGCCCGCGGACGGCCGGGTGGCCGACGATCCGCTCCGGCCGGCGGGCATCCTCCCGCAGCACCAGGGTCTGCTCGTCGCCGGCCAGGATCTGCCGGCCCTCGGCGACCGCCACCGGGTCGATGTCGACGTAGACCACCCGGGCATCCGGGGCGAGCTGCCGGGCCACCTCGTGCACGTTGCCGGCGGTCGGCACGCCGGAGCCCAGATCCAGGAACTGCCGGACCCCGGACGCCACCAGGAAACGCACCGCCCGGCGCAGGAACGCCCGGTTCGCGTGTGCGGTCAGCGGCACGTCCGGCACCATCGAGATCAGCGCCCGGGCGGCCTCGCGATCGACCGCGAAATTGTGTGAGCCGCCGAGCAGATAGTCGTATATCCGGGCCTGGCTCGGCCGTTCGAAGTCAGCGGCGGCAGGCGAGTCAAGGCTTTCCATATCGGCTTCCTTCCAACAATCAACTGACCTCGCCGAGCAGCGGGCACCGCAGCCCAGGCGCCCCACCACCTGTCCCGCACCGGGCCCAACCGGCAGCCGGCAACACCGGACAGTACCCCCGCGCCGGTCCGGTGGTGTGCCTACCGGCAGACCTGCCTGGCGGCCGCGGTGCGGCCCTGGTACGCGGCTCGGGCCCGGTGCCGAATCGGCCCCGACGCCCGGCGGCGCGGTCGCGGCCGGCCCGGAAATGGCATTACCGCCAGCGGCCGCCGGATGAATTGACCCGCCATCCAGCTGGGCCGGGCCGGCCGGCCGAGCCGCCCCGAAACGGCTCGACCGGGCACCGGGCAATTCGCGGCCCGGCCGCCGATCAGGCCAGCAGCGCCGAGACCGCGGGCTGGAACCGGGCCAGCGTCTGCGGGGTCTCGAATGGGGGCCGGCCGACCAGCGTGCAGGCCCCGACCAGGACCGCGCAGAGCCGGCCGACCGGCACGGCCAGCACGACCGCCCCGGCCCGACCGCCCCGGCCGGCGCCGCCGGCGACGAGCGCGGCGTCCGCCGCGGTGGCGGCCTCGACCAGCCAGACGTTCAGGAAGTGGTCCCCCGGTCGGCGGCCGCTGACCGGCAGCGGGGACCCGCTGATCGACACGCACCCGGTCACCCGGCCCAGCGCGGCCCCGATCCGGGTGTCGGTGTCCGCGGCGACCCAGATCGGCGGCAGGTCCTCGGCGATGGTCAGCCCGTCCACCCGGTAGGTGCGGTCGCCCTCGACGACGGCCGCGATGCCCAGCGCGATCGGAGCCAGCTCCCGGTCCGGGGCGTACCGCTCGTACCCGTCCTCGAACAGCACCGGCCCGCTGGCGGTCTCCACCACCCGGTACCCGCACGTCTCGGCCAGGTCGATGTCGTCCACCGCGGCCTCGGTGAGTATCTCGGCCAGCTGCGGCTCGGCCCGGCGGATCGCCCCGGCCGCCGTCACCGCCGGCACGCCGCCGGCCCGCCCGGTCGCGTAGCCGGCGAGCGTGGCGGCGACCACCACGTCCCGCCAGTCCACCCGCTCGACGTCGATCGCGGACAGCGCGTCGAACGCCTCCCCGGCCAGCCGCGCGTCCCCGGTCCGGATCGCCGCGAACCCGCGGCGCTGGGCGAACAGCAGCACCGCGTACAGGTCGTCCATGGTCAGGCTGGCCCGTATCCGCGCCCGGCTCTGCTCCCCCGCCGTCACGTAGCCCGCGACGAACGCGGACAGCACCGCGTCCGCCGGCTGCTCCACCCAGCGCCACAGGTCGCCGGACCCGACCGGGTACGTGACGCCCGCGATCGGTGACGGCCCGGCCGAGGCATGCCGCCGCTCAGCGGCTATCGCGGCGGCCACCTCCCGGCCCAGTACCGCGACATCCTCCGGACCACGGTCGAACCCGCCGTCACCGCCCACGGGTCGGACGCTAGCGCCGCGGCCGGCCAGCGCCGGCCATCCCCCAGCACCCAGCCGGACAGTCAACGGGAAACACCGGCCGGGCCGGCCCGGTCAAGCCGGGCGCACCGACCCCTTCGCCGGTGGCGCACAAGCATGCGGGCCTACGCCGACCCGGGCCAGGTGCCGGACTAGCGGGTCAGGATGGTCTGTAGCAGCGCGGTGATCTGGGCGGTGAGCGCCTCGGGGGTGGTGCCGAGGGACACGCAGCGGCCCTCCAGCGGGCCGTCCAGCCACAGCGTCACGATGCCGATCGCGAGGGCCCAGATCATCGCCACCAGCGCGGTGGGGTCGCCGGGTGGGGCGCTGCCGTCGCGCTGGCAGTCCAGCACCGTCTCGGTCAGCAGCTGGATCGCCGCGTCGCCGGCGGTCTGCGCCTCCGGGTGCTGCTGCGGCAGGGACAGCTCGGGCCGGAGCATGAGCCGCAGGTAGGCGGGGTGGTCGCGGGCGAACTGGACGTAGGTCTCGATCAGCGCGCCGAGCCCGCGGGCGGCGGTAGGGGCCTGCTGACGGGCCTGCCGTAGTTGCTGTTCGAGCAGTTCATGGCCGCGCACGGCGATCGCCGCCAGCAGCGCCGACCGGTCGGTGAAGTGGTGGTACGGCGCGCGCGGGCTGACCCCGCTGGCCCGCGCCACCCGGCGCAGGCTGACCGCGCCGATGCCCTCGGCCTCGATCAGCGCGACACACGCGGTGATCAGCTCCTCGCGCAGGCTGCCGTGGTGGTAGGTGGCTCTGGGCTGGCTGGCTGGCACGGCCCGAGCGTAGGCGGTTGACAGCTGCGCACCGCCACGTCTATACAACGCATACATTCTATGCACCGTATAGATGAACTCGGAGGCGGCAACCGGTGGTCGACACGAAGGTTCTGGTGACCGGAGCCACCGGCTACATCGCCGGGCACTGCATCGAGGAGCTGCTCGAGCACGGGTACGCGGTCCGCGGCACCGTCCGTGACCTGGGGACCGCGAAGGTCGCGCACCTGCGGGCGCTCGCCCAGCGCACCGGCCGCTCGCTGGAACTGGTCGAGGCCCGGCTCGACGCCGACGCCGGCTGGGCCGAGGCGGTCGACGGCTGCGCCTACGTGTGGCATGTGGCCTCGCCGAACCCACCGGCACTGCCGAAGGACGAGGACGAGCTGATCCGGCCCGCGGTCGAGGGCACGCTGCGGGTGCTGCGCGCGGCCGCCGCCAGCGGGACGGTGCGGCGGGTCGTCCTGACCTCCTCGATCGACGCGATCAGGCACGGGCACAGTCAGGCTGACCAGGTCCGGACCGAGGCGGACTGGTCCGATGTGGACCGGTGCGGGCCGTACCCGAGGAGCAAGGTCTACGCCGAGCGGGCGGCCTGGGAGTTCGTCCGCGAGCAGAGCCTGGAACTGGTCACGATCAACCCCGGCCTGGTGCTCGGCCCGCTGCCGTACCCGCAGCGGACGACCTCGGTCGAGGTGATCCGCCTGCTGCTGGCGCGCAAGCTGCCGGCGGTGCCGCGGCTCGGCTTCGCCGTGGTGGACGTCCGTGACATCGCCGCCGCGCACCGGCTCGCCATGGAGATCCCGCGGGCCGCCGGGAACCGGTACATCTGCGCCGGCCAGCACCTGTGGATGGGCGACATCGCCGCCGTACTGGCCGCCGAGTTCGGCCCCCGCGGGCACCGGATCCCGACCCGCCCGATGCCGTACCCGCTGATGTGGACGATCGCCCGGTTCGACCGGACGGTCCGGCTCGCCCTCGGCCTGGTCGGCGTGCCGGCACTGGTCAGCGCCAGCCGAGCCGAACAGGAACTCGGCTGGACCGCCCGCCCGGCCAGGGATTCCATTGTGGACACCGCCGACAGCCTGCTGCGGCACGGGCTGGTCGCCACTCCCCCGCTCCGGCACCGCTGACCGGGCGGTTCCGGCCGCGCAACGTCCGCAATGACGTTTACGGTGCCCGCCATGACCAACAGCGACTACCCGTGGGAACCGCCCCTGGCCGGCACCGAGGCCGAGCACCTCGTCGGTGCGCTGGACCGGCTGCGCACGACCTTCCGCTGGAAGGCCGACGACCTCGACCCGGCCGGGCTGCAGACCCGCGTCGGCGCCTCCGCGCTGACTCTCGGCGGCCTGCTCAAGCACCTCGCGCGGGCCGAGGAGCAGATGTTCAGCACCAAGCTCAGCGGCGCGCCGCTCGGCCCGCCCTGGGATGCCGCCGACTGGGACACCGACGATGACGACTGGGACTTCAGGTCGGCCGTCGACGACACCCCCGAGCAGCTCTACGCGCTGTGGGACAGCACCGTCGAACGGTCCAGGGCGAGGCTCGACGCCGCCCTGGCCGACGGCGGGCTGGACCAGCTCGTCCACCTCACCTGGCCCGATGGCCGGCACGCCAGCCTGCGGCGGCTCGTCTGCGACCTGATCGAGGAGTACGGCCGGCACACCGGCCACGCCGACCTCCTGCGCGAGGCCGTGGACGGACGCGTCGGTGAGGACCCGCCGGCCAGGTGGCGCGCCCGAGTGACCGCGAACTAGCCACCAGGGGCGGACCGCCGGCGGGTCAGGCCGGGGCGGCCGAGGTCTCGCGCGCCGCGAGCCCGGCCGCCTCGGCCTGCAGCAGCCCGTTGACCTCCAGGTTGTACCGGGCGGCGAGGAGCAGCTCGCTGACCCGGTTGCGGAACTTGGTGTGGAAGTACCGCTTGTTCACGGTGTCGAGCTGCTTGATGGCCGCGTCCTCCATGTCGTGCGGGACGTGCACCGCGGCCGCCGCCCGGCACAGCTCGAACCGGAGCCCGGCGCGGAACAGCCGGTACCCCAGGTCGAGATCCTCGAAGCCCCACCTGCGGTACACCTCGTCGAACAGGCCCACCACGAACAGGTCCTCCCGGCGCACCGAGATGTTGCACCCCCAGAACGCCAGCCAGGGCGCCAGCTGGGTGGACAGGTCCTCCCCGTACCGGTCGTAGAAGTACTCCTCGCGCATGTCCCGGCCGGTCGGACCGGCCACCGCGAGCCGGCTGATGGACGCGTCGACGTCGCGGTGGTCGATGGCCGCGATGACCTCGGGCGCCAGCTCCGGAGCGCCGCGGAAGGCCCAGGAGTAGCCGACGACGGCCACCCGGTCCGCCGACCGGCGGTGCACCCGCACATGCCCGGACACCAGTCCGGTGCCGGGCAGCATGCCGCAGTCGAGCATGACGCAGACGTCGCCGCTGGCCGCCCGGATACCCAGGTTGCGGGCGGCGGCCACCCGGTGCCCCAGGTCCGGCTGGAACAGGTAGCGAATCGGCAGCCGGTCGGCGAACGCGGCGACCACCTGGTCGGTGCCATCGGTCGAACCGTCGTCGGCGACGACCACCTCGAAGCTGCGGCAGTCCTGCCGGGTCAACCCGGACAGCGTCTGCTGCAGCAGGTCAGCCCGATCGAACGTCGGAATGATCACCGTCGCGTCCAGCACCACCACATCGGCCCCCTTCACACCCACCGTTGCGATCAGGATGCTAGGCCGACACCACCTACCGGCGAGGCCGATTGACACCGCGAGGCGACGGCTGGCGGCGCCAGCGAGGCTGCGGGCTCAGTACTGCCAGGGCAGCTGGATCGGGGCCGCCGGGATCCAGCCGGCGAGCAGGTCGGTCAGCAGCGGAACCAGCTCCAGCGGGTAGACGGTCGCGGTGGTGGCGGCCAGCTCGTCGAGGGTCCACCAGCGGTGCCCGCGGATGAGGCGGCGCTCAAGTTCGTCCCACCGGCTGGTGTCGACCTCGTGCCGATCCACCCGGTAGAAGAAGAAGTCGTCCCGGAACATCCCGCTGGCCCAGCGAAACTCGGCCGGGCCGCTCGTCACCGCGACGACGTCGCCGAGCAGGTCCGGCCGGACGACCAGCCCGGTCTCCTCGGTCAACTCCCGCGCGGCCGCCACCGCCAGCGGCTCACCGTCGCGCACGCCGCCGCCGGCGACCACCCAGCAGGTGCCCAGCTCCGGCGCCTCGAAGTCGTTGAAGGCTTCGAACATCAGCAGCCGATCGGCCTGATCGACCAGCAGTACGCGAGCCGACCGGCGCCGGTAAACCCCATCAGACACCCACCCACGCTAGCGACCCGGCCGGCCGTGGCGATCGGGGTGGTCCCGCTACGCCGGGCCGGCCGGCCCGGTGCGGGTCGACCATGCGTGGCTGATCGGCCGGGTGATTTGCGAGGCGGGTCGTTGGCCGGGTGGGCCCGGCCAACCTAGGGTGACAAACAGCGTTTTCCGTCGTTGAAGGTACGAGAACGGACGGAGGCGACGATGCCTGTTCCTGGCCGGATGGATCGACGGAGCGTGCTGCGGGTGCTGGCCGGCACCGGCGCGGTGACCGCGGCCGGTCAGTGGCTGTCGTCGCCGGCCAGCCTGGCGGCCGCCCCGGCCGCCCCGGCCGGCGTTCCGGGCCACTCCGCCCGACCGCCGGACCAGGTGATCGCCGCCGACGTCCGCAGCGAGTTCCTGCGCGCCTGGAACGCCTACCAGCGGCTGGCCTTCGGGCGCGACGAGCTGCTGCCGCTGTCCGGCGCCGGCAGCGACTTCTTCGCCGACGGCCACCCGGTCGGGCTGACCATCGTCGAGGCGCTGGACACGCTGTACCTGATGGAGCTCGACGACGACCTCGAGCGCGCGGTCCGCTGGTGCGAGCAGAACCTCAGCTTCGACATCGACGCCGACTTCCAGGTGTTCGAGACGATCATCCGGATGGTCGGCGGCCTGCTGTCCGGGTTCCACGCGACCGGGCGCAAGTCCCTGCTGCGGCTGGCCACCGATCTGGCCGACCGGCTGCTCCCGGCGTTCACCGGGTCGCCGACCGGCGCGCCGTACCGCTTCGTGAACCTGCGCACCGGCGCGGTCAGCGGGGTGGAGAACGTGCTGGCCGAGATCGGTACCAACGTGGCCGAGTTCGGTGACCTCACCCGGCTGACCGGCGATCCGAAATACCTGCAGGCCAGCAAGCGGGCGTTCCGCGCCGCGGTGGACCGGCGATCCGCGCTGGACCTGGTCGGCACCAGCCTCAACGTCGAGACCGGCGCCTGGGTGAACCAGACCGCCACCATCGACCCGCCGGTGGACTCCTTCTTCGAGTACCTCTTCGACGGCTTCGACCTGCTCGGCGACCGCGAGTTGCTGAGCTGGTACCAGCTGCTGACCGCGGCGATCCTGCGGCACGAGCAGGAAACCGTCGACGGGCGGCTGTGGTTCCGCCGGGTGAACATGAACACCGGCGCCCCGGTGGCCAGGCGTACCTCCGAGCTGACCGCCTTCTACGCCGGGCTGCTCGGCCAGAGCGGCCACTTCCGGCTCGGCGCGGCCTTCCACGACTCGTGGACCGCGGTGACCGCCCGGTACCCGCTGATCCCCGAGGGCTTCGACTACTCCACCTTCACCGCCACCGGCCCGGGCAACCAGCTGCGGCCCGAGTACGTGGACGCCGCGTTCAACCTGTGGCTGGTATCCGGCCGCGAGATCTACCGCGATCGGGCCTACGACTACTACCAGCGGGTGAAGCGGACCTGCGCGGTACGCAACGGCTACACGATCGCCACCGACGTGACCACCACCCCGGTCACCCTGGGCGACCTCACCTCGGCCTACTGGTTCAGCGAGAACATGAAGTACTACTACCTGATGTTCGCCGCCTCGCCCCGCTTCGACTACCGGGACAACTACCTCAGCACCGAGGGCAACGTACTGCGCGGCCTGCGCCGGCCGTGAGCCGCGGCACCGCCGGCGCACCCTGGTAGGGCGGGTGCGCCAGCGGCGGTCAGCGTCCGGGTCCGGTCACGCCCCGCTGAGCAGCGCGGTGACGGCCGCCTTGCCGGCCTGCTTCGCGGCGGATTCGGCCAGGTCCATCCCGAGATCCTTGAGCTGGGCGCCCCAGGTCTTGCTGCTCGGCCAGCCGATGTCGCCGCCCACGGTCCGGTCGAAGAAGATGAACACCTCGCCGCCCTCGGACTTCGTGTTGAAGATCGCCCAGTACTTGTGCACCTCGACCGGCTGGCCGGGCTTGCCGCCCAGGATCTTCCATTCGAAGACCGGGGTGTTGGACCAGCTGAGGTTGATGCCCACCGTCCGGTGCTCGTAGTGGATGAACGAGGGGTCCATACCGTTCCCGATCGCGATGGTCTCGCCGAACTTGATCGGCCCGGTGTCGGGGCCGGAGCGGGCGAAGAACCAGCGGGCCACCTTGCGGCCGGTCTCCGGCTCGGCGTCGTCGGTCCAGCCCAGGTTGATTCCGAAGGTCTGCTTCTCGTGCTGCAGGAACTTCCGGATCCGCGCGTTCTTCAGGTTGTAGCTCCGGCTCGCCGAGTCCGTGAAACGCGCCTTGGGCAACACGAATCCGGACTGGTCGGTGCCGATCATCCATTGCTTGTAGTGCTCGGCCAGCTTCTCCGCGGCCGCCTCGACGGTGGTCACTGTGCCTCCAGTTCGCCGCGCTGCGCGCCCAGCGCGACGTCTTCCCTCGGCCCCGCGCAGCGACTCCGTCGGCGCGTTGCCTCAGTCCAGACGCCGCTGCGCTCCGCTTCGCTCACTGTGCCTCCAGTTCGCCGCGCTGCGCGCCCAGCGCGACGTCTTCCCTCGGCCCCGCCCACTGACTCCGTCGGCGCGTTGCCTCAGTCCAGACGCCGCGGCGCTCCTCTGTGCTCACCAGTTCTCCTCCCGTTGTGCCGTGGTTCGGCAGAGGAAGGGTGCCGAGCGGTTCTGGGCAACCACTGGGAGAGTGCTGGGCGGCCCGCGCGGCGGGCCCGGGCCGGCCCGGTCAGCGGGCCGTGACGGCGTCCAGTTCGGTCAGCTGGGCGCGGACCGCGGCGGCCCGGGGGTGGCCGAGGCCGGTGTAGCGGGTCACCGCCTGCCGGTAGTGCGCCCGGGCCCGGTCCGGGTCGCGGAGGGCCTGGTACGCACGGCCGAGGCCGGCGTGCGCGCGGGCCTGCTGGTCGGCGCCGCCGGTGTCCCGGACGGCGGCCAGCGCCGCGGTGTGGTGGGTGCGGGCGTCGGCGGGGCGGCCGGCCGCGAGCGCGGCCTCGCCGAGACCGTTCAGCGCCCAGGCTTCGCCGTACCGGTCGTCCGAGTCGCGGAACAGCGCGAGGGCCCGGCGATGGTGCCCGGCGGCCTGCTCGGGGCGGCCGAGCCGGGTGCAGGCGGCGCCGAGGTTGTCCAGCGCGCTGGCCTGCCCGGCCTGGTTGCCGACCTGCTCGTGCAGGGCGAGGGCCTGCCGGTGGTGCTCGGCGGCCTGCTGGTGCCGGCCGAGTTCCTGCTCGGCCAGCCCGAGGTTGTCCAGCGCGTGCGCCTCGCCCCACCGGTCGCCCAGCCGCCGGCACAGGTCGAGGGCCTGCTCGAGGTGGTCGACGGCCGCCGCGTACCGGCCCAGCCGCCAGCTGGCGGTGCCGAGGTTGACCAGGGCGTGGGCTTCGTCGGCCTGGTTGCCGTCCTGCCGGTACCGGTCCAGCGCCTGCTGGTGGTGGTAGGCGGCCTGCTCGTACCGACCCATCCGGTCGTGCATGATGCCGAGGTTGTCCAGCGTGCGGGCTTCGCTGGTCCGGTCGCCGGCCTGCCGGAACAGCGCCAGCGCCTGCTCGTAGTCGTCGATGGCCGGCGCGTACCGGCCCAGGTTCAGGTGGGCGGCGCCCAGGCCGCGCAGCGCGTGCGCTTCGCCGATCCGGTCCGCGGTGCGCCGGGCGGCGCGGCGGGCGTGGCCGTGGATGGCCAGCGCGTGGATGGGATTCCCGCCGTTGAGGTAGCGGAACAGCGCGCCGGCCAGCCGGACGGTGTGGGCCGGCCAGCCATGGTCGGCGGTGTAGGCGGCGACCGCGCTCAGGGTGGGACGCTCGCCGTCCAGCCACTCCCGGGCGGCGGCCGGGTCGGTCAGGTCCGCGGCCTGGGTCGCCGCCGGCGCGCCGCCGGGCCGGTGCCGGCTGTCCGCGGAGTAGAGGGTCTGGCTGGCGGCCGCAGCGGTGGCCAGGTAGTAGTCGAACAGCCCGGTCAACGCCGCCCGCCGCTGGTCGGCGGAGTCCTCGGCGCCGGCCGCGCCGGCGGCGTAGGCCCGCAGCAGGTCGTGCATGCGGTACCGGCCGGCCCCGCTGGTCTCGATCAGGTGCCCGCGGGCGAGCCGGTCGAGGGCCCGCCGGGCGTCGTCGACCCCGGTGCCGGTGAGCGCGGCGGCGGCCGGGGCGTCCAGGTCGGGGCCGGGGTGCAGGCCGGCCAGCCGGAACAGGCGGGCCGCGTCCGGCGGCAGCCGGCGGTAGGACCAGGAGAACACCGCCCGTACCGCCGCCCGCGGGTCGTCGCCGGCGTCCAGCCGGTCCAGCCGCCGCTGCCGGTCGGCCAGCTCGCCGACCAGGTCGGCCAGCGCGGTGGCCGGGCGGGCGGCGGCCAACTCGGCGGCGACCCGCAGTGCCAGCGGCAGCCGGGCGCACTGGCCGGCCAGCGCGATGGCGGCCTCCGGCTGGGCGTCGACCCGGGCGCCGATCAACCGGCGCAGCAGGGTGACCGCGTCCGCGGCCGGCAGCAGATCGAGGTCGACCCGGTGGGCGCCGTGCCGGGCCACCAGCCCGGCCAGCGAATCCCGGCTGGTCACCAGCACCACGCAGGACGGCGCGCCGGGCAGCAGCGGGCGGACCTGCTCGACGGTGGCGGCGTTGTCCAGCACCACCAGCAGCCGCCGGCCGGCCAGCTCGGTGCGGTAGCGGGCGGCCCGGTCGGCCAGCTCGACCGGGATCTCCGGGCCGGGCACCCCCAGCGCGGTCAGGAACCCGGCCAGCGCGTCGGCCGCGGGCACCGGCTGGTCGGGGTCGTAGCCGCGCAGGTCCACGTACAGCTGGCCGTCCGGGAACCGGTCGCGGGCCTGGTGCGCCCACCGGACCGCCAGCGCCGTCTTGCCCACCCCGGCGGTGCCGGACACCGCGGAGATCAGCACCGCCATCGCCGCGACGGCCGGCGGATCCGGACCGTCGACCCGGTCGGCGGTCAGCAGGCTGGTGAGCTCGGCCAGCTCGGCGCCGCGGCCGGTGAAGCCGGCCACGTCCGCCGGCAGCTGGGCCGGCACCGGCCGCTCGCGGACCCGCGGCTGGCCGGTCGGTGGCTCCGGCGCCACCACACCGGCCGGTTCGGCCGCGGCCGGAGCCGCCGGCCCGCCGACGGGTCCGGCCCGCGGGCCGGCTGAACCGCCGGCTGGGCCACCGGCCGGGCCGCCGGGGTCGGCAGCGGGGCCGGCAGCGGGGCTGGCAGCGGAGCCGGGGGGCCGGCCGGGCGCCAGGCCCGGACCCGGGTCGGTACCGGGGGGTGGGCCGGCCAGGATCGTCCGGTGCGCCTGCTGCAGCGCGGCGCCGGGCTCGACGCCGAGCTGATCGACCAGCGAGCGCCGGATCCGCTGGTAGGCGGCCAGCGCGTCGGCCTGCCGGTCCGCCCCGTGCAGCGCCAGCATCAGCTGCGCCCACAGCCGCTCCCGCAGCGGGTGGTCGGCCACCAGCACCCGCAGCTCGGCCACCAGGCTCGCGGCCCGCCCCAGCCGCAGGTCCACCTCGACCCGCTCCTCGAGCACGGCCAGCCGGCGCTCGGCCAGACTGGCCGCCGCCACCCGGCACACCTCCAGCCGGACGCCGTCCAGCGCCGGCCCACGCCAGCAGGACAGCGCCTCGGCCAGCAGCGTGGCGGCCTCGTCCAGCGCCGGCGGCGTGCGCCCGGCCGCCGCCCGGCCGGCCGCGGCCAGGTCCTCGAAGCGGTCCCGGTCGAGCTCGCCCGGCCGCACCTCCAGCAGGTACCCGGGCGGGCGGGTCAGCAGCCGCTCGCCCGGCCCGGCCCGCAGGCTGCGCCGCAGCCCGGACACGCAGCCCTGCAGCAGGCCGTGGGCCGTCGCCGGCGGCCGATCGCCCCAGAGCTGGTCGACCAGCCGGTCGACCGACACGACCTGGTTCGCGTGCAGCAGCAACACCGCCAGCAGCGCGTGCTGCTGCGGCCCGCCGACGGCCAACCGCTGGTCATCGGCCCAGATCTCGAGCGGCCCCAGGATCCCGAATCTCATCCACCGTCCCCAGCGTGCGTCGGCGGCACGCGGACAGCCCGGACGGCCGGCCAGCGGCAGCGGCGCACCTCCAGACGAGCGGCGAGCGGCCCGGCAGATACCTGCCCGGCCGCCCGCGTGCCCAGCGACTGCCCAGGGGTCGCCCAGAGCGCGCTGGCACGGTCCGCGACGGCGGCCGGTCAGCCGACCGGCCGCGCCGACCACGGAAGGACCACGCATGAGAAGGACCCGCACGCTGCTCCGGATCGCCGTGCTCGCCGCCGCCGGGGCACTGCTGCTCGTCCCGGCGACGCCCAGCGGCGCGGCGGCGGTGACCTGCAACGGGCAGCCGGTCACCCTGCCGCCCGGCGGTTCCGGCCCCGACACGATCAACGGCACCGCCGGCAACGACGTGATCTCGGCCGGCGGCGGCAACGACACCATCCGCGGCAGCGGCGGCAACGACCTCATCTGCGGGGACGCCGGCGACGACATCGTCGTCGGCGGCACCGGCACCGACACGATCTTCGGCGGCGCCGGCAACGACTGGTCCGAGGCCGACCAGGCCGGCGTCGACGGCGCCGACAGCTTCTTCGGCGGTGCCGGCCACGACACGATGGCGTACGAGAACCGGCTGCCGGCCGTGACGATCACGTTGGACGACGTCGCGAACGACGGCGGCCCCGGCGAGGGCGACAACGTCCGGACCGACATCGAGGCGATCCGCGGCAGCCAGGGCAACGACACGATCACCGGCGGCACCCTGCGGGTGGTCGTCTTCGGCCGGACCGGCAACGACACGATCACCGGCAGCAGTGCCAACGACATCCTCTACGGCGAAGGGGGCGACGACACGGTCAACGGCGGCGCCGCGGCCGACCAGCTGTACGGCGGGCCGGGCAACGACACGGTCAACGGCGGGGCCAACAACGACCTGCTCTACGCCGAGCCGATCTTCGACGGCGTCGACCGGTACTTCGGCGGCTCCGGCAGCGACGTGGTCAGCTCGCCGCGGACCGCCAGCCAGACGCTGAACCTGGACGGCGCCGCGAACGACGGGCTGGCCGGCGAGGGCGACACCATCGGCACCGACGTGGAGAACCTCAGCGGCGGTGCCGGCAACGACACGCTCACCGGCAACGCCGGCAACAACTCGCTCAGCGGTGCCGGCGGGAGCGACCGGCTGACCGGCGGCGCCGGCAGCGACGTGCTCAGCGGTGACCACGGCGACGGGGACCGGCTCGACGGGGTGGACGGCGTGCCGGGCAACGACCGCCTCGACGGCGGGCTGGGCATCGACGACACCTGCATCTCCGACCCGCTCGACCCGGAGAGCGCCTGCGAGAACTGACCGCGTCAACCGGGCGCCGGCGGTCGAGGGGACACCCCGACCGCCGGCGCGGCGGGCACCGGATCCGGCCGGACCCGGCGGCGTGGTTGACCGGCGGCCCGCCCGCACTGACCTGGCCGGGGAGGTCGGCGCGGCCGGGCCGCGGCCCGCCCGCCGACCCCGGCGGCGCCGCCGCTGTCCGTTGACACAGCGTCGCGGCGATGCTTGAGTCCAGGTTGGCAAACGTTTTCCTAGTTTTCCTAATTTTCCTCGATTCGCCAGTGAGGTGCATCGTGCGACGTCGGACCCGCACCGCTACGGCGGCCGCCACCGTGTTCACCGCGGTCGCGGCGGCCCTGGTCAGCCATCCCGGCCCGGCCGCGGCCGCAGACCCGGTGGCGCATGCCCCGATGGTGCTGGCCGTCGATGTCGACAAGCCGTTCAAGGCCGTCGACCACGCGGCCTCGGGAGCCCTCTACGGCCTGGGGGATGAGGGCTGGCCGGCCGACAAGTGGATCGCGCCGATCCGGCCGAAGATGTTCACCCAGCCGCCGCCCGGGGCCACCCACCGGCCCAACGGCGAGCCCGCGCCGGTCGGCGACACGCTCAAGGTCCTGCCGGTGGCGACCCGCCACGGCGCCACGGTCACCGTCCGCCTGCCGGACATCTTCCCCACGTTCCCGTACCAGTGGCTGGGCGACGACTACTGGTACGACCAGGTCGCGAAGATGGTCCGGGCCACGGTGGCCGCGGGCACGGGCAACATCTACGGCTACGAGATCTGGAACGAGCCGCAGTGGACGTGGAACCCGGCCTGGGGCAACTTCGACGTGATGTGGGCCCGCACGTTCCGGCTGATCCGGTCGATCGACCCGGATACCGCGATCATCGGGCCGAGCCATGACCGGGACTACGAGGCCGGCATGCGCCAGTTCCTCACCGCCGCGATCGCCTCGGACACGGTCCCCGACATCGTTTCCTGGCACGAGCTCGGCACCGACCGGGGCGTCGACGTCGAAGGCCGGGTGACCAGCTACCGGGCGCTGGAGCGGGAACTGGGCATCGCGCCGCGGCCGATCAGCATCAACGAGTACGGGTCGCCGCGCGACGCCGGCGTGCCCGGCTGGCTGACCCGGTTCGTGGCCCGGCTGGAGCGGGCCAAGGTGGACACCGCCAACCTCGCCTTCTGGCACAAGCCCGGGCGGCTCGCCGACCTTCTGGTCCCGGTCGGCGGTGGCTCCGGGCCGGCCATCGACGCCCAGCCGACCGGCAACTACTCGCTGTTCAGGTGGTACGGCGAGATGACCGGGCAGATGGTCCAGACCACGCCACCGGCCCGGGCCGGGCGGTACATCGAGGTCGGCACACCGGTCCCGGCACCGGCGACGCGTGAGCCCGGCCAGGCCGGCTCCGGCAACGCGATCCGGCTGAACGGCGCCGGCCCGAACCGGTACGTCTCGCTGCCGCCCGGCGTGCTCCGCGGGGTCACCGACTTCACCGTCGCCACCTGGGTGAACCTGGCCACCGTGAGCACCTGGTCGCGGGTCTTCGACTTCGGCACCGGCCAGCAGGTGAACATGTTCCTCACCCCACGCTCGGGCGACGGCACCGTCCGGTTCTCCATCACCAACAACGGCGGCGGTGCCGAGCAGCGGATCGACGGCACCGCTCCGCTGCCCACCGGCTGGACACACGTCGCGGTCACCAGGTCCGGCAACACCGGCACGCTGTACGTCAACGGCGAGCCGGTCGGCACCAACCCGAACCTGACCCTGAGCCCGGCCGACCTGGCCGGCGGCGACACCCCGAACAACTGGATCGGCCGCTCGCAGTACCCCGACCCGCTGCTGGACGGCGCGGTCGACGACTTCCGGATCTACGACCGGGGGCTGCCGGCGGACGAGCTGCGGTCGCTGCTGACCGGCGCCGGCAACGGCACCGTGGCGTCGTACCGGTTCGACGAGCCGGACGGGGCCACCGCGATCGACTCCTCCGGCAACGCCCGGCACGCCACGGTGACCACCCGGCTGGACGGGATCGAGCGGCTGCCGCAGTTGGACGGCTTCGCCAGCGCCGACCCGCGGACGCGGACCGTGCGGGTCGTGTTCGGCGGCGGCGACGGCGACATCCAGCTCAAGATCGGCGGCCTGGCCGCGCTGCGCGGCTTCGGCCGCACGGCGCACGTCCGGGTGCAGCGCACCGAATGGACCGGCACCGACGGCGTCTCGGCCGGGCCGGTGCCGCTGTTCGAGGGCGACTACCCGGTCCGCGACGGCGCCATCTCCGTTCCCGTCGCCGGCATCGAGGACACCTCCGCCTACCTGGCGGTGGTCACCCCGGACCGCTCCCGGACCGCGAGCGCGGCGACCGCCAGCGGGGCGGGCGCGGGTGGGCCGGCCCGGTACGAGGCCGAGGCGGCCGCGCGCGGCCGGTGGACGGACTCGGACAGCCCGCTGGCCTCGGGCAACCGGTACCTGTCGACCCGGCACGCCCGGGAGGTCACGTTCGCCGTGCGGGCACCAGCGGCCGGCGGGTACGACCTGGACCTCCGGTACACCAACCCGACCGGGGCGGCGGCCAACGGGACGCTGTCGGTCGACGGGACGCGGCGCGCGCTCGCGTTCCCGGCCACGGCGGCGGTAGCGCCGTTCGGCACCAACCGGGTCCAGGCGGTCCTGCAGCGGGGCTGGAACCGGGTCGAGGTCCGGCTGCCGGCCGGCGTCGGTCTGGACTATCTCGACGTGACGCCGTACCGCGCCCGGTTCGAGGCCGAGACCGGCCAGTGGTCGGGAGCGAACCTGGTCAACGTCGACATGGCCGAGAGCAACTTCTTCGCGCCGTACGTCTCGAACAACGCCTACGTCGCCAACCTCGCCCAGCCGGACAGCAACCTGCGGCTACCGGTCACCGTGCCGGCCGCCGGGACCTACCGCCTGACGATCGGGTACTCCACCGCGGGCACCGAGGAGGAGCGGCGCGCGCAGGTGCGAGCCGGCCACCTGCTGCGGGTGAACGACGGCCGGTGGCAGCAGGTCTGGTACGACCCCACCCAGTTCCGGGAGATGATCCGGCAGACCAGCGTGCTGGTCCGGCTGCCCGCCGGCACCTCCACCGTCACGCTGGCCAAGGGCGATCCGTCCCAGCCCGGGCAGCCCCAGCCAGGCACGGTCGACCTGGACTACGTCGACGTGACCCTCAAGACGTAGCGGCGCCGGCGCGCCGCCACCTTCCGGCACCGGCCGGCACGTCAGTGCCGGTCGGTGGCCCGGCACGTTCCGCCGGGTTCCGCGCGGGGGTGCCACTCGGCGGAGCCGCCTGACCGGGTCGACGCGAACCGAGGTCAGCGCCGCGGCCGCCGGTCAGCGGTGCGCCGCCCGGGTCAGCCCGCTGGTTCGAGCTTCAGCACCGCTGCGCCGTCGGTGATGCTCACGACGGTGATGGACACGCCGTTCTGGACGGCCCGGCTGTCGGAGCCCAGCCTGATCGTGAACGCTCCGTTGCTGCTGGAGCTGTCGCACTGGCCGGTGCACAGCCCGCTGCTGGAGTTGCCGATGTCGCGACCGGTCAGCGTGACCCGGTCCCCGGACACCGCCGCCACGTTCAGGTCCCGGACCCTCGTACTCGCCGGGACCGGTATCGCCGTCCTGGCCCGCACGCTCACCTCGCAGCGGGCGTCAGCGCACGCGGCGACGTTCGCTCCATCCGCCGCCGACGGAGCCGCCGACGGAGTAGCCGACGGAGCTGAGGTGGCGGTGGCGGTGGGCGCGCCGGACTGCTGCCCCGGGCCGCTGGCCGACGGCGGAGACTCCGCCGTACCGCGGCCCGGCGTCGACGAGTCGCACCCGGCGACCGCCAGCAGCACACCCGCCGCGGCGAGTAGACAACCGCGGCGGTACCGCCCCGGGGTGAGCGCGGCGCCGGGGGCCGGGGCGACCCGGCCAGACCATCTGCCCGTCATACGGCTCCTCACGGCAATCATCCGCCCGACGGGCCCGAGCACCGGTGCGACTCCGCCGGTGCTCCATCAGGTGTGACGGTCTCAGACTCGACCACTGCGATAGTCATGGCCTCTATAGTCCGAGACCAGACGATCTGCACGGTATCCGACGTCGACGGTGCCGAGTGGGCGGTTGTCGGTGCGCCGCCCGGATGGGGAGGGTCGATGCGGGTTCTGGTCGCTGCCGGCCTGGTGGTCGCCCTGCTCGCCGCGCCCGCGGCGGCCGCGCCGGCGGCGCCGGCGGCGGCCGCGGACGGTGCGGGGCTGGCGGTGTTCGGCCGGCAGCAGCTGGTCTGGACGGGCTGCCCCGGTATCGACAACCCGCGGCTGCGGTGTGCCTCGGTGCAGGTGCCGCTGGACTACGCCCACCCGGCCGGCCGCCGGATCAGCGTGGCGATCTCGCGCCTGCCGGCCACGGCTCCGGCCCGCCGCCGGGGTGTGCTGCTGACCACCGGCGGTGGCCCGGGCGAGGCGGGGGTGCCGCTGCCCGCGCAGCTCAGCGGCAGCCTGGACCCGGCCGTGCTGGCCGGCTACGACCTGGTCGGCTACGACCTGCGGTTCCTGGAGCGCAGCACGCCGATCAGCTGCGGCCAGCCGGCGGAGGAGCCGGGCGGGTTCTGGGTCCGGGTCGACGGCCTGCAGCCGTTCGCCGACACCGCCGCGCAGGCCCGCGCGCTGGCCCGAGCCTGTGCCCGGCACGCCGGGTGGGCGCTGCCGTTCGCCACGACCGCGAACGCCGCCCGCGACCTGGACATCATCCGGGCCGTGCTCGGCCAGCCGCGGATCTCGTTCCTGGGCGGCTCGTACGCCGCGCTGGTCGGGGTGGCGTACAGCACGCTGTTTCCGCGCCGGGTGGACCGGCTGGTGCTGGACAGCCCGCCGGACTACGACACCGTCTGGCGCCGGTACGAGCTGGACCGCACCGCCGCCATGCAGGCCAACTACGACGCCTTCACCGGCTGGCTGGCCGACCGCGACAGCAGCTTCGGGCTGGGCGCCACGCCGGGCGCGGTCGACACCGCGGTGACCGCGCTGCTGACCCGGGCCGACGCCGCCCCAATCCCGGCCGGCGGTCACGGGTGGACCAGCGGCGAGTTGGGTTACCTGGTCGTTCTCGGCACGTTCTTCGAACAGCTGTGGCCCGTGGTGGCCGTTGACCTGGCCTCGATCCGGGCCGGCGCGGCACCGCCGGTGCCGCTGCCGGTCGAGCCGGCCGCGCTGCCGGGCACGCCCGGCGTGCCGGCCGACAACCACACGGCGGTCAACACCGCGTTCCGCTGCGGCGACAACGCCTGGCCGCGCCGGCCCGGCAGCTACCGGCGCGATCTGGCCGACCTCACCGCCCGCTTCCCGACGTACGGGCCGGGCAATGCGAACATCGGGCCGTGCGCCTTCTGGCCCACCAGCGCCGACAACACCATCCCGCTGGCCGCCAACCGGGCCCACGGCGCGCTGGTCACCGCCGCCCGGCAGGACGCCGCCGTCCCGCTGGCCAACTCGGTGGCCACCGCGCACGCCATCGCCGGCGCCCGCCTGGTCACCGTGAACCGGCGGGTACACGTGCCGTTCCTGAGCGGGCAGGGCGGCGGGTGCATGACCGCGGCGGTCACCGGCTACCTGCTCACCGGCCAACTACCGCCCGCCGACCTGGCCTGCTGACGCCGGCACGCCGAGCAGCGGCGGGCAGCACCGGCCCCGCCGGAGCGGGTGGTCGGGAGAGCCGGTCGCCGTGCTGACCCCCGGACCGCTCGGAGTTGTGGACCCGACTCCGAGGGTCCGCGCGGGCCAGGGTCAGCCGGGTGGACGCAGGTAGACGGGCAGCGCGCGGTGGCCGCTGACGATCATGGAACCGGCGAGTTCCAGGTCCTGCGGCGGGACGGCGAGGGTGAGGTCGGGGAAGCGGTCGAACAGGGCCGGTAGCGCGATGCGGGCTTCGAGGCGGGCCAGCGGCGCGCCGAAGCAGTGGTGCACGCCGTGGCCGAAGGCGACGTGGTCGCGGCGGCTGGGGCGGGTGATGTCGAACTCCTCGGCGGTGTCGCCGTGCTGGCGCGGGTCGCGACTCGCGGCGCCGAGCGCGGCCAGGATCGGCTCACCCTGGCCGATGGTGACCCCGTCGATGTCGAGGTCGGTGACCGCGTACCGCAGCGGCATGTTCGCGACCGGCGGGCGCCAGCGCAACGTCTCCTCGACCACGTCCTCCCAGCTGGCCGTGCCGGCCCGGACCAGCGCGAACTGGTCGGGGTGGGTGAGCAGCGCGACGACCGCGTTGTCGACCAGGTTGACGGTTGTTTCGAAACCCGCGCCGAGCACCGTGATCAGTGTGTCCAGCAACTCCTGCTCGGTGAGGGTGGAGCCTTCCTCGTCCCGCGCGGCGATCAGGTCGGTGGCCAGATCGTCGCCCGGGGTCGCGCGCTTGAGCGCGGCCAGCCCGGACATCAGCTCGATCAGGCCGCGCTGGCTCTCGACCAATTCCTCGGCATTGTCGGACGCCTCGCCCACACTCTTGATCAGCCGGCGCAGCGACTCGTGGCTGTCCGCGGGGACGCCGAACAGGTCCGCGATCACCCCGAGCGGCAGCGGGTACGCCAGCTCCATCCGCAGGTCGACCGGAGCGCCGTCCGCGCCGGACACCGCGAGCGCGTCCAGCAGCCCGTGCACGTTCGCGGTGATCACCGGCGCCATCATGGCCACCCGGCGCGGCGTGAACGCCTTCGCGACCAGCCCGCGCAGCCGCCGGTGCTCCGGCCCGTACGCGTTGAACATGCTGCGCAGTGCGACAAACGTGTACAGCGGCCAGTCGGGGCGGATCTCGCCGCTCTGGAACGCCGGCCAGTGCTGGGCGGCGTCCCGCGAGACGCGGGGGTCGGCCATCAGCTCGCGCAACGTCTCGTACCTGGTCACCGCCCAGGCGCGGACCCCGCCGGGCAGCTCCACCGGCACGACCGGCGCCAACTCCCGCAGCCGCGCCGCCTCGCCGAAGAGATCCTGCCCCCTCGGATCCATCCGGTACGCGATCCCGTCCGCCAGCGTCGTTACCGTCTCCACGGCGTCCTCCCAACCGGCCGGTCGCCGCAACTGCCGGTAGGCCGCCGGCGCCGGCGTTGCCCCAAGGCTGGCAGCATATGCGACATTGCTGCGACATCGATCGATCGACCGGATGACCGGCGGCCGGACCGCCCGCCCAGCCGGGCCGGACCACGCCCGCGACGGTGATCGCGGGTCTCCGGCGTCCCGGGTGGGCGGGCTGTCAGCGCCGGCTAGCCGCCCGGGACCGGGGCGGGGACCGGGACCGGGACCGGGGCGGCGGCCGGGAGCCGGGGTGCGTCCGGGTGGGGCTGGTTGACGGGATCGCCGTGCGTCAGGTCGTCCTCGACCATCGACTGTTCGTCGAAGGGCTCGGCGCCGGCGAGAACCCGGCTCATCCGGGTCCGGTCGATCTCGCCGGTCCAGCTGCCGACCACCACGGTCGCGACCGCGTTGCCGGCGAAGTTGGTCAGCGCCCGTGCCTCCGACATGAACCGGTCGATGCCCACGATCAGGCCGACACCGCCGACCAGACCCGGTTGGTGGGACTGGAGCCCGCCGGCCAGCGTGGCCAGCCCGGCGCCGGTCACTCCGGCCGCTCCCTTGGATGCCAGGATCATGAACAGCAGCAGGGAGACCTGCGATCCGAGGCTCAGCGGCTGGCCGAGGGCGTCGGCGACGAACAGCGAGCCGAGGGTCAGGTAGATCGCCGTGCCGTCGAGGTTGAACGAGTAGCCGGTGGGCACCACGATGCCGACCACCGGACGCGAGACGCCGAGGTGCTCCATCTTCGCGATCAGGCGCGGGAACGCGGTCTCCGAGGACGAGGTCGACAGGATGAGCAGGAACTCCCGGCCGAGATAGCGCAGCAGGCGCAGGACGCTGACTCCGGCCACGACCCGCAGCAGCGTGCCGAGCACGCCGAAGACGAACAGCAGGCAGGTGAGGTAGAACGCGAGCATCAGTACGGCCAGGCTCTTCAGCGCGTCCACCCCGGTGGCGCCGACAACGGCGGCGATGGCCCCGAAGGCGCCGAGCGGCGCGAGCCACATGACCATGCTCAGGATCTTGAAGACGACCTTCTGCAGGTGCGAGATGCCGCGGAGCACCGGCGCGCCGGCCGGGCCGATGGCCTGCAGCGCGAACCCGGTCAGCAGCGCGATCACCAGCGCCTGCAGCACCTTGCCGCTGGTCACGGAGGAGAAGAGGGTGGTGGGGATCGTCTCCTGGACGAGGCCCCAGAAGCCGGTCGCCCCGGCCGCGGCTGCCGCCTTGTTGCCCGCGGCCGCGGCCTGCTCGGTCAGGTGCAGGCTCGAGCCGGGGTGGATGACGTTGCCGACGAACAGGCCGATCGCCAGCGCGATCGTGGACATGACGAGGAAGTAGCCAAGCGCCACCCCGCCGACCCGGCCGACCTTGGCGGCCTGCCGCACCGAGCCGATCCCGAGCACGATGGTGCAGAAGATGATCGGGCTGATCATCATCTTGACCAGGCTCACGAACGAATCGCCCAGCGGCTTCAGCGATACGGCCGTGCCCGGCGCGGCCAGGCCGAGGACGATGCCGGCCGCGACGGCAGTGATGACGGCAAGGTAGAGCCAGTGGGTGCGGTCGCGTTCCGGCGCCGCGGTGGTGCTTCCGACTAGGGCGTGTCCTGTCGATCATGGGAGCCAGGTCATGATTGAGGCGATGACGATGAGGGCGCGGTAGAGGGCGGCTCGTTTGGCGTATCGGGTGGCGATGGCGCGGTATTGCTTGAGGTGGTTGAAGCAGCGTTCGACGAGGTTGCGTTCGCGGTAGCGGGCTGGGTCGAAGGCGGGTGGCCGGCCACCGGCGCGGCCCTTCGCGGCCCGGCGTTTCTGCTGGTCACGGCGTTCAGGGATCGAGTGCCGGATCCCGCGGCGGCGCAGCATGGTGCGGGTGCTGGGATGGGAGTAGGCCTTGTCGGCGACCAGGTGGTCAGGACGTTTGCGTGGCCTGCCGGGTTGACCGTCGTGAACCCGGATCGCATCCAGCAGCGGTTGCAGTTGTGGGTTGTCCCCGGCTTGGCCTTCGGTCAGCAGCACGGTCAGTGGCCGCCCTTGCCCGTCGACGGCGAGGTGGATCTTGCTGGTCAGCCCGCCCCTGGATCGGCCGATCGCCTCCCCGTCGAGGGCCGCGACCGCCGGCCAGCAACCCGCGGCACCCCCTTTTTCCGCGCCCCAGCCGAATGCTGGTGAGCGCGGACGACAGTGGAGTCCACGTGCACAGTCCATTCCACCGGCTGACCATCGTCATGGACTTGGACCTGTGCCAGCAACCGGTCCCAGGTGCCGTCAGCCGTCCACCGCCGCAGCCGCTCGTGACAGGTCTTCCACGGCCCGTACCGGTCCGGGATCTCCCGCCACGGCGCCCCCGTCCGCAGCTTCCACAAGATCCCATTCAGAACCTGCCGGTGATCCCGCCACCGACCGGCCCGCCGACCCGGCTCCGGCAACAACGACTCGATCCGCGCCCACGCGGTATCCGTGATCTCACCCCGACGCACCACGCCGAGATCAACTCACGGACCCACCCTCAAGATCGACAGGACACGCCCTAGCAACCCACGGTCCCGGCGCTGGCCACTACGCAGCGATCAGCCGCCAGCGGTGTTCCGTTGGCGGCTCGCGGAGCCTGCTCGGGTGACTGGTTCACGGCGCGGGTGACGGATTCGGTCCGCGGGTGACGGGTTTGGTCCGCGGGTGACGGGTTCGGTCCGCAGGTGACGGGTTCGGACCGCGGGTGACGGGTTCGGACCGCTGGTGACGGGTTCGGACCGCGGGTGACGGGTTCGGACCGCGCGGGTGGCGGGTTCG
>Ga0307499_10000053_pt1 | contig 37711 bp, 31 predicted proteins | sample 13_S_MG_FD_201363 | JGI IMG/M metagenome (GOLD analysis project Ga0307499, IMG submission 201363) | Soil microbial communities from Populus trichocarpa stands in riparian zone in the Pacific Northwest, United States - 13_S | ecosystem: Environmental > Terrestrial > Soil > Riparian zone > Trees... | reverse complement strand
TTGACCACCTGGGCCGCGTCGTCCACCCCGCGTTTGACCTTCGACCAGAACGGGTCGTCGGACTTCCCGCCGATGACGTAGATCGAGATGGCACCCGTGCCCGCCTTGATCGGGGCGCTCCCGGTCGCGCTGTTGTTCGTGGTCGAGCTGGGCGAGTCGTTCGCGCCGCCGCCGGAGCAGGCCGCGAGAACGAGTGCCGCAGCGACCACCGGCACGGCGTACAAGCCCTTGCGGGCGCGCACCCGGAGCCCGACCGGGCTGCGTGCGCAAAGCTGCGTGGACCGCATACCACGACGTCCTTTCGTGAGGCCGAGCCGTCGTCCGCTTCGTTCGCCGCGGCCGCCGTGAGGTGCGTGCAGGCGGGCCGCGGCCGCTGTGGCCGTGACCCGGTTCGAACGGATCTGCGTGCGCCGGGGCCGGATCCGCGGTGCGTCCGGGCCGGCGCGGTGGGGTGCCACGGCTCAGTTCGCCGCGGCTTCGGCGGCCGCCTTGAGCAGGGTTTCGGCGGCCGAGCGGAGTCCGGAGAACTGGTCGAGTTCCTGGTCTTCGTGCTCGATGTTCACCGCCATGTCCGGATCGATCTCACCGAGCGCCCGGAGGAACTCGGCCCACCAGGCGGTGTCGTGCCCGCGGCCCACGGCGACGAAGTCCCACGACGGGGTGTCCGGCCACCGGCTGAGCGTGTAGCGGCCGCCGAGGCCGACGGCGCCCGGGGCGTCCGGGGCGACCCGGCCGAAGCGGTCGTCGAGCACGCCGTTGAGCCTGGCGGCCGCGTTGATCCGGACGTCCTTGGCCGCGGCGTTGAACACCAACCCACCGAGGTGCCGGACGGCCAGGATCGGGTCGATCTGCTGCCACATGAGATGGCTCGGGTCCATCTCCGCACCCACGTGCGTCGCGTTCAGCTCGGTCGCCAGCCGTTCCATCGTGGCCGGGTTGTAGACGATGTTGTGCGGGTGCATCTCGAGGCACACCTTGACGTCGGCATCGGCGGCGCGGCTGTGCACCTGTTTCCAGTACGGGATCGCGACGTCGTTCCACTGGTAGTCGCGGGAGTCGAGGTACGCGCTGTCCCACGGGACCACGTTCCACGCCGGCAGCCGCCCGCCCGGATCGGAGCCGGGCAGCCCGCTCATGGCCACCACGCGGTTGACCCCGAGCAGTGCGGCCAGTTCGATGGCGTCCAGCACGTCCTGGCCGTGCTTGTCCCGGACCGCGGGGTCGGGGTGCAGCGGGTTGCCGTTGCAGTTCAGCGCGGTCAGCGTGATGCCCGCGGCGGAGAACAGGCCGAGGTATTCTCCGCGCGCCGTCGGGCTGGCGCGCAGTCGCTCGATCGGCAGGTGTGCGGCCGGCAGGAAGCCGCCGGAGTTGATCTCCGCACCGGTCAGGCCCAGCGCGCTGAGCGCTTGCAGGGCCGCTTCGATTGGCTTGTCGTGCAGGCAGGCGGTATAGGCACCGAGCTTCATCCGCGGTCAGTCCCTTGTGATCGCAGCGTCCTTCGTGCCCGCTGATTTGAAGCGCTTTAAGTTCTCGCTACTGTGGGAGGTGGTGACGCCGCTGTCAAGAGCCCGTAACAAAGAGGGGCGGTCCGTCCACCGCACCGGGCGCCCGGCGCCGGCGCGGCGAACCGGACGGCACGGGCGCCATGGGGCCGAGGCAACTGGAACCGGCGCGGCCGGTGACGAAAGTGGGGTGCCGGTCAGCCTGGGGGTCGCGAGTGCGGCACCGGGGTCGAACCGTGCGCTCCCCGGGCCGGGAGGCTGGACGAGGCGGCGTCGGCCGGTCGGGTGCGTGCCACGCTCGTCGTGCTGCGAACGACCAGTTGTGGGGCCAGCAGGATCTCCCGCGGTTCGGCTCGGCCGTTGAGGCGCTGGTGGGCGGCGGTCACCGCGTGTTCGGCCTGCTGGCGGGCATTCTGTTGCACAGTCGTGAGCTCGATGTGGGCCCAGCGGGATTGCGGGCTGTCGTCGTACCCGACGACCGAGACGTGGCCGGGCACCGGGACGCCGGCCCGGGTCAGCGCGTCGAGCAGGCCGACGGCGCACCGGTCGTTGTACGTGATGACGGCGGTGGGCAGGTCGGCCTCGCGCAGCAGGCATTCAGCGGCGGCGATGCCGGCGATCTCGGTGTGGTCGCCGGGGAGCACCCGGACGAAGCGTTCGAGATCGCGCCGGCGCATGGCAGTGCGGTAGCCGCGGCGGCGGTCGGTGGCGATGGTGCCGGGGCCGCGCCCGCCGTCGACGAAGACGATCTGCTGGTGGCCCAGGTCGGCCAGGTGGTCGACGGCTTGTCCGATGCCGGCGGCGTCGGCGGCCCGGACCACATCGGTGACCAGCGGGCTGAGCCGTCGGCCGACCACGACGGCGGGCAGTTGCTCGGCGAGTTGGGCGAGCCGGGCGGCCGGGATGCCGGGGCCGAGCAGGATCAGCGCCTCGCTGCGGAAGTCCAGCAGGGTCTCGATCGCGCGGGACTCGTCCCGCACCCGGGTGAGCGGGCTGAGCACGATGTCGTACCCGGCGGCCTGGGCGGCGGCGTCGAGCTCCTCGACGAGCTCGGCGTGGAACGAGCTGTGCGGGTCGACGAGCACCCCGAGCAGCCGGCTGCGCCGCCGGGCCAGCAGGCTGGCCGTGCGGTCCGGCCGGTAGCCGAGGGCCGCCGCGGTCTCGAGCACGCGGCGGCGGGTCTCCGTGCTCGGGCCCGGCTCACCGCGCAACACCAGCGACACCGTGCCGGTTGACACACCGGCGCCGCTGGCCACGTCCGTCAGCCGTGGACGCCGAGGGGCATCGGCGGGGCCCGGCCCCCCGGTCGGCTGACCCGTCACGTCCGCCTCTCCATTGCTAGGTGCTCTCGGCAGCGCTCGCGCCGGCTCTCACAGTAACGGGCCGATCGCTTGAAGCGCTTCAAAGCTGCAGCACGTCGCGCTGGCCGCGAGCGGAACCCGGCCGGTGCCGTCGCGGGACTTCGGTCGACCAGGAGTCGACCAGGAATTGGCGAGGCGGCGGTGGCAACCGTCGACGGGCCGAAGCCGTGCCGGCGTCGAGGTCAGCGCGGCAGGCGGTCCTGGGTTCGGGCGGCGGGTGCGGTGGCGGTGTCGTGCGGGACAGCCGCTGTGGCGGGGGCGGTGTGGGCCAGGTCGGGATAGAGCAGCCAGACGGTGGCCAGACCGAGAGCGGCACCGGCGGTCTGGGCCAGGACGTAGGCCGGCACGGATGCGGGCGCGATGCCGGCGAAGGTGTTGGTGAAGGCGCGGGCGATGGTGATGGCGGGGTTGGCGAAGGAGGTGGAGGAGGTGAAGAAGTAGGCGGCGCCGATGTAGGCGCCGATGGTGGCGGCCGACAGCGCCGCGCGTCCGCTGCGGGCGAGGGCGAAGACGACGGCGATGAGGCCGGCGGTGGCGACGACTTCGGACAGCCAGAGGTGGCCGGCCGACCGGTCGGTGGTCGACCAGGTGACGGCGGTCAGGTCGTACATGAGGTTGGCCAGCACGGCGCCGGCGATGCCGCCGATGGTCTGCGCGGCGGCGTAGGGCGCGACGTCGGCGAGGTCGAGCCCGGTCTGGTCGCGGCGGCCCAGCCACCAGTCGGCGAGGCTGACCAGGGGGTTGAGGTGGGCGCCGGAGACCGGGCCGACAAGCAGGATGATCACGGCGAGGGCGGCGGCGGTCGCCACGGCGTTCTCGAACAGCTGCAGGCCGACGTCGGCCGGGGAGAGGCGGGCGGCGGCGATGCCGGAGCCGATGACGGCGGTGGCGAGGAGTCCGGTGCCGAGCGCCTCGGCGGCCAGCCGTCGGAGGAGAGGGGCCGGCGCGGTGCTCATGCCTTGATGGGGACGTTGAGCTGGGTGAGCAGGCCGCGGACCCGGCCCTCGATCTGATCGCGGATCGGCCGGACCGCCTCGGTGCCCAGGCCGGCCGGGTCGTCCAGGACCCAGTCCTCGTAGCGCTTGCCGGGGAAAACCGGGCAGGCGTCACCGCAGCCCATCGTGACCACGACGTCGGCGGCGCGGACCACCTCGTCGGTCCACGGCTTGGGGAACTCGGCGGAGATGTCGATGCCGACCTCGCGCATCGCCGCCACCGCGGCCGGGTTGACCGTCGAGGCCGGTTCCGACCCGCCTGACCAGGCCACGGCGGCGTCGCCGGCGAAGTGGGTGAAGAAGCCCATCGCCATCTGGCTGCGCCCGGCGTTGTGCACGCACAGGAACAGCACCACAGGCTTGCCGTCGTCCATTTTCCTCACCTTCGCCAGTGCCGGTGGCCGTTGCCGGGTCGCCGCGTCGTAGGTCCCCGTCATCGGGTTGTCCCGCCCTGGGGGCGTGCCTCGTCGGGCCCCGCGCCGGTGCCCGGGGCGCTGGCGCGTGGGGGTGGGACGAGGGCTTGGGCCAGCCGCTCGACGCGTGCCTCGATGTCCTGGAATGCCCGCTCGAACGCCTCGGGTGACCCGGTGCGGACCGGGTCGGGTACGGACCAGTGCAGCCGGTCGGGCCGGCTGGCGAGTTCTTCGTAGGCGTGGTCGCAGACCGCGATCATCAGGTCGTCCGGCCGGGCCACGTCGCGGACGTGGGCGGTGCGCGCCCCGGCCAGGGCCAGGCCGTGCCGGCGGGCCACCGCCGCCGCCCCGCGGTGCACCCGCGGCGCCGGGCTGGTGCCCGCCGAGGCGACCGCGACCGGGCTGCGCCTGGCCCAGAGCGCCGCGGCCAGCTGGGAGCGGGCCGAGTTGTGCGTGCAGACGAACACCACCCGGCCGGCCTCCGGGACCGCCGCGGCAGGTACCAGGCCGGTGAGCGCGGCCGGGAGTAGCCGCAGGTAGGTACGGCGCCGGTCGGCTTCCGACCGCGACCGCGCCACCACCCCGGCGTCGGTCAGGACGTGCAGGTGGTGGGCGAGCAGGTTCGACCCGATGCCCAGGGCCTCGCCCAGTTCGCCTGGCGAGCGGTCGCCCAGGGCCAGGAGCTCGACCACGGCCAGCCGCGCCGGCTCGGCGAGTGCGGCATGCACCGCAGCCCGCCCCCGCACACCCGACCAGTCAATGCCCATTGACTCAATGGTTGCTGAGTCGAACGACCCGCGTCAAGGATTGCGGTCCGGTGGGCCGGGCGGGACGGGAAATCCGATCTGCTCGCGGAGGATGTCGCCGTGGCCGGCGTGACGCGCGAAGTCCTCGATCGCGAGCAGGTAGATGAACCGCAGGTTGACGTCGCCGACGCGGGGGTGCGTCCTGGTGTCGTCGAGGTCGAAGTCGGCGGCGATCACGCGGGAACGCTCGCTGGCGCGCTCGAATTCGGCGATCACGTCGGCGAGGGTCTCGTTGTCGGCGACGACGAAACTGGCGTCGCCCGGGGTCGTGCCGCCGTCACACTCGCTCGCGGGCAGGCCCGCCAGGACGCGCTGGAACCAGATTCGTTCGGCGACCGCGGCGTGCTTGAGCAATCCGATCGGTGTGGTCAGGGACGCAACGAGACGGCGGCGGGCGTCATCTTCAGACAGGCCGCGCACCGCGGCGACCAATTCGGCCCGGTTGCGGTCGAGCATGTACTCGAGCAACTGGCGTTCGGTACCGGTCGTGATTCGCGGTATCGACCAGGTCATTGTCGGCTCGATTCTGTCGGGTCGGGTTGGATCCGCGGGTCGTGCGTCATCGCCGATGCCGGCTGGCGGACCCGTCCACACGATCGCACCGGACGTCACGACACCCCGCACCATCCTGCCGTGCCGCGGATCGTGTGGCGGTGCCGGTCGGCTTGCCGGCGGGTCAGCTGATGTGTCGCTGATCAGCGGCACCTGACAAGCAAGGACGGCCTCGGCGCCACGCCACCAAGCAATCGCGCCGAGGCCGTCGTCCCTCCGGCCCTCGAGACAGAAAGGACAGCCAAATCGTGACCGCGGCACGGCCCGCCCAACAGCAAAAGCACCAGACGTCCCGAGACGGCAGGCACACCAATCGGCGCCGGTTTGTTCCCGTGCAACCTTGCACGGCTCTCCGGAGTGTTTGTGTCCGGAGCCGGGGTCGACCCGGCCGCCGACTCGAGGGGACTGGTATGACACCAGCGGAACGACGCCGTTCACCCGTCCGTGCCACGGCGCGATCGCTGTTTCTCGTCGGCACGGTGCTCGCGTTGGCCGCCGCCGGTCCGGGGCCGGCGAAGGCAGCGCCCGCACACTCAGTTCCCGGGGCGGACCATCCGGCGAACGTCCCGGCGACCAGCGTCATGTTGCCGACCGGTGACCTGGTCCGGCTGCGCACCGGGCCGGACGGCAAGCAGGCGGTGACTGTGCTGCCCCGGGACCGGCACGGCATCGCCGGGGCCTTCCGCACCGAGCAGCGCAACGGCGACATCTTCGTCTACCCCGGGGTGGCCCAGCCGTACCTTGGCCGGCTGCTGGACCCGGCCATGTTCAACGTCAGCCAGCTGGCCCGGGACGGCTACACCACCGCCGCCAGCCGGATCCCGGTGCGGCTGGCCTGGGCCACCGCCGGCGGCCAGCACGCGGTGCCGGGCGTCACGATCCTGCACACCCAGGGCGCCAGCTCTGACGGCTACCTCGACTGGGCGGCCGCCAAGGCGTTCGGCCAGGCGCTGGCCGCACAGGTCCGGGCCGACGCCGCCGCGCACTGGGCGATCGGCGGCGGCATGTTCGCCGGCCTCACCGGCATCCGGTTCGCCGGGGCCATCGCGGCGCCGCCGGTGCTGCCGCACTTCCCGATGTTCACGCTGCGGCTGCTGATCACCGGCGCCGACGGTTTGCCGGCCCCGGTAGCCAACGTGCGGGTGATGAACGTCGACGACATGCGGCGGGTCCCTGGCCTGCCGGTCGTCCAGAACGGCGAGGCCCGGATCAGCGTGCCGGCCGGACACTACAGCCTGTTCGCGCTGACCTTCGACAGCGCCGGCGACGACATCGTGGTCCGGACCGTGGTGGTGACGGACTTCCAGGTGACCAAGGCGCAGACGCAGACCGTCGACATGCGGACCGCGACGATCGCGCCGGCGGCACGCACGCCGCGCCCCGCGATGTTGACCGACGGCGACCTTGCCTGGCTGCGGACGGACGCGCTCGGCGCGTCGGCCGCCGTGGTGTTCCCGATGACCGGCGGCTTCCAGGCGCTGTTCGCACCGGCCGAGCCGCCCCGGTTCGGCAGCCAGCACGTCGCCCCGCGGTTCCGGCTCGACTCGCCGGCCGCCGCACCCCAGCCGTACACCTATGACCTGCGCTACGACACCGTCAACAGCTCCATCACCTCGCTGACGTACGAGGTCACGCCGGCGCAGCTGACGACCCTGCACTCGCGCTACCACGCCGATGGGCCGCGGCTGGGCGCGGTCTCGACACGGCAGTCGTTCCTGCCGTGGCTGCCGTTCGGCTTCGCGACGTTGCTGCCGGTCACCGTCCCCGGTGAGCGCACGGAGTACCTCAACGGCCAGCCGGACGTCGAATGGGCGGCGGACTACGCCGGCTTCAACACCGACTCGGTCTTCCTCGCGGATGAGCTCGTCGAATTCAGCCACGGGTACGCCGCGGGCGCCGAGCTGACGGTCGACTGGGACGCACCGATCATCCACACCGGACTGGCCGTCAACGACCACAGCACCAGCCCCGGGCTGTTCATCTGCGATTCGTGCCGGCAGGGCGACCGGCTGTCCATCTCGCCGGCCGCGGTCATCGACTCGGAGCCCAGGCACTTCGGCCTCGGCCTCGACACCACCGGCGACACGCCCTACGGCCCGGTGGACTCGACGACCCGGTGGCGGCTGTACCGGGATGGCACGCTGATCTCCGACCAGGCCGGCACCACCGGCCAACCGACCGACGTCCCGGCCGCGGACGCGGCGTACCGGATCCTCTTCGACGAGACCCGGATCGCGCCGTGGCACACCCAGGCGATCCGGTCGAGCACGGAGTACACGTTCCGCTCGGCCCACGCCGGCGCGACGTCGGTGCCAGCGAACTGGATCTGCGCCGACCGCACCAACACCGGCTGCGCCGCGGTGTCGCTGCTCAACCTGGGCTACCGCACCCAGGTCGACCTGACCAACCAGGCCCCACCCGGGCCGCAGCACCTGAACATCTCGGTCACGCACAGCCCGGGCATCCCTGACCTGCCGATCAGCACCGCCACCGTCGAGGTCTCCTTCGACGACGGCGGCACCTGGACGCCGGCCACCGTCACCGGCGGGAACGGGCAGTACGACGCGACCTTCACCGCGCCGTCGCCCGGCTTCGTCAGCACCCGCGTGCACGCCACCGACGCCGCCGGCACCGCGATCACCCAGACCGTGGTGCGCGCGTACACGATCGGCGCCGCCGCATGATTCCCCGGGAGGGACGCATGATCCGTTCCATCGCGCGCCGGTGGCCGGTCGCCGTCGGCGCGGTGACCATCGCGCTGTTCGCCGGCCTGGCCGCACCAGCGGCCGCCGCACCAGCGGCCGCCGCGCCAGCGGCCGGCGTGGCGGGGGCCGGCGCGGCCGGGGCACCGACCACGGCAGCTCCGGGCACCGGGGCCCCGGCCACCAGCCGGGCCGCCTGCGCCAGCGCGCCGGCCGGCCACGCCCGCTGCTTCGCGCTGATGAAGTCCGGCCGGGCGACCCGGGCGGCCACGCCCGCCACCCCGCCGGCCGGCTACGGACCGGCCGACCTCGTCGACGCCTACAACCTGCCGGCCCGCACCCGCGGCGGCGGGCAGACGGTCGCGGTCGTGGACGCGTTCGACAACCCCAACGCCGAAGCCGACCTCGCCGTCTACCGCGCCACATTCGGCCTTCCACCCTGCACGACGGCCAACGGCTGCTTCCGCAAGGTCAACCAACGCGGCGCCACCGCACCGCTGCCGGACACCGACGTCGGCTGGGGCGTGGAGATCTCACTGGACCTGCAGATGGTCTCCGCGGCCTGCCCGCGCTGCCACATCCTGCTGGTCGAAGCCGACGACAGCCTCATCGACACCCTCGCCGCCTCGGTCGACACCGCGGTCCGACTCGGCGCCACCGAAGTCTCCAACAGCTACGGCGCCGACGAATTCGGCGGCATGACCGACTTCGCGGCCAGCTACCGGCACCCGGGCGTCCCGATCACGGCGTCCACCGGCGACTTCGGCTTCACGATCCCATCGTTCCCGGCGGTGCTGACCAGCGTCGTCGCGGTCGGCGGCACGTCGCTGAAGCGGGCCGACAACCGCCGCGGCTGGACCGAAACAGCCTGGGCCGGCGCCGGTTCCGGCTGCTCGGCCTGGATCGAAAAGCCGCGCTGGCAACACGACCGCAACTGCCCGATGCGCACCACCTCCGACGTCTCGGCCGTCGCCGACTCCGACCCCGGGCTGGCCGTCTACGACACATTCGGCCTCGGCCCCGACAACGGCTGGATCACCGTCGGCGGCACCAGCGCCTCCGCCCCCTTCATCGCCGGCGTCTTCGCCCTCGCCGGCAACGGACGGCACATCAACGACGCGTCGTTCCTGTACACCCACCGACACCACCTCAACGACGTCATCGGCGGCTCCAACGGCTTCTGCGGCGACGACTACCTCTGCACCGGCCTACCCGGCTACGACGCACCCACCGGGCTGGGCACTCCCAACGGCACCGGCGCGTTCTGAACCGGCGGCAGGGCCACCTGCTGCCGCATGCGGGCCCGTCGTCCCCGGCGCCTCCGGGACGGCGGGCCCGCCGCTGTACCGGCTCCGACCAAGCCGAACAGGCGGCCGGTAGCGGATTCCCGTCCCGCTGCGCGATCGGCCGGAGCCCTGGGGCGGTGGCGGACTAACCGAACGAGGGGTCGTGCTTCGGGAGCGTGGCGGTGATCCACGAGCCGATCCGTCGGGCCGCCGACATGCTGGCCCACGAGGTCAACTCGATCAGGGACCGGTCGTCCGGCTGGGTGCGCCGGAACTCCGCGATCGTCGACGCGTCCACTTGGGCTGGTGTGAGTGCGGTACGCACGGCGATCCGGCCGGCCGCGCGGTCGGCCGACGGCAGCTCGTCGATCGCCTCGGCGACATTGTGCGGGGTGTCGCCGGTCCAGTCTTCCAACATGTGGTGCAGCAAGGTCCGTACGGTCGCCGGTGCCGAGCGGGTGCCGGCGGTGTCTATGGCCGCCGCGGCACGGGCGAACGCCTCGGCCACTGGGGGATGATCGCGCGTCCAGGCCAGATCGCTGGGCAGCGGCGCGGCCGGCAGCAGGTCGAGCGAAGCTCCCGGCTCGTGCTGGGTACGGGCGGGCGCGCGCATGAAGCGACCGAGCATGCGCAACGCCTGGGTGCGTGCCGCGGGCGGCATGCCACGGGGGAGTGGCGACTCCGGCAGGAAGATGTTGACCATTCGGTTGATGTAATGAAACGTCAGCACAACGCCGACCAGCTCCGGGACGTGGGCGAGCGGGAACGGCATTTCCCGGGCCGTTGTCGCGTGCGCACAACTGCGCGCCCAGTCGGCCATGCGGCGAACCGCGTGGTCGGTTTCCGGATCGTCGGGAGCCGTGGCGCCCAACGCCTCCAACGTCATGCTGTGCACGTCGACGCAATAGGGGCAGACGTTGCACAGCGACACAGCCGTAGCGACCGCTTCCTTGGTGTCCCGGTCGACCCGGCCGGTGACGATGAGGGACTCACGCAGCATCAGCCAGCAGGCGGCCATCACGGGTGGTGCGGAGGAGTGCAGCGCGACCGGCGGGGCCAGCAGGCCGAAGTCCCGCTCCACCTGCCGGTACACGGATCCGGTCAGGTCACCGGCCCGGCGCACCGGGATCGGCGACACGTGCTGGATTCCCTTCAGCGATCTGCGAAGCGCGGTACGGAGCAGAGCTCTACTCATGTTCGCCCCCCGTTCGGGTCGCATGCCGTCGGCACGATACGTCTTGTTGGTTCGTTCAAGCAACTGACCCTATGATGTGACGAATGATGAAACGGACGTATGCCGGTCAGCGGTGCACCGCGGCGCGTGCGTTGGAAGTGGTGGGGGAACGGTGGACGCTGCTCATCGTCCGCGACGCGCTCATGGGTGTGACCCGCTTCGTGGGTTTCCGTGACACGTCGGGGATTCCCCGCAACGTGCTCACCGCCAGGCTGAACCTGCTCGTCGAGCACGAGGTCCTGGAGCGGGTCGAGTACCAGCGGCGGCCGGTCCGCCACGAGTACCGGCTCACCGACAAAGGACGTGCTCTCGGGCCCGTTGTCAGCACGCTCATGGAATGGGGGAACGAGTACTACGCCGCCGACCTGCCCTCGCCACCCACGCTGGTGATGCACAAGGACTGCGGTGGGCGCGTGGTTTCCCAGCGGGTGTGCGAGAGCTGCCGGCGTACGGTCAGGCCGGTCGAGACCACCGCGGTCCCGGCGGAGTGGCGGTTGGCGGAAGGCCGGGTGGAGTAGGGCATCACACCATTGCCGGTGCCGCCATCGACACCGACGTGACACCCACGGGAACCTCCGCGTGATAGTGCGCGTCGACCCCGCGTTCCCGGGCCGCCGCAACGATTCCGGGGATGGCACGTTCCGCCAACGCGCCGATCGTGAGCGCGGGGTTGACGGTGATGGCGCCCGGAACGGCCGACCCGTCGGTGACGAAGATGCCCGGATGCCCGCGCAGTTCGTGCCGGTCGTCCAGGGCGGATGTCGCAGGGTCGTCGCCGATCCGGCACGACGCCAACGGATGCACGGTGTACGCGCCGACCAGGTCGTTGGTCCACGCGGTGACCTCGGCCAGCCCGTCGCGTTCGAGGATGTCCTTGACCTCCGCGTCCGCCTCGGCCCAGCCGCGCCGGGTGTTCGGTGACGGTTCGTACCGCAGCGGGCCCCGGCCCAGCATCTGTTGGGAGATCCGGACGGCGTTGCCGGTCGGCGGGGGCGCCCCGAACACACCCTCGTTGTCGTCCTCGATCATCTGGAAGATGATCAGCCACGATTTCCAGCGGTCCAACATCTCCTTCTTGGCCGGCCCGAACCACGCCGGATCGGCCGCGCCCGGCGCCTGCGCCAGGATCGTGCCGAGACCGGGTGGGAAGTACAACTGCTCCAAGGAGAACCTGGAGTACTCGGGCAGCGATCCGTCCAGCCGGTCCCAGCTGGCCACGACCGGGCCCTTGCCGACCTGGTTGGCCTGGTAGGCAAGCCCGCCGCCGCGGCTGAGGCGCAGCACGTCCCGGACCCGGTCCTCGTTGAGCACAGCGGTGTTCAGCCGTTCGCCGTTGCCGGAGAAGTACCGGCCGACCGCGTGCGGCATGGCGCCGAGCGCCTCCTCGGAACGCTTCAGGATCACCGGCGTGGCGCCCGCTCCCGCGGCCAGCACAACGATCTTGGCGTCGATCGTGCCCGCGCCGGTGTGGATCCGGTAGTCCTCGCCGTCGATGTGCGTGTAGTGCACGCGGTAGTCGCCGTCGTCGGTCCGTGCGATGCGCTGCACCTCGTGCAGCGGCCGGATGTCGGCGCCGTGCGCGACCGCCGCGGGGATGTAGCTGAACAGCAGTGAGCGCTTGGCGTCGAAGCGGCAGCCGGCCATCATCCAGTTGCAGTTCACGCACCTGTCCCGGTCCACGCCGACCGGCACGGGATTGGCCGTACGACCGGCGTGGTGGCAGGCGGCAGCCCACAGACCACCGGCGTACGTGACGTCGTCCCAGGTCTGCTGCTCGACGACCATCGCCTCGGCAATGCGGTCGTACCACGGGTCCAGGGTGTCCCGGTCGATCGCCGCCGGCCACATCCGCCGGCCGATGCTGCCCTGCCGCTCGAACACGAACCGCGGCGCGCGGGGAAGCGCGGCGAAGTACACGACGCTGCCGCCGCCGACGCAGTTGCCACCCAGCACGCTCATACCGTCGCCGGCGACGAAGTCGAAGACCCTGGTGTACGAGGACCCCAGCAGGAAGTCGTGCTCGAAGTCCCGGCCCGACAGCCAGGGGCCGCGTTCGAGTACGACGACACGCGCACCGCCGGCGGCCAGGTGGTACGCCGCGATCGCGCCGCCGAACCCGCTGCCGACGACGAGGACGTCCGTTGACTCCTCGGTCATGCTGGGCTCCCGGAAGACGTGGTGTTCGGATGCGGGCGGGCCAGCGCCCGGCGGTAGGAGTGCTCGCGGTACCGCCACAGGCCGTCCTCGTCGGGGCGGCCGAACCCGATGGCGAGCAGGCCGGGGTGGCCGGCCGCGATCGCGTCGGCCGTGTGGACGTGCGCGGCGCTGTCGTAGGCCATGTAGGAGAACAGCGCGAGCAGTACCCAGCCGTCCTTCTCCGGCCGGCCCGGGGCGACCAGGCGGGCGACGAGCGCGGCGCGGCGCTCGTAGTCGAGGCTGACGAACGGGGGGACGCCGTCGTCCAGTTTCAGGCCCAGTTCACTGGCGTACGTGGTGGCGTGCGTGTTGAGCGCGTCGGCCAGCGGGCCGAGGCCGGCCACGATGCCGGTCGCCGGGGTCCGCAGCAGGTCAAGCGCGCCGGCCTGGACCGCGCCCGGTCCCGGTGCGGCGCCGGCGACCGCCCTGTCGTCCGGTGACCGCCGCTCACCAGGAATGATGGTGTCGGCAAACGCCTCGAGTGTCATGACCTGGACATCGTCGGCATCCATCGATTTCCTCCCGTCCGCACTGGCACGAAGCCACAATGGGAATCCCCTCGCACGGTGTGCACACGTGCCGCCCGCCCGGTCCATCCTCCGGGTGACTGCCATTCGGCCGCACCTCCGAGCGTGCGGTTCCACTGCGGGCATTCGGTAATTGACTGGCGTTTGGAAGCGCTGTTCGTCACGCTGTGTAAGAGCGAGTTGTTGTGTTCGTCCCCCGAGCGCCAACACCTGTCCGTTCGAAGAGTGATCGGCAGGTCACTATGCGCTTGCGTGGTCCGGAACCGGCTGCTAGCGTGGGCTGGAGGCAGGTCTCAACCGGACTCTTCGACATTGTGAACAATGTTTCGGCCATCGATTCAGGTCCAGGTGCGGGCGATTTCCGCGAATCGATGTCTCCCTGTACGGGCTGGGGGTGCAGTGGACGAGCTAGTTGAGACTGCGATTGGCCGGGCTATCGATGTCATGTACAACCAAATGGGCGAGCGGGTCACCCTGGACGACATGGCCCGGGCGGCCATGTTCAGCAAATTTCATTTCTCCAGAATTTTCCAGCGGGCCACCGGTATCTCGCCCGCCCGTTTCCTGTCCGCGATGCGGTTGCAGGAGGCGAAAAGACTCCTGCTGGCCACGTCCCTGAGCGTCACCGAAATCAGCCAGCGCGTCGGCTACCAGAGCATGGGCACCTTCAGCTCCCGGTTCCGCAACAGCGTGGGCATATCACCGAGCACGTACCGTCGCCTCGGCGGCCTCACCATCCAGGGCTGCGGCACCACCCCGCGGCCCCGGCCAACTTCGAACCGCCCGGTGAACGTGTACGGCCAGATCGGCGTCCCGCACATCCCGGCCGGAGTGGGCAAGATCTTCGTAGGCGTGTTCCCCGACCGCCTGCCCGAGGGCCGGCCGGTGCGCTGCACGGTGTTACACCGGCCAGGGCCGTACGAGTTCAACGACGTACCCCTGGGAAGCTGGTACCTGCTGAGCTATTCGGTCGCCGCCGACCGGGACCCGGTGATCTCCAGCCCGCGCGACTTCAGCAACGGGCTCTACATAGGCTGCCACGGACCGATCACCGTCCGCCCGGGGACCAACGCGTTGCCCGCGGACCTGAGGCTCCGGCCGATGAGCCGGCTCGACCCACCGGTCCTCCTGGCCCTCCTCGACGCCCGCGCCCTGCAGGCCGTCGCCACCTGAGATAGGCGCCGTTGGCGCCGGTGCTGTGCACGGATGGTCAGCTCGGCAGGGACGCGAATCGAGCCCGGATTTTCTGTCGCCACAACTCGTACGTCGGGGCGTCGCCGGTGCTCTCGCCATGAATGACCGTGGCGTCCGCCAGTGCCACCGCGTTGTCGACGCTCATCTCGCCGAGCGCGCTCGCCGCCCAGTCGGTGTGCTCGGGCACGTACCCCGCGTACCTCCGTGCCTTGGCGGCGAACACCATTCCGAGCGCCGCCTCGTCGCGGTGTTCTCCGGCGAGGCTGCGGAGCCTCCGCAACGCCTCCGGTTCCGCGCCGCCCGCGAACGTGGCGGCCAGGCCCACTCCGCTCCACAGGTCCTGCTGGCGGTTCGGGGCGAACCGGGCCACCGCGGCGGCCACCTCGTCGGGGCGGGCGGCGTGGATGAACCAGAGGGCGCGGCCTATCCCTTGGTCTATGGCTCGGGGAAAGTAGTCCGGTCGGCCCTGCCACGGGTACGGCGCGGGCACGTGTTGGCGTTCTACCCATTTATGGGTGTCGAAGTAGGCGCGGTCGAAGCCATAGCCGTCGACCGTCAGCCAGCTCATCGTGGGGTGGTACGGCGCGGAGTCGGCCAGGTCCGGGATGACCCGGCGCCACAGCGGTCGGGGGAGGCGGGCGATGGCGAAGCCGATGCCGATGTACGCCAGGAACAGGTGCGGGCGCCCCGGGCCGTCGAGGAGGTTGCGGGTTTTGTGCCCACGGCCGCCGCGCATCGCGTCGAGGACCGTGCACGCCATCGTTGCGCCTTCATAGGCGAAGCCCAGGTGTTCGGGGCGGACCAAGGACAACCTGCGTTCCAGTTCCCACTGGGAGCGGGTGTCAATGCCCCATTCGAAGCCGCAGATCACGGCTTGCGGGATGGCTTCCAGGTGCTCGGCGACTTCCGTCCGGCCGGGTGGAAAACCCCGGCGTTCCAAGGTGACCTCGGCCAGCGACGGCGTCAGCAGCAGCCTGCGCAGCGAACCCAACCTGGTCGGCATCGCCCCTCCTCGGGTACGTGCGCACGCCGGCAAACAGGACCAGGCCGCGCCGGCGCGGAAAATGTCCGTGCCGAGCGTCGAGCGTACTGGTGCCGAAAAAGCGCGCCATGGGTTGCACGCTATCAACGCTTTTCCGGCGCCCGGCCCGATTCTCGGCGAGGTTCGCACAGAAAAAGAAACGAGAATAAGTCAGGCCGTCCGGGTCCGGTGCCGGATGGGGCGGAACAGCGTCGGCAGTTCCGCCACGGCCGCCATGTTTCCGCGGACCAGGATATCCCCGCATTCGAGCGAGTCACGCAACGAGCGGGCCCGGCACAGGTACGCGTGCAGGGTGGCGATGTTGGTGTCGATGGTGGCGTCCGGTGCGTCGACCTCGCCCCTGGCCAGGTGGAGTTCACCGGCCACGACACACACCTGGTACCGGCGTTCGTCGACGTGCAGACCGAACCGGACGGTCCGTCCCTCGGCCGCGACCGGGTCGAACATGACCCGCAACGACAACACGTTGGCGTCGACGCTCTGCGGCGGGGTGCGCGGCGGGTCCGGTGACTGCAGCGCCCAGGTGCCCAGGGACTGGATCACAGGGTCCAGCTTGTAGCCCCACTCGGTCAATTCGTAGACGTGCGAGGGGGTCGGCGGGGGTAGCCGCCGGTGCCGCACGACATCGGCCCGGATGAATTCCCGCAACCGTTGCGCGAGCACGGTGGGACTCATCCCCGGCAGGTCAAGGCGCAGATCCGTGAAGCGTTTCGGGCCGAGCAGGAGTTCGCGGACGATCAACAATCCCCAACGCTCGCCCATGATGTCCAGGGCGTACGCGGTCGCGCACCCGTCGGCATAGGAGCGTTTGGGCGCCATACTGCCAGCCTAATCGTCGTCGGCCGCTGCACCCGCGACCCGTGGTGAGATTGCGAAATTTACGCGATATTGCTTTATCGCCGCGGGAGGTGCGGTTCGACCACGTACCGGTCCAACACCGCCTGGGCTTCGGCGGACGCGCGGGTCAGCCGCTCCACCGGGTCGATGTCGTGCACGAGCACGTCGTGCATGGCGCCCGCGACCATGTCCTGGATCTGGAAATAGCCGCCGACGAGGCCGCCCGCGGTGGGCCGGCCGCTGGCCGTCGGCAGGTCCAGCTGGTGGCTGGGGGCGCGGTGGTGCGGGTGCTTGGCAAACCAACCCTGCTCTTCCAGCAAGGTGAACGCCGACCGGGTGACCGGGATGAAGCTGTGTTCCTTGTGGTATTCGGCGGCGTTGGCGGGGTTGGCGAGGAACTGCATGAACGCCAACGCCCCGTCCCGGGTCTGCTGGTCCAGACCATTGGCGAGCCACAGCGAGGTGCCGGCGACGACGTTCCCGTGGTAGGGCACGTCCGCGTTGTACGGGAACCGCGTCACGGCCAGCTCGAACCCGGCCTGCTCGGCGGCTTCGGCGGTGCTGCCGATGTCGTTGGTCGAGCTCAGTCGGAACGCGAGCCGCTGGTCGGCGAACAGCTGGAAGGTGCCGAACCAGTCGCGCAGCTCGCCGGAATACTCGTACAGCCCGTCCTTGTGCAGCGCCCGCCACCACGACACCCAGGCGAGCATCTCCGGGACGGTGAAGTCGATTCCCCGCGCGGGTGCCCGCCGGCCGTTGTCGTTGTCCGCGATCTTCCCGCCCTGCACGGCCATGGCCTGCTGGAACGGAATACCCTGGTTCGCCCAACCAATCGCATGCTTCGGCCCATTCGGCGTCCGCACCACCCGCTCACAGGCCGCGCGCAGCTCCTGCCACGTCTGCGGGACCTCGGTCACGCCCGCCGTCCTGAGCATGGTGACGTTGGTGAACAGCTGGTACGTGGTCGCCACCGTCGGCAGCGAGCGCAGCTCGCCATAGCAGGTGTATTGGGCCCGCAGCGCCGGCAGGAGGTCGTCGAGCACGACCGGCTCGCCGAGGATCTCGGTCCGGCCCTCGACCGCGGCCGACACCGACGTGAACACCGGCCGGCCGGCGGGATCGACCTCGTCGAGCGCGTTCGGCGTCTCGGTGTAGTAGTACTCGGCGATCGCCGGAACCGTGCCCGCACGTGCCGCCCGCGTGATCTCGCCGGGCATGTCCTCGAAGTAGACGCCGCGGATCCTGACCTCGTACCCGGGGTGGCTCCGCTCGAACTGACCGGCCCGGGCGTACAGCGTGTCCAGGTAGTGCGGGAAGGTCAGGTCCGCCAACCACGCTTCCACGACGGTCCGGTCAGTCATGTGGCTCCCCTTCCGTCGTTCGTGTCGTTGGTCGCGGCTCGACCATGTAGTCACCGACGACGTCCCGGACGACCTTGCAGTCCAGCAGCAACGTGCCCACGCACCCACGGTCCCGCCAGTCGCGGACGGCGTCGAGGTCGCGCAGGGTCCGCACCACCGCGGCGTCGGCGCCGAGCGACCGGGCCAGGCAGCAGAAGTCGGTGTCGGTGAAGACCGTGCCGGCGGCGATGTCGAGATGGCCGTACATGTGGACTTCGGCGCCGTAGGCCGCGTCGTCATACACCACGACGAGGGCTGAGTCGGCGGTCCTGACAAGGGTGTCCAGTTCGGACAGTCCCATCAGCGCGCCACCGTCTCCGATGGCGAGCACGACGGCGCGGTCGGGTCGCCCGGCGGCGGCACCGGCGGCACCGGCGAAGCCGAGGCCGATGCTCTGCAGCGACACGCCGGTGAACACGAATCCCGCCGGGTCGATGACCGGCCAGTACCGGGCGGGCCAGCCGATGAAGTGGCCGCCGTCGGTGACCAGGGTGCGGTCCTTGGGCAGGAGTTCGGCCAGGGCCACCGACAGGGTCCGCGGGTCGATGCGGTCGGCCGTGCTGCGGTCGGTGTGGTCATGCTGGTCCCAGTGGACGCCGTCGAGGCGGCCGGCGACCTGCTGACGCCAGGCGGACCGGGTCGTGGGCATGGCGTCGCAGAGGGCGGTCGCGATGTCACGGGCGTCGGCGACGATCGCGATGTCGGTTCGTGCGGACATCTGTTCGGGGCGTAGGTCGATCTGGACGACGGTGGCGTCGCGGTCGAGCATGCGGCCGCCGTGGATGGTCCAGTCGCTCATGCTCGTGCCGAAGGCGAGGATCACGTCGGCCGCACCGACGAGCGCGGTGGCCGCGGGGGACGCCAGGCTGCCGACGATGCCGAGGGACCACGGGTCGGCGCCGAAGATGCCCTTGGCCAGGAGGGTGGTGGCGAGCAGGGCGCCGCAGCGGTCGGCCAGGGTGGCGATCTGGATGTGGGCGCCGGCCTGCCACGCGCCGAGGCCGGCCAGGAGCAGGGGGCGGTGGGCGGAGTGGAGGAGCCGCACCAGCGCGCTGACGTCCGGTGGGGGTGACGACGTCGCCCGTGCCGGCTCGCGCAACTCCGGTAGCGGTGTCCCGGTGGGCGCTGATTGCACGTCCACCGGCACGAACACCACCACCGGTCGGCCTTCGGCGCGCGTGATCCGCAGCCCGTCCACGACTTCCGCCGGGGTGGTGGCCCGGACCACGGCCGCGCCGAGCGAGGCGACGAACCCCTCCTGGTCGACGTCGATGGAACGTTGCGGACCGGCCGCCGGGGCACCGCACAACACAACCACCGCACTACGGTTCTTCACCGCGTCGGCCAGGCCGGTGGCGGTGTTCGTCAGGCCGGGCCCGTAGGTCACCGTGCAGACACCCACCTCGCCGCTCACCCGGTGGTACGCGTCGGCCATCACCACGGCACCGACCTCGTGGCGGGCAGGTACGTACCGCACCCCGGCCCTGGTCAGCGCGGCGACGATCCGGACGTTACCCACCCCGACGACACCGAACGTATGCCGCGCACCGGCCTCGGCCAGTGCGCTGCCTATCCGCTCCGCGACGGTGGTCACGGGAGTACGCGCCGCCGCAGTTCCGGCTCCATCAGCGTCGACGGAGGATCGACCAGGCCGGCTACGCGCATGAACGCGGTCAGCACCTGCGGGTCCCGGCACGCGGCGGCCATCACCTTGGCCAGGTACGCGTTCATCTCCTGAACCTCCACCGGGCGGAGCCCTTCCGCCTCGGGATACGCCAGGTCGCCGGCCGCGGCCGTAGCCCAGGGCGCGTCGATCACCTCGGCGATGGCGCGCTGGAACGCCAACGGCGCCACCGGGCCGGAACGCACATGCTCGCGCAGCACCAGCGCCTCCAGCGCCGCCACCGTCATGCCTTGGCCGTACACCGGGTTGAAGCTGCACGCCGCATCGCCGAGCACCACCAGGCCGGCCGGGAAACGGGTCAGCTTGTCGTAGCGGGGCCTGATGCTGGCCGGAAAACGGAAGGGGACCGGGTCGGTGAGCGGTTGCGCGTCGCGGACCGCCCGGTAGATGTCCGCGGTGGGTAGGGTTCGGATGTAGGCCAGGAAGCCGGCCGGGTCGGTGGGGGCCCGGTCGCCGAAGACCCCGCCGGCCGAGAGGACCCACTTTCCGTCCTCCATCGCCGAGAAGAAGGCGCTGCGCGGGGTTGCCGGGGAGGGCAACGGGTTCACCGACTTGACGCCGTTCAGCACCGACTCGTCCGGCAGCCGGTAGACCCGGGTGGTGTAGCTGAAGTCGATCTTGATCTGATCGACGGCCGGCCGGTCGTAGCCGAGTTCGGCAAGCCACACCGGGGTCCGGGAGCCGCGGCCGGTGGCGTCCACCACGAGGTCGGCGTCCAGCGTCTCGGCCGAGCCGGCATGCACCCGGGCACCGGTGATCCGGGTACGGTCCGGGGTCGCGACGAGGCCGACGATGTCGTGCTGTTCCAGGAACTTCACGTTGCCGAGCGCCGCGACCCGGTCCCGGACGAAGCTCTCCAGCACCGGCCTGGTGGCCGACAGGTACCGCATGCCCGTGACGGCCTTGCACGCCTCCTGGCCGGCGAAGAACCAGCGGTGCTCGCCGAGGTCGCCGGTCAACGCGCCGGCCGCCAGGGCGTTGTCGGTGAAGCCGTCGAACAGCTCGTCCAGGATCTGGTGGCCCCGGGCGAGCAGCCCATGGATGTGCCAGCCCTGGGGGACACCGCGGCGCGGTGCCGTCACACCGAGCAGTTCGTCGCGGTCCACCACGAGCACTTCGGTGCAGGTCTCGGCCAGCACCCGCGCTGCGAGCAGCCCGGCCATGCTCCCGCCGAGGATCACCACGCGGGTACCCATCACGGTGCTCACCAAGGGTTGTTCACGGGCGTGTTCTGGTACGCGGCCAGCCGCCACTCGTCGCCGTGCCGCACGACCACCCAGGAGGCGTGGATGGCCCGCTGGTGGCTGGGGCGGGTCTCGCCGGGCGCCAGCACACCGCCACGAGACAGCAGGATCGCGGCGTTGTCGCCGAGCATGCGCATGCTGATCGGCGTGCCGGTCACCCGGGTGCCCTTGAACGGGCCTTGGAACGCCTTGGTCAGGAAGTCGCGGGCCGCGGTACGACCTTCGCAGAAGACACCGGTGAGGATCATGGTCGCGTTGTCGACGAACTGGTCGGCGAAGGCGTCCGCGTCGTGGCCGGCCCACGCGGCGGCCACCTTCTGGGTGAGTGCGGCGATGGCGGCCTTGTCCGTGTCGTTCGGTTCGGTGACGAGCTCGGTGCTCGTGCTCATCGATCTGTCCTTTCCGGACGGTCAGACGTACTGGGAGTTCGGCGTGAGGCCGCACAGCACGCGGCCGTACAGCTCGGTGTTGGTGTTCGGGTGCATCAGCGCGTGCTGGTGGACCGCGTGGATGTCCCGGGCGACGCGCTGGATCGGCACGTCGGTGTAGATGGACGTGCCGCCGCTGGCGGTGGCGAGGATGTCGACCGACTCACGGACCAGGCGTACCGCCTGGCCCAGATCGGCACGGGCCAGCACGCGTTCCCCGGTCGTCCAGTGCGAGCCCTCGGTGGCCTTGGCTTCCACCGTGGTCGCCAGGCGGTGGATGTGAAACTCGGCCTCGTCCAGCTTCATGGTGGCGTCGGCGACCTGCAGGTGGGTCAGCGGCGCGTCCCGCTGGCTGTCGTAGTCCGTGTAGGTGATCTTGCGGCCGGGCAGCCGCTCGAAGAACGCCTCCTTCGCCGCCCGCCCCATCCCCAGCACGCATCCGGCCGACGAGGCCGCGGCCACCGGCAGCAGCGGCACCCGGAACGCCTTGGACTCCGCGGTACGGTGGGACATCGGCTCGCCGTTGATCGCCGCCACCAGCGGCTGCAGGCGGTCGGCCGGGACGAACACATCGTTGGCGACCGTGCTCACGCTTCCGGTGCCACGCAGGCCCGAGGTGTGCCAGTCGTCGACGATCCGCAGGTCGGACATGGGAACCAGGGCCATCACCGGATGTGGTTCGCCGGCCGGCGGGACGAGGATCGCGATGATCTCCTGCCACTGGCTGTGGTGCGCACCGCTGATGAACTGCCAGCGGCCGTTGACCACGTACCCGCCCTTCGCCGGGATGGCCGTCGCGCTCGGGCTCAACGTGCCGCAGATCCGCGTGTCCGGGTCGGCGAACACCTCGTCCTGCACGTCGTCGGGGAACATGCACGCCATCCAGCCGGGGATGGTGTACACGGTCGCGACCCACCCGGCCGACCCGTCGCCGCGGCTCAGTTCGGCCAGCACGTCGACCAGCGTGCCGGCGTCCACTTCGTACCCGTCGTAGCGCTTCGGCTTGCGCAGCCGGAACACGCCCGCGTCGGCCATCGCCTCGATCACCTCGTCGTGCAGGCGGCGGTTCTCCTCCGCCCACGGCGCGTGCTTGCGCAGGACCGGCACGATCTCGGACGCCTTGCGGGCCAGGTGCTGTCGCGACGGGAAGCCGATCTTCGTCACGATGTCCTCCAGGGGTGGGGTGGGGTGTGGGGGTGGGCTACTCCCGGGCGAGCGCGGGCAGCACCTTCGCGCCGATCAGCTCGACCTGCCGGAGCGGGTCGGCCGAGGTGACGATGCCGATGGTGGTCTGGATGCCCTGATCGGCGAGCTGGTGCAGGGTGTCGAGCAGCTCACCGGTCCCGTCGCCGACGTCGAAGGGCAGGCAGACGGTCTTCTCGATGTCGTCGTAGTCCCGGCCGGCCTCGGCGCAGAGTCCCCGCAGCCGCGCCAGGCGGTCGGGCAGGTCGGGAGTGGGGTAGAGGTTGCACGCGTCGGCGTACCTGGCGACCAGTCGCAGGGTCTTCTCCCCGGCGCCGCCGAGCATGATCGGCGGATGCGGCCTGGTCAGGCTCTGCGGCACGCCCAGCACGCGGTCGACGCGGTAGTGCGTGCCGTGGTACGCCTCGCCGTCGCCCTGATCGCCGGTCCAGTAGCCGAGCAGGATGCGCACCGTCTCCTCGAGCATCTCGAACCGTCGCGCCACCGACGGGAACGGGATGCCGGACCCTGTCGCCTCGTCGGCGTTCCAGCCGACGCCGAGGCCGACCCCGGCCCGGCCACCGGACAGCACGTCCAATGTGGTCACCGTCTTGGCCAGCAGGGCCGGGTGCCGGAGGTGCACACCGGCCACCACGGGCAGGACGCGGCAGCGGCGGCTGTGCGCCGCCATCACCGCGAGCGTGGTGAAGCACTCCAGGTACGGCTGTTCCTCGCCGCCGGCGTTGAAGCCCTGCCACAGGTGGTCACCTGTGCTCAGCGACGCGAACCCGGCCTCGTCGGCAAGTTGGCTGAACCGGGCGACCGTGTCTCCGATCGCGGCCGGGCCGCCGGGCCAGGCGAACGCTCCCAATTCAAGGCCGACCTGCACGACGGGCCTCCTCTCAGGCGGTTGCGGGCACGGCCGCGGTGACCCGGACCGGCAGCGTGGTGTGGGCGTTCATGATGAACGTGGGCAGTGGCCGCAGCTGGTCCCGGTCGACCGCGAGGGTCATGTCCGGGAACCGCTCGAACAGTGCGGGCAGGCCGATCGACGCGACGAGCCGGGCGATGCCGGAGCCGAGGCAGTAGTGCGGGCCGTAGCCGAACGAGACGTGTTCCTTGTCCGGTCGGGTGATGTCGAACTCGGCCGCGGTCTCGCCGTGCAGCTTCGGGTCCCGGCCCAGCGCGGCGTAGTTGATCAGGATCGGCTCACCCTGCTTGATGGTCAGGCCGTCCAGGTGCACGTCCTGAACCGCGAACCGCAGCGGCAGGCTGGCCAGCGGGCACTCCACCCGCAGCGTCTCCTCGATCACGTCCGACCAGGTGGCCTTGCCCGTCCGGACCAGGGCGACCTGCTCGGGGTGGGTGAGCAGCGCGGTGATCGCGTTGTCCAGGAAGTTGATCGTGGTGTCCGAGCCGGCGCCGAGGATCGCGAAGGTCGTGTCGGTCAGCTCCTGGTCGCTCAGCTTCGCGCCGTTCTCGTCGTCCCGCGCGGCGATCAGGTCGCTGGCGATGTCCGCGGCCGGGTTGGCGCGCTTGTCCGCGATCAGCGCCTCGATGGACGCCCGCCAGCTGGCCAGAATGCCCGCCGCCTGCTCGGGTGTGACATCGACGTCCGCCATCCGGTTCATCGCGGCCGCGGTCTGCTTGCGCTGCTCCTCAGTCATGCCGATGACACCGGCCATGAGCCGCGCGGGCAGCGGGTAGCAGTACATCGCCCGCATGTCGACCACGCCACCATGCGCGGCGATATCGTCGAGCAGGTCGTTGACGATGCCGGTCACCCGCGGCCGCAGCTCCTCCACCCGCCGGGCGGTGAACGCCTTGCCGATCAGCTTGCGCAGCCGGAGGTGGTCGGCACCGTACGAGGTGGACACGTTGTCCATCGCCACCCAGCTGATCAGCTGCCAGCCTGGCGGGATCTTCCCCTCCCGGAACGCCGGCCAGTGCGCGTGCGCGCTCTTGGTGACGTTGCGGTCGCTGAGCAGCTGCTTGGCGACGTCGTAGCGGTTCACCCACCACGTCCACACGCCGCCGGGCAGCTCCACCTTGACCGCGGGCCCCTGGTCCCGCAGCTTCGTGGCCAACTCGTGGATCCCGCTGCCGCTGCTGTCGAGCACCGGGCATCGGCCTTCGGACATCGCTGTTCTCCTTCGTGGGATCAGCCGGCGAAATGGGCCCGCGCCAGCTCGCGGTTGGCCATGCTGGCGAGAAAGGTGCCGAGGCCGGCGTGGCTGTGCAGCATCGACATGTCGCGCCAGACCCGCTCGACCCGGTCACCGGCGCGGACGGAACTCGAACCCGCCGTGGGGAACAGCTGGCCCTCGACCGCGCGCCAGCACAGCCGGACAGCCTCCCGGCCGATCAGGGCCAGCCGCAGCTCCCGCTCGCGGGTGATCGCGGCCGGGCCCCGGGCGCTCAGGTCCTGCCACTGCCGGACCGCGTCCAGCACCGCCGCCTCGGCCGCCGCGATCATGCCGGCCGCCTCGCCGTACCGGAACTGGTAGTCCGGGTCCTCGGTCCGCGCCACGATCGGCCAGAACGACGTGGTCCTGGCGCGCATCAGCTGCTCGTACGCGTCCAGGGCGCCGTGCGCCATGCCCACCGCGAGGAACCCGAGTTCGAGCAGCATGAAGCTGAGCGGACCACCGCCGTACTCCGGGTTGGCGTGCACGGCCCGTCCCGGCGTGCCCTGGGTCGGATCGACCTGGCTGAGCAGGCCCGCGCGGGTCAGGTGGTCGGGGACGTACGCGTCGACCGCCGTGATGCCGTGCGAGCCGCTGCCACGCAGGCCGAGTTGGGTGCCCCAGTCGTCCTCCCGCCGCCACGACCCGCGCGGCAGCACGAACATCAGCGGGGTCGGCTCCGGCGAGTCGCGTTGCACCATGGTGTGGCCGATGAAGTGGGTGGCGTACGGCGAACCGGAGCAGTACCGCCAGGTGCCGTTGACCAGCCAGCCGCCGCCGACCCGCGTCGCCGAGCCCGCGGGCGCGACCGTCGCGGGACAGACGAAGTCGGGGTCGGCGAACAGCTCGCGCTGTGCACGCTCGTCGAACAACGTGGCCACGACCAGGGCGTGGGCCGCGCCGAACAGGTACATCCAGCCGGTTGACGGGCAGCCACGGGCGATCGCCATGCAGACCCGGGCGAACGTGTCGGCGCCGAGTTCGAGGCCGCCGAACCGGCGGGGCACGAGCAGCCGGTAGAGGCCGGCGGTGACGAACCGGTCGTGCACGTCCGGCGCGCAGTACGTCCGTCGCTCGGTCTCGGCCTGCCGGTCGACGAGGCCGGCCGCAATGGCCTCGGCCCGGGCCACCGCCTCCGCCGGGGTGACTCGCAGGTCTCCCGGCTCGGTCCTGGTGCTCGTCATGGGCGCTGACTCTCTTCGTCGCGTGCGGGCGGGGACGGCGCGATCACGCCAGTGCGGCCCTGAGCCGGTGCCGGAAGTCGTCGACGATCCCGGTGATCGTGGTCTCGTCGAACATGTTGGCGTTGTACTTGAAACTGCCGGCGATCCGGCCGGACGGCAGGATCTCCAACGCCCACGAGCCGCCGTTGGGGATGCTCGAGGCCAGCCGCTGTGACCGCCGCCGGTCGCGGATCGCGGTCCCGGTCGCCGTGCCGAACACGAGATTGTCGGCGAAGGCCGGCGGTTGCAGCACCTGGAACGCCACGACGGCACCGCCGGGGTCGGCGAACGGTTCAGCGATCTCCGGCGCCGCCGCGACGACGTCGCCGAACGGGATGTCGTGCGCGTACGCCTCGAAACACGTCGTACGCACCCGGCCGACGACATCACGCAGGTGCCGGGTGCCGGTCAGGTCCGTCACCAACGGCAGCAGGTTGAAGAACGGGCCCACGGTGTCGTTGAACCGCTCCTGGTACCGGCCCGCGGTGAAGGTGGGTGTCATGACCTTCGTCGTGCCGGTCAGGTCGCGTAGCTGCATCTGGTGCGCGGCGAGCAGAACCATGAACGGCGTGCTGCGCATCGACCGTGCGTACCCGAGGACCCTGGCCGACAGGTCCTGGTCGAGGACGAACCGGTGCGCGGCGTAGACATCGTGCTTGTCCTCGGGCCGCGGACGGTCGGCGGGGACGGCCGTCATGGCGCTGCCGGTGACCTTGGTCCGCCAGTACGTCCGTGCCTCGTCGGTGGCGCCGCCGTTGGCCCGCTGCCACGCGGCGAACTCCGTGTACTGCGCCGCTTCGGGAAGGCCCGTTGGTCCGCCGGTCAGGCGGGCGGTGTAGCCGGCGGCGAGGTCCCGGACCAGCAGGCCCATCGACCAGTCGTCGCTTGCCACGTGATGGGTGGCGAGGACCAGTACGGAGCCCTCGTCGTCGTACTGACCGAGCACCGCGCGCAGGTGGGGGATCTCCTTGACGTTGAACGGCCGCGCGTCGACCTCGTTGAGCAGGGCTTCCGCGTCGCCGTCGAGGGTGCGCACGGACAAGCTGGCCGGGCCTGGCGGGTGGACGACCTGGTGGCCACCCTCGGCGTCGGCCACCACGTCGGTGCGTAGCACGTCGTGCCGGGCTACGACGTCGTCGAGCGCCTGCTGGAGCACGGCCGGGTCCACCGGGCCGTGCAGCCGCCAGGCGTCGGCGAGGACGTGCCGTTCGCCGAACGCGCCGTCGGCGTCGCCCCGGTCGAACGCGAGCAGGAACTCCTGGTTGAAGGAGAGCGGGGGGCCGGTCATCCGTCCACACTCCGCGCCGGCACCCGGCCGTCCAGCCAGGTGTCCAGCTCACGGACGGTCGGCGCGTCGAACACGTCGCTGACGGCCACCTCGACGCCGAGTTCCGTGCCGATCCGGGCGGCCAGGCGCACCGCCAGCAGCGACTGCCCGCCCAGGTCCAGGAAGCTGTCGTCGATGCCGACCCGGTCCGCCCCCAACACCTCGGCGAACAGCGCGCACAGCAGTTCCTGGCCCGGGGTCGCCGGCGGTTGGTAGCCCACGGTCTCGTCGAGAGCCGGTTCGGGCAGCGCCCCGCGGTCGACCTTCCCGTTGGGTGTCAACGGCAGCGCGTCCACGGTGACGAACGCGGCCGGAACCATGTAGTCCGGCAGCTGGGCCCGCGCACGAGCACGCAGTGCGGCCAGGTCGACCCTGCCGTCGGGCACGACGTACGCGACAAGCCGCTTCTCCCCGGACGACGCCACCCGCGCCACGACCGCGGTGTGCGCGATCCCCGGATGTCCACTGAGGACGTTCTCGACCTCGACCGGCTCCACCCGGAACCCGCGGATCTTCACCTGGTCGTTGACCCGGGACACGAACTCGACCAGGCCGTCGGCGGCCATCCGGACCAGGTCTCCGGTCCGGTACATCCGGCCGCCCGCGAACGGGTCGGGCCCGAACCGTTCCACGGTCAGCTCCGGGCGGCCGTAGTACCCGAGCGCGAGCCGTGACCCGCCGACGTACAGCTCGCCGACGGCCCCGGTCGGGACGGGCGCGCGGTTGTCGTCGAGGACGTACGTCAGCACACCGGCCATGGCCCGGCCGAGCGCGACACCGTCCCCCACCTCCGGCCGTGGGACCGGTGTGGACGTGGCGAACAGCGACAGCTCGGTGGCGCCGTACATGGCCCTGACCGCGATCCCGGGGTTGGCGTCCAGCACCCGGCGCACGGCGGCGGCACTGATCACGTCCCCACCGGTGAGTACTTCCTGAACACCCGCCAGGCATTGCGGGGACTCCTCGGCCAGCACCCGGAACAGCCCGGCGGTCAGGTGCAGTCCGGTGATGCCGTGCTCGCCGATCCTGCGCCGCAACGACTGCGCGTCGACCTCGCCGGTCGGTGCGATGACGACCTGGCCGCCGCGGAGCAACGGCACCCACAGTTCGTAGCTGGACACGCTGTACGCGTACGGCGCCACCGCAAGCACCCGCTGGTGCCTGCCGCTGTCCCAGCACGGGTCGGCGACCAGTTCCAGGATGGCCTGGTGGGGCACCGCGACACCGAGCGGCTCACCGGTCGAGCCGGAGGTGTGCATGACGTACACCGTGTTGCCGGGCGCGGTCGGGACGCCCGGTTCGGTGACCGGCATCCCGGCCGGCGCCTGGTCGGTGTCCACCTCGATCGTGACGCGGGCCGCCGGCCTGCACCGCGTGGCGCTGTCCGTGAGGAGCACCGGCCGGCCCGCGTGGTCCATGATCCGCTGCACCCGGTCGAGCGGGTACGCAGGGTGCAACGGCAGGTAGAACCCGCCGGCCTTGAGGATGGCCAGCAGCGCCACCACCAGGTCGGCGGAGTAGTCCATCAGAACCGCGACCGGGGTCTCGGGTCGGACGCCGAGCGGGCGTAGCCGGTTGGCGAGCTGGTTCGCGCGGTCGTTCAGCTCCCGGTAGGACAGCCGGGCGTCGCCGCGGACCACCGCGATCGCGTCCGGCGTCCGGGCGGCCTGCGCGGCGAACCGGCTGTGGATGGAAGGGAATCCCACGGCGCTGGCCCCCTTACCCCAGGATGGTCGAATCTGTCGGGTGTTCATGGTTCAGATTCCGCCGGCCGGGAGACAACTCATGGATTGCGGCCCGTGCTCGGCGGTTCGATCGACAGGACGTGGCGGAACTCGTTGCGCGGGTCGTAACGCTGCTTGACCCGTTGCAGGCGCGGGTAGTTGTCCAGGTAGTAGAGCGTCGACCACGGCACGCCGGACCTGTTCCACTGTGGATCGGTGAGGTCCCGGTCCGGGTAGTTGATGTACGCGCCCTCGTTGCGTTCGTTCGGGACTGGAACGCCACCGGTGTCGGCGTAGACGTCCCGGTAGAGCGCCCGCAGGTTGTCGATGTGGTAGTCGTCCTCGGCCGGATCCCACCAGGACGACAGGAACGAGCCCTTGAGGATGGAACTTCGCTGGGCGGCGGCGGTGGCGTCCGGCGCCGTCGCGTTGACCTGGCCGCCGTAGCCGATGAACATGAAGAAGATCGACTTCGGGTTCTCGGTGTCCAGGTGTCGGTAGGCCCTGGCCAGCTGCGCCTCGGTGTACCCCTTGCGCAGGTACGCGGACTTGAGCTTGAACCGGGACCCGCCCAATGCGTTGTGGTCACCGCGGTTGGCATGGGTGAAGAAGTAGAGCCAGGACACGACGTCGTGCCTCCGGGTCACCGGCCCGACCTCGACGCCATCGGTGACCGCGTCGAAGAACTCGTTCGTCAGCCGCTCCGCGTCCGGGATGTCGTCGTCGATGAGCGATCCGACCGTGAACACGCCGCCGGACCGGTGGGTCGCGCAGAAGAAGCCGGTGAGGTTCGCCGCCCTGCTCCCCGGAGCGCTGTTGCGTTCGAACCAGCCGGTGTAGTTGCGCATGATCCGGACGAAGTCGCGCTCGGTCATCGTGTCCCATGACCACATCAGGAAACCGTTGCGCCACTTGACGGGCGCCCTCGGAAGCAGTTCGCGCGGGTCGTTCGACAGCGCCCCCGGCTGCCGCAGCCAGTACCGGGTCACCACGCCGAAGTTGCCGCCGCCACCACCTGTGTGCGCCCACCACAGCTCGTGGTGCGGGTCGTCGGGGTCGTCGGTGGCGACGATCGCGCTGGCCCGGCCGGACTCGTCGACGACGACCACTTCGATCGCGCACAGGTAGTCGACGAGGGCGCCGTACCGCCGGGACAGCGGGCCGAAACCACCGCCGACGAGGTGCCCGCCGATGCCGACCTCGGTGCCCTCGCCGGCGGGAATCGTGACCCCCCAGCGCTTGTACAGCGTGCGGTAGGTGTCGCCGATCCGGGCGCCCGGCTGCGTCGAGAACGCGCGCCGCGCGTGGTCGAAGTCCACGTCGGTCATCGTGGACAGGTCGAGCAGCACGCCGCCCTCGGTCGACCCGGTGCCCTCGTAGCCGTGGCCGCCGCTGCGGACAGTCACCCGCTTCCCAGCGGCCACCGCGGCGTCGACGGCTTCCACGACCTCGGCAGTGTTGCTGGCGTAGCAGATGTAGTCCACAGTGGACACGAACCGCTGGTTGAACCCACAGCGGACGGCCACCTCGTAGCGCGGATCGTCCGCGGTCACCACGGCGGCGGCGAGCTTCGGCTGGGTCTGGGTCACGACGCGCCCGCCAACTCGCGTACTTCCCGGCTGTTCTCGGTGCGGTAGATCCACCACTGGACCAGCATCAGGTTGCCTACCCAGCCGATCCACCGGACACCCTCGGCCACGTAGTTGATGTCGATCGCCGGCACGAACGCGAAGCCGATCCGGCCGAGGATCACACCCCACACGTTGTTCATGACGATCGCGAAGCTGTACAGCATCAGCCGGCGGTGGTTGGCGAACCTGCCCTGCCGGGCCCGGACGAACGCCAGCACGGTCACGGCCATCCAGGTGACCGTGGCCATGGCAACGCCGATCTGCCCGACCACCGGCGCGAACCGGACGATGGCCAGGCCGGCGAGGCCGGCGACCAACGCGGACACCACGTAGGTCCGGCCGCTGGCCCGGTGTACCCGCGGGTGGTTGTGCCGTACCCACGGCCACAGCTGGATCACGACCGTGATCATCGCGATGGTGCCGAAGAACATGTGCGTGAGCAGGAGTGGGTAGTACAGCGCGAAGCCGTCGTGCGGTGGTATCGGCGCCGTCCGCTCGTCCAGGTCCCGGAACGGGCTGAGCTGATAGACCAGGAACGCGAGTACGACCAGGGCGAGCGGGATGATCCACGGGCGGCGCCACCAGGTCGGCCGCTGCCGCTGGTCCGCCGGGTCGACGGGTCGGCTGCCGGGCTTCGTGACGACGTTCTGGCTCATGGTGTCAGCACCGCCCCCGCCGCCGGCTGCTGCTGGCCGGCGAGCACGGTACGGAACGCCTGCGCGATCGCGTCGGGACCGCTCGCGCGCTGGACGGCCAGCCAGGACCTGGTGCCGGCGAGGAACTCCAGTTCCGCCGCCCGGTAGCGGCGCCGGTAGGTCTGGGCGCCGACCTCGGCCATGAGCTGCTGTTCCACCACCGGTGTGAAGTACTGCTGCGGCTGCGGGTCGCCGACCTCGGGTGGGGCGAACGACGTGCTCGGGTGGGTGAAGCCGACCAGGATGGTGCCGGTCAGCTGTGGCCCCGTGTGCCGGTAGACCGCGCGGATCCGGTCGGCGGAGTTGGTGAAGTCGACGAACACGGCCGGGTTCGGCTCGGCGGCGGTGCCGAGCTCGTCGTAGCACAGCACCGTGTCGTAGCACTTCAGGTCGTCCGTGAACCCCTTGTGCTCGCGGGACGTCACCCCGGTCACCGAGATGCCATCCTGGCCGGCCAGCAGGTGCGCCAGGCCGATGGCCGTCTTGCAGGACGCGCTGCTGACCAGCACCGTCTTCACGTCCTGCGTGCCGATGATCTCGGCCAGGGTGAAGGAACACGGGAACAACGGGTGCAGCAGCGCCCGTCGGTCGTCCAGCTCGTCCACCTCGGTGCCGGCCGACTCGTACGTCCGGTACCAGTCGTGCGGCACGGCCTGCTGTGCGGTGTCGACGAACCCGCCGGGCACCGCCTCGGGGGTGACCGTGTGGTGGGTCGACATCGGCAGGTACCCGAAGAACCGGCCGCCCGCCGCGACACCCGCGGCCCGTGACTCGACGACCCGCGCGAAGCCCCACACCGGTACCCGGCCGAACCCCTCGGGTGCGGGGAACACGTCGAAGAACCGCATCGGCGAGTCGCCGAACAGCGCGTATGTCGCGGTGAGCGTGGTGATGCCGAGACGTTCCACGGCCAGGCGCACCTGGCCCGGCCGCAGCGGCGCGAAGGTGGCCTCGCGGACCTCGTGCCCGGTGAGATCGTCCAGGCGGACCAGCAGATCCCAAGCATCCACAGTGGACATAGTTGCTCTCCTTGCGGTCAGCCGACGACCTCGTCGACGGCGGCTCCGACCACGGCGCAGATCTCGTCCAGCTGCGTGGTGGTGGTGATGAACGGAGGGGCGAGCATGATGCCGTAGGGCATGCTGCGCACGATCACGCCGTGCTCCCAGCACGCCGCCTCGATCAGGTCGCCGACCCCGCGCCCGTCCGGGTCGGCGACAATGACACCGCACAGCAGGCCGGCGACGTTGGCCGTGGCCTTGTCCTTGAGCGCGTCGGCCAGGCCCTGCCGCAGGTGCGCCGAAAGCTTCTGGATCTTCGGCAGGAAGCCGCCCTCGACGAAGTGGGTGACCGCCGCCAGGCCCGCCGCGGCCGCGATCGGGTTACCGGAGAAGGTGTGCGTGGTCCCGAAGGCCATGTACCCGTTGTCGTCTCGGAACGGCGCGGCGACCCGCTCGTTGATCAGCAGCGCGGACAGCGGGGCATAGCCACCGGAGATGCCCTTACCCGCGCACATCAGGTCCGGTGTCACGCCGACGGTGTGCGCGCCGAAGTTCTGGCCGGTGCGCCCGAAGCCGGTGACGATCTCGTCGAACACGAGCAGCACGCCGTACCGGTCGCAGATCTCGCGCACCCGGGCGAAGTAGCGCGGGTCCGTCGCGGCGAGCTCACGCAGCTGGCTGTACGTCTCCACGACCAGCGCGGCGACCTGGTCCGGGCCCTCGCCCTCGATGGTCTGCTCGATGATGGCCGCGGCCCGGTCGCCGGCCTCTTCGGCGGTCAGGTTCCACCGACTGGCCAGCGACTCCGGCGGCGGCGTGTGCACCACACCGGGCATCGCGGCGCCGAACACGCTCACCCCGGGCAGACCGGTGAGGGCGAGTGAGCCGTACGTGGCGCCGTGGTAGCTCTGGTAGTGGCTGATGATCTTCTGCTTGGCCGGGTTGCCGGTGGCGCTGTGGTAGATGCGGGCCAGCCGGATGGCCGCCTCGATCGCCTCCGAACCGCTGTTGAGCAGCTTCACCGCCGTGATCCCGTCCGGCGCGAGCTCGGCCAGCGCGTGCGCCAGGCGCAGGGCGTTGTGGTTCGTGCCGTGCAGCGGCGGCTGGAACGGCAGCCCTCGGCGCAGCTGTTCGGTCGCGGCCGCGATGATCGGCTCGCAGTCGTAGCCGAAGCAGGTGACGAACACCCCGGACAGCGCGTCGAGATAGCCGCGGCCCTGGACGTCGAACAGCTGGATTCCCTTGCCGTGGTCGAAGATCGTGGTCCTCGGCGTGAACGGCAACTCGGCGCAGAACGACCGGGTCTCGGCCGGCCACTGGATCCCTTCGACGGCTGCCATGGCACCTACTCCTGTCCGGCGTGGGTGGGCGACACGTCGTCGCGGAACAGCCCGTCCGGGTCGACCCGGGCCCGGATCCGGTCGACCTCGGCCGCCACCGCGGTGTCGAGATGCTGCTGGGGCTGGGTGACGTCCTCCACGAAGCTGGGGACGACACGCCCGGTGTTCCACGGGTCGAGCGCGCGCCGGACCTTCGCGCAGTGGGCCCGCAGCGCCGCGGTGGCGTCCTGGTCGAAGGCCAGGCCCGACCCGGCGTACGAGTAGCTCGCGTCCAGGCGGTCGAGCGCACCACCTGCGGTGGGCGGGTTCGCGTACGCGCCGCTCAGTTGCCGTAGCCCCGCGCCCACCAGCGGTGAACCGTCGCCGAGAACGTCGAGCAACCGTGTCACGCCGTCCGTGTTGAGTTCGGTGAGCAGCATGTGGTCGCCGATGATGGGCAGCGGCCCGGCCGGGTCCAGGTGCGCGCGGAGCACCGCCGAGGGCACGTCCTCCTGCCAGGTGTCGATCAGCGGAGCGCCGACCGTCCGAAGTGGACCCAGGAGATCCGCGGCGGATCGCCGCGCGGCCATCTGGTCGCCGGCGTGCACCACGCCGTCGAGCACGAACGTCGCACGTCCGGCGAGTTCCGGTGGCACGTCGGGGACGTCCGGGAGGTTCATCACCCGCACCGACGTGGTGGCGATGACGGGCGCGTCCCGGGTCCAGTCCAGCCACGCCGCCAGCAACCGGTCGATCAGCGGCCCCGGCCAGAACGCGGCCCCGGTGATCACCCCGGTGACCGGGAACAGGTCGAGCTCGACAGCGGTCACCACCCCGAAACCGCCGCCACCGCCGCGCAGCGCCCAGAACAGCGCCGTATCCGCTCCGGCGTCGACCCTGCGGTGCTCCCCGTCCGCCGTCACCAGTTCGACCGCACGGACACCGTTGGCACCCAGGCCGACCAGCCGGCCGTACGGGCTCAACCCGCCGCGCAGCGCGTGACCGACGACCCCGACGGTGCCCGACGACCCGTGCGCCGCGGCCAACCCGTACGGCTCCGTGGCCAGAACCACGTCCTGCCAACGCTTTCCCGCGGGCACCCACGCGGTCCTGGTGCCCGGGTCGACGGTAACGGCGCCGTCCATCGCGGTGCGGATGAGCATCGCGCCGCGCACCGGGCGGACCGAGGCCGCACCGTGGCCGGTGGAGTGGACTCGTACCGCCAGGCCACGGTCCCGGGCGTAGCGGATCGCGGTACGGACGTGCTCGACGGTACGGGCGACAACCGCGGCGGCCGGTTCGGGCACGGCCGCGGAGTTGAACACGGCGGTGGCCGCCGAGAAGCCGAGGTCGCCCGGCGTCGCGATTTCCGGTGTGCCGGAATACGATTCATGCCGCACCCACCCCATACGCGCTTTCCCTTTCCGGCGGCGATCGACCCCGGTCAACTATGGCAGCGGGTCCGGCCGGAGTACTTCTTCGATACTGCGCGATCCGGTCGAGTCGATCGAGGACACCGGTTGTGGCGTGTAGATTCCGAATGATCGATCCCACGTCGTACGGCACTCGCCGATTTTCCTACCGTTTATCGAGGTGACTGCTCGATGACTGTGCAGCATTCAGAATCCGGCGCCGGCGCACAGCAGTGGATCGGTCTCGCTGTGATGTGCCTCGCCACTCTGTTCATCGCGGCCGACGCGTTCGTGCTCCTGCTCGCGTTTCCGCATATAGCCGTCGGCCTCAACGCCGACGGCATCCAGCAGCTGTGGATCGCGGACATCTACGGAATCGTGCTCGGCAGCCTGTTGATCACCATGGGCGGTCTCGGCGACCGGATCGGCCGGCGCCGACTGTTCCTGGTCGGGGTCACCGGTTTCGGCGTGGCGTCGGCGCTCGCCGCGTACGCACCCGACCCCGGCACGCTGATCGTGGCGCGGGCGCTGCTCGGTGTGGCCGCCGCCGCGCTGATCCCGTCGACGATCGGGCTGATCCGGACGATGTTCCGCGACCCCCGGCAGATGGGTGTGGCGTTCGGGATCTGGGCGGCGTTCTACACCATCGGCGCGGTCATCGGCCTGCTCATCGGCGGTGTGCTGCTCGTGCGCTTCTGGTGGGGCTCGGTGTTCCTGGCCAACGTGCCCGCCGCCGCGGTCGTGCTGATCCTCGGATCGCTGGTGTTGCCGAAGGAGCGCGACGCGGACGCCGGACGGCCGGACTGGATCAGCTCGCTGCTGTCGCTCGCGGCGATCCTACCGGCGGTGTGGGGTGTGAAGGAGGCGTCGCGGGACGGCTGGGGGGTGCTGCCGCTCGCGGCGATCGCCCTCGGCGTGTTGTTGGGTGTGGTGTTCGTGCGTCGGCAGCGTTCGTTGCGGGAGCCGCTGCTGGACCTGACGTTGTTCCGCAACCGCAGTTTCGCCACGCCGTTGCTGGCGATGTTCGTTCAGGCGCTGCTGACCGGGACCGTGCTGTTCCTGCTCATGCTGGACTTCCAGCTGGTCGAAGGGCTCACCCCGCTGGAGGCCGGGCTCAGCCTGGCACCGGGCCTGGTGTTGAGCTCGCTGTGCGCGCCGGTGGTCGGGGTGCTCGCCCGCCGTTTCCGGCCCGCGGTGCTGATCGCCTGGGGTGAGGCGGTCGTGATCGCCGGGCTGGTGCTGGTGGTCCTGGCCGGCTCCGGCGGGCCCGCGCTGTTCGTCATCGGCTTCGCGCTGTGGTCGGCGGGCGGGTCGCCGCTGCTGGCCGTCGGGATGACCCTGATGGTCGGCTCGGTCCCGCCGGAGCGGGTCGGCGCCGCTTCCTCGATGCCGCAGGTCAGCGCCGAGATCGGCAACTCGGTCGGAGTGGCCGTGGTGGGCAGTGTCGCGGTCGCGCTCTACCACGCGCAGATGACCCGCAGCCTGCCGCCACAGGTCCCGGCGGAGGCCGCGGCCACCGCCGGGCAGAGCATCGCCAACGCGGCCCAGGTGTCCGCTGGCCTGCCGCCCGACCTGGCCCGGGTGGTGTTCGACCAGGCGCGGGAGGCGTACACCACCTCGTTGCAGGCCGTGACCGGGTTCACCGCGCTCGTCCTGGCCGGCGTGATCGTGCTGATCGTGGCCCGGCTGCGGCACGTCCCTCCGCTCGGTCAGGAGGAACCGGTCGAGCCGCCGCGGGTCGCGGAATTGACCAGGGAACTGCGTTGAGGGAAATGGTTGAACGATGAGTGAGATACGCCCTTTCCGGGTCGACATCCCGCAGCCGGACATCGACGAACTGCACCGCCGGATCGACGCGACCAGATGGCCGGACGAAATCCCCGGCACCGGCTGGGAACGCGGTGTCCCACTGGCCTACCTCAAGGAACTGACCCGCTACTGGCGGACGGAGTTCGACTGGCGGGCCGCGGAGAAATGGCTCAACCAGTACCCGCAGTTCAGCACCGAGATCGACGGCGTCAACGTGCATTTCCTGCACGTCCGCTCGGCCGAGCCGAACGCCACGCCGATCATCCTCACCCACGGCTGGCCCAGCACGTCCGCGCAGTACATCGACATGATCGGCCCGCTGACCGACCCGGTGGCGCACGGCGGCTCGGCCGCGGACGCCTTCCACGTGGTCGTGCCCACCATTCCCGGCTACGGGTTCTCCGGCCGCACCGGCCAGCAGGGCTGGAGCATGAGCCGGGTGGCGCGGGCGTGGGCCCGGCTGATGGACCGGCTGGGCTACGACCGGTACGTAGCGCAGGGCGGCGACTGGGGCAAGGTGATCTCGCTCGAACTGGGCCGTATCGATCCCGAACGCGTGCTCGCGGTGCATATCAACATGCTGGTCACGATGTTCGCCGACGACCCGGAAACGCTGGCTGGACTGTCCGAAGAGGACATGAAGAAGGTCGAGCACACCCGCTGGTTCGCCGACGTGTGCACGGCCTGGAGCCGGCAGCAGGCGACCCGGCCGCAGACCATCGCGTACTCGCTGACCGACTCGCCGGTCGGCCAGCTGTCCTGGATCGCCGAGAAGTACAAGGAATGGGCGGACACCGTG
>Ga0307499_10000052_pt1 | contig 37953 bp, 26 predicted proteins | sample 13_S_MG_FD_201363 | JGI IMG/M metagenome (GOLD analysis project Ga0307499, IMG submission 201363) | Soil microbial communities from Populus trichocarpa stands in riparian zone in the Pacific Northwest, United States - 13_S | ecosystem: Environmental > Terrestrial > Soil > Riparian zone > Trees... | reverse complement strand
GTCCGTGCCGCTGGCCGTCGAGCCGTCAGCAGACGAGCTGTCGTCCGCGTCGGTGCCGGCCGAGTCGTCCGAGACGTCCGAGACGCTGTCGGTCGCACCGTCGTCGGAGGCGTCGCTGTCGTCGGCCGGCGCGGCCGAGTCCTCGTCGTCGGCCGGAGCCGCGTCCTCATCGGTCTGGCCAAGCGGATCGGCCTGCCCGTCGACCGTCGGCACCCCGTCGGCCGGAGCCGCGTCCTCGTCCGTCTGGCCAAGCGGATCGGCCTGCCCGTCGACCGTCGGCACGCCATCAGCCGGAGCCGCATCCTCGTCCGTCTGGCCAAGCGGATCGGCCTGCCCGTCAACGGTCGGCACGCCGTCCGAACCGGACTGCGCACCGGTCTGCCCGGAGGGAGCCTCACCGGCAGGAGCTTCACCGGCAGGGGTCTCCCCGGCAGGGGTCTGGCCCGACGGAGGCTGGCCGGCGTCGGCCGGTGGGTCGTCCGGCGTGTCCGCGGGCGGTTCCTCGTCAACCGACGGCGGCGGTGGTGGCTCCGTCGCCGGTTGCTGCGCGCCCTGCCCCTGGGTGCCCGTCGGCGGCGGCGCCGGCTGGTTCGTGCCGTCCTGGCTGCCCGGCTGCTGGCCCGTCGCCGGGGCTGGCTGCCCGCCGGTGGCCGGCGTACCGGCGGTCCGGCTGCCGGGCCGGCCCGTGGTCGGCCCTGTGGCCAACCGGGACGGCGGCAGCAGGACCGCGTCCTGCTGCGCCGGTTCGAGGGTGACCTCGATCTGGTCCAGCGCCTGCTTCAGCGCCGGCGTGAGCCGGGCGGCGAGCAGCTTCTGCCCCGCCGCGTTCGGGTGGAAGGAGCCACGGTCGTCGACCGGCGAGTACGGGTTGATCGCCGGGCTGAACGCGAGCAGCAGGTGCCCCTCGAACGCGTCGGTGTTGTCGACGAACGTGACGTTCTTGTTCGCGATACCGACCTGGCTGACCGCCTTCCTGATCACGCCGTTGAGGAGGTCGGTCAGCTGGTTGCTCAGCTGTGCCTCGGCGGTGGTCACGCCGGTGTCGATCGCGTTCCCGGTGACCGCCGGGATCTCGTCCGGGACGACCTTCGGGAATCCGGTGACGATCAGCCGGCCGCCGGGTGCCATCGTGCCGAGCAGCGTGCGGTACGTACCCACCAACTGCTTGCCGAAGGCAGGGTCGAGCACCTTGGTCAGGAACCTGTTGTACGCGACGGCCGAGACCTCCGGCCGCTGGGTGACGACGGTCCGGAACCAGGCCGCGAAGCCCATGTCGTCGGCGCCGAGGCCGAGCACCACGACCCGGGCGCCGGCCGCCTGGCTCAGCTGGGACGGGTGCTCGAACGGGGTGCCGGCCCCGGTCCTGGCCGCCAACTGTGCGGTGGTCGCCCCGGAGACCGCGGCGAGCCGGGCGTCGATGAGCAGGTCCGGGTTGGCCGGCCGCAGCGAGTCGATCGCCTGCAGCGCGGGCGCGGCGCCGGACTGGTGCGCCGGGTCGACCTGCTGCACCCGCTGGTCGCCGACAAAGACCTCGCGGGTGCGATAGGTGTGCGAGGACGCGCCCTCGCCGCTGGTGAACGAGTCACCGAGGACGGCGACGGTGATGTGGGCCTTGCCGTCCAACCCGGCCAGCACCGGGGTGGTCGGTGCGGTGGGCGCGGCGGCAGCCTGGCCGACCAGCAGCGGCGTCCCGCCGATGACCACCACCGCGGTCGCCGCCGGGACGGCGAGCACTCGCGGCCAGCGCCGTGGCGGGGCCGGTGACCGGCTGGCCGGCGGTCGACCGCGCCGCCGGAACGAGTACCGGATCGACTTCTGCGACATCCTGAGCGACCTCCCGAAAGGTGACATCCGGCCGTAGTGGATACGTACCCTGCGAGCCCGTGAGCTTAGGCCCGTTATCAGTTCAGAAGTAGCGACGAAGATCGGATTGGCACGTTCGGTTAAAACCGATCAAAAAGCATCGGGCGCCGCGGTGGCGCCGCAGCCACCAGACCGCGGCGCCACCCCGCGCCTACCGTGTTCGGCGGCTACTCACCGCCCCCGCCGTCGCCGCCGCTGCTGCCGCCGTCACCGCCGGAGCTGGAGCTGCCGCCGTCGCCGGAGCCACCATCGCTGCCGGCGCCGGACGAGTCGCCGCCGCCGAACGAACCGGTGCCCGACGAGTCGCCGCCGGCACTGTCGCCGCCACCGGCACCGTCGCCGCCGGTGGAGCCGTCACCGCTGGCACTGTCGCCACCGCCGGTGGAGCCATCACCCGAGCCGTCGCCGCTGCCGGCACCGTCGGACGAGTCGCCGGCGGACGAGTCGCTGCCGCCGAACGAGTCGCCGCCGAGGGAATCACTGCCCGGGCCACCGCCGAGCGAGTCCTGACCCGCGCCGCCGCCGATCGAGTCGCTGTCGTTGCTCGCGACCGCGGCTTCACCGGGACCGTTGTCGCCAGGGCCTCCGGTGCCCAGCGAGTCGTTGCCCTCACCGGAACTGAGCGAGTCCTGGCCTTCGCCGCCGCTGATGCTGTCGTCGCTGTCGTTGCTGGCAACCGCGGCCTCGCCCGGCCCCTCGGTACCCAGCGAGTCGTTGCCCTCGCCAGAACCGAGCGAGTCCTGGCCTTCGCCGCCGCTGATGCTGTCGTCGCCGGGGATGCCGTCGGTGGCATCGGCGACGGCGTCCCCGGGCACGTTCCCGTCCTGGCCGGACGAGTCGTCCTCGCCGGAGGCGAGGGCGTCCGTCGCCGTGCCGTCCCTGGCCGGCTCGTCGCTGTCTTCGGAGTTCTCGGAGATGAGCGAGTCGCCGAAGCGACCGCCGTCATCCTTCTCCGGGTTGTCGGCCGGCGGGGCATCCCGCAGCGGGTTGCGGGTCGGCAGGTCGGGCACGTCGGACGGCGGATCGTTCGAGGGCGGCTCGGCCTCGTCCGCCGGCGGGGCATCCCGCATCGGGTTACGGGTGGGCAGGTCGGGCACGTCGGGCGGCGGCGGATCCTTCACCCCCGGTGGCGGCGGCGGCCGGTCAGCCGGCGGCGCCGGTGGCGGTGGGTCGTCGCCCCGCGGCGCGGGCTTGTCGCCGCCCGGCTCCGGGTTCTTCGGCCCGAGTGGCCCCTCGTCGGACGGCTGGAAGTCGACCGGCTGCGAGCCGCTGCCGCTCGGCACCAACCGCGGCCCCTGGCCGTCGCCGTTGCCGGGTTGGATCCCGACCCCGGCCTGCTGGCCAGGCTGCTGCGGCTGCTGCTGGCCGGGCTGCTGACCCGACGGCTGGGGCTGCTGACCGTTCCCGGGCCGCACGCTCGGGCCGATCCCGACCTGCTGCCCAGAACCAGGCTGCTGACCAGCCTGCTGACCCGAACCAGGCTGCTGGCCCGGCTGCTGGCCGGGCTGCTGGCCGGGCTGCTGGCCCGAGCCAGGCTGCTGGCCCGGCTGCTGGCCGGGCTGCTGGCCCGAGCCAGGCTGCTGGCCAGCCTGCTGCCCGGAACCAGGCTGCTGACCCGAACCAGGCTGCTGGCCAGCCTGCTGACCGGAACCAGGCTGCTGCCCGGTGCCGGACTGGCCGGAACCCGACTGCTGCCCGGTGCCCGACTGGCCGGAACCCGACTGGCCGTTACCGGACTGATCCGAACCGGGCTGTTGCCCCGCGCCGGCCTGCTGTCCGGCGCCGGACTGGCCGGCGTCGCCGGAGCGGCCGGTGCCGGTGCGACCGCCCCGCTGCGGCTGGCCGCTGGGGGTCGACCGGCTCTTGTTCGAGTTGGACGGCTGCTGCCCCCGGGTGGCGCCCGGCGCGGCGGCCGGTCCGTTGATCGAGTGCCCCAGCGCCTGCTCGACCGCCTGCTTGACGAACGGCGCGAGCCGCTCGCCGAGCAGCTTCTGGCCGAGGGTGTTGGGGTGGTAGGAGCCGTTCCAGTCCGGCGGCCAGAAGCTGTTCACCGCCGGTGCGCGCGAGGCCAGGGTGTGCCCCCGGAAGGCATCGGTGTTGTCGACGAACGTGACGTTCTTGCCGTCCGCGGCGACCTCGGCGACGGCCTTCTTGATGACGTTGTTGAGGAACTCGACCAGCTGGTTGCTCAGCTGCGCCTCGGTGGTGCCGACCCGGGAGTCCACCACGTTGCCGGTGAGCGATGGCATCACATTCGGCACCAGCTTCGGGTAGCCGGTCACCACCAACTGGCCGTCGGCCGCCATCTTGCCGAGCACAGCCCGGTAGGTGTCGGCCAGGTTCTTCTGGAAGGTCGGGTCGAGCACCCTGGTCAGGAAGGTGTTGAAGGCCTGCGCCGACACCTCCTCGCTCTCCTTGGTGATCGTCTCCACCCAGTGCGAGAAGCCGAGGTCGTTGCCACCGATGCCGAGCACCGAGATGTTCGCGCCGGCTGCCTGGCTCAGCTGGGACGGGTGCGCGAACGGGGTGCCGGGCCGCGTCTCGCTCCGCATGTCTTCGCTGGTCGCACCGGAGATGGCGGCGAACTGGACGTCGAAGACGATGTCCGGGTTCGCGGCCCGCAGCGCGTCGATCGCCTGCCTGGCCGGCGCGGTCAGGGACTGGTGCGCCGGGTCGACGGTCGGCACCGTGACCATGCCGCCCTTGCCGGCGTGCGGGGTCGGCCGGGTGCTGTAGGTGCTCCACTTGGCGCCCTCGCCGCTGGTGAACGAGTCGCCCAGGACGGTGATCGTGACGTGCACCTTGCCGTCCCCGGACGGGGCGAGCGGCGCCGCCGCGGCCGCCCCGACCAGCAGCGGGGTGCCGCTCATGACGACCGCGGCGACCACCGGCGGGACGGCGAGCGCGCGGCGCCAGCGCGGCGGCGGTGTGCCGGGCAGCCGGCGGGGCCGGCGGCGGGGCGGCGGAGTGAGTCGTAACCGCAGCCGGGCGGTAGCGATCGAGAACACGATCGACCAGCGCAAGAGGTAGAGGATCAGCTTCTGCGGCATCCTGAGGGACCTCCCGGACGGGACAGTTACACCGAATGGGACACGTACCCCCGCAGGTACGGGAGCTTAGGTCGATTTACCCCCGCAGAAGTAGACGTAGGCCGCAGGTTGGCACATCTTCGGGAACTGGCCCCAGCTCGATCCCGCCATGCGGGAACGCCGCCCCCGTAACCTCCGCCGGCCCGGCTCGTTGTTGCTGCGACGGAGTCCCGGTCCGCAGGCGCGCAGCCGCCCGGCCGGGTTGCTGTCGTGCGGCCTAATGGCCTAACGGAGTGCAAGCTAATCAGCGCTACGTGTCACGACCTTTTGGAGTAGTCTCGCGGCGCCCAGGTGGTCGATATCGGAGCGCGCAGACGGTAGGTTCTGCAGCTTCGACCGCCGATCCCAGCACCCTTGAGGAGCCGCCGAGCATGCGCCTGAAGACCGAGCGGACGCCACACCCCGCCGACATGGACCCGAGCGCGCCCCGGCTCGCCTGGCTGGCCGCCGTCCGGCGGGGGGACCGCGGGGCGTTCAGCACGACAGTCCGGCACACCCAGGAGCGGCTGGCCTGCCACCTGCTCGGCGCCCTGCGGCTGCCCCCGGACCAGGCGCTCGAGCTGACCCGGCAGACCGTGCTGGACGCGCTGGAGACCGCTGGCCAGGGCACCGCCATCGAATCGCCGCTGGCCCGGCTGTTCGGCACCGCACGGGCCCGGCTGCGCGACCGGCTGCAGGCCACCTTCGGCGACGCCCCCGGGCTGGACGCGCCGTTCGACCCGGAGCCGGACAGCGCGCTGCTGCGTGCCTTCCACGCCGGCGACCGCACCGTCGACCGGCAGCTGGCGCATCGCCGCGACCTGCTGCCGTTCCTCGAGCTCATGCACGAGGTGGTGCAGAGCCTGCCGGATGAGCCGCGCGCGGTCCTGGCCGAGCGCTGGGCACCGGACGACCCGGCCGGGGACGAACCGACCCGCTACCCGCCCGCACTGCTGGCCCTGGCCGGCGCCGCGCTGATGGCACACACCCGGCCGGGCTACTGCGCGGTCTTCGACGAGCACCTGAGCCGCGCCGGCTGGCGGCCCGGCGAGCCCCTCGGTCAGCCGCGCCAGCAGAGCCTCGTCTATCACGTCGGCGCCTGCGGTGAGTGCCGGCCAAGCCACCAGCAGGCCGAGCAGCGCATCGGCACGCTGCCGCCGCTGGTGCTCTGGACCGCGCTGCGCCTGGACGAGCACCGGCGCGAGATCCTCGCCACCATCTTCGACGAGCCCGCCGCGGCCGCCGGCTCCGCCACGACGATCCTGCCGGCGCCGGTGTCCCCGGCCCCGGCTCCGTCCTCGCGTCCCGGGACCGGCCGCCAGGCCCCGGCCAGCCCGGCCCGGACCGAGTCGGCCCGGACCGATCGGGACGGTGGCACCGGAGAGCGGCCTGATCCGGAACAGACCAGCCGGATCGACCCGGTCGCCCCGGACCGGCGCGGTGGACTGCCCGACGGCAAGACCCGGCCGGGCCGGCCCACCCGACCAGACCGGCCCGCCCAGCCTGGCCGGCCCGGCAAGGGCCCGCGGGGCGGACGGACCGGCCCGGCCGGCCGCAGCGACCAGAACGGCCGGGGCGCCACCGCAGTCGCGAACGGCCAGACCGGCCCGGCCAGCCGGACCGACCCGGTCGACCGGGACGGCCGCGGCGGGCTGCCCGGCGGGAAGGACCGAAAGGACCGAAAGGACCGGACGGCCCGAAAGGGCCGGACGGATCGAAAGGACCGGACGGGCCGACCCGGCAACCGCCCGCGGACCCGCGGCGATCGGGACCGTGGCCGCAGCCGGCTGCTGGCCGCCTGGCTGGTGTCGCTCGGGCTGTTGGGGCTGGGCGGGTGGGGGTTGGGGTTGGCCCTGCTGGGCGACGGCCGGGCCGAGCCGCTGGCCATCGACACCGGGCCGGTCGGCAACCCGAGCAGCCGCAATCCGGCCCTCCAGGATCCGGCCCGCCAGGACCCGGCCACCCAGGATCCGGTGACCGGCGACCCGACCGCGTCCGGGCCGCGGACCACGAGCGGCACCGGGGCGACGTCGCAGGCGCCGGGCCAGCCGGCCACGTCCAGCGCCGGTGCGAGCAGCACGGCGGCGGTCCCTGACCCGACCACCGCCGATCCGGCCACCACCCGGCCCGGCTCGCCGGGCCCGACATCCGGCGGGCCCGGCAGCGGGCCGGGCACGCCGACCGGCAGCGGGACGCCGCCGAGCGGGCAACTGGTGGTGACGCTGGCGCCGCTGTCCACCGGCGGGGTCACCGTGCTGATCGGCGGCACCGAGGCCGGCAGCTGCACCCGCTCGGCCACCTCGTGCAACTACGCCGTGCAGCCGGGCCAGCAGGTCACCCTCGACCCGGACGACGTGGTGCTCTCCTGGGGCGGTACCCCGTGCACATCCACCGCCGGCGGCGACTGCACGTTCACCGCCGCCGCCACCAACGAGGCCAACCCGCTGGTCATGCGACTGCTGCTGTAACCCGGCAGCAGTGGCCCGGACGGGCCGGAGGCGGGTGGGCCCCCGGCTCACCCGGACCGCCGCCCGGCCCGCCCAAGCCGCCTGGCCCGGCCCGGCCCACCCGGACCGCCGCCCGGCCCGCCCAGGCCGGCCAGGTCGGTGACTGCGTGCCTGACCGAACTGCCGGCGGGTGGGCCGGCTCGGCATAATCGGCCCCCGTGACCGATCTGCCGATCGCCGATGACCGGATCGCGCTGCGTGCGTTCCAGGCTGACGACCTGCCGTTCCTGGACCGGCTGGGCACCGACCCGACCGTGCTCGGGCCGTTCGAGTGGCCCGGGTTCACCGACGCCCGGTCCCGGCGGCGGCGCTGGGAGCTGGACGGCTACCTCGGCGCGGAGACCTCGGTGCTGGCCGCCGTGCTGCCGGACGGGACGGTCGCCGGCCTGGTGAGCTGGCGGGTGCACAACCGGGGCGGCTCGCCCGGGGTCTGCTACGAGATCGGGATGGCGCTGCTGCCGGAGCACCGCGGCCGGGGGCTGGGTACCGCCGGCCAGCGGCTGCTGGTCGACTACCTGTTCAGCTACACCACCGTCTACCGGCTTGAAGCGATGACCAACGTGCACAACCTGGCCGAGCAGAAGGTGCTGGAGCGACTCGGCTTCCAGCGCGAGGGGGTGCTGCGCGCGATCGTCTTCAGCCGTGGCGCCTGGCAGGACAACGCCATCTACTCGCTGCTCCGCCCCGAAGCCGGCCCCGAGGCTGGCTTCGGAGGCGGTCGCGAAGCCGGCCCCGAGGCTGGCTCCGGGGCTGGCTTCGGAGCCGGCCGCGAGGCCGGTCGCGAAGCCGGCGGTGCGGGCGGCCGCTGAGGCGGGGGCGGGCCTTGACCGCCGCCGGGGCGGGTGGCAGCGTCGCAGTTGGCAATTCACCCGATACCGGGTCCAGACCGAGCATGCGGCCGAGAGATGGACCCGTCCGGCGCCGCCAGCGTGCGGCGAGGACGGAGGACGCCGCGATGCGGACGCCCAGATCGCTGCTCATTGCTTGTGCCGCCACGGCGCTGGTCGCCGGGCCGGCCACCCCGGCCGCCGCCGCCTACCCGGACCCGGGCCGGGTGACCGGCAACGTGACCGTGCACGACCCGGCCATGGTGCGCGCCGCCGACGGCACCTACTTCCTGTTCTCCACCCACAACGGGATCGAGATCCGGACCTCGCGGGACCGGATCGCGTTCACCCGGGCCGGCTCGGTGCTGCCGAACGGGGCCACCTGGGCCACCGCGTACAGCGGCAACGTGCGTGACCTGTGGGCCCCGGACGTGTCCTTCCACGCCGGGCAGTACTACCTCTACTACTCGGTCTCCACGTTCGGCTCGAACAGGTCCGCGATCGGGCTGGCGACCAGCCCGTCCGCGGCCGCCGGCAGCTGGACCGACCGCGGCCTGGTCTACGACTCGGCCAGCGGCGGCGACTACAACGCCATCGACCCGAACCTGACCGTGGACAGCGCCGGCCGCTGGTGGCTCTCGTTCGGCTCCTGGTGGACCGGCATCAAGATGATCCAGATCGACCCGGCCACCGGCAAGCAGCTGAGCACGAACCGGACCCGGTACAACCTGGCCCGCCGCACCGCCACGTCGCTGGGCATCGAAGCGCCCGGTGTCATCGCGCACGGCGGGTTCTTCTACCTGTTCACCTCCTGGGACCTCTGCTGCCGTGGGGTGAACAGCACCTACCGGGTCATGGTGGGCCGGTCGACCAGCATCAACGGCGGCTACACCGACCGCGCCGGGGTGGCGCTGACCAGCGGTGGCGGTACCGAAATCGTCGCCACGCACGGCCGGTTCATCGGCCCGGGCGGCCAGTCCGTACTGACCGACGGCGCCGACACGCTGCTGATCTACCACTACTACGACGGCAACAACAACGGCAGCCCGACCCTGGGCATCAACCTGATCGGCTGGGACGCCGCGGGTTGGCCGTTCCTCCGCTGATCCACCCGACCCGGCGCCACCTGGCGCCGGGTCGGCAGCCGGGCCGGCAGCTGGGCCGGGCGATCAGATCAGCGTCGCGCCGACGGTATCGATCAGCGCCTCGGTGTCGGCGTCCGAGCCCGGCTGCAGGATCAGCCGGTGCACGCCCAGGTCGGCGTACCGGCGGACCAGATCCTGGTCCACCGGCCCGCGCGGCGGGGTCATCGTGATCTCCAGCTCGCCCAGGCCGGCCGGCCGCTCGGTCTCCCGGCCGGCGGCGGCCAGCGCGCCGAGCGCTTCGGCCGTCCCGGCCGGGTCCAGCTCCCAGCCGTACCAGCCGTTGCCGTGCCGGACCGCCCGGCGGTACGCGGCCGGCGAGTGCCCGCCGACGACGATCGGCGGGTGCGGCAGCTGCACCGGCCCGGGCCGTTGCAGCACCCCGTCGAACGAGACGAACTGCCCGGTGTACGACGGCGCGCCGGCCCAGAGCGCCCGCATCACGGCCAGGTACTCCTCGGTCCGGGCGGCCCGCTCGGCCAGCGGGACGCCGAGCGCGTGCAGCTCCGGCTGGACGTAGCCGACGCCGACGCCGACGGTCAGCCGGCCGGCGGACAGCAGGTCCAGCGAGGTGAGCTGCTTGGCCAGCAGCACCGGCTGCCGCTGCGGCAGCACGATCAGCCCGATGCCGACCCGGATCCGGGTGGTCATCGCCGCCAGGTAGGTCACCGCGACCACGGCCTCCAGCCGGGTACCGGTCGCGTCCGCCGCCGGCAGCGCGATGTGGTCGCCCACCCAGAGGCTCTCGAACCCGGCGGCCTCGGCCTGGCGGGCCCGTGCGGCCACCGTCGCCGGATCGACGCTGTCCCGGTGCAGTCCGTACAACCCGAACTTCATCCGGCGAACCCTAGCCGAGCCGGTCGGCCACCGCGGTGGCGTTTTCCGGCAGGATGTGGCCCCGGCGGCCGATACCGCCGGCCGGAGGTGCGCTCCGGCGGGAGACAGGCGGTGCGCGGATGGGTGTCCTGGGCCGGGAGCGCCAGTCGGGCGCCGAGCGGGCGGTGCGGCCGGCCCGGCCCGCGGAGTGGGTGCAGCCGCATCCACTGCAGGTCCTCCAGGCGTTGGTGGGCAACCGCGGCGTCGGCGAGCTGATCGCGGAGCCGCTGCCGCCGGTGCAGCGGATGGTCCGCAGCCCGGTCCCCGTCTTCGGCCCGCCGCCGCCCGGTCGGGGCAAGGGCGACAAGGACGAGGAAGAGGACGAGGAGAAGCGGTCCAGCTCAGAATCGGAGTCAGAGACCGAGGCGGAGCGGAAGAAGCGCAAGAAGAAAGAGAAGAAGGAGAAGGAGCGCAAGAAAGAGAAGAAGCGGAAGAAGGAAAAGAAGCGGCGGGAGCGGTCACCGGAACCCGACCCCAAGTGGCGACGGAACAGGGAGGATCTGGCCCGGCTGGTGACCGGCAGCTACTACGGATCTGTCTGGCTGTCCGCACCGGTCCGCCGGCACAGCATCACCGAGGTGACCCTCGACGACATCAAGGGGCACAGTGTGTTCACTGTGGTGACCGCCGACAACCTCGCCACAATGGCCGGGTACGTGGACCGGATCAACCGCGGCGACTTCGACCGGTGTGGCCGCGGCAGAGGCAGCACCATCGAGATCGACATCGACGGGCGGGTCTTCGGCTGCCACGACACCAGCGAGCGGGTGCACGATGCCCTGTACCCGGTGCGGGGGCCGACGTGCACCGGCCTCGATCACGACACCCTGGAATGCATGGTCCGGATGCGGGACGCCGCGGCGGTCACCGATTTCATCATCAAGTGGTACACCCCCGACCAGATCGCGGACGCGAAGGCGGCACTGGCCAGGGCCGGGATCATCATCCCGTGACCGGGTGTGCGCCCGGGCCGGGTCAGCTGCCGAGGCCGTCGTCGACCGGGGTGTCCTCCGGCTTGAGGTCGAGGCCGGCGGCGCGGGCCTGCTCGGCCAGCAGTACGGCGAAATCCTCGCTGCTGTGGCCGGCCCCGATCGCCGCCTGGATCAGCTGCGCGGTGGCCGCGGCGATCGGCATCGGCACGTCCATCGCCCGGGCCGCGGCCAGCCCGAGGTCGAAGTCCTTGCGCAGCAGCACGGGGGTGAAGGTGGGCGTGTAGTCCAGCCGCACGTACGCCGGGGACTTGTACCGGGTGAACATCGAGCCCACCACGCTGTCGTTGATGAAGCTGAGCAGCGCGGCCCGCGGCACGCCGCCCTTCTCGGCCAGCACGGTGATCTCGGCCAGGGACTGCGCCATCACCCCGAGCAGCAGGTTGTGGCAGATCTTCACCAGCCGCGCGGTCTCCCCCTCGCCCACGTACGTGGAGGCCCGGCCGACGATCGCGAGCAGCGGCGCGGCCCGGTCGTAGGCGGCCCGGTCGCCGGAGACCACCAGGCTCAGCTTGCCGGCCGCGACCACCTTGCCGTTGCCGCTGACCGGCGCGGCCAGGAACTCCGCGCCGCGCTCGGCGCAGGCCGCCCGCATCGCCGCGGACGACTCGTTCGAGACGGTCGAGCAGTCGATCACCAGCGCCGGCACGGCGGCCTGGCGGAGCAGCCCGCCGTCGCCGGTGAGCACCTGTTCCAGGTCGGCGGACGCGGCCACCATGGTGAACACCACGTCCCGGTCGGCCAGCTCGGCGATCGTGTCGACCACGGTCGCGCCGTGTTCGGCCAGCGGCTCGGCCTTGGCCCGGGTGCGGTTCCAGGCAGCCAGCTCTACGCCGGCGGTGGCCAGCCGGGCCGCCATCGCGGCGCCCATCCGGCCGGTGCCGATCCAGCCGACCCGGTCTGCTGGGAGGTCCGATCCGGACATGGCCGCCCCTTTCTGCAATCGATTGCTATCCATCATTGAATGCGCTCCGTAGCGGTGTCAAGGCGCCAGCCGCGCGGCCACCCAGTCGGCGGTGAACGGACGGTGCTGCGGGGCGACGTTCATCGCGCCGTGGTTGCCGCGGTCGAGCAGCAGCAACCGGGCGTCACCGCCCGCCGCGGTCACCTCGCTGACCAGCCGCTGCGCATGCTGGTACGGGATCAGCCGGTCGAGCCGGCCGGAGACGACCAGCAGCGGGGCGCGGATGGACGCGGTCCGCCCGGCCAGGTCGAGGGTGCTGGCGCGGGCCCGGGCGTCCGCGTCGTCGGCAGCGCCGGACCGGGCCTGGAACGCGGCCCGGGTCAGCGCCGGCAGCCGGGGCCAGCAGTCGCCGAAGTTGTACGGCCCGGCCAGCGCCACGCAGGCGCGCACCCGCGGGTCGCCGCTGGCCACCCGGGGCGCGTAGTAGCCGCCGAGGCTCACCCCCCAGACGGCGAGCCGGCCGGGATCGACGCCGGGCGCGGCGGCCAGCGCGTCCAGGATCGCCGCGCCGGGCACCTCCCAGTCGCCGCGGATCGGCAGGTCGTACTCGGCCTCGCCCTGACCGGGGCCGTCCACGCTGAACGTGGCCAGGCCGCGGTCCAGGAACAGCCGCTCGGTGGAGCGGAACTCCTCCTTGGCCGAGTCCAGCCCGGGCAGCAGCGCCACCGCCGGGTGCGGGCCCGCACCGGGCGGCAGCCGCAGGATGCCGACCATCGCGCCGGTCCCGAACGGGATGGTGATCCGCCGCCCGGGCGGGTCGAGGTGCGGCAGCGCGTCGTCCAGGCAGCGCACCGCGGCCGCGTGCGCCGTCCGGAGCTGGTCGTAGTCCTGCACGAACAGGAACTTGGCGAAGTGGTAGTAGACCGCGGCCTGGGCCAGGTGCTCGCCGGCCGACCGGGTGCGGCCCTCGGCCAGCGCGGCCCGGCCGAGTTCCTCGTGCTCGCCGCCGACCGCCGACCAGGCCTTGCACCAGCCGTCCCAGCTGGTCAGCTCGGACCGGATCCGGTCGAAGTCGGAGACCGTCACGCCGTTCGTGGTGAACCGGGGCGACCAGTGCGAGATCGCCGACGCGAGTTGCTCGTCCATCAGCCGCCCTCCCGGACCGTGGCGCCGCGCACCGCGGTGCCGTCCGCGGCGGCGGCCACCGGCGAGCCGCCGACCGTGGCGCCGCCGAGGTAGAGGTTGGCGATCTCCGGGTCGCCGGCCACCTCGGCGGCCGGGCCGTGCAGCCGCACCACGCCGCCCTCCATCACCACGCCGTGGGTGGCCAGCCCCAGGCCGAGCCGGACGTTCTGCTCGACCAGCAGCACGGTCGTACCGTTGCGGTGCAGCCGGTCGATCAGCGCGGCGACCGCGGCCAGGCTGCGCGGGTCCAGCCCGAGCGAGGGCTCGTCCAGCATCAGCACCCGCGGCTCGAGCATCAGGCACCGGGCGATCTCCACCATCCGGCGCTGGCCGCCGGACAGGTTGCCGGCCGGGGTGCCGGCCCGCTCGGCCACCAGCGGCACGAGTTCCTGCACCGCGGCCACCCGGCGCCGCAGCAGCGCCTTGTCGCGGCGGATCAGGTAGCCGCCCATCAGCACGTTCTCCCGCACCGACAGCTGCGGGAACAGCGCCTGGGTCTGCGGCACCTGGGTCACCCCGCGCCGCAGCACCTGCTCCGGGCGCAGCGAGCCGATCGGCGCGCCGGCCAGCAGCACGGTGCCGGCGCGGGTCGGCAGCAGGCCGCTGACCACCCGCAGCACGGTCGACTTGCCCGCCCCGTTCGGCCCGACCACGCAGGTGATCGTCCCGGGCTCGCAGCGCAGGTCGACGCCGCGCAGCACGTCGCCGCCGGCCCCGTAGCCGGCCGTCACCCCGGTCAGCGTCAACATCAGCGCACCCCCTTCGGCTCGGCCGGCTCGGGGTCGGCCGGCTCGGCCGGAGGGCGCCAGTCCTCGCCGAGGTAGGCGTCCAGCACGGCGGGATCGCGGCGGATCAGCTCCGGCCGGCCCTCGGCGATGACCCGGCCGCGGGCGAAGACCACGACCGGGTCGCAGAGCTCCAGCACCATCGGGATGTTGTGCTCGACCACGAGGAAGGTCACGCCCTGCGCGTTCAGGTCGCGGACGATCTCCACCAGCCGGGCCACCAGGCTCGGGTTCACCCCGCCGGCCGGCTCGTCCAGCAGCACCAGGCGCGGGTCCAGCATCAGCGCCTGGGCCAGCTCGACCAGTTTCTGCTGCCCGTACGAGAGGCTGCCGGCGGGCTGGCCGGCGAACCGGCCGAGGCCGACGAAGTCGAGCAGGTCACGGGCCCGGGCCGCCTCGGGCCCGGACACCGCGCCGGACAGCAGCGCCCGCCAGCGCGCGTCCGGCAGCGGCGCCACCACGTTCTCCAGCACGGTCATCGACTTGAACAGCCGGGTCAGCTGGAACGTGCGGCCGATGCCGAGATGCCCGCGCTGCCAGGGCCGCAGCCGGTCGATCCGCCGGCCGTCGAACCGGATCTCCCCGGCGTCCGCCCGCAGCGCCCCGCCGACCAGGTTGAACAGCGTCGTCTTGCCCGACCCGTTCGGCCCGATCAACCCGGTCACCGTCCCGCGCCGGACGGTCAGGTCGGCCCCGTCCACCGCCACCAGCCCACCGAACGCCTTGGTCAGCCCGCTGATCTCGAGCAGTGCCCGGCGCTGCGGCTCAGCCTGCGGCGCCCGGTCCCGGACCACCAACCGCGGCTGACCGGCCGCCCGGGCCGGCGCCGCCTCCGGATCGACCGCCGGATCGACCGCCGGGTCGACCGCCGGGTCCGTGCCGGTCGGGGTGGTGCGGTCGGGGCGGGCGAGCTGGCCGCGGGCCAGCGCGCCGGCCTGGTCGATGTACTCGACGGTCGCCGGATGGCGCCGGTGCCACCAGGCGGCAGCGGTCGGCACCGCGCCGGCCGGCAGGAACAGCACCACCGCTACCAGCGCGATACCGAAGATCAGCACCCGGCTCTGGCTGCTGCCGCCGTACACGGTGGCCTGCTCGCTGCCGATCTGTACCACGAACGCGCCCAGCACCGGCCCGTACAGCGACCCGCGGCCACCGACCAGCACCGCCAGCACGATCGTGACGCTGGTCAGGATGCTGAACGCGCCGAGCGGGTTGAGGAACGTGAGGAAGTAGGCGTACACCGAGCCGGCGACGCCGATGAAGAACGCGCTGCACGCGTACGCGAGCACCTTGTACCGGGTGGTGTGCACGCCGATCGCGGCGGCCTTGCCCTCGTCGTCGCGGATCGCGAGCAGTCCGGTGCCGAACCGGGTCCGCCGGATCCAGCCGCTGAGCAGCACGGTCAACCCGAGCAGCCCGAGGAACAGGTAGTAGAACGGGATGTTCTGGAACTCCGCCGGCCAGGACGGCAGCGGCAGCGTGATCCCGTCCGAGCCACCGGTCAGCGAGCGCAGGTTCACCACCAGCACCTGGGTGGCGAACAGCAGGGCGATCGTGATGATCACGAAGGCGTGCCCGCGGCTGCGCAGCACGACCAGCCCGAGCAGCACCGCGGCGACCACCGCGACCACCCCGCCCAGCGGCGCGATCAGCAGCGGGTGCACGTCCAGCCGGGTGGCGACGATGCCGGCGGTGTACGCGCCGAGGCCGAGGAACGCGCCGTGCCCGAGCGAGATGTAGCCGGCGTACCCGGAGATGATGTTCCAACTGCTCGCCTCGATCGCGAGCAGGAACGCCAGCAGCAGCACGGTCTGCCGGTACGTGTCGTGCGGCCGGATGGCCGGGAACAGCGCCAGCGCCACGAACACCACGCCGGCAAGCGCATGCCGGTTGCCGACCGGCCCGCGCAACCGGCCCGGCACCCAGCGCGGCGCGAGCGCGGGCCGGCCGGCCGGAGCCGGTGGCGTGGGGTCGGTCATGGCAGCGCGTCCTCGCGGAGCCGGGCGCCGAACAGGCCCTGCGGCCGGACCAGCAGCACCACCACGATCACCGCGTAGAACACCAGCGTGGACCACTGCAGCGAGCCGTACGTGGCGGTCAGCGTCTCGGCCAGGCCGAGCACCAGCGAGCCGACCAGCGCACCGGGCATGCTGCCCATCCCGCCGAGCACGATGATGCCGAGCAGCCGGGAGATCCAGTCGTAGTGCGAGGCCGGGAAGAACGGGTACAGCACCGACATGATCGAGCCGCCGACCCCGGTGGTGGCGGTGCCGAGCGCGAACGCCAGCGCGGCGGTGCCGGTGGCGGCCACCCCGACCAGCGCCGCGCCGGACGGGTTCTGGGCGCAGGCCCGGATCGCCCGGCCGGTCCAGGTGCGGGTGAGGATCAGGTAGAGCGCCGCCAGCACGGCGGTCGCGGCCAGGAAGCCGAACACCTGCGGCTTGGGCAGGTTCAGCGCGCCGACCCGGAACGACTCGTCGAAGTAGGACGGTGTCGCGGAGCGGAACCGGTTGCCCGCGGTCACGTTCAGGATGCCCTCGATGGTGAGCGCCAGGCCGAACGTGAGCAGCACCGACATGGACGCCGGCATCCCGCGCACCCGGACGATCGCGGTCCGGTAGAGCAGCCAGCCGAACCCGAACATGACCGGGGTGAGCAGCAGCGCGGCCAGCAGCGGATCGATCCCGGTGCTGTGCCAGAGCCACCAGGTCAGCATCGCGGCCAGGACCAGGAACGCGCCCTGCGCCACGTTCACGATGCCGAGCACGCCGAAGATCAACGTCAGGCCGGACGACATCAGCGCGTACACCCCGCCGATCAGCAGCCCGAGCAGCACCGCCTGGACGAACTCGATCATGGCCGCCGGAGCCTCAGTGCCAGCCGGGCTTGGGCTGGATCACCTTCCCGGTGGTGGCGACGTCCTTCGGGGCGACGATCTCGACCCGGCCGGACTGCCACTGGGCCAGCAGGAAGTCGCCCTTCGGCTCGCCGGTCTCGGTCCAGGACAGCGGGCCGAGGATGGTCTGCACCTCGTTGCCGTGCAGCCAGTCGGCGATCGCGGTCTGGTCGATCTTGCCGACCTTCTCCACCGCGGCCTGCAGCACCTGGGCGGCGGCGAACGCGTCGGCCGCGTCCTCGGCCGGGATCTTGCCCGGGTACGCCTTGTCGTAGCCGGCCACGAACTCGGCGTTCAGCGGGGTCTTGGCCTTGTCGCTCCAGCTCACCGTGTAGAAGACGCCCTCGGTGTTGGCCGCGCCGATGCCGTCGCTGTACTGGCTGCCGTTGCTCGGTGCGGACGTCTGGAACAGCGTCTTCGGCGAGAAGTTGGCCTGCTTGAGCGACCGGGCCAGGCCCACGCCGTCCTCGAAGACCGCGCCCTGGGCAACCAGGTCGGGCTTCTTGGCGGCGATCGAGCTCGCGATCGTCTGGAAGTTCGCCGTGTCGGCCGGGTAGACCGTCGAGTACACGGTCTGCACGCCCTCGGCCTCCAACTGCTTCTGCATCGATTCGATCACCGGCCGGGTGAACGGGTCGTCCTGGGTCGGGTAGGCGGCGGTCTTCGGGCGGTCGGCGGCCGGCAGGGTCTTGATCCAGTCGACGAACACGTCGGCCTGCCGGGGCGCGGTGGCCTGCTGGGCGAAGAACAGCTTCTTGAAGCCGCGGGTGAACATCGTCGGGGCGCCGCCGGCCGGCTCCACGTAGACCATGTTGTTCCGCTCGGCCACCGCGGACGCCGGGAAGTTCAGCAGCGAGGAGAACGTGCCGAGCAGCAGGTTCACCTTGTCCTGGGTGATCAGCTTGGTGTAGTCGGCGACGACCGTGTCCTGGTTGCTGCCGTCGTCGGTGATCTTCAGCTGGACCTGCCGGCCGAGCAGCCCGCCCTTGCCGTTGACCAGATCCCGCCAGATCTCGTAGCCGCGCTTGGCCTCGGTGCCGGGCTGGGAGAAGTCCCCGGTGAGCGGCAGCGAGATGCCGATGACGATCGGCCCGGTGGACGAGCCCCCGCCCCCGCCGCTGCCGCCACCGCCGCACGCGGTGAGCAGCAGCAGGGGGCCGGCGACGAGGCCGGCGAGCAGTCGGGTTCGCCGGGCGGACGGGCGGTGCGGACCGGGCAGCCGGACGGCCATGTCCCCTCCTAGCTGAGGGCGGCTTGCGCTCGCAATCGATTGCGATGGAGCATGCGAGCGGACGGGACGGGTGTCAAGGGGTCGTGTCGGTTCCGTAACGTGGCCGGCGCGGCTGGCGGTGGCACCATCTGCGGCGTCAACTCACAATCGTTTGTGCTGGAGGGTGGATGGCGGCGGCACTGCGGCTCGGCACGTTCAGCCCGTCGGTCGTGCTGCGGGTGGCCCGCGCCGCCGGCCTGCTGGACCGGCTCGGCGTGGCGGTGGACGAGCAACCGGTGCCGTCCTCGCCGGCGCAGTTCCGGGCGCTGCTGGCCGGCGACCTGGACGCGGTCCTGACCAGCCCGGACAACGTCCTGGCCTACCGGCTGCTGCCGGCCAACCCGCTCGGCCGGACCGCCGACGTACGCATCCTGCTCGGCGTCGACCGCGGCCTCGGCCTGGCCCTGTACGCCCGCCCCGGGCTGGGCCGGGCCGCCGGGCCCGAGCCGGCCGCCGGGTCCGAGCCGGCCGCCGGACCGGCCCGGGCGGTCGGCGCCCGCCCGGTGCCGCCGGCCGGGCCGGGCGGCGGCATCCAGGCCGTGCGCGGTGGGACGGTCGGGGTGGACGTGGCCGAGTCGGGCTTCGCGTTCGCGCTGTACGAGGTGCTGGCGATGGCCGGGCTGCGCCGGGACGCCGACTACCGGGTGGTCGAGCTCGGCTCGACACCGCGCCGACTGGACGCGCTGCTGGCCGGTGACTGCGACGCCACCATGCTGAACGCCGGCAGCGACCTGCGCGCGGCGGCGGCCGGCTGCCGCCGGCTGGCCCGCGCGGTCGACGCCTGCCGGCCGTACCTCGGCACCGTGCTCGCCGCCACCGGCGCCGCCTGCGAGCAGCCCGACAACCAGCTGGACGCGCTGGTCACCGCCCTGCGAACGGTCCTGCGCGGGCTCGGCCCGGGCAGCGGTCCGCAACTGCGGGAGGTCGCGGAGCGGGCGGTCGCGGGGTTGGGGTTCGGCCCGGCGGACGCCCGGGCCTACGTGGCCCGGCTGGCCGACCCGGCCGAGGGGCTGGTGCTCGACGGTGAGCCGGATCCGGCGGCGCTGGTCGGCGTCCAGCGGTTGCGGCAGCGGCACACCCGGCTGGCCGGGCTCGACCCGGACGACCTGACCGCCGTGCCGGCCGGTCTGGTGGACCGCCGGTTCCTGGCCGGCCGGTGACGGCCGAGGTCGCCGGCAGCGCCGGTCGGACCCGCCGGTTGCTGCAGCTGACCACGCTGGTCAGCAGCCTGGACCGGTTCGCGATGCCGCCGATGCTGCTGGCCATCGCGCACGGGCTGGACGTGCCGCTGGCCCGGGCGGCGCAGGCGGCCAGCGCGTACTACCTGGCGTACGGGCTGCTGCAGCCGGTCTGGGGGCTGGTCTCGGATCGGCTCGGGCTGGTCCGGACGATCCGGCTCACCCTGCTGCTGGCCGCCGCCGGCACCGCGACCGCAGCGCTGGCGACCGGCCCGGGCGCGCTGATCGCGTCCCGGGCCGTTGCCGGCGCCTGCTTCGGCGCGGCGATCCCGAGCACGCTGGTGTACGTGGGGGACACGGTCCCGTCCGCGCGGCGGCAGCGCGACATCACCGACCTGATGGTGGGCGTGGCCTGCGGCACCGCGGTGGCGACCGCGCTGGCCGGGGTGGTCGCCGACCGGCTGAGCTGGCGCTGGGCGTTCGCCGGCACCGGCACGCTGGCGGTGCTCCTGGTGGCGCTGCTGCGCCGGCTGCCCGAGCCCGCGTCGCACCGCCGGCACGAGTCCGCGCTGACCCAGTTCCGCAGCGTGTTCGCGGCCCGGCCGGCCCGGCTGGTGATCGCGCTGGCGTTCGTGGAGGGCGCGATCCTGCTCGGCGGGCTGACCTACCTGCCGGCCGCCGTGCAGGCCGGCGGCGCCGACGCGACCACGGCCGGGCTGGTCACCGCCGCGTTCGGGGTGGCGACGCTGGCCGCCGCGCCGGCGGTGGCCCGGCTGTCCCGGCGGGTCCGGCCGGCCCGGCTGGTCGCGGTGGGCGCGGCCTGCCTGGTCGGGGCGTGGCTGCTGGTGGCGGTGTCGGCGGCGGCCGCCGTCGCGCTGGTCTCCTGCCTGCTGCTCGGCGCGGCCTGGGCGGCGATGCACTCGACCCTGCAGACCTGGGCCACCCAGGTGGTGCCGGCGGCCCGGGCGACCGCGGTCGCGATGTTCGCCTGCGCGCTGTTCGCCGGCAGCGCGATCGGCGCGCTGGTCTTCGGCGGCCTCGCCTCGGCCGACCGGTACGGCCTGATCTTCGCCTGGTCCGCCGCGGTCGCGGTGCCGCTCGGGGTGGCCGGCGCGATCGGGCGGGCCCGCTTCACCGACCCCGAGCGGCCCGAGCCGGTGGCCCCGGCATGACGCGCCGACCCGGATCCGGCGGGACGGATGGTGCCGGTGGGGCCGGTGCGGCGGAGCAATCCATTGCAGCCGGTGCCGGCGTCCCGGATATTCGTCCCATGACCAGGCCGCCGACGCTGCGGGACGTGGCCGACAGCGCGGGCGTGCACCCGGCGACCGCGTCCCGGGCGCTGAACCCGGAGACCCGCCGGCTGGTCAACACCGAGACCGCGGAGCGGGTGATCCGGGCCGCGGCGGCGCTCGGCTACCGGCCCAACCCGATCGCGCGCAGCCTGAAGACGTCCCGGTCGACCAGCGTCGGCCTGGTCATCCCGGACCTCACCAACCCGCTGTTCCCGCCGATCGTGCGGGGCATCGAGGACGTGCTCGGCCCGGCCGGCTACAACGCCTGGATCGTGAACACCGACAACGACCCGGACCGGGAGCAGGCCCAGATCGAGTCGCTGCGGTTCCGCCAGGTGGAGGGGCTGATCGTGGCCACCGCCCGGCTGGAGCACCCGTTCCTGGACGGGCTGGCCGCGGCCGGGCTGCCGCTGGTGCTGGTGAACCGGCGGATGTCCCGCGGCGACATCCCGTCGGTGACCGCCGACGACGCGGCCGGCGTGGCGCTGGCCATGGCGCACCTGGTCGAGCTCGGGCACCGCCGGATCGCGCACCTCGCCGGCCCGCAGCACACCTCGACCGGCCGGACCCGGGCCAACGCGTTCCGGCAGGCGCTGGCCGACCACGGCCTGCCGGACGAGCCGGCGCTGCGGGTCGAATGCGCCTCCTGGACCGAGCTGGCCGGTGCCGCCGGGCTGCGCGAACTGCTCGACGCGGGCGTCGACTGCACCGCGATCCTGGCCGGCAACGACCTGATCGCGCTGGGCTGCTACGACGCGCTGGCCGATCGCGGCGCCCGCTGCCCGGACGACATCAGCATCGTCGGCTTCAACGACATGCCGTACGCGGACAAGCTGAACCCGCCGCTGACCACCGTCCGCATCCCGCACTACGCGATCGGCGCCGAAGGCGCCCAGCTCCTGCTCGACCGGCTGCGCGACCCGCTCCGGCACACCCGCTCGGTGGTCCTCCCGCTGACCCTGGTCGTCCGCGGTTCCACCGCGCCGGCCCGCCGCGGCTGACCCGCGGCTGACCGCGGCCCGGCCGCCGGCCGGTCAGCCGGCGAGCTGGGCGGCGGCCCGGGCGGCCCGGGCGGCGGCGAGGATGCCCTGGTAGCCGGTGCACCGGCACAGGTTGGAGGAAACCAGGTCGAGCAGGGCGGCGTCGTCCAGGTCGGGTTCGGCCAGCTCGGCGGCGAGCAGCAGGACGAAGCCGGGCGTGCAGAAGCCGCACTGGAACGCGCCGTGGTCGGCGAACGCCCGCTGGACCGGGTGCAACCCGGTGCCGGCCGGCAGCCCGGCCACGGTGGTGACCCGGTGGCCGTCCGCCTGCACGGCCAGCAGCAGGCAGGCGCGGACCGCGACGCCGTCGAGGTGCACCGTGCACGCGCCGCAGGCACCCTGCTCGCAGCCCAGGTGCACGCTGGTCGCGGCGCACTGGTCGCGCAGCGCGTCAGCGAGCGTGGTGCGCGGCTCGACGTCCACCTGCCGCGGCACGCCGTCCACGGTCAGCCCGATCTCCATACCGCCCCCTATCCGGCCCGATCCAGCTATCCGGCCCGATCCAGCCCTGGCCGGTCAGGATCCAGCCCTGGCCGGTCGGGATCCAACACCGCGCCGCCCGGCTCCGCCCGGTCCAGCACCGCCTGGTCCAGGGCGGCGGTGATCAACGCCGCGACGATGGCCCGCTGGTAGCCGGCCGGATCGGCGCCGTCCCGCGGGGTGATCTCGTCCGCCGCGGTGGCCGCCGCCAGGTCCCGCTGCCGGCCGGTCAGCGGCCGCCCGACCAGCGTCGCCGCCGCTGCCGGCAGCAGCACCGGCCGGCCGCCCACCCCGGCCACCCCGATCCGCACCGCCGCCACCTCACCTCCGGCCGGGCCGCCGGCCCCGGGCAGCGGGCCGGCCCAGTGCACCAGCACGCAGGCGGCCGCCTCGGCGAAGGAACCGGCCGTGCGGGCACGTTCGACGAAGCCGGCGCCGACCTGGCCGGGCGCCCAGCGCGGGAAGGTGACCTCGGTGATCAGCTCGTCCGGCCGGCGGGTGGTGCTGAACGGGGAGTCGAGCAGCGCGTCCACGGTGAGCCGGCGGGTGCCGGCGGCGCTGGCGAGCCGCACCTCGGCGTCGACGGTGAGTCCGAGCAGGCACCACTCGGCAGCCGGGTCGGCGTGCGCGAGGCTGCCGCAGACGGTGCCCCGGTTGCGGATCGGCGGGTGCCCGACCCGGGGCGCCACCCGGGCCAGCAGCCGGCCCAGCGGGCCGGGCTCCAGCGCCCGCTCCACCGCCCGGTGCCGCACCAGCGCCCCGACCCGGACGTCCCGGTCGGCGACCAGCACCCGGTCCAGGCCGGGCAACCGGTTGATGTCGAGCACGAACTCGGGGCGGGCCAGCCGCAGGTTGAGCAGCGGGACCAGGCTCTGCCCGCCGGCCAGCACGCTGGCCGCTTCGGCGTGTTCGGCCAGCAGGTCCAGCGCCTCGCCGAGGGTGCCCGGCGCGAGGTACTCAAACGATTGCGGTTTCACCGCGGCGGAATCTACTGTCGGCGGGGCCGGGGCGGCAATGGCCGCCGGACCCGCGCGCCGCCGGTCCCCGACGAAGGTCGCAGCGGTGTCCCACCGGCCGTCCGGCCGGCCCGGTCGGGGCCGACCCGTACCGCTGTCGAAGGCCGATAGGAGACGCCGTCGATGACCGGAACGATCGAGCAGACGCGATCCGCCGCCGGTTGGCGGCAGGTCGGCCGGTCCCTGCCGGCGCCGGACGCCGACGAGGTGCTCCGCGGCGCCGCCCGGTACGTCGCCGACCTGCGGGTGCCGGGCTGCCTGGACGCCGCCTTCACCCGTTCCTGGACGGCACACGGCTGGCTGCGCACCGTCGACGCCGGGCCGGCCCGGGAACTGCCCGGCGTGCTCGCCGCCTGGTCCGCCGCCGACCTGCCCGACCTGCCCGCCGTCCCGTCCCCGCCGCGCGGCGGCGAACCCGCGGCGATGCGACGGCCGGCGCTGGCCACCGACCGGGTCCGGTTCGTCGGCGACCCGGTCGCGGTCGTCATCGGCACCGACCGGTACCGGGCCGAGGACGGCGCCGAGCTGGTCGAGGTCGACATCGACCCGCTGCCGCCGGTGCTCGACCCGCTCGCGGCGGCCACCGCCGATGCCCCCACCCTCTACACCGGACTGTCCAATGTGGTCAGCCAGCGGGAGCTGGGCGAGCCGTGCGCGGACGAGTTGGCCCGCTGCCCGGTCGTGGTCACCAGTACGGTCCGCAACCAGCGGCTGGCCGCCACCTCGATGGAGCCGCGCGGCATCCTGGCCCGGCCGGAGCCGTCCGGCGGGCTCACCGTCTGGGTCTCCCACCAGGCGCCGCACCGGCTGAAAGGCGCGCTGGTCACGGCGTTCGGGCTCGACCCGGACGGGGTGCGGGTGATCGTCCCGGCGGTCGGCGGCGCGTTCGGCGCGAAGAGCCAGACCTACCCGGAGTACCTGGTGGTGGTCGCCGCCGCGCTACGGCTGGGCCGCCCGGTGCGCTGGATCGAGGACCGGTACGAGGCGCTCACCGCCGCCACGCACGGCCGCGGCCAGGTCAGCACGCTGCGCCTCGGGCTCGACCCGGACGGCCGGTTCCGCGCGCTGACCGCCGAGATCTGGGCCGACGTCGGCGGCTACCCGGGCACCGGCGGCTTCATCCCGGAGATGACCGGCTGGCTGATGTCCGGCCCGTACGCGATCGACCGGCTGCACGTGACCACCCGCAGCGTGGTCACCACCGCCGCGCCGACCGCCTCCTACCGCGGCGCCGGCCGGCCCGAGGCGGCGTACGCGCTGGAGCGTTGCGTGGACGCCGCCGCCGAACGGCTCGGCCTGGACCCGGCCGAGATCCGGCGCCGCAACTTCATCCCGCCGGACGCGTTCCCGTACCGGTCGCCGACCGGGGCCGAGTACGACAGCGGCCGGTACGCCTCGGCGCTGGACGCCGCGCTGCGGGCCGCCGACTACCCGGGCTGGCGGGCCGAGCAGGCCCGCCGCCGCGCCGCCGGCCACCCGCTGCTGCTCGGCATCGGGCTGGCCAGCTGGGTGGAGCGGTCCGGCGGGGAGCGCGGCGGCAGCGAGTACGCCCGGGTCGAGCTGCCCGGCACCGGCCCGGTGATCGCCCGGGTCGGCACCGCGTCCCAGGGCCAGGGGCACCGGGTGACGCTGGCCCAGGTGGTGGCCGAAGGGCTGGGCATCGAGCCGGCGGCGGTCCGGGTGGTCACCGGCGACACCGCCGAGGTGGCCCGCGGCACCGGCGCGTTCGGCAGCCGGACGATGCAGGTCGGCGGCAACGCGGCGTACCTGGCCGCGGTGGCGCTGCGGGCCCGGGCGGTGGCGGCGGCCGCGCCGCTGTTCGGCGTCCCGGCCGACGCCGTGGAGCTGACCGCCGACGGGCTGCACCCGGCCGGCGACCCGGTCCGGCTGATCACGTTCGCGGAGCTGACCGCCCGGGTCGGCGAACTGGCCGCCGAGGAGGTGTTCGCGCCACCGCAGGGCTTCCCGTTCGGCGCGTACGTGGCGGTGGTCGAGGTCGCCCGGGGCACCGGCGACATCCGGGTGCTGCGGCTGGTCGCGGTGGACGACTGCGGCGTGGTGGTGAACCCGGCCGTGGTGCGCGGCCAGATCCACGGCTCGATCGCGCAGGGCCTCGGCCAGGCGCTGTACGAGTCGGCCAGCTACGGCCCGGACGGCCAGCCACTGGCCGGCACCCTGCTGGACTACTCGATCCCGACCGCGGCCGAGATGCCGCCGATCACGCTGGTCGAGCACGTCACGCCGAACCCGAATGTCCCGCTGGGTACCAAGGGCGCCGGCGAGTCAGGCTGCATCGGCACCCCACCGGCGGTGGTCAACGCCGTGTCCGACGCGCTCACCGGCTACGACCGGTCCGGCCTGGAGATGCCGCTCACCCCGGCCGCGGTCTGGACCTGCCTGCAGCGGCCGACCGGCGCCTGGGCCGGGGCCGGGGCCGGCTGACCCTGACCGGATCGCGCCCACTGCCGGACACCGTGCTGACCCTCCACCGGGCTGACCGCCCCGGGCAGCTGATGTCAACCACCGCCCGCCCGGACGACCGGAGCAGCGCCGGCGCCGACCACCGGGACGGCGACCGGACCGGTGGCCGGACCGGCCGGTGGGCTGCTCCGGGTGCGCAGGCCGAGGGTGAGGCCGAGGGCGACGACGGCGATCCCGGCCCAGACGACCGGCGGCGGCAGCGGGCCGCCGAGCAGCACGCCGGCGCCGGCGGCGGCGACCGGGGCCACGCCGGTGAGCAGGCCGGCCCGGCTGGCGCCGAGCACCCGGACGCTGGAGTACCAGAGCACGAACGCAGCGGTGATCGCGACGGCGAGGTAGCCGATCGCCAGCAGGTCGGCCCGGGTCAGCCCGGCCGCCGCGGCCGGCCCCTCGGTGGCGAGCCCGGCGGCGCCGAAGACCACCGCCGCCAGCCAGCTGGTGTGCACCGAGACACCCCAGGCGCCGTGCCGGCCGAGCACCGGGACCGCGAGCAGGGTGAAGCCGGCCTCGCAGCCGAAGACCACGCCGGCCCAGGCCAGCCCCACCGCGTCGGTCCGGCCGAGGCCCTGCACCAGGGCGGCGCCGGCGGTGACCACCAGCGCGGCGGCCAGCACGGTCGGGCTGGGGCGGCGGCCGTCCAGCAACGGGCCGACCGCGGCCAGCAGCACCGGGACACAGGCCACCGCGACGCCGAGCACCGCCGGCTCGGCGTGCCGCGAGCCGTGCACCAGCGCGATGTTGAACAGCACCAGCCCGGTGCCGGTGACGCCGAGCAGCCAGCCCCAGTCCCGGCCGCGGGGACGGACCAGCCGCTGCCCGGTCACCCGGGCCGCCCCGACCAGCAGCAGGCAGGCGACCGTGTACCGGATGGCCTGCGCGGTCAGCAGCGGCTGCCCGGCCAGCACGGACGAGACCGCGACGCTGCCGCCGACACAGACCATGCCGCCGGCGCCGGCGGCCACGCCGAGCCGGCTGGCCCGGGCCGGCCGGGGCGGGGCGGGGTTCGGAGTGGACACGGCTGCCATGCTGGTCAGGGGGTGGTCCAGTGAGTAGGTCCACAGACGCGACTTCTAACCAGACCAACGGGCCCGGCGCCGACTTCCTCCAACTCGACCCGTCGGCCGCCCCGGCCAAAGGCCTGACCCGCTGGCTGGTCGACGCGCTGCGCGCCGCGATCGCCGACGGCCGGCTGCCGGCCGGCGCGGCGCTGCCGCCGACCCGGATACTCGCCGCCGAGCTGCGCGTCTCCCGCGGCGTGGTCGTCGAGAGCTACCAGCGGCTCGGCGACGAGGGTCTGGTCAGCGCGCACCGCCGGGCCGGCACCCGGGTCCTGCCCCGCCGCCCCCCACCCACCCGTCCGCAACCCGGAGCCCACCCGCACCCCGGGGCCCAGCCGCATCCCGGGGCCCAGCCGGAGACCGGAGTCCACCCGCAGCCCGGGGCCTACCCGCAGCCCAGGGCCTACCCGGAGACCGGAGCCCGGCCCGAGACCGGAGCCCGCCCGGGGACAGCGGGCCGCCCGGAATCCAGCGCCGGCCCACAGCCCGGAGGCAGCCAGGAAACCGGCGCCGGCCCGGAGCCCGGAGCCGGGTCGGCGGCCGGAGCCGGGCCGGCGGCGGACGATCGTCCCTCGTGGGGTGCTGGGCGGCCGCGAACAGAGCCCTGGACGCCGGCCGCGCCGCTGCTGCCGATCGCGGCCGACCGGTATCCCACGCCGGTGGAGATCGATCTCTCGCCCGGCGTCCCGGATCTGTCCGCGTTCCCGCGGGCCGCCTGGCTGCGGGCCGAACGGGCCGTGCTGGCCGCGGCCGGCACCGCCGACCTCGGCTACGGCGACCCGCGCGGGCGACCCAGGCTGCGCCAGGAACTGGCCGGCTGGCTGGCCCGCAGCCGCGGCCTGCGGGTCGACCCGGACGACATCATCGTGGTCACCGGGGTGGCCCAGTCGCTGGCGCTGCTGGCCCAGGTGCTGCGCACGGCCGGTGCGACCACGATCGGGGTGGAGGAGCCGGGTTCCCGCGGCGCCCGGGACGATCTGGCCTACTGGGGGCTGCGTCCGCTGCCGGTGCCGGTCGACGAGCACGGGCTGGACGTGGCCGCGCTACCGCCGCAGACCCGGGCCGTGCTGGTCACGCCGGCACACCAGTTCCCGACCGGGGTCGTGCTCGGTCCGGGCCGGCGGCGCGCCCTGCTCGACTGGGCGGCAACGGCCGACGGCCTGGTGATCGAGGACGACTACGACGCCGAGTACCGCTACGACCGGGCGCCGGTGCCGGCACTGCAGGCCTCGGCGCCGGACCGGGTCGCGCACACCGGCAGCACGTCCAAGACGCTGGCGCCGGCGATGCGGCTGGGCTGGCTGATCCCGCCGCGCCGGCTGCACGCCGACCTGGTCACCGCCAAGCACGCCAGCGACCTGGGCAGCCCCGCGCTACCGCAACTCGTGCTCGCCCGCCTGATCGCGACCGGCGAGTACGACCGGCACATCCGCCTGGTCCGCACCCGCCAGCGCCGCCGCCGGGACGCGCTGCTCGCCGCGCTGCGCGAGCACCTGCCGCAGGCCCGGGTCCAGGGCGTCGCCGCCGGCCTGCACCTGCTGCTCACCCTGCCGCCAGGCCCGTCCGACCTCGACCTGGCCGACCAGATCCGGCAGGCCGGCATCCTGGTCCACCCGCTCTCCTGGCACCGCACCCGCCCCGGCCCACCGGGCCTGATCCTCGGCTACGCCGCCCACCCGCCGGACCGCCTGCACACCGCCGCGACCCGCATCGCCGCCGCCCTGCGCGGCCGACCACCCCGCTAGGCCGGCGACCGCCCGCGCCAGCGTCCACTGTGGACGGACCGGTGCCGCGGCCGGGCGCCGGCGGGCGGGGGCCGGTAGCGTGCCGGCAATCATCCGCCCATCTCCGCCGGGGCGGGGCGGCCTTGGCAGGTCAGGGCGTGCCGGCGGGTTGCCGGGGTGGGCGGAACGCGCGGCGGTAGGTGCTGGGCGAGACGCCGGCGGCGGCCATGAAGTGCCGGCGGAAGTTGGCCGGGCTGCCCAGGCCGGACGCGGTGGCCACCTGCTCGACCGGCAGCGTGCTGGTCTCCAGCAACTGCCGGGCGTGCAGCACCCGCTGCGCGTTCAGCCACTTGATCGGCGTGTTGCCGGTGGTGGCCTGGAACTGCCGGATCAGCGTCCGCTCGGTCAGGTTCGCCTGCCGGGCCAGCGTGCCGATGGTGAGCGGCTCGGCCAGGTGCGTGCGCATCCAGTCCAGCAGCGGGGCGATGCTGGTTTCCGGCCGGTCGCTGGCCGGCGTCTCGATGTACTGCGCCTGGCCGCCGTTGCGATGTGCCGGCGCGACCAGGCGGCGGGCCAGCGCGTTCGCGGCGGCCGCGCCATGGTCGGTGTAGACGATGTGCAGGCACAGATCGATGCCGGCGCTGACCCCGGAGCTGGTCAGCACGTCGCCGTCGTCGACGTACAGCACGGACGGGTTCAGGCACACCGCCGGGTAGCGCCGGGTGAACTCGCCGGCGTAGACCCAGTGCGTGGTGGCCGGCCGGCCGTCCAGGATGCCGGCCGCCGCGAGCACGAACGCCCCGGAGCAGAGCGACACGACGCGGGCGCCGTTGCGGTGGGCCGCCTTGACCGCGGCGACCAGCTCGGCCGGCGGCTCCTCGGCCGGGTCGCGGAGCGCGGAGACGATCACGGTGTCGGCGCGTTCGAGTAGCTCGTAGCCGTCCGGCGTGTCCGGGACGAAGCCGCCGCCGGTGCGCACCGGCGGCCCGGGCGGCGCGCAGATCCGCAGGTCGTACCCCAGGTCGGGCATTCCGGCCCGGCGCCGCCCGAAGATCTCGCAGGGGATTCCGATCTCGAAGATCGGCGCACCGTCGGTGACGGCCACCGCGACGAGGTGCCGAGCCATGGCAATAATTTAGCGCACATCGTCATTACCGCCACTTGGCCGGCGGCGTCCCACCCGGCAGCCTCGAATCAGGCCGCTGGTCCCGATGGCCGGAAAGGGCGACGATGACAACGACACGGCCCACGGCCAGCAGCCCCACGGCGGACAGCGTCGGCCGCCCGGCCGGCCCGGGCCGACCCACCGGAACAGACCAGACTGCCGGGGCGGGGCGGTGGTTGGCGGCTGGGCTCGCGGTGTGCACGGTCGGCTGGGGCGCGAACCAGTTCGCCCCGCTGCTGCTCCTCTACCGGCCCCGGCTCGGGTTGAGCGCGGCCATCGTCGAGGCCACGTTCGGCATGTACGCGCTCGGCCTGATGCCCGGGCTGCTGGTCGCCGGCCGGCTGTCGGACCGGATCGGCCGGCGGCCGGTGGTGGTCTTCGCGGTCGCCCTGTCGATGGCCGGCGGCGCGGTGCTGATGCTCGGCTCGCACGGCGTGGGCTGGCTGTTCGCCGGCCGGGTGATCATGGGCGTGGCCAGTGGGTGCGCGTTCAGCGCCGGCAGCGCCTGGATCAAGGAACTGTCCGAGGGCGCCGCCGCCGGCGCGGGCGCCCGGCGGGCCAGCGCGGCGATGACGCTCGGTTTCGGCCTGGGTCCGCTGGCAGCCGGCATGCTGGCCCAGTGGGCGCCGGCCCCGACCGTGCTGCCGTACCTGCCGCAGCTCGGGCTGGCCGCCGCCGCCCTGCCGCTGGCCGCGCGGACCCCGGAGACCGTGCCGCCCGGCACCGGCCCGTGGACGCTTCGGGTGCACGGCCTCGGCGCGCCCTGGTTCCTGCGGGTGGTGCTGCCGGTGGCGCCCTGGGTGTTCGGCTCGGCCGCGATCGCGATGGTCTACCTGCCCGGCCTGGTCACCGACCGGGTGCCCGGCATCGCGGTGCTGTTCGGTGCGCTCGCCGCCCTGTGCACGGCGCTGTCCGGGGTGCTGGTGCAGCCGCTGGCCCGCCGGCTCGCCCACCCGGACCGGCCCCGGCTGCTGCTCATCGGCATGTCGCTGGTGACCGCCGGGCTGCTGCTCGAGGCGCTCGCGGCCGGGGTCCGGCAGCCGGCGCTGGTGCTGCTCACCGCGCCGGTGCTCGGCGCCGGCTACGGCTTCACCCTGGTGTTCGGCCTGGCCGAGGTGCAGCGGCGGGCCCGCCCGGCCGAACTGGCCGGCCTCACCGCGGTCTTCCAGGCCGCCACCTACCTCGGCTTCGCCGCCCCGTTCCTGCTCTCCGTACTGCACCGGTACGCCTCGGCCAGCACCCTGCTGCTGATCACTGCCGCGCTGGCCGCCGTCACCCTGGCCGGCGCCAACCGGCAGGCCCGGCGCTGATCGCGCCCCAGCTCAGGGACTCAGCAGCTCAGGGGCTCAGCGGGCGAAGCGGAGTACCCAGACCTGGATGTCGTCGCTGGCGCCGGCGGTGAAGGTGCAGCTGTCGCCGGGGCTCGTGCCGTCGCACCGGCCGCTCCAGGCCAGCGCCACGTCCAGCGGGCGGAGCGTGACCCGGTCACCGACGCGCAGCGTGAACCGGCACGGCGTGCGCCGCGCGGTGCAGCGGCCGACCCGGTCCCCGCCGATGCTGACCACGACGTCGCCGGTGGACCCCCGGGCCAGCTCGATCACCAGCCGGCCGGCGGGCCGGGCGGTAGGCGGCGGGGTCGCGGTCGGCCCCGGCGGCGGGCGGGGACTGGCCGGCCCGCTGCTGTCCGGGCCGGCGGAGTCCGGCGCGGTCGATCGGCCCGGCGTCGGGCTGGGCCGGGCCGGGCGGGACGGCGAACCGGCCGGCGCGGACGCCGGCGGCGCGGACATGGTGCCCGCCGGCGCCACGCTCTGACCGCCGTCGGCGCCGTTGAGCGGGCTGCTCAGTCCGGGTACCCGGGCCGGCGAGCCGGACGCAGCGGGGTCCAGCGCCAGCGGTGCCGGCCCGCCGTCTCCCGGGGCCAGCCGCTGCCAGCCGGCGACCAGGGCCACCAGCAGCCCGACCATGATCGCGACGGCAACCACCGGACGCCGCCGGCCGGCCGCATCCCGTGCGCCGCGCCCGGCCGCGACGAGCCGGCCGGGGGCGTCCGTCCCGGCGGCTGCCGCAGCGCCCGATGTCCACCCGATCTCAGCGCGGCCCACGGCCCCGGCCGACCGCACACCGGCGGCCGCCCCGGCGGACCCCGGCGGCGAGCCGACCACCTCCACACCCTTGGCGGCGCCGGCGAGAATCATGGTCACCTCAGCCACCGAGGGGTCGGCCGCGAAGACAGCAGCCGTCAGGGCCCGGCGCTGCTCGGCGAGCCGGAGCGTCACTTCCAGCACCAGCGGTGGCAGCGTGTCGAGCCGGTCCAGCGACCGGTCGTAGCTGGGGCGGCAGGTCGGGCAGCCGGTGGCGTGCTGCCGCACGCCGGTCAGCCCTGGCTCGGCGAGCGGCTCGCCGGGTGCCCAGCCGGCCCGGCGCAACTGCGCTGCCAGCCCGGGGCAGCCGTCCGGCTGGACGTGCGCGAGCAACAGCACGCCGGCCACCGCTGGCAGCGCTTCCAGCCGTACCGGGGTCTGCACCGCCTCGTGCATCAGCTCCAGGAACGGCGGCAGGTCGCGGCGGTGCGCCAGGTGCCGGTCGATCCGGCGGTCGCCGGCGTAGAACGCGGGCAGCACGGTGCCCGCCGGCTCCGGGTCGAACGGCAGGTCGAGGCCGGCGATGTGGCCGAAGGTGGCGCGCAACCGCTCGTCCAGCCGGGCCCGGGCGGTGCCGAACAGCCGGGCCAGCGGCGACTCGATCGCGGCGCCCTGGCCGGCGGTGCGCAGCGCGTCCAGCACGGTCTGCTCGGTCAGCCGGAGCGCCTGCTCGGCCGGCAGCCGGAGCACGCCGAGCAGGTGCCCGGCGATCCGCTCCTGGGTGTGCCGGACGGTCGTCGCGAACGCCGCCCGGTCGCCCCGCCGGACCGCCGCCGACCACTCACCGCCCGCGCTCCGGACCGGCACCAGCCCGCCACCGCCCGCACCGTCGCCGCCCGCACCGCCACCGCCCGCACCGTCGCCGGCAGCAGCCGAGCCGGCGGCGCCGGTAGGCGGTGCCGTCCGGCCGGGCTCCAGGCTCATGTGCGGTGGCTCCTCGGCTGACTTGATCTTCCCCGCAGCATCGGGAATCTATCGCCTTCTGAGCCGTATCGATTACCCGCGGTTCGTCTGACCGGCTCTGACCCGGGCACAGCCACCCGACCGGATGACAGATCACCGCCCCGCGGCCACCCTCGGCTGCCGCGAGGACACCCCGACGACCCTTCGGGGGGCAGGGCCGGGCTCAGCCGGCCAGGTGGCCCCAGCGGTCTTCCAGCTCGCGCCAGGTGCCGCGGGCGACCGCCGTGCCGCCGAGCAGCACCAGTACCTGGTCGGCCTGGGCCAGCGCGGCCCGCTTCGAGGTGGACCCGACCACCGTGGTGCCGTGCTCGCGCAGCGCCCGCCAGAGATCCAGCTCGGTGGTCACGTCCAGGGCGGAGGAGACGTCGTCGGCGATCAGCAGTTCGGTCCGCGGGGCCAGCGCCCGGGCCAGCGCGAGGCGCTGCAACTGGCCGCCGGACAGCCGGGTTCCCTTGTGCCCGATCAGCAGCCCGAGCCCGCTCCCGGCCGCGGCCAGGTCGTGCTCCAGCTGCGCGGTCGAGACGGCGCTGATCGCGTCCACCTCGTGCCCGAGCCGGATGTTGTCGGCGATCGTGCCGGACAGCACCCGCGGCAACTGCGCCACATAGCCGACCTGGTTCGGCCGCAGGAACAACTCCGGCTCGGTGATCGGCTGCTCGTTCCAGCGCAGCGTCCCGGTGTGGTGGACGATCCCGGCCAGCGCCCGCAGCAGCGACGACTTGCCCGCCCCGACCGGCCCCAGCACCAGCACCAACTGGCCCCGGTGGACGGTCAGGTCCACGTCCCGGACGCCGACCGTGCCATCTTCGTGCACCGCGCTGAATCCGGACATCACCAGCTCGCGCAGCGGGTGCCGCGGTGGGATCACCGGTGCCGGCGCCGTGCCGGCGGAGATGTCCACCCCGTGCACCGCGGCCGAGTAGGCCGCGGCCCCGGTCATCTCCACCGTCCGCCGGGTCCAGACCCGGGCCGACGGCAGCTGCGCCAGCAGCGAGGCCGTGGTCCAGGCGAACCAGCGGGCGGAGCCCAGCGTCGACACGGCCACCAGCGTGGCCCCGGCCGACAGCCGGCCGGTCAGGAACAGCCCCCACGCGCCGATCGGGAGCAGCCCGCTGACCAGCGACGGCGTCGAGCGGGCCCAGACCTGCGCCGAGATCTCCTGCCGCTGCCGCTCGCTGCGGACCGTGTCCAGCCGGGCCAGGTGCGCCAGCACCGGCCTGGTGGCGCCGGCCAGCTTCACCGTCCGGGCCGCCGACAACGAGGAGACCAGCGCGGTGCTGAACGCGGCGCGGGCCGTCACGGTCATCCGCGCGGCCCGCTCGAGCTTCGGCCCGAACAGCATCGCGGCGAGCCCGGAGACCAGCATCGTCCCGGCGAAGAACAGCCCCGGCACGAACGATCCGGCCACCAGCGTCAACGACACCAGCACGAACGCGCAGATCAGCTGGTCGACCAGGTTGTCGGCGAGGATCACCACCCGCTCGGTGTCGCCGCCCTGGGCGACCACCTCGGCCGGGGTGTGCCCGCTGACCCGGCGCGGCCCGGTCTGCCCGTGCACCAGCCGCAGGCTGATCCGCAGCATCTGCCGGACCCACCATTCCGGGTACCACTTTCCGGTGTAGTACGGCAGCGGCGCGGTCAGCACCAACCCGGCGACGATCCCGGCGGCCGGCCAGAACATCCCGCCGGTGCCGTCCACCAGCTCGGCCCAGAGCCGCGGCAGCACCGAGCCGTCCAGCCCGAGCAGGATCATCAGCATGAAGATCACCACGGCGGCGAGGCCGTGCCGGGGGTCGTTGGTGACCAGCCGGAGGATCTCCCGCATGGTCCGGGTGCGGGCCGGTGCCGGCACCGGCGGCGGATCGGCCTTCGGCGGGACGGACTGGCTGACCCCGGCGGCGGACGGCTCCAGCGCCTCTTCGGCCTCGTCGGCGAGCAGCCACTCGTCGGCCAGCGCCAACCCGCCGACTCCGCTGCGGGCCGGCGCGCCCGTACCGCCGGCCAGGGCCGGCGCGGTGCCGGCTGGCGCGGTGCCGGCCGGGGCCGGGCTGGTGCCGGCCGGGGCCGGCGCGGCGGCGCGGCTGGTGGCCAGCAGCCGGGCGAACCGTTCGGACTCGCGCAGCGGCCCGGCCTCCAGCACCACGCCGTCGGCCAACACCACCACCTCGTCGCAGCTGCGCACCGAGGAGAGCCGGTGTGCGATCACGATGCCGATCCGGCCGCGCTGCAGCCGCTCGGCGGCCCGCTGTACCTGCGCCTCGGTGACCGGGTCGAGCCGCGCGGTGGCCTCGTCCAGGATCACCACCTGCGGCTGCCGCACCAGGATCCGGGCGAACGCGACCAGCTGTTCCTGCCCGGCCGACAGCACGTACCCGCCGTCGCCGAGCCGGGTCTGGATGCCGTCGGGCAGCTCGGCGACCCAGGACGTGAGGCCGAGCTCGGTCAGCGCCTGGCTGGCCTGCCCGAGCAGCTCCGGGTCGAACAGCGCGATGTTCTCGGCGAGCGTCCCGGCCAGGATCTCGGTGCGCTGCGGCACCACCGCGATCCACCGGCGCAGCCGCTCCAGATCCAGATCCAGGATGTCGGTGCCGCCGAGAAACACCGTGCCGCGCGGCACCTCGACGGCCCGGCTGAGCACCTTGGCCAGCGTCGACTTGCCCGACCCGGTGCGCCCGATCAGCGCGTACGACCGGCCCTGGACGAACGTCAGCTCGACGTCCCGCAGCGCCACCCGGCCACCGGCGGCCTCGCCCTGGTAGCTGAACGTGAGGCCGCGGATGGCGAGGTCGCCGTCGGTCGGCGTCGCCCCGCCGGCCGGCTCCTGCTTGGCCGCCTTCAGCAGTTGCACCCGGCCCCAGGCGCCCAGCGCGTACTGCAGTTCCGGCACCATCCGGCTGACCTGCTCGACCGTGCCGCCGAAGGTGAGTGCGAGCAGCCAGACCCCGGTCAGCCGGGCGCCGTCGATCCGGCCGGTGTTCAGCGCCCAGATGCCGCCGAGCACCACTCCGGCGATGCCGAGCCGGGTCGCCGCGGACGCCACCGTGGTCACCCACGCCGACTTGTTCCAGACCACCCGGGCCCGGCTCAGCACCCGGCTGGACCGGTTGGCGTAGAGGCCCAGCACGTACGGCCGGGCCAGGCTGGTACGCACGTCGTCCTGGCCGTGGATGGACTCCTCCATCACCGCGGCGAGATCCGACCAGGCTTCCTCCTCGCTCATCCGGGCCGGCGCGATCTGCCGGGCCGGCTTGTTCAGCACCAGCGCCAGCAGCGCGGTGATCGCCAACATCGCCGTCGCGGCCGGCCACCAGAGCAGGAACGCGGCCACCATCGACAGCACACCCATCGACAGCCACTGCGCGATCCGGACCCCGCTGCCGCGCAGCTCGGCGGCGACCTGGGCGACGTCCCCGTCGATCCGGTCCAGCAGCTCACCGACCGGCGTGGTCTCCAGCTCCGGCAGCTCCTGCCCGAACGCCACCCGGCACAACCGGCGCCGTACGTCGGCCGACCAGTCGGCCGTCAGCGCGGCCGCCATCAGGCCCACCACCAGGTCGCTCAGCACCGCGACCAGCAGCATCCCGGCGAGCAGCACGAACGCCGTGCCCGACCGGCGCACCAGCACCGGACCAGCCAACGCGGCCGCCGCCGCCTGCCCGCCGGCGCCCAGCACGATCAGCAGGAACACCACCATGGTGCGGCGCGGCGCGGTCGCCCGCAGATCGCGGAGCAGCCCCATGGAAGGCCTCCTCGGCCAGGATGACGGGCCCCCAGCCTGCGCCACCGCGCCCCACCACTCAACGCAATTACCGCCGTCCGGTCGCACCGATCGACCGGCTCAGTACACAGTGGACGGTTCCGCCTCGACCGGCCCCGCGCGCGCCTAGCGACGGGTCGCGCCGATCCCCCCTGGCGTGGGTACGGCCACGATCGTGTCCGGCTCGTCGGTGTCGAAGAGCCAGAGACCGAAGACCAACTTGTCCAGGCCCAACCGGCTGGACAGCGACTGCGCAGCCTCGCGGAGGTACGGGTAGACCATGAACACCGTGTTCTGCTGCAGGAAGAGAGAGATCACCGCTTCGTCCGGAGGCGGGCCCTCACCCAGCTCGAACTCAAGCAGGATCACGAGGTCCATCGTCGCCAGCTCGGCCGCGTCCGACTCCTCGTCGCCGCTGTGCAGGACCACGTGAAAGGAGTAGCGATTGAGAAACGTGTCCGACTCGATGGAGTATTCGATGCCGCGGGCGACGGTAGCAGTGCCGATGGTTCTCGGCTCTCCGGTACGCAATTCTGCGGCGATTTTCGCAAACCGTATATCGCGGAGCGTGAGCCTCTTCGCCAGCGCCTTGACACGTTCGCCGACATCACCGGCGGCGGTCGCCGCGGAACGGCTGCCGGCCCGCTCGGACACGGTCACACCGCCCCCTTCTGAACGACACGAAGCTCGGCGGACCGGGCCGGCGGCTCATACCGCTGAGCCTGTGGGCCGGCCGTGCTGACCGGGTATGCCACCGTCGACGGGGTCAGCCGGGGTTCCCATTGCTCGAACACCTGCGTAAACGCGTTCATGATCTCCTGATCGACGGTGCGCTTGTACACCTGGTGGATTTCGGCGTTGACCTCGGCCATCTGGGTCGGCGTCAGGTAGCGATATCCGTCGCCGAGCTTCCAGGTCTCATCCAGCCACCTGTTGACCGCTGCCCAGTCCCAGATCCTGGACGCGCCCCGGTCACCACCGCCGACGGTTCCGCGCGGGGCCGGAAACCCGCCCGGGCCGCGATCACCGGTCACCCAACTCCGCACGGTCTCCCGGCCGACACCCAGCCGGCGCGCAACATCAGAGACGGAGACAAACTCTTCGTCGACGCCCTCGACGGTCGCCGCCGGCAAATGGAGTGTGATGAGTCGGGCGACCTTGACCGCCGCGGCGATCGGCGCCCCCTCCGATTCCAACGTCACGAGCGTCCGCCCCGCGCTCGCGTGCCAGGCGAACTCGGCCAGCGGTCCGGCCAGCAAGCCGACGACCGCGTCATCCCCAAGATCCACTCCGCGGACCGCCAGCGTTACCCGGTAGGACATCACGACCCCCTCCTCTGTAAT
>Ga0307499_10000051_pt1 | contig 38120 bp, 31 predicted proteins | sample 13_S_MG_FD_201363 | JGI IMG/M metagenome (GOLD analysis project Ga0307499, IMG submission 201363) | Soil microbial communities from Populus trichocarpa stands in riparian zone in the Pacific Northwest, United States - 13_S | ecosystem: Environmental > Terrestrial > Soil > Riparian zone > Trees... | reverse complement strand
AGGTGCCCATGCCGCTGTCCTGGATCGTCGGCTTGACCCGGATCTGGTGCAGCGCGCGGGACATCGCGCCGAGCGGGTCGAGCGAGACCCCCTCCCGGACCAACCGGCCGTCCGGCGCCCGGACCTCGCGGGTCGGGCCGGCCGGCGCCGAGTCGGCCAGCACCGCGAACGGGTTCGGGGCCAGCAGCCACCAGGTGCGGTCGGTCCGCGGCACCGAGGTCTCGTACTCCTGCGGCACGCACGACCCGGGCACCTCGTTGCCGGTCTCGTCGTACGCGCAGCCGACCGTGCTGGCCTTGGCGTGTTCCTGGGTGAGCACGGTGGCCAGGCCGAACGCGATGAACGTGCCGACCGACAGGGCGAACACGGTCAGGTAGGCCAGCACGCCGGACGTGGTGCTGCGGGCCAGCAGTGCGGACAGGGCCAGTGCCAGCGCACAGATCACCCCGAGCAGCAGCGCGGTCACCAGGTAGACGCCGAACACCCGCAGCACCGACAGACCGCCCTCGGCGAAGCACCAGAGCGCCAGCGGCAGCGTGACGCCGAGGAACACCAGCGCGGTGCTCCAGGACGCGAGCAGCTTGCCGACCGCGATCTCGCCCGGGCGCAGCCGGGTCACCTGCAAGGTGGCCAGCGTGCCGCGCTCCCGGTCGCCGTTCACCGACTGGGCCGCCAGCGCCGGGCTGACCAGCAGCGCCAGCGCCAGCACAATGATCATCACAACCCCGAACATGACCGCGCCGCGGGCCTCGACCTGCTCGGTGGACAGGTTCCGCTCGGTCAGCGACGCCCGGACCAGCGCGGTGATCGCCAGCAGCAGCACGAACCAGGCGGCCACCAGCCAGCGCCACCGCCCGGCCCTGATCCGCAGCCGGAACTCCAGCCGGGCCACGGTCATCACCCCGGCCAGCGCGGTCCTCATGACCGGCCCTCCATCAGGTTGAGGTAGGTGGCTTCGAGCGCGCCGCCGAGGGGCGCGAACGCGGTGACCGGGACGCCGGCGGTGACCAGGCTGGCCAGTAGCCGGGCCGCCTCCGGCTCGCCGCCGGTGACCTGTACGTCCAGCCCGGCCTGGCCGGCGTCGGAGCACGGCCAGCCGGAGCGTTCCAGCGCGGACCGCATCCCGGGCAGGTCCAGCGCGCGCAGCCGGTAGGTGCGGACCGCCTGGCTGGCGGGCAGGTCGTCGATGTCGTGCTGCCCGACGGTGCGCCCGGCGTCCACGAACACCACCCGGTCGGCGACCTCCTCCAGGTCGGACAGGATGTGGCTGGAAACGACCACGGTGCGGCCCTCGCCGGCCAGTTGTCGCAGCAGGTCGCGCAGTTCGGACCGGCTGCGCGGGTCCAACCCGGAGGCGGGCTCGTCCAGCAGCAGCACGGTCGGGTCATGCACCAGCGCGCGGACCAGGCCGAGCCGCTGTTTCTGCCCGCGGGACAAGCTGTGTACCGGCATGTCCGCCTTCTCCGGCAGCCGGGCCAGTTGCAGCAGGTAGTCCGCGCGTTCGGTCCGGGCGGCCACCGGCACCCGGTACGCGGCGGCCATCACCTCCAGGTACTCCCGGGCGGTGAGGTTGTCGTAGAGCCCGAAGACGTCCGGCGACCAGCCCATCCGGGCCCGCACCTGGTCGGACTGGGTCATCGGGTCGAAGCCGGCCACCCGGACGTCGCCGGCGTCCGGCCGCAGCAACGTGGCCAGCACCAGCAGCAGCGTCGTCTTGCCGGAGCCGTTCGGGCCGACCAGCGCGGTCACCTGGCCGGGTGGCGCGTCCAGGTCGACGCCCTGCACGGCGTGCACCGGGCCGAACGACCGGCGCACCCCTCTGGCCCACACCCCCGGTTGCGCTGCCCCGGGTGGCGGCGCGTCGGCCGCCGCCGGCTCACTGCCGAGAACGTCCGGCTCAGTCATGAGGTGGCCTCCGGAGTGAGCATCGCAGCGAGCCCCAGCGACCAGTAGCGGAGGAGGCCGTCGGGCGGCACGGTCATCGGCACAACCTATCCTCCTGCCGCGACACCGCCGTTCGGGCTCGGTGCCGGGTCCGCTGGTCGGTGGAATGACGTCGTCGGACCCTGCGATGTTGCCGCCCGCCCCCAGGTTCCGGCCCGACTCCGGCCGGCTTAACGAGTCGGGCGGTTCCGACCCGGCCGGTAGGCTGGCGACGGCATCTGGTCAGGACGAACGAGGAGGGTCCGGGTGGGGCTCGTCGTACAGAAGTACGGCGGCTCGTCGGTCGCGGACGCAGAGCGGATCAAGCGGGTGGCCGAGCGCATCGTCGCTACCCGGCGTCTGGGGCACGAGGTGGTCGTCGTGGTATCGGCCATGGGAGACACCACCGACGAACTGCTGGACCTGGCCAAACACGTCTCGCCGCTGCCGTCCGGGCGCGAGTTGGACATGCTGCTCACCGCCGGCGAGCGGATCTCGATGGCGCTGCTGGCGATGGCGATCTCGACGCTCGGCTTCGAGGCGCGTTCGTTCACCGGCTCGCAGGCCGGTGTGATCACCGACAGCACGCATGGCAAGGCCCGGATCATCGACATCACGCCCGGCCGCATCCGCGCCGCGCTGGACGGCGGCGCGATCGCCATCGTGGCCGGTTTCCAGGGCGTCTCACAGTCCACAAAGGACATAACTACGCTGGGCCGGGGCGGTTCGGACACCACCGCGGTGGCCCTGGGCGCCGCGCTCGGCGCGGACGTCTGCGAGATCTACACCGACGTGGCCGGGGTCTACACCGCCGACCCGCGGATAGTGCCCCGGGCCCGCCGGCTGGACCGGATCACCTACGAGGAAATGCTGGAAATGGCGGCATGCGGCGCGAAGGTGCTGATGCTGCGCTGCGTGGAGTACGCCCGGCGGTACGGCATCCCGGTGCACGTCCGCTCGTCCTTCACCCAGCAGGACGGCACGCTGGTCATCGGCTCGACGGAGGATCTGCCCGTGGAACAGGCCATCATCACCGGTGTCGCGCACGACCGCAGCGAGGCCAAGGTCACTGTGGTCGGCGTGCCGGACAAGCCGGGCGAGGCCGCGGCGATCTTCCGCTGCCTGGCCGACGCCGAGATCAACATCGACATGATCGTGCAGAACGTGTCGGCGGCGGCCACCTCGCGCACCGACATCTCGTTCACGCTGCCGAAGACCGACGGCCCGACCGCGATGGCCGCGCTGCAGAAGGTGCAGGGCTCGGTCGGCTTCGACTCGCTGCTGTACGACGACCACATCGGCAAGGTTTCGCTGATCGGCGCCGGGATGCGCTCGCACCCCGGGGTGTCGGCGAAGTTCTTCGGCGCGCTGGCCGACGCGGGGGTGAACGTCGAGATCATCTCCACCTCGGAGATCCGGATCTCGATCGTCTGCCGCGACTCGGACGTGCGGTCGGCGGTGAACGCTGTGCACGACGCGTTCGACCTCGGCGGCGACGTGGAGGCCACCGTCTACGCCGGGACCGGGCGGTGACCCGGCCGGGGGCCGCGGGGCATGGGGCTGCCCGCCGGCCGACCCTCGCGGTGGTGGGCGCCACCGGCGCGGTCGGCAGCGTGCTGCTGTCCATCCTGACCGAGCGGGCCGCGGTCCGGCCGGACCCGTGGGGTGAGGTGCGGCTGATCGCCTCGCCGCGCTCGGCCGGTCGGTTGCTGCCGGTACGCGGTGTCGAGGTCCCGGTACAGGCACTCGCCGCGGACGTGTTCGACGGCGTGGACGTCGCCATGTTCGACGTCCCGGACGAGGTCTCGGCGCAGTGGGCGCCGATCGCGGCCGCCCGCGGCGCGGTGGTGGTGGACAACTCCGGCGCGTTCCGGATGGACCCGGACGTGCCGCTGGTGGTGCCCGAGGTGAACCCGGACGCGATCCGGAACCGGCCGCGCGGCATCATCGCCAACCCGAACTGCACGACCCTGGCCATGGTGGTCGCGCTCGGCGCGCTGCACCGCGGCTTCGGGCTGACCGCGCTGGTGGCGGCGTCGTACCAGGCCGCTTCCGGGGCCGGTCAGGCCGGCGTCGACCGGCTGTACGCGGAGCTGGCCGCGGTCGGTGGCGACTCCTCTGTCGGCCAGGTGGCCGGCGATGTGCGCAAGGCGCTGGCCTCGGCCGGGCTGCCGGACGAGTCGCCGTTCCCGGCGCCGCTGGCGCTGAACGTGGTGCCCTGGGCCGGCTCGGCGCGCGACGCCGGCTGGTCCTCGGAAGAGCTGAAGATCCGCAACGAATCGCGGAAGATCCTCGGCATCCCCGGCCTGGCGGTGTCGGCGACCTGCGTCCGGGTGCCGGTGGTCACCACGCACTCGGTCGCCGTGCACGCGACGTTCGATCGTCCGGTCAGCGTCGAGGCGGCCCGGGCCGCGCTGGCGGCGGTGTCCAGCGTGGTCGTGCTGGACGACGCCGCGGCCGGCATCTTCCCCACCCCGGCGGACGCTGTCGGCACGGACGCCACCTACGTCGGCCGGATCCGGCAGGCACTGGACTTTCCGAACACGCTCGAGCTGTTCCTGGTCGGCGACAACCTGCGCAAGGGCGCCGCGCTGAACACCGTCGAGATCGCCGAAGCGGTCGCGGCCGGGCCGCCCGGCTGACCGTCCACATCGGACTCGGTCCGATCTGGACGGTTGCGGGCCGCGGGAGCTCGGCGCCGGGGTGGGTGCGCGTGGGTCACTGTGGCAGCACCGCCAGCACGATCGCGACTACGGCGGCGACCAGCCCGACCCCGGCGACCAGGTACCCCCAGCCGGCGGTCAGCCCCGCCCCGCGGCCGACCGACCCGGCCAGCTGGACCTGGATGCCGGCAAACGTGTGTGCCGAGTCCTCCTTCAGGTCGTCGACCCGCGCGGACACGGCGTCGAACCGCTTCTCGGCGGCGGCCTCGGCCTTCGAGACCGCCTTCTCCGCCGCCGCCAGGGCCGCCTGCATTGCCATGTCCGCGGCCACCCGAGCGGCGTCCAGCGCCTTCGTCTGCGCCTCGTACCGCTGCTGGTACCGCAGGTCGGCCTCGTTGATCTGCCGCCGCACGTCGTCGATCTAGGCTGTCAGCAGCTCGCGGAGGTGCGCGATCTCCCGTTGCAGCGCCTCCGTGGTGAGCAGCGTCGGGTCCGGGACCGGTACCCGGCCGCCGGCCGGCGACGACTCGGCCATGGGGTCACGGGTTCGCACGGACGTGGCTCGCTGCCATGATCAGCCTCCTGCCAGTGGTGCTGCTGGTTCCGGCGCGACGCGGTGCCGCCCGGCCCCGGATGTCTGCGCGACCGGGGCCGCCAGCAAACGGCGGGCCGAACACGTCGACCGCCATACCGGCGAGGAAACCCACCTGGACGGAGCCGGGGCGCCGGTCCAGGACACCCCGAGCCGGGGTGTGCCGCCACGGTAGGACGGGACGATGTCCGGCGCGTTCGGCTGCCCGCCGGCTAGCCGGGTGTCGTCCGTCTTGCCCTCGATCGACGGCGCCGGGACCGCACCGAGCCCGGGTTGGCGGCGAACCGGACCGGCTCGCCCAGTTCCGGGCTGGAGCCGCGGGTCCGGTCCGTCCGATCCGCCCCGTCCGCACGATCCGATCCGGACGGGTCCGGTCAGGTTCGGTCAGTCTGGACGGTCGATCAGGACAGGCCGGACTGGACGGCGAAGACGACGAGCTGGGCCCGGTCGCGAGCGTGCAGCTTGACCATCGCCCGGCTGACGTGGGTGCGGACGGTGGCCGGGCTGAGCACGAGTTGCCGGGCGATGTCCTCATTGGACAGGCCGGCGGCGACCAGGCCGACGATCTCCCGCTCCCGGTCGGTGAGCCGGCCCAACTCCGGGTGCGGGGTGGTCGCCCGGGACGCGCGGGCGGCCAGCTCGCCGATCACCCGGCGGGTCACCGACGGCGACAGCAGCGACTCGCCGGCGGCCACCACCCGGACCGCGCGGAGCAGTTCGGCCGGCTCAGTGTCCTTGATCAGGAAGCCGCTGGCGCCGCCGCGCAGCGCCTCGAACACGTACTCGTCCAGCTCGAACGTGGTCAGCACGACGACCCGGGTGTGCGCCAGCGCCGGGTCGGCGACGATCTGGCGGAGCGCTCCGATCCCGTCCAGCACCGGCATCCGGACGTCCATCAGCACCACGTCCGGCCGGGTGCGCCGGACCACCTCGACCGCGACCTGCCCGTTCTCCGCCTCGCCGACCAGTTCCAGGTCGTCCTCGGTATCCAGGAGCACCTTCAGCCCGACCCGGACCAGCGCCTGGTCGTCGGCCACGACCACCCGGATCACGCGTCGTCCCCGACCGGTAGCTGGGCGCTGACCTGGAAGCCGCGGCCGGGCAGCGGGCCGGCCGCGAGCGTGCCGCCGACCGCGACCGCGCGCTCGCGCATCCCGGCGATGCCATGCCCCGGCTGGACGGCCGCGACGGGCGCGCCGTCATCGGTCACCCGCACGGTCAGCTCGGCCGGCTGGTAGCCCAGCCAGACCCTGGCCCGGGCCGGGACCGCGTGCCGCAGCACGTTGGTCAGCGACTCCTGCACGATCCGGTAGGCGGCGTGGTCGACCACCGCGGGCAGGTCGGCCGGCTCGCCGGTACGGGTCAGCTCCACCGGCAGGCCGGCGTCCCGCATGGCACCGAGCAGGGTGTCGAGCTGGCCGAGGCCGGGGACCGGCTGCCGCGCCTGGGCAGCGCCGTCCAGCCCGCCGCCCGGCCGGCCGGCCCGGCCGTCGACCGGACCGGGTCGGTCCGGGCCGTCCGCCGGTTCGCGGAAGACGGCGAGCGCGGCGCGGAGTTCGGCCAGTGCGTCCTTGCTGGTCTGCTTGACCGCGGCCAGTGCGACCCGGGCCTGTTCCGGGCGCCGGTCCAGCACGTGCAGGGCGATGCCGGCCTGCATGTTGATCACCGCCAGTCCGTGCCCAACCACGTCGTGCACCTCCCGGGCCACCCGCAGCCGCTCCTCGTACGCGGCCCGGCGCAGGTCGTCGGCCCTGGCCCGGGCGACCGCGTCCCGGCGCAGCCGGACCACGGTGCCAGCCGTCCAGGGCACCAGCAGCCAACCCGACCAGGCCACCAGCCAACCGGTTGCGTGCGGGGTCGGCCGGCTCAACCCGGAGTAGATCACCACCGGCAGCGCGACGGCCAGCGCGGCCAGGCAGGCCGCCAGCGAGCGCAGCAACGGCAGCCGGCTGGCCACCGCGTACGTGGCCAGCCCGACCGTGAAGAGCACCGGCCCGTACGGGTAGCCGATCGCGAGGTAGACCGAGGTGGCGCCGGCGGTGATCCCGAGCGCGACCAGCGGGGCCCGCCGGCGGGGCAGCAGACCGGCCACCGCGATTGCCAGCAACAGGTAGCCGACCCGGTCCACAGCTACCCGCTCCGGCACCTGCAGTTCGGCGGCATGCGGGGTGCCGAACAGGATCACGACCGCGGTGGCCAGCGCCAGCAGCGCGTCGGCCACCGCGGCTCGGCTGATCCGCGTCGGCAGGTCCATGCCGTCGAGATTAGGCGCTCGGGCGGCGCCGCTCGTCCGCTCCCGGCGGTAGGCGCGGTACGCAGTAATGCGTAGCGGCGGACCGGTCGAGTCCACATTGTCCTCAGTTGCCGAGCCGGGCCGCCGAATCGACCTGCTGGGCGACCGCGGGACACCAGAACGGAGCCACGGATGAAACTGCTCGGGTCGATCAGCGCCAAGATCTTGGCGCTCACCGTGTTCGCGGTGCTCGTCTCGGCCGGGGTGGGCGCGATCGGCTGGAACGCGATCGCCGGTCAGCAACAGACGGTGTTGGACATGAACGTGATCAATCAGGCGCTCTACAACCAGGGCGAGACCGACGGCGCCAACCACGCCATCGCCTATGACACCCTGCTGCTGTCCACTTCGGACAGTGCAGAGGAACGGAAGGCAGCCACCGCGGATCTTGACGAGCGGCTGCTCACGCTGACCGAGGCGACCGCCGAGAACCAGCGGCTGCTGGCCGGTCTCGGTGCCGGGCCGGCGGTGACGCAGGCGTTCGCCAACATCGCGCCGGTGCTGGCCGCGTACATCCAGGCCGGCAAGGCGGTCGAGGCGGTGTTGTCGGGCGGGGCGGCGGTGGGCGCGAAGGACCTCGCCGCGGTGGTGGCGGCGCAGGAGGCGTTCGACAAGCGGTTCGACGAGTTGACCGCTGCGATCGGCGACTTCGGGGACAGCTACACCGCGCTGGCCAACAAGTCGGGTGCCGATTCGCGCCGGCTGATGGCCATCCTGATCGTGCTGACCGGGTTCTGCATCGGGGCGGTGGGCCTGCTGATCCGGCGGGCGGTCAACCGGACCGTCAATCAGACCGGCCAGATCCTCGCCGTCGTCGAGGCGGCCGGTCGCGGCGACCTGACCCAGGAGATCACCGTCACCGGCCAGGACGAGATCGGCCGGATGGGCCTGGGTCTGCGGGAGTTCCTGCACGACCTGCGCCGCAGCATCGGCGGTATCGGGGTCACCGCCGAGACACTCGGTTCCTCGGCGGAGCGGCTGCTGGACATCAGCAACGAGATGGGCGGCACCGCGCAGGACGCCGCCCGGCAGAACCAGGCGGTGTCCGGTACGGCGGCCCAGGTTTCCGACGACGTCGCCACGGTAGCCGCCGGTGCCGAGGAGATGGGCGCCGCGATCGACGGGATCGCCCGCAACGCGGGCCACGCGGCGACCGTGGCCGCGACGGCCGTCCGGGTCGCCGCCGACACCCACGCGACCGTGGCGCGGCTCAGCGCCTCGTCCGGTGAGATCGGCGACGTGGTGCGCATGATCAGCTCGATCGCCGAGCAGACCAACCTGCTCGCCCTGAACGCGACCATCGAGGCAGCCCGGGCCGGTGCCGCCGGCAAGGGCTTCGCGGTGGTCGCCAGCGAGGTCAAGGATCTGGCCCAGGAGACCGCCCGGGCCACCGGGGCGATCACCCAGCGGATCGAGGCGATCCAGACGGAGTCGGCGGCAGCGGTCAGCGCGATCGGTCAGATCAGCGAGATCGTCGCCGAGATCAGCGACACCCAGACCACGATCGCGACCGCGGTCGAGGAGCAGACCGCGACCACCGCCGAGATGCGCCGCGGGGTCGCGCGGGCGGCCACCGGCTCGGCCGAGATCGCCGACGGGGTCAGCGCGGCGAGCGAGGCCGCCGCGAAGACCACCGACGGTGTCGCGAAGACCGAGGAAGCGGCGCGTGACCTGGCCGGCCTGGCCGCCGAGATGCGCCGGCTGGTCAGTACTTTCACCTACTGACCGGACCCGCTCGCCGCGCCCTGCTGGTCGGCCCTGCCGGCCGGGCGGTCAGCTGGCCGGGTTGCGGCTGGCCGATTCCAGTTGGGCGGCGACCTCGCGGTAGCGGGCGACCGGGACCAGGTGCACGCCGTCGAAGGCGCCGGTGTCGCGCAGCGCGAGGATCTGCGCGCAGGCCGCGTCCACCCCGGCCATCCGGTCGGCAGCGACCCGCTCGACCAGATCGGCCGGGATCTCGATGTCCGGGATGGTGGCCGCGATCCGGGCCGCCATCGCCGCGCTGGCCAGCACCATCACCCCGGCGTACACCGGTACGTCCAGGCGGACCGTCTCGCGCCAGCGCAGCAACGCGTCGACCGAGTAGCTGACCTGGACGAACACGAAGTCGGCCGCCTGCTTCCAGGCCGGCAGCGGGCGTAGCCCGGTGGCCACACCGGCCCGGAACGGCGCGGTGCCGGCGAAGGCCGGGTCGGCCGGCAGCCCGTGCACCTCGTCCAGCATCGACCGGACGGTCAGGTCGCTGGTCCGGCCGCCGGCGGTGGGCTTGTCACCGGCCACGAACAGGAACTGGTCCACCCCGTACGCGGCGGCGGTGAGCAGGTCGCGGCGGAAGCCGAGCAGGTTGCGGTCGCGGGAGTTGAGGCAGGCGATCGTCCGGCCACCCATCGCCTCCACCTCGTGCGCCACCGCCACGCTGGACACGGTGGCCTGGCCACGGTGGTTGTCCGGGACCAGGAACGCGTCGGCGACCCGGCTCAGCACCCCGATCTGGTGCCGGACGTGCTTGAGATCGGGCCGGGGCGACGGCTCGATCTCACAGATCAACTCGAACCCCATGCCTGAGCACGCTACGGCTCGCCGGCGGCCGGCTGGGGAGCGGGTGAACCGCGCGTACACCGGGGGTGCACCGGGGGACGGCAGGGTCGGTGCACCGCCGGCTGGCCTGGCCAGCCGGACCCCGCTGATCGGAGGAACCACCGTGTTGGAACACGTACTTCGAAGCCGGCTGCGGGCCGCGAGGTGGCGGCGCCGGGCGGTCGCGGCCGGGACGCTGGCCGCGCTGGCGTTCGGCGCCGCGATGCCGCCCACCGCGCTCGCCGTGCCGCGGCCGGCCACCCAGACCGCCGCGACCACGGTCGTGACGATCGGCGCCAACGGCGCGTTCTGGGCCACCCAGCAACTGAGCCAGACCCAGTGGTCGCCGGCCGTCCAGGTCAGCCCGGCCGGGCTGGCGCCGGCCGGCGCGCCGGTGAGCGTGCTGCGCTGGCCGGACGGGTCGCTGGACGTGCAGACGGTCGGCCACAACGGCGCCGTGCTGGACCTGCGCTGGCAGGATGGCGGCTGGCTGGCGATCCGGCCGGTCAGCCCGCCACAGCTGGCTCCACCAGGCGGCGAGCTCACCGTGACGGGCAGCGGATCGAGGGCGTATCTGTACCTCATCGGCACGACTGGCCGGATGCTGGTCCTGCAGCTCGACCCGAATCTGCCATTGCCGCCGGAGGACCCGCTGCCGATCAGCGCGGTCGGGCTGTTCTCGCCGGGCGCGCCGCTGGGCGCGAGCACCGCGCCGGACGGGAGCACTCTGGTGGCCTCGATCACCACGAGCCGGGCGGTCATCGCGATCCGATGCCCGGTGCCAAGCCCGATGTTCTGCGGCAGCCCGGGCGCATGGCGGCAGTACGAAGTGCCCGGCACCCGGCCGGCGGGGGGCATCCTCGGCTCCACCCCGGTGGTCGGCGGCGGCGTGGCCACCACCAGCTCGGGCACCGACGCAAACGTGGTCTATGTGGGCGGCGACGGCACGCCGCGAGTAGCGCCGCTCCCGCCATCGGGTGTGCTGTCGAACCCGCGACCGATCCCGTCGCCCCCCGCCCCGCCCGCTGCCGGGCTCAGTGCTGCCACGCTGAACGGGCAGGTAGCGATCGCGTACGCCGGCACCGATGGCGCCGTGCACGCGTTGCGACGCACTGGGACCAGCTGGGGGTCGGTGCGGCTGACGGCAACCGGGGTGGTCGCGCCGGGCAGCCACATCGGGACCATCTGGAACGGTGGGGGCTACCAGGTCGTGATCATCGTGGTCGTGATCATCATCTGGTGGTGGCCGCTCCCCGTGCCGCCGCCGGACCCGATCGGCCCGGTCGCGGTGCCCGGCCAGTTCATCGAAGCCGGCGGGGTGGCGATGTTCTGACCCCGAGATCGTGCGAAGCGGGCGCCCCCGGCGTTGTCGGGGGCGCCCGTTTGTGGCGATACTGCGCGCACAACAGCCGGTATCTGCCCGGATGCCGCTGTAGCGGTTTCTGGTCGGATCGGCGGTTCGCGTGGCGGTACGGTTCCGGCTGCTGGGCTCGGTCGAGGCCCTGGTCGGCGATCGGTGGGTGGTGGTCACCGCGCCGAAACAGCGCGCGCTGCTGGCCCTGCTCGCGCTCGGCGCCGGGCACCCGGTGAGCGCGGGCCGGCTGGTCGACGAGCTCTGGCCGGCCGATCCCCCGGCCGGCGCGGGCAAGCTCGTCCAGGCCTACGTGCTGCGGCTGCGCCGGCTGCTGGGCGATCCGGACGGGCGGCTGCTGGTCACCCGGCGCCCCGGGTATCTGCTCGCCACCCGGCCGGACCAGGTCGATGCGCGGGTCTTCGCCGACCTGGTCGAGCAGGGCCGGCGCGCGGTCGCGGCCGGGGACGCCGGGGCCGTGCACCTGCTCGCGTCGGCGCTCGCGATCTGGCGTGGCGATCTGCTCGGCGGCGATCTGCCCGGCGGCGACCACCGCGGCGGTGCGGCCGGGCACTCCCTTGCGGCGGAGGCGGCCCGGCTCGCCGAGCTGCGGCTGGACGCGGTGCAGGCCCGGATCGCGGCCGAGCTGCCGACCGACCCCGCCCGGGTCGCCGGCGAACTGGAGCTGCTGCTGGCCGAGCACCCGCTGCGCGAAGGCCTGTGGGAGCTGCTGATGCTCGCGCTCTACCGGGCCGGTCGGCAGGCGGACGCGCTGGCCGCGTACCAGCGGGTACGCCAGTTGGTCAGCAGCGAGCTGGGCATCGAGCCGGACCCGCGGCTGCGCGACCTGCACCAGCGCATCCTGCTGGCCGACCCCGTTTTGCAGGCAACCGGCGCGGCGCGGCCGGAGCAGCCGGTTCCGGCTTCCGCCGACGGGCCGGTGACCGGCCTGCCCCGGCTGGCCCGGCACTTCCTCGGCCGGGACGAGGAGCTACGCCGGCTCTGCGCCCTGCTCGACGCCAGCCCGCCGGTCGAAGGGCTGGCCAGTCCGGTCTGCGCGGTGGACGGGATGGCGGGTGTCGGCAAGACCGAGCTGGCACTGCATGCCGGCCGGCTGCTGGCCGGCACGCTGCGGGACGGCACCGTGTTCCTCGACCTGCTCGGCTACACCCCGGACGCGCAGCCGCTGGCGCCGGCCGAGGCGCTGGACCGGCTGCTCCGGCTGCTGGGCGTACCGCCGGAGCGGGTGCCGGCCGACGCCGCCGACCGGGCCGCGCTCTACCAGGCCACGGTCGCCGGTCGGGAGCTGCTGCTGATCCTGGACAACGCGCGTACCGGGGCGCAGGTGCGGCCGCTGCTGCCGGCGGTGCCGGGCTGCCGGGTGGTGATCACCAGCCGGCGCCGGCTGACCGCGCTGGACGACGTGCCGTACCTGAGCCTCGACGCGCTGGGCGGGGAGCCGGCCGCCGAGCTGTTCAGCCGGATAGCCGGCGTCGCCGCGGGCGAAGGACCGGTGCCGCGGGTCGTGGCGCGCTGTGGGCGCCTGCCGCTGGCACTGCGGATCGTCGCCGCCCGGTACCGGGACGGCGCGTTCGGCTCGCTCGCCGAGCTGGACCGGCTGCTGGCCGACGAGCACGAGCGGCTCGCGCTGCTGGACGACGGCGAGCGCAGCATCAGCGCCGCGTTCGCGGTCTCGTACGCCAGCCTCGGGACGGCCGAGCGGCGGCTGTTCCGGCTGCTCGGCCTGCTGCCCGGCACCGACGCGGACCCGTACGACGCCGCCGCGCTGGCCGGCACCGGCCTGCCCGGGGCGCGGACCCTGCTGGCCCGGCTGGCCGACAGCGCGCTGCTGGCGCGGCCGGCAGGCAGCCGCTACGCGTTCCATGACCTGCTCCGGGCCTACGCGGCCGACCGGGCGGAGCGGGACGAGACCGAGGCGGACCGGCGGGCCGCGCTGATCCGGCTGCTCGACCACTACGCGCACGCCGCGGCCGGCGCGATGGACGCCGGCTACCCGGCCGAGCGTGACCTGCGCCCGGCGGTGGCCCAGCCGGCCGGCCCGCGGCCGCCGCTGCCCGACGCGGCCAGCGCGCGGGACTGGCTGGACGCCCAGCACGACAACGTGATCGCCGCGGCCGGGTACGCGGCCGAGCACGGCCTGCCGGGGTACGCGGTCACGTTGTCCCAACTGCTGGGCCGGCACCTGCGTACCCGGGCGCGCTACCAGGACCTGCGGGCGTTGCAGGAGAACGCGCTGCGGGCGGCCCGCGAGCTGGCCGACGGCGCCGGTGAGGTAAGGGCGCTGGTCGGGCTCGGCGACGTGACGCGGATACTCGGCCGGCACGACGAGGCGGTCGACTGGCAGCGGCAGGCGTTGGAGCTGGCCCGCGAGCGCGGCGACCGGCGCGGGGAGCGGGCGGCGCTCAGCGGGCTCGGCGAGGTGCACTGGATCGTCGGCCGGCACGACCTCGCGCTCGAGTACCTGGAGCGGGCCCGTGCGCTGGCGGCCAGCATCGGCGACCACAGCGGCGAGGCGTACGCGCTCGGCACGCTCGGCGAGGTCTACCGGATGGTGGGCCGGCTGGAGCCTGCGCTGGACCACTACGAGCGGGCGCTGCGCCGGCTGCGCGAGTTGGGCGACCGGATCGGCGAGACCTCCGCCCTGATCGGGTTGGCCGAGGTGCACCGGGTCGCCGGGCGGTACCCGGCGGCGCTCGACCACCACCGGGCGGCGCTCGCGCTGGCCCGGCAGACCGGGCACCGGCAGGGCGAGGCGTACGCGCTGGTCGGGCTCGGCAACACGCACAGGCAGGCCGGCGAGCCGGCGCCGGCGCTGGCGCACCTGGCGGCCGCGCTGGCCGTGATCCGGGACATCCACGACTGGGCCGGTCAGACCTACGTGCTGGCCAGCCTCGGCGAGACGTACCGGCAGCTGGGACGGCACCGGGAGGCGCTGGAACATCACGGGGAGGCGCTGGCCCGGTCCCAGGACAACGGCGACCGGAACAACGAGTGCGAGGCACTGCTCGGGCTGGCCGAGACGCTGCGCGAGACCGGCGACCCGGTCGCCGCGCTGACCCGGTACGACGCGGCACTGCGCATCGCGGGTGAACTGGGCCAGCGGCTGGACGAGGCGCGGGCGCACCAGGGCGCCGCCCAGGCGTACCGGGACCTCAACCGGTCAGCCGAGGCGGACCAGCACGCGCGCCGGGCCGGCGACATCTACCGTGCCGCGGGCCTGCCCGACACCGTGGTGTCCACTGTGGACTAGTCCACAGTGGACACCACGGTCTCAGGGGGTCAGTGCCGGGCGGTGGCCGGGATGGTGCCCAGCCGGCCGGCCTGGTAGTCCTCGAAGGCCTGTACGACCTCGGCCCGGTTGTTCATGACGAACGGCCCGTAGGTGGCGATCGGCTCCCGGATCGGCCGGCCGCCGAGCACCAGCACGTCCAGCGCCGGTGCGTTCCCGTCCTGCTGGCCGGCCGCACCGAGGGTGATCACGTCGCCGGGGCCGAAGACGGCCAACTGTCCACTGTGGATGGGGCGCCGGTCGGTGCCGGCACTGCCGTGGCCGGAGAGCACGTACGCCAACGCGTTGTAGTCCGGCTGCCAGGGCAGTTCGAGGGTGGCGCCGGGCGAGACGGTCGCGTGCAGCAGGCTGATCGGCGTGTACGTCACGCCGGGACCGTCGTGCCCGCCGACCGAGCCGGCGATCACCCGGACCAGCGCCCCACCGTCCGAAGAGGACAGCAGGGCGACCTTGCCGGCGCGGATGTCCTGGTAGCGCGGTGTGGCCCACTTGTCCTTGGCCGGCAGGTTCACCCAGAGCTGGATGCCGTGGAACAGCCCGCCGGAAATGACCAGGTGCTCCGGTGGTGTCTCGATGTGCAGCAGGCCGGAGCCGGCGGTCATCCACTGGGTGTCGCCGTTGGTGATCACCCCGCCGCCGCCCTGCGAGTCCTGGTGCTCGAACACTCCGTCGATCATGTACGTGACCGTCTCGAAGCCCCGGTGCGGGTGCCACGGCGTGCCCTTCGGCTCGCCGGCCGCGTACTCGACCTCGCCCATCTGATCCATGTGTACGAACGGGTCGAGCGTGCGCATATCCACCCCGGCGAACGCGCGCCGGACCGGGAAGCCCTCGCCCTCCAGCCCGCTCGGCGCGGTCGTTACCGACCGGACCGGCCGCCGGACCGCCGCCGGATCGGGCTGCTCCAGCCGGGGCAGAGCCAGGATGTCGTTGACGGTGACCGCAGGCATGGTGTCGTCCTTTCCTCTGGCGTGATACTGCCGCAGCGTTAGTTGCATCTGCAACATTCCCACCCCAGGTGGTCCGCCGGGGTCGACGGCTCAGGGCTTCCCGCCGCTGGTCGATCAGGTCTGGTATGGCGATCGGTAGGACCTCCGGGGCGCTCCGCGCTGTGCTGGCGGGCCGGCTGAGCACCATCGGCATCGTCGCGGCGGCGCTCGCCGGTGTCGTGCTGTGTTCGGTCATGGTCCTGCGGACCTCGGCGGCGATGTTCTCCGGCAGTACCGGCAATCCGTCAGATTCATGGGCGACCGGCACGGTTGCGCTCTCCGACGACGATGCGGGGACCGCACTGTTCAGTTCCGCCGCCGACGGCCTGCTGACCGGCGGGCAGGTGCTCACCCGCTGCATCGTCGTCCGGTATGACGGGTCGCTCACGAGCGGCACATCGGTCAAGCTCTACGGCACGGCAACCGGCACTCTGGCCCCGTATCTCGACCTCACCGTCGATCAGGGCTCCGGCGGCGGCGGTGCGGGCAGTTGTAGCGGGTTCGGCCTGACCTCGGCCGGGATATTCACCGGTACGCTCGCCGACTTCGGCACCAACGCGTCGAGCTTCGGCACCGGCGTCGGTACCTGGACGCCAGCGAGCGCCGCCGCCACGATGACCTACCGGTTCACGATCACTGTCCAGACGGTCACCGGCGCGCAGGGCAAGTCCGCAGCGGGCACCTTCACCTGGGAAGCGCAGGGCTGATGCTGGGCCGGTGCGCCCTGGTCCGGGCGGTCGCCGTATTCGTTGGCACCGCCACCCTCACGCTCGTCCTCTGGGCGTTCGTCCCGATGCTGTGGGGCTGGCAGCCGCTGGTTGTGACGTCCGGCTCGATGGCGCCGGGGATCAGGCCGGGGGACCTGGTGCTGATCGACCCGGCGCCCCCGGCCAGGCCCGGGACCGGCGACATCGTCACCTACCGGCGGCCCGGGGCGTCTCCCGTCACCCACCGCGTGGTGGGCCGTGACGCCGCCGGCAACTACCGCACCAAGGGCGACGCCAACATCCAGGCCGATCCGCAGCTCATACCGCCCGACCGGGTGCTCGGCAGGGCGCGGGTGCTGGTGCCGCTGCTCGGTCTGCCCGGCCTGCGGCTGCGTGCGCATCCGGCTGTCGGCATGACCCTGGCCGGACTGGTCGGGGCCGGCGCGGTCGCCCGGAGCAGCCGCCGCCGCCAGACCGTGGTCGCCGTCATCGTGCTGCTCGCCGCGACCGCGTCGAGCGGCCCGGCCAGCGGCCGGACCGGTGCCGCCTTCACCGGCGGCACCACCGGCGACGCGAGCGCGGCCACCCGTTCCAAGTTCTACCCGCTCGCGATCGTCGCCGCCGGCCCGGTCAGCTACTGGCGGCTCGGGGATTCCGGCGGCGCCGGCCGAGCCGACACGATGGGCGTCGCGCCGCTCACCTGTTCCGGCGCGGCGGCCGCGCCCGTCGGCGCGCTGTCCCGGGATGCCGACGCCGCCACCCGGCTGCCCGCCGCGACCGCCCGCTGCCAGGCGGCGAGCGGCTCGCTGGTCAGCATGACCGGCAGCTTCACGGTCATCGCCTGGGAGCGGGCGACCATCTGGCCGGAGACCTTCCACGGCCGGATCGTCGCGAAATACGGCGGGACCGGCCAGCTCAACTACATGCTGGCGTGGGACTACGCCGGGACGTCGCTGCGCGCGCTGGTGGACACCAGCAATGGCCGGTACACGGCGATAAGGGCGAAAACCGCCGACACCAACTGGCATCAGGTGGCGATGACCTGGGACGGCAGCGCGCTGCGGCTGTTCCTGGATGGGATATCCGTCGACGGCGTTCTGGCGCCTGGAACGCTGAGCACGACAGCGGCGCCGACCACCATCGGATACATCGACTCCGACTCGATGGTCGGCGACGTGGACGAGGTCGCGATCTTCGCCCGCGCCATGGACGCGGCGGAGATCGCGAGCCTCTACGCCCTCGCTTAGCCGGCATCCGTTCCGCCGCTACCCCCGTACGGTCGAGGCCGCGGATCCGCCGAAGTTGCTCTGCACGACGATGTTCTGCGGGTTGTCCAGCCAGCCGCGCTGGTCGGAGAACTGCCCGAGGCTGGTGGTCACGGTGAACATGGGGAACCGGGACCCGTCGAAGGACGAGACGCCGAAGACGCTCAGGATCGCGTTCGGGTTGGAACTGGCCGCGCTGATCTTGAGTAGCCGCTTGGACCAGCTGGCGCTGTTGACCCGGACGCTGTCCGCGGCCGGTGGGGTGCCCGGCGTCACGGTCAGCGTGCCGGTGCGGGTGACCCCGAACGAACTCGCCGTGATGGTCACGGCCGTGGTCGCGGCCACTGGGCTGGTCGTCACCGGGTAGAAGCCCCTGGACTGCCGCCCGGGCACGATCATCTCGGTCGGCACGCTCACCACCGCCGGGTTGCTGCTGGTCAGCGAGACGATCGCGCCGTCGGTAACCGAGCCGAACGTGATCGTCCCGGTCGCCGCCCCGCCGCCGACGACCGTTGCCGGCGCGAACGTCACCGTGGCCAGCACCGGAGTGCCGGTGGGCGGGTTCCCACCGCCGCCGCCACTGGCTGCGGCCGGCCCGGCCGAGCCGACACCGAGCACCAGCAGCGCGCCGGCTGCCACCGCGACCCGGGCGAGCTTCTCCAGCTGACGCATGACGACCCCTCCAGACCAACCGCGGCGCGTCCGGCCGGTGCCGGCACGCTTCCGACCACCGCTCAGTCGAGTCCAGCCGGGTCCAATGCGGGCCAAACAGCCCGTTAAATCCAGGCAATCTGGCCGAGTCTGCGCTCAGTGGCACCAGCGTCAGCCTTGACCCATCGATCCGGGCGCCACGTGCTCCCGGCACAGCCGACCGCCGGCAGCGGGAGGGGCCCGCTGCCGTCAGGCGGCCGGCGGCGAACCGGCGGCGGGACGGAGCACCATGGCGCTGCCGCCGCCGCGGCGGGTCGGTTCGGCGGCGGCCAGTACCCGGCCGCGGCCGAGGAACTCCAGCCCGGTCGCCGCGCCGATCTCCGGGTTGGTGCTGAATGCCTGCCCGAACCCGGCCAGGGCGGTGCCGTAGCGGGCCAGGAAGTCGGGCTCGGCCTCGCCGGCCGCCGCGTTGCGCTGGCTGGCCCGGGGTGCGGCGATCGCCTGCGGCAGCGTCATGCCGAGATCCAGCCGGTTCAGTAGTACCTGCAGTACGGTCGTGATGATGGTGGCGCCGCCGGGGGAGCCGACCGCCAGGAACGGCGCGCCGTCCCGGGTCACGATGGTCGGCGACATCGAGCTGCGTGGCCGCTTGCCCGGCGCGGGCAGGTTCGGGTCGGCCGCGGTGCCCTGGGTGGGCGCGAAGTTGAAGTCGGTCAGTTCGTTGTTGAGCAGGAAGCCGCGGTGCGGGACGACGATGCCGCTGCCGCCGGTCTGCTCGATGGTGAGCGTGTACGCGACCACGTTGCCCCACCGGTCGGCGGTGACGAGGTGACTGGTGTTGGTGCCTTCGACCGGCTGGGCGGCAGCCGCGCCGGTGCTGCCGCAGCCGCCGTACCGGCCGTCCGGGCTGCCCGGCGGCACCGGGCTGGTCGCCGCCTGCCGCGGGTCGATCCGGCAGGCCCGTTCGGCGGCGAACCCGGGGGAGAGCAGTTCGCCGGTCGGCACCGCGACCTGGTCCGGGTCGCCGACGTACCGGTTGCGGTCGGCGTACGCGAGCCGGGTCGACTCCAGGTAGTAGTGCAGCGACTGGACCGGGTCGGTGGCCGGGAACGGGACGCGGCCCAGGATGTTCAGGGCCTCGCCGACCGTCGTGCCGCCCGACGACGGCGGGGCCATGCTGTAGACGTCCAGCCCGTGGTAGCGCACGTGGGTCGGGGGCCGCCCGATCGCCCGGTACGCGGCCAGGTCCGGCTCGCGCAGCAGGCCCGGCCGGGCGAGATACGGGTCGCCCGGGGTCACCGGCGGCCGCCGCACGGTGTCGACGATCTCGCCGGCGAGCACGCCGTGGTAGAGCGCGTCCACCCCGCGGCGGCCGAGCAGTTCGTAGGTGTCGGCCAGGTCCGGGTTGGCCAGCCGGCTACCCACCCGGGGCGGCTGCCCGCCCGGCAGGTACAGCGCCGAGGTGGACGTGAAGTGCGCGAACCGGGCCGCGTTCGCGGCGGTCTGCTGCTGGAACGTCGCGTCCACCATGAACCCGCGCCGGGCCACGCCGATCGCCGGCCGCAGCACCCGGCCGAGGCTCAGCGTGCCCCAGTTGCGCAGCGCGGTGGCCCAGGTCGCCGGCGTCCCCGGGGTGCCGACCGACAGGCCGCTGGTGACCGCGTCCGCGAAGGCCAGCGGTTGGCCGGTCGCCGGGTCGATGAACGCGGTTGGTGTCATCGCCCGCGGCGCCGTCTCCCGGCCGTCCAGGGTGAACACCCGACCGGTGCCGCCCTGCCGGAACACGAAGAAACCGCCGCCGCCGATGCCGGCCGAGTACGCCTCGGTCACCCCGAGCGTGGCCGCGGCCGCGACCGCGGCGTCCACCGCGTTCCCGCCGGCGCGCAGCACCTCGATCCCGGCCCGGGTCGCGTCCAGATCCACCGTCGAGACGGCCCCGCCATACCCGACCGCCACCGCCTGCTTCGCCGGGCCGGCGGTGCCCGGCGCCGCTGCCGCCGGGGTGGCCGCCGCCGGGGTGGCCGCGACCAGCCCGGCCGCCAGGAGACCCGTCACGACAACGCCACGCCATACCGTCATGGATGATCGCCTCCCGGTCAGAACTACCCAACCCGCACATACCCCCGTCCGCCGCCGGGGTAATCGGATTGCCGGTGATCGGCCGGCCGGCGACGCGCGGGTTGCCCTTAGGGGCCGGTTGGGCTGGCCGCGGCAACGGCCATCCGGTGCCACCCGTCCCAGGATCGGTGCCCCGCGTCCGCGGGGGTTCCGGAGGTGATCGCCGTGTACCCGAACCCCGCGGGACAGCCGGGCAGCATGCCACCGCCGTCGATGTGGGCGGCGCCGGCACGGAAGGCGCCGAGCGGGTGGTGGTACGCGATCGGTGCCGCGTTCCTGGTGGTCGGCATCCTCTCGCTGGCGCTGATGTTCCGCGACCTGCTCGCGTTCCCGGCGCACGCCACCCGGGTGCTGGCGCCCGGCGAGGGCCGGGTCGCGCTGAACCCGGGGTCGTATGCGGTCGCCTACGAGTACGAGTCGGTCCTCGGTGGCGAGGTGATCAGGGCACCGGTCGAGGGGACCGGCCTGCAGGTGACCGTGGTCGCGGCCGACACGCAGGAGCCGGTGCCGGTGCGGGTCCCGTCCGGTGAGTTCACCTACCAGTCCGGCAGCTATGCCGGCCGGCTGATCGCCCGGTTCACCGTCGACCGTCCCGGCGCCTACCTGATCAGATCCGGCTATGCGGCCGACGGCGACGGGCCCCGCGCGGTTCTCGCGGTCGGGCCGGACGGCCGGCTCCGGTTCGGCCTGGAAATCGCCGGCCTCGTCGTCGGACTGCTCGCCGGCGTCGTGATCCTGCTGATCACGATCATCCGCCAGGTCCGCGCGCATCAACCCCGCCGCTGAGCCGGCCGCGTCGCGGGCCCCGGCGCGGTGTGGAAAAGTGCCCGGAATGGCACCGAGGATCGCGACCGCCGCGCGGGTGGACCTGGCCGAGCTGCTGGACTTCGTCCGGGTGCGGCACCACGGGCTGCTCGCCACCACCCGCGCCGACGGCCGGCCGCAGTTGTCGCCGGTCGCCTGCGGCGTCGACGACGGTCTGATCGTCATCTCCACCTACCCCGACCGGGCCAAGACCCGCAACGCCCGCCGGAACGAGCGCGCGTCGATCTGCATCCTGTCCGACGACTGGGACGGTCCGTACGTCCAGATCGACGGCCGCGCCGAGGTGCTCGACATGCCGGCGGCGCTGGACGGCCTGATCGGCTACTACCGCTGCATCGCCGGCGAGCACCCCGACTGGGACGACTACCGCGCCGCCATGGCCCGCCAGAACAAGTCCCTCATCCGGCTCACGATCGACCGCTGGGGCCCCATCGCCACCGGCGGCTTCCCGGCCAACCTCGGCACCGCCTGAGCGCCCAGCCGGCCGGCCCGGCGGCGGCTGATCCGGGGACGGCGGCGCCGCGGCCACCCGGGGCCCGCCGGGCGGCAGCTGGAAACCGGCCGGTGCCGGCCGGAATGCGTGCGTAGCCGGCTGGGCCGGCTGGCCGGGCCGGTGCCGGCCACCGACGGCGGCACCACCAGGGCGGGTCGCCCAGGTGGTGCCACCGGACCGGTCGGCGCGGACGGCTACCCGACCGGCGCCGCCGCGGTCCGGGTCGCCGGGGTGTCCGGGTCGGTGCCGGCCGGTCCGTCCGGGTCGGCCGGGATGATGCCGAGGTCGATCAGGATCGCCGGGTCGATGTCGAGGTCGGCGAGGTCGGCGGGGTCGAAGTACGGGTTGTCGTCGGCGGCCGGATCGAAGTCGGCGTCGGCGTCACCGGGGTCGGTTCCGGTCGGCTCCTGCCCCGGCGTATCGGTCACCGTCGGCGCACCGGTCGAGGGCGCACTGCTCGTCGGGGTAGTGCTCGTCGGCGTACCGGTCGAGGGGGTGTCGGTCGGCGCGTCGGTGCGGTTGGTCGGGCGGACCTCGCGCGGCATCGGCAGCAGTTCCGGGACCGGCCGGATCTGGTTGGTGTTCTTGCACAGCGGGTCGGTCTTGATCTTCCGTAGCTGGTCGGCGAGATCGCCCTCGCGGTTGTGCAGCCTCAGGTTGGCCGCGTCCAACTTGGCCTGGATCGCGAGCCGCTGGGCTCTCGGCTCGAGCGCCGTCGCCCGCAACTGCGCGGTGAGCGAGGTGACGATCTCCTTCAACTGGGCCACCTCGTCGGCGATCTGGTTGAAGTCGAGCCACAGCTCCTTGCACTTGTCGCCCTGGCCACCGTTGGTCAGCCGCAGGTGGCAGCGCGCCTCGGCGTAGCGCGCTGCGATCAGCGCGATCCGGGCCTCGATCAACGCCTGGTGCGCCTCATGAACCGCGGTCACCGAACCGGCCTGGCGCCTGAGCAGCGCCAGCTCCAGGGCATAGCTCTCGCCCCTGGTGACGACGAGGGCTTCGGCCGATGCCCGCGCCTGCGCCCGCGCGTAGCAGGGATCGTCCCGGTTCTGGTTGTTCGCCGGGTCGAGCACGACCGCCGGGTAGACCTGCACCACCCCGAACCGATCCACGGGCGCGTCCACCGCTCCCGCTGGGCCGGCTGATGCCAATACGCCGGCGATGATGCCCAGCGCCGCGACGAGCGCGGCTACCGCACCACGCCGGCGCGATCGATTACTCACTGACACTGCGAAGTCCCTCCAGCACTGATGATCGGTTTCCGCGCGGCGGCCTCACGCCACACCTGCGCACCGGATTCGGCACCGACCGCCGACCCGATCACCATGCCGCCGAAGATCACCCGAACAGCCGAGTCCAATGTGGACTGATCCGTCCGGGTAGGTCCGGCTCGCCGGGCCGCGCCGGCTGGATCGGGGCCGGGCGGCCCGGCGGGGCTGGGCGGCCCGGCCGGGGCTGGGCATGGATCCGGGGAATTCACTGGCCGGCGGCTTGATCTGTGCCGTCGAATCGGGTATTCCGGGTTAGTCGGTCTCCATCTGGCGGCCGGCCGGTCGCGGTGTGGTCCGTGGTGGCGCTGGGCGCCGCCGGGCGAGGAGGGTGTGCGGTGCGACGACTGGGCAGAACCGCTGTCACGACTGCTGGTGCGCTGGCGCTGCTGGCCGGCGCCATCCCGGCCGCGCAGGCCATCGTGGTCCCGGATACGCACTGTGAGTCGGGTGCGTCGAGGTTCGTCTGCGACGCCAACCTCAGCCACGGGCCCACGGACTGGACGCTCACCATCAACTGGCGTGGCGGGCCGCCGCCGTCGGTGATCCCGATTCACACCGACAGCAACTTCCTGAACGGCAATTGCTCGACCAACACCATCAGCTACCTGGCCAAGTACACGTACGTGGACAGCGCCGGCGTCACCCGCACGGCCGCGCAAGCCGTCTTCCGCTGCAACCCGGGCGACTGGCCCTAGAGCCGGGGCGCCGCCGGTTGCACCGCCACCGCACGCCACGACATGGTCGCCTGGGCGCGGTCGGCCGCTGCTCGGCGGCGTCCGCGGCCGGCCGGCTGGCGGTGCCGAACCCGGGGGGCGACCCGCGGGGGTCGCCGGCCGGGCAGATGCACGTGGGGGAGCGGGCGGCCCGACCCGGCCGCCCGCTGCCGGTGGCTGACCCGCCGGCCGCCGCCCCCGCCGAGAACGCCGGCAGTGCGGTGATGGCCGCCGCACTGACCGACTCGCCGCTGCCGCCGGCCCGGATGTCCGGGCCGGACCTGGCGAGCTCAGCCCCGTTCCGGGCGCCACCGATCCCCCAGGTCGAGGAGTACCTGGCTGGCGTCCGGCCGAGCTGAGCCGCATCGTTCCCGACGAAAGGTGACCGCAAATGCTGCGGACCAGACAAGCTCCACTCGGGACAGTCGCGGCGCTGGCGTTGGTTCTGGCGTTAGCACCGGCCGCCGGGGCGGCACCGGCCGCGTCTCCCGCCGGGCCGGCCGCGGGCAGCCCGTGCGCGGGCGCGCCCTGGCTGAACCGTCACCTCAGCCCGGACCGGCGCACCGACCTGCTGCTCGGCCAGCTGACGCTGGACGAGAAGATCGGCCTACTGCACTCGATCTCCGATAACGAGCATGCCCGGGAGATACCGCCGGTGCCGCGGCTGTGCATCCCGGCGCTGAAACTCAACAACGGGCCGGCCGGGGTCGGCTCCAGCGGCGTTGTGCAGGTCCAGTCGACCGCATTGCCTGCGCCGCTGGGCGAGGCCGCCTCGTTCGACCCGGCGGTCGCCCATGCCTACGGTGCGGTCGAAGGCCGGGAGACCTGGGCCACCGGGCGGAACCTCATGGAGGGGCCGAACCTGAACATCGCCCGGACCCCGCTGAACGGGCGCACGTTCGAGGCGTTCGGCGAGGATCCCTTCCTGGTCGGGCAGATCGCCGCGGCCAACATCCGGGGCATCCAGTCCGAAGGCGTCATCGCCAACGCCAAGCACTACCTGGCCAACAACCAGGAGGTCGACCGGGACAGCGTCAACGAGCTGATCGATGACCGCACGCTGCACGAGATCTACCTGCCCGGCTTCGAGGCCTCCGTCAAGCAGGGCGGGACCGGCTCGGTGATGTGCAGCAAGAACAAGGTGAACGGCTCGTACGCGTGTGAACATCAGCAGCTGCTGAACGAGGTGCTGAAGGACGACTGGGGCTTCGACGGCTTCGTGGTGTCCGACTTCAGCTCGTGCCACAACACCGTCCGCTGCGCCACCAACGGCATGGACTTCGAACTGCCGGACGGCGCCCACTTCGGCGCCCCGCTCAAGGCAGCCGTCGAGTCGGGGCAGGTCAGCGTGGCGGATCTGGACGACCACGTGCACCGGGTCCTGCGCACGATGTTCCAATTCGGACTGTTCGACCGGCCGCACCCGACCACGCCGATCGAGGTCGCCCGCGATGGCGCAGTCGCCCGCGCCGCCGCCGAGGCCGGCACCGTGCTGCTGAAGAACTCCGGCCGGGTACTCCCGCTGGACCCGCGGCGGGACCGTTCGATCGCGCTGATCGGCCCGGCGGCCGGTACCGCGATGACCGGTGGCGGCGGCAGTGTCGGGGTGGCGCCGCTGTACAAGGTGAGCCCGCTGGAGGGCATCATCCGCCGGGTGGCCGGCCGCGCGCAGATCAACTACGCGGCCGGGATGGGGCCGGTCGACCTCGGACCGCAGCCGGCGCTGCCCGCGTACACGGTGACCCCGGAGAACGCGGCGGCCGGCGAGCACGGCTTCACCGCCCGGTACTACGCCAACACCACCTGGTCCGGCGAGCCGACGCTGACCCGTACCGACCAGTGGGTCGACATGGACCCCACCGGCGGCATCCCGGCGCCGGGCCTGCCGACGAACGGCTGGTCGGTCCGGTGGACCGGCACGTTCACCGCGCCGGTCGACGGTGACTTCACCTTCCACCTGACCAACCACGCCCGGGCCACGCTCTTCCTGGACGGTGCGACGGTCATCAACAACGGCGGCGGCTTCCCCGGCGTCACGAGGTCGGCGACCGTACACCTGACCGCCGGCCAGCCGCACCCGATCCGGGTCGACTGGGCCAAGCCCACCGGCCAGGCCATGATCGAGCTGGCCTGGACCCCGCCGGCGGGCACACCGAACGTCGAGATCGCCGAGGCGGCAGCTGCCGCGGCGCAATCCGCCGTCGCGGTGGTCTTTGTGTCCACAAAGGACACCGAAGGGTTCGACCGCACCGACATCTCGCTACCGGGCCACCAGGACGCGCTGATCGAGGCGGTCGCCGCGGCGAACCCGCGGACGGTGGTGGTGCTCAACACCGGCGGCCCGGTGCTGATGCCGTGGCTGTCCAAGGTGGCCGGAGTGCTGGAGGCCTGGTATCCGGGTGAAGAGGCCGGCAACGCCGCCGCGGCGGTCCTCTTCGGCGACACCGATCCGGCCGGACGGCTGCCGATCACGTTCCCGCGGAGCCTCGCCGACCTGCCGGCCAGCACGCCGGCGCAGTATCCCGGCGTGGGCGGGGTCGCGACCTACTCGGAGGGCCTCGACGTCGGCTACCGGCACTTCGACGCGAACGGCATCACACCGCTGTTCCCGTTCGGGTACGGCCTGTCGTACACCACGTTCCGGCTCAACCAGCTGCGGCTGTCGCCGCAGCGCGGCGGGACGGTGCTGGTCAGCGTCGACGTGACGAACACCGGCCGCCGGCGGGGCAGTCAGGTGGTGCAGGTGTACGTCGGCGGCGCGGACGGCACCGGCCCGATCACGCCCGGCCAGGTCGCCCCGCCGCGCCGGCTGGCCGGCTTCGCCAAGGTGTCGCTGGCCCCCGGCCAGCATCGGCGGGTGCTGGTGTCGCTGCCCTCGCGTGCTTTCGCGCACTGGGACAGCACCGGCCAGCGCTGGCTAGTCAACCCCGGCAACTACCCGGTGTCGGTCGGCACGTCATCGCGGGACCTGCCGCTGACCGCGGCGATCCACCGGAGCGGCGGCACCGTGTCCTGACGGGCGCCGCGCCGGGCAGCTGAGCCGGCGGACCTTGCCCCCGGCGGTACGGCCGGGGCGGCGGTGCCTGTCGCCGCCGCTCCGGCCGACCTGCTGGTGGTGGCCCCCCTCCGGAGCTGTGCCTAGCCGGATGGGTTCGAGCCGGCCTGGTTCATACGGTCGTTTCGTACGGAGTCCGGTCGGGATTCCGCGAGGGAGGACCGTATGAACGAATCACTTGACGGCCGCCGGATGCGGCGTGGCTGGCGCGCACCGGTCGCGGTGACGGCGGTGCTGGCGGCGGTGTGCGCCGCGGGCGGTGGAGCGGTCTCGGCTGCCGCCGACCCGGGGCCGCGGGACCGGGCCGGCTACGGCCAGAGCGACCTGCAGCGCGATCTTGACGCGATCACCGCGACCGGGGTGACCGGGGCGCTGGCCGAGGTCGACCTGGGCCGGCGGCGGCTGACCGGTCATGCCGGCGTGGCCGACGTGACGACCGGCCGGCCGGTGGCCGAGGACGGCTATTTCCGGATCGGCAGCCAGACGAAGACCTTCGTCGCGGTGGCGCTGCTGCAGCTGGTGGGTGAGCGGCGGTTGGCGCTCGACGACACCGTGGACCGGTGGCTGCCCGGTGTGGTGGCCGGAAACGGCAACGACGGCCGGGCCATCACGATCAGGCAACTGCTGCAGCACACCAGCGGCCTCTACGACTACACCAACGACCTGGCCGACGTCATCGGCTCGGCGGACGCCTTCCGGCAGCGGCACCTGGACCACGTGAGCCCGCAGGATCTGGTGGCCATCGCCATGCGGCACCAGCCCGAGTTCGCCCCGGGCACCGCCTGGAACTACTCCAACACCAACTACATCGTGGCCGGCATGGTGATCGAGAAGGTGACCGGCCGGACCTGGTCCCAGCAGGTCAGCGCGCGCATCCTGGGACCGCTGGGGATGACCCACACCTCCGCGCCGGGTGACCGGCCGTACCTGCCCCGGCCGCACGCCCAGGGATACAACGAGTTCCCGGAGGGCGGGCCGCTGGTGGACACCACGATCTTCAACACCACCTGGGGCGACGCGGCCGGCGGGATGGTCAGCACCACCGCCGACCTCACCCGGTTCTGGCGGGCCCTGCAGGGCGGCGCACTGCTGCGCCCGGCCGAGCAGGCGCAACTGCACCGGACCGTGCTGGCCACCACGTTCCAGGACATAGTGCCCGGTGGCCGGTACGGGCTGGGCATCATGTGGCTGCCGCTGAGCTGTGGCGGCGGGTACTGGGCGCACGACGGCGACGTCCCCGGGTTCGCCACCTTCGACGGCGCGAGCGACAACGGGCGGCGCAGCGTCGTGCTCTCGCTGTCGACCCGGCTGGCCTCCGCCGATCCGTTCCGGAAGTCCCTCGACCTGCTCGACCACGCCCTCTGCGCCACGGGCTGAGTACCGACCCGGCGGCCCGCGGCAACCCGCGGGCCGCCGTGTCGCCGTGTCGCCAGGTTCCGGCCGTACGGTGAGCACACCGGGTCAGCCTGGTCCGGAACGGGTGGACCCTGCGAGTATGTCCCGATCGGAAAGGACGGTTGCTGAGATGGTCCTACCTCGAGCGGTCGCCCGGGTGAACCGCCGCGTCACCAACCGTCTCCTCGGTCCGCTGGCCGCCCGGGCGCCCGGGTTCGGTGTGGTCACGCACACCGGCCGAAGGTCCAGACGCCGTTACCGGACGCCGGTCAGCGTCTTCGCCACCTCCGGCGGCTACGTGATCGCGCTGACATATGGCAAGGACACCGACTGGGTGCGCAACGTCGTGGCCGCCGGCGGCTGCGAGTTGGAGATCCGCGGGCGGCAGGTGCAGGTGACCGCGCCCCGGCTCGTCCACGACGAGACCCGCGGTCAGGTGCCAGCGCCGGTCCGGCCGATCCTGCGCCTGATCGGCGTCACCGACTTCCTGCACCTGTCGGCCGTCCCGCCGGCCGCCGGCGCCGCTTCCTAGCCCGCGCGCGGGGCGGGCCCTGGGCTATCGATCGTCCTCGGGCTTCGGCGCCGGCTGGTCGAGGGTGGCGAGTTTGGCCCGGACGGCGTCGGCGTCGGGGTGGTCGAGGTCGGTGAGGATGTCCAGCGCGGCGGTCCAGGCGGCGCGGGCCTGGTCGGGCTGGCCGGCGGCGTGCTGGGAGTCCCCGAGGTGGGTCAGGGCGGTGGCTTCTAGGTAGCGGTCGCCGAGGCCGCGGACCAGGGTGAGGGCGTGCCGGTAGCAGTCGACCGCCTGGGTGTGGTGACCGAGGTGGTGGTTGGCGTAGCCGAGGCTGTCCCACGCGCCGGCCTCCCCGTCGCGGTCGCCGACTTGCTGGAACAGGGTGAGGGCTTGCTGGCAGTAGGTGCGGGCCCGGGTGTGGTCACCCAGCAGGCCGTGGTCCCAGCCGACCGCGTTGAGCCCGTGCGCCTGGCCGAGGCGGTGGCCGGTGGCTTGGTAGAGGGTGAGGGCCTGCTGGGCGTGGTCGAGGGCCCGGTCAGGTCGGCCCCGCCGCTCCCACAGGTAGCCGAGGGCGCGATGGGTGTAGGCCTGGCCGACCGGGTCGGCGGCCCTGGTGTCAAGGTGCAGGGCGTGGCGGAGGTGGGTGTGGGCCTGCCCGTCGTCGCCCAGCCTGGCCATCGCCTGGCCGAGGCGGCGGTGGACGGTCGCGGCGGCGGAGTGGGGCAGCCGGCCGGCGGCGGGCAGGGTGGTCTGCCAGGCGCCGGCCGCCTCGTGCCAATGCCCCCGCCGGTGCAGGACGGTGTCGAGAGCCCAGGCCAGCTGCCAGGCGTGGGCGTCCCGCCCGGCGGCGGCGGCTCGCTGTTGGGCGGCCAACAGCACCGGGCGTTCGGCATCAAGCCATACGATCGCCGCCTGCTCGTCGATGGGCTGTTCGGGAGTGACGCCGGGGGTAGGTGGGGCGAGGGGGACCTGGATGGGGTCGCGGGCCGGGCTCAGCTGCCGGTCGGCGGAGTGGGCAGTGTGGACGTAGTGGTCCAGCAGCCGGACCGTGGCCGCCTCCCGCTCCCGGTCGGTGTCCACGGTGTCGGTGAGGTGGGTGGCGTAGGCGGCCAGCAGGTCGTGGAAGCCATATCGGCCCGGCACATGCTCGGCCAGCAGCCCGGCACGGGTCAGCTCGGCCAGCAGCGGTCGTGCATGCGCCAGGGACACGCCGGCGAGGCTGGCCGCCGCTGCGGCGGTGGTGTCGGGGCCGGGGTGTAGGCCCAGCAACCGGAACAGCCGGGCCGCGGGCGGGGTCAGGGTGGTGTAGGACCAGGAAAAGACCGCCCGCACCCGTCCGATCACGTCGCCGGCGTCGGCCAGTGCGGGTGCCTGGCCGGCGGCGTCGGCGAGCTCGGTGGCCACCGCTTCCAGCCGGAAGCCGGGGTGGGTGGCCGCGCGGGCCGCGACCAGCGCCAACGCCAGCGGCAACCCCGCGCACACCGCGACGATCCGCGCGACGGCGTCCGGCTCGGCCGCGACCCGGCCCGGGCCGAGCCGGCGTTCCAGCAACTCCCACGACTCCGCCTCAGTCAGCAGGTCCAGGGCCAGCGGGTGCGCGCCGTCGGCGGCGACCAGATCGGCGAGGGAGTCGCGGCTGGTCACCACAGCCAGCGCGGTCGGGCTGCCCGGTAGCAGCGGCCGGGCGTGCCCGGCGTCACGGGCGTTGTCGATCACCACCAGCACCCGCTTGCCGGCCAGCAGGCTGCGGTACAGCCCCACCTGCGCGTCGAACTGAGCCGGCACCCGGTCCGGTGGCACCCCGAGCGCGTCCAGGAACCCCCGCACCGCGGCCGCCGGCTCGACCACCTGCCCACCCGGGTCGAACCCGCGCAGGTTCACGTGCAGCTGCCCGTCCGGGTACCGGTCGGCGACCCGGTGCGCCCAGTGCACCGCGAGCGCGGTCTTGCCTACCCCGGCGGTGCCGGACACCGCGGTGATCACCACCGCCATCGGCGCTTCGGCCGCCGCGGCGGTCAGGGTGGCGTCCAGCCGGGCGAGCTCGTCGCTGCGGCCGGCGAAGCCGTACACGTCCGCCGGCAGCATGGCCGGTGTCGCCCGGGCCGGGGCGGTCGGCGGGTCGGCGGGCACCGGGTCGAGTTCGCCGCGCAGGACGCCCTGGTGCACCGCCAGCAGTTGCGGCCCTGGGTCGGTGCCGAGCTCCTCGGCGAGGCGTCGGCGGATCCGGGTGAACTGGTCGAGGGCGTCGGCGCGGCGGCCGGCGGCGTGCAGGGCGCGCATCAGTACCGCCGCCAGCGGCTCAGCCAGCGGGTGCGCACCGGCGAGGTCGGTCCCGGTGGCGATCACCGCGGCCGGGTTGCCGACGCGCAGTTCGGCCTCCGCCCACGCCACCACCACCTGCAGGTGTTCCTGCTGCCAGGCCTCCCTGGTCCGCGCGGCCCAGTCGCCGGCCACCCCGACCAGGGCCTCGCCGCCGCTGAGCGCCAGGGACTCGCGCAGCGCCAACACCCGCTGCGCGCCGGCCGAGCCCGGGTCGCGGGCCTGGTCGACCAGCCGGCGGACGCGGTGCAGGTCGACCCGGTCGGGGTCGATGTCCAGCAGGTACCCGCCGGTGCTGCGCACCAGCGGGGCCGGCTGGTTGCCCCGGCAGCTCGCCTCGCTCAGGACCCGCCGGATCCGGGTGATGTTCGGATACAGCGCGTCGCGGGCCCGCGCCGGCGGCGCCGCGCCCCACACCCGGTCGATCAGCGTCTCCGTCGTCACCAGCCGGCCGGCGTCGATCAGCAGCGCGGCCAGCACCCCGCGCTGCCGCGGCTGGCCGGCGTCGACCGGCTGCCCGGCCGCCCACACCTGCACCGGACCGAGCACCCGGAACTCGGTCACCCGCCGCTCCGGGCGACCACACCGGCTGCGGCATCGACCACAAGACGGTCACAAGGTCGCGTCCGGGGTCGCTTGTCCAGACTCACACCGGATATCCGAACACACCGATCGCCGGCGACGCAGTCACCTGTCTCCGAATCGAAGGAGAACCCAGATGCATTTCGCGCACCGCGCGCTGACGGGCGGACGCCAGGCCGTGGCCGGCATCCGGACCGCCATCGCCGGCCAGGGCGGCCGTCCGGTCCCGCTGCCAACCTCGAACGGCGGATCCGTGTCGCGATCCGCGAGACGCGTACGGCACCTGGTGGTGCTGTTGCTCTCCGCCGCCGCGTTCATCGGCGTCCAGAGCGCGCCGGCCAGCGCCGCCGGCGGCCCGAACTGTCCGGCCGGCTACGTAAAGGTCTCCGTCGAGGACTTCAGCGACGGCGGATTCGGCTCCTGGCGGGTGAACATCTTCCGGTCGCCGGACAACATCCGGGTGGCCGCCAAGATCGAGAACACCGGCGCGATCGACCTGGTGAACGAGGTGTGGCACGGCAAGTCCGGTCTCGGCCGGCAGCTCATCAAGCCGGGCCATGGCTGGTGCTCGAACACCGCGCCACAGCCGATTACGGTCTGGACGAACCCGGTCGGCAGGCACGTCTGGTACTGGAGCAGCACCTATCCCAGCAACGGCTACCTGTCGCCGGACCCGCTCGAACTGCGCGGCCCGGCGCTCTGAACCGGTCCGGGCTCCGGCGGCCACTCCCGCCGGAGCCCGGATCCGGGCGGCGCTCCGGCACGCCGCCCGCTCCAACCGCGCCGCCCGGAGCCACCTCGCGGCGGCGCGGCCGGGGCGGCCGGGTCGCTTCGGCGCAGCCGCGGCACAGCTGACAGTGGATCAGGCGCGGATCGCGTCGATCGCCTTCTTCAGCGCGGCGGGTTCGGTGGGCCGGCGCGGCGCGGTCTTCTTCATCTCGATCATCGTCGCGCCGAGCTCCTGCAGCTGCTTGCGGCCCAAACCGTCACGCACCTTGGGGAACCACGCCTGTTCCTCCTCCTCGATGTGGTGCTCCACGCTCTCGATGAGGACGGTGGTCTTCGCCTCGTAGTGCTCGTCGTCCGGGGACATCGTCGCCAGCTCCATGCAGAGCACATCGGCGACGTGGTGCTCCTCGTACGACTCGAGCACGTCGTCGTCCAGGTCGGGCAGCAGTTGGCGGACCGCCGGGTACAGGCACTCGTTCTCGATGTACGTGTGCACGGTCAGCTCTTCGAGGATCCGGCCGACCAGTTTCCCGCGCTCGGTCGGGCCGCCGGCCTTCTCGACGGCCCGGAACAGCCGCTTGACCTCCTTGTGATCCTCTTTGAGTAGCACGATCGCATCGGTCGACATCAGCGGTCCCTTCAGTGCAGAGCGACTCAGCCCGGTGGAACGACGTGCCGCAGGTACCCCGGCACCCCGCCGCCAAACCCCGACCGCCCGGGGCCGATGCCCAGGGAGAAACACGTTTGGCGGCGGGGACGCTGGGCACGATCGGAGCCCTGCCCCGGCCGCGCGGTCGGCACTGGCACAATCGGTTCGGTCCGAGGCGCGGCCATCGCGCCGCGCAGCGGGCCGTCCGACCGCGGGTAGCGACCGTCGCCGATCGCACCGGCACCCGTGCCTCAGCGGGTACTACCAGGAGCCGACGAATGTGCCGATGGTCTGGCGCATGAACGTCGCCGAGTCGCGGGCGCGATCCTCCCAGGCGAACACGCAGGAGGTCATGATGTTGTCGGCGCCGCCGGCGAAGCCGAGCCGGTTGAGCGTCGAGAAGAACGTGTCCCAGTCGACCTCACCCTGGCCGATGTCCAGGTGCTGGTGGATCCGGGCGGTCGAGCCGGGTGGGTTGACGATGTAGCGCAGGCCCGAGGACGCGGTGTGGTTGAACGAGTCGGCGAGGTGCAGGTGGGTCATCGTCGGCCCGGCGTACTCCATGATCTCGACCATGTTGCCGCCCATGTGGAACGTGTGTGGCGCGCAGTAGAGGAAGGACACGTTGGGGCTGTTGATCCCGCGTACCAGATCGACGGCGGTCAGGCCGTCCTCGACGAAGTCGTCGGGGTGCGGTTCGAGCCGGAGCTGCATGCCCTCCCGCTCGAACACGGGCAGCAGCTCCTCCATCGACTTCCAGAACATCGCCTCGCTGCGGCTGGCCAGCTCCGGGCGCCCGTTGAACTCGGAGTTCATCACGGCGCAGTCCAGCTGGACGGTGATCTCGACGGCCCGCTTCCAGTAGCGCACGGCGGCCTGGCGTTCATCCTCGTCCGGGCCGGACCAGCGGTAGAGCGGCAGGTGCGAGGCGACCCGCACGCCGGCGCCGTCCAGCGCCTTCTTGAACGCCCTCACCTTGTCGTCGTCGGCCCGGGGGTGCAGGAAGAACGGGGTGAAGTCGGCGCGCGGCGACAGCTCGATGTACTCGTAGCCGAGGTCGGCGACAAGCCCCGGAAGCTCCAGCAGCGGCGTGCCGCGGAACATGTACGGATCGAGCGCGATCTTCATGCTGGCCAGCCTTTCGAGTGGAAGGTCACGGCTCGACCAGAACCTCGGCGCCACCGGATCGGGCGGACTGGACGACGGCGTTCATGACCCGCAGGTTGTGCAGGCCGTGCCGGAATCCCGGGACGGGGTCGAGCCCGGCCAGGCCGGCGACCTGATCGAGGAAGGCGCGGGCCTGGAACACGAACAGATCGTTCTGTCCATATGCGACTCCCGGAAAGTCCATCGGCAGCCCGCCCGCGATGAACGGGTGCTCAGGACCGATGAGTACCTGGCGGTACCCGGACGTCGGCGAGTGCGCGCCCGCGTCGAAGAACCTGAACTCCCCCGCCCGGGCCAGGTCGAACATCGCGGCGCCGCCTTCCGCGAAGAGTTCGAAGCCGAGCGAGTTCGGCAGACCCGGTGCGATCCGGGACGCCGACAGCGAGCCGGCAGCGCCGTCGGCGAAGCGCACCGTGAAGATGGCCAGGTCCTCGTTCCCGACCGGCTCGACGACGTCGCTGAGGTCCGCGGTCGCGTGCCCGACCGCGTTCCCAGCGGGAAGGGCCCGCTCGGTGACGGACGTGTGCAGGACGGCCCCACGCACCGAGGCGATCGGGCCGCAGAGAAATTCCGCGGCGTCGATCAGATGGCTGCCCACGTCGGCCAGCGCACCCGAGCCGGGGCCGCCCCGGTAGCGCCAGCTCATGGGCGCCTTCGGGTCGGCCCCGTAGTCGCACCGGTAGTGGCCGTCGAAATGAACCGGCCGGCCGATGGCTCCGCTCCGGACCTGTTCGCGGACCGCGCTGATCGCGGGTGAGTGGCGGAAGCTGAAGCCGACGCCGGCCTGCCGGTCGGCGGCGTCGGCCGCGGCGACCATGGCCTGCGCGTCAGCGATCGTCGGCGCGAACGGCTTCTCGCACAGCACGTGCTTGCCCGCGGCGAGCAGACCTTCGACGACTTCGCGGTGCAGGTGGTTGGCGACAACCACGCTGACCACGTCGACATCGTCGGCCTCGGCCACCGCCTGCCAATCCGCTTCGGCTCGCCGGTAGCCGAACCGGCGAGCGGTCTGGCTGGCGAAGTCCTTGTTGAGGTCGGCGATGGCGACCAGGTCGACGTCGGGCAGGCCGGGGCCGTACAGGGTCGGGGCGGATCGGTAGGCGGCGGCGTGGGCGCGGCCGGCCATGCCAGCGCCGATGACCGCGACGCCGAGCCGGTCAGGTGTCATGTATCGGGTCGCCTTCCGGGAGGATCAGTGGATGGCTTCGCGGCCGCGTCAGCGCAACTGCGGCGGGTGCCCGTCATGCGCGTCCTGGTAGGTCGCGAGTTCCGCCTCCAGTTCGGCCATCGCCTCGCCACCGGCCATCAGATCGGTGATCTCCTCCCGGGACCGCTCCCCCTTGCGGAAGTCGGCGGCGAGCGCGCCGCGGATCAGGACCGCGAAGTGGTCGCCGACCGTCATGGCGTGGGTGACGTTGTGGGTCACGAAGATGACCGCGACGCCCCGCTGCCGGGCCTGCATGATCAGGCGCAGCACGTGGGCGGCCTCCTTGACACCCAGCGCCGCCGTCGGCTCGTCGAGGATCAGCACGGTCGCTCCGAAGTAGACCGCCCGCGCGATGGCCAGGGCCTGCCGCTCGCCGCCGGAGAGGCTGCCGACGAGGCGGTCCCCGTCGGTCACCCGGGTGATGCCGAGCCCGCGCAACTCGCGGACGGCGATCTCGCCGGCGAGCTTCCGGTCGAAGCGGCGGAGCGGACCCCGGCCCTTCGTCGGCTCGGCCCCGACGAAGAAGGACCGGCCGATGCCCATCAGCGGGAACGTCCCGCCGAACTGGTGAACCGTCGCGATGCCGTGGCCGCTCGCGTCCCGGGGACTGCCGAACGACACCGGCTCGCCGCTGATCTCCAGCGTGCCGGAGGTCGGCGGGTGGAACCCGGAGAGGATCTTGATGAGGGTGGACTTGCCCGCCCCGTTGTCACCGAGCAGGCAGAGCACCTCGCCCGGCCGCACCTCCAGCGACACGTCGCTGACCACGTCGGTGCCGGCGAAGGACTTGCAGACATCCGTCAGCGTCAGCAGCGGTGCCGTCACAGCTTCCGCCCGCGGGGTGCGTACGACAACGCGAGCTTGCGGAAGGTGTTGTTCATGAGCACGGCCACCAGCAGCAGGATGCCGAGGATCAGGCTCGCCCAGTCCGAGTTCCAGTCGGTGTAGTAGATGCCCTGGTTGACGATCGCGAAGGTCAGGGTGCCGAGTACGACACCGACCACCGAGCCGTAGCCACCGGTGAGCAGCACGCCGCCGATGACGACCGAGATGATCGAGTTGAAGACGAACGACTGTCCATTCGCGACCTGCGCCCCGTTGTAGAGGCTCGTCTGGATGACACCCACCAGGGCCGCGCCGAGCCCGCTGCCCATGAACAGAGCGATCTTGACCTGCTGTGTCGGGATGCCGCTGGCGCGTGCGCTCTCCTTGTCGCCGCCCACCGCGAAGATCCAGTTCCCGTAGCGGGTCACGTGCAGCATCCACCCGACACCGAGCACCACGGCGAGCCACCAGAAGATCGCCACTTCGAACTTGTTCCCGATCAACATGCCGAAGACGTGCTTGGTGAGCGGGTCTGGGTGCAGCGGGACGCTGGTGGTGCCGGTGATGACGCGGGACAGACCGAGCGTGAAGCCGGACAGCGCGAAGAGGGTGGCGAGCGTGACGACGAACGAGGGGACGTTGGTCCGCGTCACGATGATGCCGTTGACGAGGCCGACGACCAGGCCGAGCCCGAGGGCCAGCAGGACGCCCACGATCAGCGGCGCGTTCCAGTGCCCCGACACGATTGCCAGCGTCATCGAACTCGCCGCCAGCACCGACCCGACCGACAGGTCCAGCTCCCCGGCGATCATCAACAGGCCGACCGGAATCGCGATGATGCCGAGCTCCGCGGCCACGTTGAGCCAGCTGGCGGCGCCGCCGGAGGACCCGAACTTCGAGCCGCCGAAGATGACGAAGAAGACGAAGACGGTCAACGTCCCGATGAGTGCGCCGGCCTCGGGCCGGTGCGTCAGGCTGCGCAGCGAACGTGCGGCCGACGACGGTTTCGCTGGCGCGGCAGCCGTGGGTTGCACGCCGGAAACGTGGACTGTCATGAGCGGACCACCTTTGAGGTCGGACGGCCTGGGTGCGCCGGTATCGGCCGGGTGCGTCGGGTCCTGAGTGGACGCAGGACCCGACCCACCCGATCGGTCAGCGGACGCCGGCCTTAGCTCCCGCGATCGCCTGGTCGATGTTGCTGGCCGTGATCAGGTTCGGGCCGGTGAGGATCGGGTTCTGCGGCAACAGGAGCCCGAAGGCCACGTACTGGTAGGCCATCGACACCCCCAGGTAGCCCTGCAGGTAGGGCTGCTGGTCGATGGCGAGCAGTTGCTTGCCGGCCTTGATGCGGTCGAGTTGGGTCTGGTCAAGGTCGAAGGTGGCGAGCTTGACCTTGCTGCCGGCGTTGGCCTGCTGGATCGCGTTCGCCGCGCTGTCGGCGTCCGCGGTGCTGATCGTGATGACGCCGTCGACGCTGCTGTCCTTCAGCAGCGCCGCCTTGATGGCCTGGGCGACGGCCGTCGGGTTGCCGAAGTTCGACGACGGGAGCGGGAGCTGCTTGGACTTGCCGCCCGCGCCACTCTCGCCGTCGGCGATGCCCTTGCACCGGTCCTCGGTGTTCGAGGCGCCGGGGAGCGTGTTGACACACAGCACGTTCTTGACGCCCTGGGTTCCCATGTACTTGCCCGCCACCTGACCGGCGGTGAACTCCTGCGACCCGATGTAGCTGACGGCACCCACCCGCGCCGCCGCTTCGGGGCCGCCGGCGTTGTAGAGGAACACGGGCGTTCCGCTGGCGGTGATCTGCTTCCAGGCGGCGTCCTGCGCGTCCGGCACCCAGTCCGGCCCCACGACGGCCGACGGGTGGTTGCTGAGCGCGGTGAGCGTGAGCTTCGCCGCGTCCGGACCGAGGTTGTCGTAGTTCTGCGGGCCGAGGAAGG
>Ga0307499_10000050_pt1 | contig 38177 bp, 42 predicted proteins | sample 13_S_MG_FD_201363 | JGI IMG/M metagenome (GOLD analysis project Ga0307499, IMG submission 201363) | Soil microbial communities from Populus trichocarpa stands in riparian zone in the Pacific Northwest, United States - 13_S | ecosystem: Environmental > Terrestrial > Soil > Riparian zone > Trees... | reverse complement strand
GGTGTTGAATAATACGGGCACAGGACGGTATGATTTTTGGTGACGGCATTTTTGTTTCCTTCCCGAAACGTTTTGCCGTCATTTTTGTGCCTAAACGATGGTTATGTCAAAAGTGAGGGTGGGTCAGATCCCTCGTGGCTTGTGATGAGTGCCAGGTGGGTATGTAATGGAGATATCTTCGCTTAGCCGAGCGAAGATATCCTGTCCCGACGAGCGAGGGGAGCCTACTATGGCTACTACTGCTTCTCATCCGGCCCGGAGTCCCCCGGGCTAGCGCGCCATACTTGTGCGAGCCCTTCTTTGAGCGGCGGATGCCCACATCCACACTCAAAGATGGAGGCTCAAACCGTGGAACCGATTCGTGACAACGATGGTCTGCGCTGGCGCAAGTCCACCTACTCTGGAACCACTGAGTGCGTGGAAGTGGCGAAGGCCGCGGGCGGTGTCGTGCTCGTGCGCGACTCCAAGGACCCGCAAGGGCCCGCACTGGGCTTCAACGGCCCGGAATGGGCGGCCTTCTTGGCCGGGGTCAGGGGTGGCGAATTCGACGCCTGATCTAGCCTTCGGCTAGGAGCGGTACGGCGATGAGACCGAGGGTGCCGATCAGTTTGGCGCCCTCGGTCTCCCGAAGTTTTTGAGCTGAAATTTGTCGGCTAGCCTAGCTAGGGACTAAAATAAGGTTGATGAACATTCTGATGATAGCTGGCGAGGTTGCTCCTTATGCCAAAACGGGCGGCCTGGGGGAGGTAATGGCGGCGCTGCCCAAGGCGGTGCGGCGGCTGGGTCATGATGTGCGTGTGTTTATGCCGCGCTACGGCACGATTGACCGCCAAACGTATCCGCTCGTGCCGATCGGCAAGACGACGAATCTGGTGGTGGGCGGCGAAAAAACGCCGATTAGCTTCTCGGCTAGCATATTGGCGCAAGAGGTGCCGATTTATTTTTTGGAGTCGGCCGTGTACTTTCCGCCGGATCAGGCGACGATTTACGACTCTAAGCGCGGCAATTTGCCGTTTTATGCGTTTAATTTGAGTGTGTTTCGGCTGCTGGAGACGCTCGATTGGGTGCCGGATATCATTCATGTGCATGATTGGCACGCGGGACTGATACCCAACATTATCAAATACCTGCCGGCCAGTTCGCCGTTTGCGGGGATTGCGACGGTGGAGACGATTCACAACAGCGCGTATGTGGCGATTGCCGACCAGTGGGCGATTCCGGAGGCGGAGCGTGATTGTGGTGAGGGCCTGCCGCCAACGGATCTTTCGAAGGTGAAATATATTAACTTTTTGAAGCGGGGCATCGTCAATGCCGACATCGTGACCACCGTCAGTGAGCAGTATGCCAAAGAGCTCGTGATTCCGGGGACGAGCCATGGTCTGAGCGAGGCGCTGATCCCCCGCCTGCGGACGTTTTTTGGGATTCGCAACGGGGTGGATTATTCGTATTGGAACCCGATGTTTGACCACCACCTGCCGGTCAACTACGACTACGAGATTATGCACCGCAAGTACGACAACAAGCGCGCGCTGCAGCATCGGCTAAACCTGCCGATTTTGGATGTGCCCATTTTGGGCATGAATTCACGGATTACGGAGCAAAAAGGCTTTAGCCTAATTTTGAAAATTTTCGATAAGCTGATGGAAAAAGGGGTGCAGCTGGTGGTTGTAGGCGATGCTACCTCAGGGTCGTCATATGTGGAATTTTTGACCGAGAAAATGAAGCTGTATCCGAATCAGGTGTCGTTTCGACCGTATTCAGAAGAGCTGGGGAGCTTGGTGTACGCGGGGTCGGACATCTTTTTGATGCCGAGCCTGTTTGAGCCGAGCGGGCTGGGGCAGCTGGTGAGCCTGCGGTACGGCACGATCCCGGTGGTGCGGCGCACGGGGGGGCTGGCGGATACGATTTCGGATTACAATCCGCGCAACCACACCGGCAACGGCTTTGTGTTTGATGAATATACGGGCACGGCGCTGGCGGAGGCGATTTGGCGGGCTTTGGATTTGTGGGATCAGAAAGACAAATGGTGGAATTTGATGCAGCACGGTATGGCGCTGTCGTACTCGTGGGAGATTCCGGCCAAGAAGTATGTGCGGATTTATAAGGCGGCGCTGAAGGAGAAGGCGGGAGCGAGTTGGTCGATTCCGAAGCGGTGGTGAGGCGGGGTTCATTCTTTTTGGTACACTGGATTGGTAATTGGAAGCCGCCAGATGTTTTGGGCGCAAATTTTGCATTTTTATCAGCCGCACGGACAGAAGCGCGAGATTATCGACGCGATCGTGGCGCAATGTTATCGGCCGGTGGGCGAGGGAATTTTGGCGGAGCCGGCGGCGCGGCTGACGATTAACTTTACTGGCGTGCTACTCGATCAGCTGGCGGAATATGGCTACGACGACGTGATCGCGCTCTACGTGGAGGCGGCGCGGCGGGGGCAGGTGGAGTTTGTGGGGTCGGCCAAATATCACACGACTTTGCCGTTGCTGGAGCCGGGAGAGGCGCTGCGGCAGATTGAGATTAATGATGAGACGGCGCGGCGGCACCTGGGCGACGTGTATGGGCGGCGGGGGATTTTTTTGCCCGAGATGGCGTGGGCGCCGGAGCTGGCGCCGGTGCTAGAGCGCGCCGGGTTTGATTGGGTGCTGCTTGATGAGCTGGCCTGCGACGGCAAGATTGGCACGGTGGATTACGCGGCGGGCTACGCGATCGAGGGCACTGGCCTGCGGGCGCTGTTTCGCGAGCACCGGCTGAGCGCCAGCATTATGAGCGCCGGGCCGCGCGATGTGGCTGGGCTCAAGGAGGCGGCCGGGCCGGCACTGCACGAGCGGCGGATGATCGTGACGGCCATGGACGGCGAGACATTCGGTCACCACCGCGTGGGGCACGAGCAGCTGCTGTTTGGCATGTTTGCGGACCCCGAACTTAATCTGGTGCGGGCTAGCGATGTGATCGATGAATTTCCAGTGACGCGCACCGTGCCGACCGTGGCATGCACCTGGGCTTCGAGCGAGGATGACATCGAGCGCGGCCTTCAGTTTGTATCGTGGAACGACCCGAAAAACCCGATTCACCAGCTGCAATGGGAGCTCATGAATCTGGCAACCGCGGCCGTGCAGAGCGCCGATGCGGCGACGCCCGGCTCCGCCGTCGCCCGGCACAAGCTTGATCCGGCGCTGGCCTCGGACCAATTCTTTTGGGCGACGGCCAAGCCTTGGTGGATGATTGAGCACATTGAGGCGGGAGCCAATGCGCTACTCGATACGCTGGAGCACGTGCCGGCGGTGAGCCCGGAAACGGTGCAGCGCGGGCTGGATTTGTACCGGCAGATCTTGTGGCTGGCGTACGATTGGCAGCGCAATGGGACGGTGGACGCGCGGGCCGACGGCGACAGCGATACGGCGCGCATTCCGCTGCGCGAACGTACGCTGGAGCGGGGCGGCGAAGGCGCGGCGGTGTGGGCGGCATGTCTGGATTTGCTTGGCGACGAGGAGCGCAAGGCGGCCGCGAGCGGCGATTACGAGGCGGCGATTTTGTGGCGCGATGCGGCCTACAAACTAGTGCATAAGCTCGACATTTACGACGCTTGGTATGTGACTGATTTGCTCAAACACAAGCTGCCCAACGGCCGCATGCAGGAGGTCATCGACCGTTACCGGGCGGAGTACGATCATATTCGCGGCGGACAGGTGGAGCAGCGCAGCAATTAGCGGTCGATGCCGCGGGCGATCAGCTCGGCGCGCAGCTTGGTGAGGCCGTCGTAATGGATGCCGGCCAGCCCAGCGGCCTCGGCGCCGGCTACGTTGTACTCGCGATCATCGACGAGGAGGGCCTGCGCCGGTGACACTCCCAGGCGCTCCAAGGTTTGCTCAAAGATGCGGGGGTCCGGCTTGGTGGCGCCGGCTTCTTCGGAGCACAGCACCACATCAAACAGTCGGGCTAGCCGCTGCCGTACCACCTCGGCGTACAAGGCAGTGGTGGCGTTGGATAAAATAGCCGTTTTGAGGCCGCGGCGCCGCAGATGCCGGATGTATTCGACCAGTCCCTGGTGAGCCACCCCATGAATGACAAACTCGGATCGTACTGCGGCCTCGGGCAGGTCAGCGATTTTGGCGAGGCGGGCGAAGAATTCATCGCTGCTGAGGCCGGCATCTTGGTCTTGGCTGAGGGCCTCGATGTCGGCGGCGTGCGTGGCCTCGACGGCCGGGTGGCGCTGTAGCCAGGCCATGTACCGGTCGGTGGTGAGGACGCCGTAGTAGTCGAAGATAATTGCACTAATCATTGCCGGTATGGTAGCACAATCTGGCGCAGCCTAGGCATAATCTGGAGGCAGCTCGTCGAGTCGCTCGGTGCGGCTGCGCCGGACGAGCCCATAATACTGCCCGCCGCGCAGATCGGGGACGGGGGCTAGGGGGTCGGCGGCTAGCCGGATGATGTCTTGGGCCAGCAGGCGGTAGAGCGAGGGGCGCAAAATTGGCTCGGTGATACTGCCGCCGATGGCTAGTTTGGCCAGTTGATATAACCCGTAGAGCGGGAGATAAAATCGCAGCCGCACGAGCAAATCGTCGCCGAATTCCGCCTCGTGGGCCGCGGTGATCTGGCGCATGAGCGCCTGGAGCCGTGCGCCATGATTAGCCGCCGACCAGAAAAAGTTGCGGCTGGGAAAGGCGTTTTGGGAGAACCATACCTCGATGCGCAATTTGGCTATGTCTTCGGCAGCGTCGGCGCGACGAACCTCGTCCCAGTCGATGAGATAGGCTCCCGTGGGAGTGGCGATGATATTGGGCCACCAGAGATCGCCGTGAATGCGAGATTTTTTAACTCGAAAGGCCTCGGCGTGCTCATCGAGCAGGCGCTCAAGATCGCGAAAGAGCTGCTGGTATTGGGCTTGGTCGAGACCCAGCGCGGTCCATTGATCGAGCGCGATTTTGCACTGCCGGAGCCGATGCCGGAGGCTCGTCACCGAAACGCGCTGCTTAAACCGCACGCGATGCAGCTCAACCATTTGCTCGACCAACGCCTGCATGCGCGGCGGAGTAAGATCGGCCGACCGGAGCTGGTGGCCGGGGGGCATTTCGACAATAAAGAAATGGAAGATACTTCCCTCTTGTGGCTCCTCCCAGATGAAGAGCTGGCGGTCGGGCGGAGTGATTTTGCGCAAATGGCGCAGCTCTGCGTGCATGCGGGTCTTGGAGCTGTACACTTTGAGTACGTGGTAGACGCCGTCGATGGTAGCCGAAAACACGGTGGCATTATTGCCGACACCGAGCAAGCCGATGAGGCGCAGGCTCGACGGCATCAGGCCTTGGGCACGCAGGGTGGCCAGAAGTTCCTCGAGAATATGGGGAGATGTGAGTAACCGAGCTCGGTTCATAATAAACTACGCTATGATAATGTTAGTTGAACAAGGGTGCCCATGAATAAGCCTACCGTTGCCTATTTTTCGGCGGAATACGCCATCGCGGACGACATGCCGATCTATGCAGGAGGCCTGGGCGTGTTGGCGGCGGATATGGTGCTGGAGGCCGGAACCCAAGACTGCGAGTTTTATGCGGTAGGGCTAGTGTACCATTTAGCCTTCACCGGTGACGATCCGGATCAGCGGCCGATGACCGAGCGGTTGGCGAGCGACGGCTTTCAGGTGGCACGCGATAGCGCTGGTAAGCGATTGCTAGCCGAGGTGCTGGTGGCAGATCGCACGGTGGCGCTGCAGGCTTGGGTAAAGCGTTGGGGCCGCACGCAGCTGATTTTGCTCGACACCAACCTGAGTCAAAACGCGCCGGCCGACCGGGCGATCTGCGACCGGCTGTACGCGGCCGATCCGCAGCTGCAGCTGGCGCAGGAGATGTGTTTGGGATTTGGCGGGGTGCGGGTGCTGGAGCTGTTGGGGCTGACGCCCGAGGTGTACCATCTCAACGAGGGCCACACGGCCATGGCGGGCTTGGCGGTGGTGCTGCGGGAGCAGCGTGAGCGAGGTGAGGGCTTCGCGGCCGCGGTGGCGACGGTGCGGCCGCGGCTGGTGGGCACCAAGCACACGATTTTGGCCGGCGCCGGCATTTTGCTCGATTGGGGCAGCGTGGCACATCAGTTGGAGCCGACGCTCGCGGCGCATGGGGCGAGCATCGATGACCTGCGCGCGATGGCGGGCCTGCCGACCGGCGATTATTCTGACACCAAGCTGCTCATTGAGCTAACGCGGTTGGTCAACGGGGTGTCGGAGATCCACGTGGCCGAGGAGCTGGAGGCGCACCCGCAAAGCCGGCTCATTACCATTACCAACGGGGTGTTTCAGGGACGCTGGGCGGCGGCAAACTGGGGAGACGATCCGTTGGCGCTGGATGATGATGAATTATGGATGCGCCACACCGAAAATCGGCGGCGTTTATTTACCTTGATCCGCGAGCAGACGGGGGTGGAGCTGGATTCCGACGCGTTGACGGTAGTGTGGTCACGGCGGATGGCGGCCTATAAGCGGCCGGATTTGCTCGTGAGTGACATGAAGCGGCTGGCGGGGCTGGCCCACGATCCCGAGCGCCCAGTGCAGTTTGTGGTATCGGGACGCGCCAATCCGGCCGACGCGGTGGGCGTGGAGCTCATGCAGCGGGTGATCGCAACTTCCAAGCAGGCCCGGCTGGCGGGTCGGTTTGCGTATGTGCCGCGATTTAATCCGGTGACGGCCAAGATCATGGTACGCGGCGCCGATGTGTGGCTCAACACGCCGATCCGGGGGTACGAGGCCTGCGGAACCTCGGGCATGAAGGCTAGCATGAACGGCGCGCTGCAGTTTTCGACCTCGGACGGCTGGCTCGACGAGGTGAAGATCGGGCCGATCGGGTGGCGCCTGCCGGTGGATAACCCGGCCGCGGAACTCTACGCACGGCTGGAGCAGGAGATCGCGCCACTGTTTTACGAGCGCGGCGAAGACGGATTGCCACATGCTTGGATCAGGATGATGCGCGCCAATATGAAACTGGTACTTGAACGTTTTACCGCCAAGCGCATGCTCGATGATTACTACGCTAAGCTGTACGAGCCGGAGGAATCAGCGAAATCTGATGTGCGTGAGTAATGGCTATGGCAAGCCCATCAGCGGCGTCGTCGGGCCGGGGAATCTGTGGTAATTTGAGCAACGTTTTGACCATTTCCTGAATTTGCGGTTTTTTGGCGCCGCCGTAGCCAGTGGTGGCTTGTTTGATTTGCATGGGGGTGTATTCGGCGGGGATGAGCCCGGCCTCGGCGAGCGTGAGCAAAATGACGCCGCGCGCCTGGCCGACGGTGATGGCGGTGGTGACGTTGGTGGCAAAAAATAGTTGCTCCACCGCGGCTTGCTGCGGTTTGGTCTCGGCGATCACCTGCGCCAACTCGGTGTGAAGCGTGATGAGGCGCTCGGGCATGGGCTGGCCCGGAGGCGTGGTGATGACGCCGGCGTCGACGAAGGTGAGCCGGCCGTGATCGTGCTCGATGATGCCGAAGCCGGTGGTGGCAGTGCCGGGGTCGACGCCGATGATTCTCATGAGGTTATCTTAGCAGTTATCGAGGAGACGTTTGGTTTTGCTTCCGGGCAGGCACCATTTTGCTCAAAACGAACTCTTTCTCTTGGCTGGGTGGGGGCGTTGTTTTGTCAGGCGTTTTGGGCAAAATGGTGCCTGCCCTCTCGCCTATCCTATTCGTCTCACCGAGAACTTTGTCGCCTTAACGGCGGCGCTGGCGGAGGTAGACGGCAAGGCCGGCGGTCGAGGCGAAGGCGAACGCGATGAGCAGCAGCGTGAGGTTGGCGACTTCGCCGACCGCGGGGAGGGTGCTAGCGCCGAGGACCGAGCCGGTGGTGGGAGTTGGGGTCGGGGTGGCACTAGCACCGAGCACAATGCCGGCAGGTGCAGGGCTTGGGGTGGCGCTGGGAGTCGGGCTGGGGCTCACGGACGGCGATGGGCTAGGCGAGGGCGTGGGGTCTTGGACGACGGGCAGAGCGCCGGCGTAGATCTTCGCCGGCCAGGTGGCGCCGGCCAGAGCCGTGACGGCGGGCGTGGTGTCGAAGATATCGCCGACGCCGGGGGTGAACGACGAGGGGAACGAGCCGTCGGGTAGCTGTTGTGAGCTGAGGTAGCCTTGGGCGGCGGCGCCGGCGGTGGCATCGCCGAGGCCGAGGGCGTTGAGGGCGATGAGGGTCCAGGCCGAGCTAGAGACGTTGGAATCGGGACCAAAGGCGGGGTTAAACGGGAACCCACCGTCGGCGTGCTGCAAAGGCATCACGTAGCTCTGGGCGGCGGCGAGCGCGGTGGCGACAGCGGCGGTGCCGGCGCCGGACGCCTGGGCGGCGCGCAGGGCGGTGATGGCGGCGGCGGTGTCGTCGACGTCACTGCCGGTGGCGGGGCCGGTGGTGTAGGTGAAACCGCCGTCGGCGTGCTGGTACGAAAGTACGGCAGCGACCTCGTCGGCCAGCACCGGATCGGTATTGGGGACGCGGGCGGCGGCGAGCGCTATGAGGCCAAAAAAGTCGTCGTTGGTATCGGTGGCGCTGCCGAGCTGGTGGCCGGTGGCGAAACTTTTGAGCTTGGCGACGTAGTTGGTCCCGCCAAAGTCGTAGGGATTTTGGCCGTCGGCGGTGATGGCGATGATGCCGCGCGCCCAATCGTTGGGGGTGGCGGAGGCACCGGGCACATGGCCGGCGAGGTACGCGCGCAGGCTGGTGCCGCCGGCGGTTTGCACGGTGCCGAGGTCGCGACCGGCGGCGGCGAGCGCTACGGCCGACCAATCGGTGTCGCCGGCGGGCGCATTGCCGATGTGACCGTCGGCGGCCTGCAGGCCGGCGAGGTAGGCGCCGCCGTTATCGACGGCCGTCTGGTTGGCAGCGTTTACGGCAAAGGCGAACGGGGACAGGGCGAAGGTGAGGGCGGCGGACAAAACGGCTGATCTGACGAGTACTGCTTTCACTGGTATCTCCACGTTACGTTATCGTTTGGTTGGGGGCTAACTAGCGAACAACCTTTCGGTGATACCCCATTTAATTTCACCGTCCAGTTGTTCGCGTAGGAATTGATTTGGCGCACGTAGGCGCTGTGCAAGGTGGCTAGGTAGGAGTAATCGATGTCGACGAAGCTGATTTTGCCCTCGTTTTTGGCCTGAATGAGCACGCTGCAGGCATCGGTGCCGGGCAGAAGCCGCACGGTGTAGTGGAACGTGCCGTCGGGATCAATGAGGGTGAGCGTGATGGTGTCGGCGGCAAGCGTAGGCGCGGGAGTGGCGGCCGGCGCAGCTGGTTGAGCCGCCAGCTTGGCGACGGGCGCCGAGCTGGCAGACGGGGCCTGCGTGGCCGCACCGGCGACGGCGGGCTGGCTGGTGGCGGCCGGCGCGACGACGGGGGCCGGCGTGACCGCGCTGGTGGCCGCCGGCGTGGCGCGCGTCGCGTTGGCTACTTCGGCGGCGCGGTGCGGCGCCTGAGCCAAAACCGCCGCGCCGGCTACCAGCACGGCCCCCGCGGCGAACGTGAGTATGGTAGTAAGTTTAATTTTTGGTCTACGCAGAGCCATAAAATCCCCTTATCGAACAGCCGACGGCAAAAGGGGCGAGCAGTAAAAAAGCTTCTCGCGGGGAGAAGCTTGGTACCTAAACTAAGCCACTCTCTCCTTTGATCCGAAGGATAAGTGAACGACCTGAGGTTTGGTCCGGCTTTACGGTAGCGGTACTGCTCTGAATCTCACAGATGCTTGCCTCAGGCGAACGAATTGTTAAATCTCTCGGGCACGGACGGTATGACTGATCTTAGGATTGGCTTGGGGCGGTGTCAAGCCTTGACAGGTACCCGAGCTTGGTGAAGTACTCGATGGACGGCGGGGGTAATTTGTGGTGTTTGAGCTCATCTGGTTTTACCCATTTGAGGGTGGGGAGTTCGGCCGAAGGTTGGACCGGAATTTTGGCGGCGGGGAGCGGAATGTCGACGCGGAAGTTGATGAATTTCATTTTTACATTCACGCGCTCGCCGGTTTCGAGTGTTTTGGGGGAAGTATGGTCGGAGGGGGCTTCGAGCGGGGTAATGGGATACGCACCGATCTTGAGCCCAACTTCCTCGAGGACCTCGCGGTGAAGAGCCTCAAGGGTGGTCTCGCCCGGTTCAACGCCGCCGCCGGGGATGAGCCACGAGCCGTCGGCGTAGACAGCGCCCGAGGCGGGGTCTTTTTGCCCGAGCAAAATTTTGCCGTCCGCCGAGATGATGAGCGCGCCGACGATATCGCGGTTCACCCGGCGAGCTGCTCCATTACGGCCGCTGAGATGTCGAAGTTGGCGTAGGTATTCGTAACGTCGTCGAGCTCGTCGAGGGCGTCCATGAGGCGCACAAGCTTGCGAGCGGCGGCTTCGTCGGTGATTTCGACGGTGGTGCCTGGCTCGAATGACAATTCGGCTTTTTCGGGCTGGTAGTTTTTGGCGGCGAGGGCCTTACGAACGGCGTCGAGCTCGGTGGGCTTGGTGTAGACGATGAGCTGGCCCTCCCCCGCCTCGGCGGATCTTCGACCCTCTTCCACGTCCTCGGCGCCGGCTTCGATGGCGTCCATGGTGGCGGCCTCGAGATCGGCGGCAGGAATTACGATAACCCCGCGCTGGCTAAATTGGTACGCCACCGAGCCGGGCGTGCCGAGGCTGCCGCCGTGCTTGCTGAAGGCGCTGCGGACCTCGGGGGCGGTGCGGTTGCGGTTGTCGGTGGCGGTTTCCACGATGATGGCGGCACCACCGGGGCCGTAGCCCTCGTAGGTGATTTCCTCGAAGGTGCCGGCGTCGTCTTGGCCCGAGCCGCGCTTGATGGCGCGCTCGATGTTGGCGTTGGGTACGCCCGATTTGCGCGCGAGGTCGACGGCCAGGCGGAGTTTGAAGTTGGAGTCGGGGTCGGCGCCGGCACGGGCGGCTACGGAAATGAGGTTGGCAAATTTGGTAAAGCTGGCGCCGCGGCGGGCGTCTTTGATGCCTTTTTGGTGCTTAATGGAAGCCCATTTGGAGTGTCCGGACATGGGATAGTTCTCGTTTACGGATAGAATTCGGCTTGTATTATACCATTTTTGAGGGTGGTTGACAGATGGGCAGGGGTGCTTATACTGAGAGTTACAAATAGGCAATGCCCCGCCCCCCGTTATCTTCCCAGAGGCGGGGGGAGAACTTTTTGGGGCCGGCAATAAGAGTTGCTGTGCGGTGGCGAATAATTCCGAGGTCGGCGTCGCTGACGCGGCCGGCCAGGTTGATGAGACGACGCGCGTCGAGGGCGCGGACCTGTGAAATGAGCGCGGTCGTGAATTGGGGAGACGACTGAAACCCATAATAATGGCGGCCGATGTGCGGTTGGGTCGATAGCGGGACGCCGAGAAAAAAGCGGTAATTGAACTTGCGTAGAATAAGCACGGGCCGGGAAAAGTCGACGTTTTTGCCATTTTCCTCAAAGCCGATATTGAGGCCGAGGGCAGTCCACCAAACTTCTTGTTCGTAAAAATATTGCGTGCTCTGCCGCCCTTGAAGGAGGGTCTTTTGATCATGCCAGGCGATGTAATCCTTGACGTCCATGCCGATATGCTACCGAACTAAAAGCGAACACACAAGCTCAGACATTATGCCTGGACGGGCTCGAGGAGGTGAGAGGACGGCGCCTCGGCATGGCCGCGACGGGTGTTGATGCGCTTGAGGGCTACGGTACCAGCCAGAATGAGCGCGTACATGGCCAGCATTCCGGCCAGGCTGATGTGCTCGGTGCGGCCGGCCCAGGGTAGGGCGGCGAATTGGTCGATGACCTTGGTGATGAAACCGAGCACCAGCATGGCCGGCCAGGCAAACCAACCCGCAAAGGCGGGCACGAACATGCCCGCCAAACCGGCCGCAAAGCTCACGGCCATGGCCAGCGGTACAAGCGGTAGGATGAGGACGTTGGAGAGCGGCGCGACGATGGAGAGCTGGCCGAACATCCATAAAATGAGCGGCAAGGTGAGGATGTGGGCCACGAACGACTCAATGAACAGCCGGACGATGACCGACCGCGGGTGGTGCAAGCGCGCTTCGACAGCCGGCGCCACCACCAAGATGCCGAAGAATGCCAAAAACGAGAGTAGCCAGCCGAGGTCGGTGAGGTAGCCGGGATCGAAGGCGGCGGTAATGCCGGCCGCGACGAGAATGAGGGCGAGCGGGTTGAAGCGACGGCCGTAAAACGAGGCCAGCAGCGAGAGCACGGCCACCAGACTGGCACGCACAATACTCGCGGAGGCGCCGGTGACAATGAGGAAGCCGGCGATGAGCCACAGCGAGGTCACCAGCGCCACGCCGCGGCCCGCGCGCTTGAGGGCCCGGTCGACGGCAGCGACGATGATGGTGAGGTTGTAGCCGGAGACGGCCACGAGGTGCGACAGGCCCACGAGCGTGAGCTCGGTTTGCATGGGCTTGGGTATGAGGGCGCGGATGCCCACGAGCAGGCCGAGGCCAAATGATGACAGCGGCTCGGGTAAGGCGGTTTTGACGCCGGTGAAAAAGCGCTGGCGGGTCTGCTCGAGCGGGTCTTGGTAGGTGGACAGCACTTCAAGCTTGGGGAAGCCGAGCGAGGCCACCGCCGTGCCAAAGCCGGCTTTTACCGGGCCGGTGAGGCGCACCCGGTAGCCCCGCTGGAGCCGCACCGGATACTGGTGCACGCTGAGGCTGCCGGGCAGGTGGCGGCCATCCACGGTGAGGTCCGAGAGCTTGAAGTCGACCTGGCCGGTGGTGCCGGTGCTGGGATCGTCGGCGACCGATCCGGTGACCGTGATGGTGTGGCCGATGAGGTTGGCGAGCTGGTGGCGGCCATCGGCCCACGCGGTGGCACGCCACAGGCCGAAGGCGGCCAGGGCGAGCAGGAGGCACGTGAATGCCAGGCGCGTGCGGCGGGCAAACAGGGCGGCGGCCAGGGCGAGCGCCAGCAGCTCGGGCCCGGCCTGGAGCCCGGCGCGCCCCAACGCCGCGCCGACGACGAGCGCGGCGAAACTGAGGCTGATCTGGGTAGTGCGACGCATGGGGCGATTATGTGCGAACTAAAAGCGAACATCAAGCATGAGCGGCGAAATTATTCGGCCGGCTTGGCTCGACGATTGGCCCGAATGCGCAGCACCAGCCCCAGGATCAGCATGAGCGGCGCTGCTCCGAGCAGGATCAGGGCGCCGAGGTTGATAAGATCCCAATAGGCGTAGGGCTGGCAGTCGTTTTTTGAGGAGACGCAGCGGCCCAAAAGATCATACATGTAGCTAATGTTGGCCGCCAAAATAACGATAGCCAAGGCGGCTACCATGCCCGAGGCCACGAGGGTTTTGTTCGCAATGGTCATTTGATGCCAGTATAGCAAACCACTTTTATAACTCGTCACGAGAAGAGCCCCCGGCGCGAGGCCAAGGGCCTTCCCGCTGGGGGCTACTTGTCATGGTTACTGCGACAGAGCACCGGCGATGGAATTGGCCGAAACCAGCGTCCAGGTCGCGCCGATCGATCCATCCTTCACATACAGGCTGCCTCCGCCCCAGACATCGACACGCGTATCCGAGACGCTGAAGCCATCGGCACCGCCGGACACCATTGTCCAGCTTGCGCCGATGGCGCCTTCCTTGACGCTGAGGTAGCCATCACCGTCAAGCACCGCGATGCGCTTGGGTGACATGTCGAAGTCGATGACGTTGGTGGAGACGGTCGTCCACCCGGCCCCGAGGGGTCCTTCCTTGATGGACAGGTCGTTTCCGAAGAGAGCGCCCACCCGGTTGTCGGTCACCCGGAAGGCGCTGACGTTCGTTCCTACGGTGACCCAGGGGGCATTCATTGCCCCCTCCTTGATGGCGAGGGTTGACCCTTGCAGGATCGCGATGCGGTTGAGAGAGAGCCCGAACTGGTCGACACCCGTCGCTACCTGCGTCCAGACAGCGCCGATCGCCCCCTCCTTGATCCACAGCGTGTGGCTGCTGTCGAGGCTGGCCACGCGCGGGGGCTGAGGCCCCTGCACCGGCTTGCAGCTCGGAAGCTGCGTATTGACGCTACCCGAGCCCGTATTGATGGCATAGGCGCAGACCTCATGTGCGCCGCTCCCGATGGCGTACTGGGCTTCGTAGCCGTGATTGTTGCCGTAGCCGGGGTAGGCCGCCCCGATGTCGGGGCGCGACATGTTGGCCGTGGTTGCACCAGCGTAGGCTCCGTCGATGTAGATGTGCACGGTGATTGAGCTCGTCGTATCGGGGTCGATGGCCCAGCCGCGGACACGAACCTTGGCTTGGTCGGCTACCGACCCGGCCTCATCGAGGCTGCCAAACGGGTTGCTGGAGGGGGCCGGCGCTGGTGATGGCGCAATGTCCGTTGACGGCGGCGTCGAGCTAGTTGGCGTTGCCGATGAGAACTCCCACCAACGATAGCCATCGAAGATGAGCGACACGTTGTTGTTGTAGGCATGGCTGAGATATACCCTCGTTTTGCCGAAGACACACTCAGCATCGCCCATGGATTGACGCCACAGAGCGCAGAACCCCTGCTCTGCGACGCTCGAAGCCCAGTAGCTTGGCACCCACTCGATTGAAACCCGTGGGCTTCCGTTGGCAGGAACCAGCGGTTGGTTGAAGATCACATCCGCGTGATACTCGGTCCCCGCCTGGAGGTCGGCTGCGCGGATGCGAGTCAAGCCAGGAGTGGCGTCGTTGAGCGCGTAGTCCATCGTAGCCACATCGTGAATGGCGCCCGGAATGTTGGTCGACACCGAGTAGCGGTCCCACTCTGACGGTGTGCTGAACCCGAAGATATGGAAGTCCAGCTCCAGGTAGGGCGACACGCATTCCAGCGAGTTGATCTGAGACTGCGTCATCTTGAAATCCAGCGTGGCGACGTAGTTGTCGCCCGAGATGTGCGTGGTCTGGAAGTAGCCCGTAGAGGGCCAGAACCGACCACAGTCCGCGAGATAGTGCTGATCTGCCGGCAACAGGAAGCTTGTGTCCGCCGCATGCGCAGCGGAGACCCCCATCACCGCGCCAGTGGCTGCGAATGTGGTGACGAGCATAAGCCTCGCCCACAGTCGCCTTGATCGATTCATGGTGGCCTTTCTGATCGGCTTGGACCGGGGATGTGAACGTACAAAAACAAGCACCTTGTGGATGCCTGTTCCATGCGGTTGCTATCGCTTTTTGGGCGAATGCTCAGCAATTATAGTTTTTCTACCTTATCTAAGCAAGAAACGAACTATTTGAAGTAACCCTCATCAAGCTGCAAAAAGTCACAGCCTAACTCAGTTACCGATTTGGATTCAGCCTCAAACAACTTGTGCAGACTCATTACAACGGCGTAGTAACGGGGGTCATTGGGGTCATCGCTGACGTAGGCAGAGTTTGTGCAATATTTGGTTTTCTCGTCAGACGATATCGCCCTCACTTCATCAACATGTATTTGTTGGGTAAAGCTGGGCATAGGGCTGACACTAGAATTCTTCTGCTCAAAGCTCAGTGCCTTCTTTGCAACTTCTTGTTTTGCACCCGTAAGTTTCTCAGTCCCATCGTGGCGGAACAGCGCGAAAGCGCCGCCAGCGGCGAGGGCAAGAGCCACCAAAGCAGCCGCACCGATAAGGATCATTGATTTTCGAGAGAACCTGCGATTGCGTTGACCTTGGCTTGCATTCATATGGCAATATTTTAGCATCAAAAACAAATTAAAAGGTAGCGGTATATGCGAGCGGCGCCTGACCAATAAACTTAATATCGTGCCGTGGGGCAGTGGCCATATAGGCGCTGGGGCGGATGAGGCGCTGGTTTTGGCTAACGGGCAACTTTGCCGCCTACGCCCCTATCCACTTCTGCGAGTCGAAGGACATGCGTGTGAAGCGGGAGATTCTCATGACATTATGTGAGAATTTTGCGTCGAAAGACTAAAAGCGGCACTAAATAATTCCTTGGAGGGCCCACTGGGACTCGAACCCAGGACACGCTGCTTAAAAGGCAGCTGCTCTAACCAACTGAGCTATGGGCCCATAGCTGTTAAACCGCTCAATAGTACCGGATTTGGGGCATTTTGGCAACGCTAGTGGCCTTTGTGCTCTTTGCCGTGCATGAAGCCCATTAGTAACGCGACGACCGGGAGTAGGCCGAGGATCCAGAGGTGAAACTGCTGGAGATTGAGCGCGAGGAAGGAATCGTTGTCGATGGCGGACATTTGGCTGGTGGGGAGCAGCTGCAGGGCGCTTGAGACGATGAGCGCGCCGGTGCATAGGCCCACGAGCAGGTTGGCGATGAAGGCGCCTTTGTCGTGGGCTTTTTTGTGCGCGATGCCGACAATCCCAAAGATAACGATGGGTAGGCCAAACAGGAGCCAGGCGACCTGATCGGCGCCGAGCATGGGCAGGTGCGGCGCCAAAGTGTCTTTTAATTGCCCGGCCAGCACGATGCCGACGTACACACTGAGAATGAGAATGCGCAGGCGCTGCTTGCCGGCCACAAGCCCGTAGAGCGCCGTGACGATGAGCACGGCGATAATGATAATGTTGGCGTTGAGGGCGGGCAGCTGCATGGGCGACGTTGACGCTTATGGTTGCCAGTATATCACTGGCGGCTGGCAACCATGGGCGCTTGACGCGACCACTTGCCGGCGGGGTCGGTGGCGGCGGCGACCATAAACCTGGCCACATCGGCGCGGCGGGCGGTGGTGAAGAGACCAATTTTGAGGTAACCAACGCGATAATGGTGCGTGGCCGCGCCGCCGGTCATGACGGGTGAGCGCACGAGGGTCCAATCGGCGGCGCTTTCGCGCATGAGGCGGGCATGCGCGGCGCCGTCGGCGTAGAGGCCGCCGGGCACGAGCTTGATGCCGGCGGTGACGAGGCGCGCGCCGAGGGTTGGCGCTGGGTCCCTGGGGTCGGACACGCCCTGGCCGGTGAGGCTGACGAAGCGCTGACCGGGCTGGAGGGCGGCGAGCACCGCGCGGGTGGCGGCGGTTTGAATGTCGGATTTGGCGAGCGATTTGTGGCCGAGGGCGCTGATGACAGCGTCTTGGCCCGCGAGGGCCTGGCGCATGACGTCGGGGTCTTTGAGATTGCCGGTGATGACGGTGAGGTGCGGGTGGGTTTGAGCAACTTTAGCGGGATTACGCACGAGCGCCGTGACGTCATGGCCGCGAGCAAGCGCTTCGGCCACTACGAGTCGGCCGACCTTGCCGGTGGCACCGAGGATGAGGAGATTCATAGTGGCATTATACGTTTTTGGGGTCATCTTTGCTGGTGAGCTTGATGATTTTTGCCCCTCCGGGTCATCTTTGCTGAGTGCAGAGCCAACCTAGGGTTTCAAGGTGATGCATTGAAAGCTTGGGTTGGCGACAGAGTAGATCGCCGGGGTCTGCGGTGGCGGCAGGGGAAAGAAATGGTGCCCGAGATACGGGTTCATTTCACCGGGCCGAAGCCCGTCCGTGCCGCCGAGGGCGGGTGGATGCGTCAGTTCATCCTGCGGCCATCGGGAGGACCCGATTGAGGATAGCCGCGGAGACGATCTCCACCTTCTCCTCCGGGGTCGCGGAGCGGCACAGACGGAGCCGAGCCGAGCGGTTGGAGATTTCCGTGGCCCACAGGGGCCAGCGGCCATGCTTTACCGTGACGGTCCAGGCTTCGTTGATGCTGGAATACGTCGCGGTGAAGCCGGAGCTCTGGCCCGTGCTCGAGTTGAGCTCGGCTGTCAGGCCGCGTGGGTTGAGGCCGTATTTCTCGATCAACTTCCGCGCCAGCTTGGTGACCTGGCGCTGGTCGTGGTGGCGCCCCAGGGCGGTGCCACGAATGACACGGCGCCCGGCCCAGCGAAAGGGCTGGGACAAGAAGACGCCGGCGAGGGCAGCGGCGAAGGCGACGACGACTTGCGGCGTCATTGGGGCTCCTTACACGAAGAGACGGGACGGAAGGTGGGAGCGAGACTACTCTGTCAGTGCCTCCAGAGGAGGACGGCATTCATACTACCATTATTCTTATGTTTTGTCAATGGCGGCGACGGACGTTAGCGCTTGAAGAAGCCTTTTTTGCCCGCGGTTGATTCGGCGGCGAACTCTTCGAGGAGCTGGCGTTGTTTGGCGGAGAGTTTGGTGGGGATGTCGACGGTGACGGTGACGAGGTGGTCGCCGCGTGATCGGCCGCCCAGTCCGGGCACACCGCGGCCGGAGAGCTTGAAGACCTTGCCGCTTTGGGTGCCGGCCGGAACTTTGAGCGTGACGGGGCCGTCGACGGTTTCAACGCTCACCTCGGTGCCGAGGGCAGCTTCGGTCATGGAAACGCCGGTGTCGGAGAGGATATCGCGGCCATCGCGCTCAAAGCGGCGGTCACGGCGAATGCGGATCTGGACGTAAAGGTCGCCGCGCGGGCCGCCGCCACGAGCCGCGGCGCCTTGGCCGGTGAGCCGCATGGTGGCGCCGTCGTCGACGCCGGCCGGGATTTTGATGCTGAGTTTCTTGGATCGGCGCAGCACCCCGGCGCCGCGGCAGACGCTGCAGGCCTTCTCGGGCACTTGGCCCCGGCCGGCGCAGGTGGGGCAGACGCTGGCCTGCTGCACGGCGCCCAGAATGGTCTGCTGCACACGCACCACCTGCCCCCGGCCTTTGCAGGTGTCGCAGGTCTTGAGCTTGGTGCCGGGCTCGGCGCCGCTCCCCGTGCAGTGCTCGCAGGCGTCGTCCATAGTGACGGTGACATCGGTCTCGGTGCCAAAAACAGCGTCGGCGAAATCGATGGTGACCGAGACCTCCAGGTCGCGGCCGCGCGCCGGGCCGCGAGTGGCTCCCCCGCCGCCGGCGCCGCCCATGAACTGGTTGAGGATGTCGGAGAAATCAAACCCGGCGCCGTTGAAGTCGAAGCCGCCAAAACCCTGGGCTCCACCGGCCTGGCCGCCTCCCGCGCCGCCGCCAAAGGGGTTGCCGCCGGCGCCGGCGTGGCCAAATTGGTCGTAGCCGGTCTTTTTTTGCGGGTCTTTGAGCGTGTCGTAGGCCTCGCCGATTTCTTTGAACTTGGCATCGTCGCCGCCGTGCTTGTCGGGGTGGTGCTCCATGGCCAGCTTGCGGTAGGCGCGCTTAATTTCCTCGGCCGTGGCCGATTTGCTCACTCCTAAAATGTCGTAATAATCACGCTTGGTCGCCATCGGGCTGGTTCTCTTTTTTTACCTTGTCGAATATCTTAATGAGTTGGCCGTCCTGATACGTTTGCCACTCGCCGGCCTGGCGGGCGAGGCCCCAGGTGAGCGAGTCGGCGGGCGCCAAAATTTTGACGCGGGCTCCCCGGCCTTTCACCACCTCCACGGCCGGCACGAGGTCGGCGTCGGAGCTCCAAATGACGAGGGTTTTGTCGGTTTCGGAATCGACGACGAGATCGACAGCCAGGCGCACGTCCACGCCCTTTTCGCGAAATATTGGCTCTCGAAAGCCACAATTCTTGCAGACATGCCCATCTTGCACGCGGAGTTTACCAGCCTTGATAATCTCAATTCCTTGATCCATGAGGTGATTGGTCCAAAGAGCTGTCCAGGCGATCATTTCTTGGCTGCGTTTTTCGAGTTCTTCGTCGTTTTTGGCGACCGAGAGGGTGGTGGTGTAGTACTTAACCTTGAGCTCGCGCGCGCCTACGAGCTGCTTGATGAGCTCCACGAGGTTGACGTTGAGGAGATCTTCGCGCGACTTGAGCCGCCCGGTGCGGCGCAGCACGTCCATGAGTTGGTGAACGACGTTTTCGCCGTCGAGATAAACGATCATGCGGCCTCCTGTATACAAAAGCCCCGCGAGGCTGGACTCCAAGCGGGGTGACTTGGATTAAGATTAACCTGATTAGGGCCGGGAGTCAACGTCATTCTTTGCCTTTTAATTCCTTTGGGGCTTTGCCCAGCCGGCGCTTGACCTTGCCGATATCTTCTTGAGCCGCGAGTGCTTCAGGTTTAATACTACGCTCTAGCAGCGCTTGGCGCACGGACCGGTTGTTTTGGTCGTGCTCGCGCTTGACGATTGGCTTGCCCTGGAGCTCGTTTTGGAGCGTGTTCACGCTGGTCATTTCGGTGGCGAGGTCCTTGGCTTTGAGGGTAATGGTTGGCAGGTAATCGGCCAGGGGTTTGGCCGAGGGGACGCCGTATTTGGACTTCATGTCCGCAGTGGAATGGCCGCCGAAGAGTTCTTGGTCGCCCGAAGAACGGATTTCGGCAATGCCTTTGCTATCGACGCCATGGGCATTGAGGACGCCGGAGAATTTCTTTTCGGTGGCCGTGAGGCGTTCGCGGGCTTCGACGCGCTTGACCTCGGCTTGGTGTTGGTCGGTGAGCTCCTGTTTGCGGGTCTGAGCGGCAAAGTACGTTTGGGCTTGGGCGATGGCTTTTTTACGCGGGTCGCCGTTTTGGGCGATGAGGTAGCAGGCGTAGCGGGTGAGTTTGTAATCGGTTACTTTGCGTTCTGCTCCACTGCCTGTCAATACCAATTTCGCGGCGCCGGGAAAATGGTCCTCTAGCGATGCCCCGGATGTCTGGGCCGCGATTATGGCACGCTTAATAGCGTTTTCAAACTTCTCCCAAGTGGTGTATTCGAGGAGAGGCATAAGCTCGCGCGCCGACCAAAACTCAACGTTGTTTTCGATGTGCTTGATCTCTTCAAAACTAGCTTGTGTGGCTTCGATTTGCTTGTCCAATGGTTATCCCCCTTGTCCGTTATTTATGCTCTCATTTTAACACGATTTGAGGCTAAAAGCGAACTAAAACCGATCACTTTATGGATTAGCTGGTCCACTTACTTCTGTCTACGTTCCCCGACTACTTCGCCCTCGATAATCCGACTCCCAATGACCGGCCCGCGGCCGCTCCGGGGACCACGTGCGGAACGAAGTGCGAACACCACGATAGCCACGAGGATGGCGGGAGCTATGAGAATGATGAGCAGAATAGCAAGGAGGACGCCCTGCATTACTTCTTGTCCGGGCCGCCCTCGTCGACGACTTCGCCCTCGACGGGGCCGTCGGCCGGCTTGTCGCTGGGCTTGCCGTCGGCCTCGGTGGCGCCGACTTCTTCCGGTGCGCCCTCGGTGCCGGGCTGGCCGGCGGGTTCAGCGGCGCCGGCGGCATACATGGCGGCGCCGACTTTTTGCATTTTCTCGCTCAGGTCACTAGCCAGCGATTCGAGCTTGGCCTTGTCGTCGGATTCGAGCTCGGCCTTGGCAGCGGTGATGGCTTCCTCGACGGCCTTTTTGTCTTCTTCGGGCGCTTTGTCGCCGGCGTCTTTGAGCGTCTTTTCGGCAGTGTAAACGAGGCTGTCAAGGTGGTTGCGGGCCTCGATGAGGTCCTTGCGGGCTTTGTCGGTCTCGGCGTTGGCCTCGGCTTCTTGCTGCATGCGTTTGACTTCGTCTTCGCTGAGGTTGCCGGAGTTTTGGATGGTGATGTGCTGGACTTTGCCCGTGCCTTTGTCCATGGCCTTCACGTTGACGATGCCGTTGGCGTCGATGTTGAACGTGACCTCAACCTGCGGGACGCCGCGCGGGGCGGGCGGGATGCCGTCGAGCACGAAGCGGCCGAGGGATTTGTTGTCCTGGGCAAACTCGCGCTCGCCTTGGAGGACGTTGATTTCGACCTGGGTCTGGGAATCGGCAGCGGTGGAGTAGACCTGGGATTTACTGGTGGGGATGGTGGTATTGCGCTCGATCATGCGCGTGGCAACGCCGCCCATGGTCTCGATGCTGAGGCTCAGCGGAGTGACGTCAAGCAGCAGCACGTCTTTGACGTCGCCGGCTAGCACGCCGCCCTGCACGGCGGCGCCGATGGCAACGACTTCGTCGGGGTTCACGCCCTGGAGGGGCTTCTTGCCAAAGAGTTCTTCGACCTTCTTCTGCACAGCCGGCATGCGGGTCATGCCGCCGACGAGCACGATTTCGTTGATGTCGCCCTTGCTGAGGCCCGCGTCTTTGAGCGCGGCTTCGCAGGGGCCGGCGGTCTTGGCGATGAGGTCGCCGACGAGCGATTCGAGCTTGGCGCGGGTCATGGCGTATTGGAAGTGCTTGGGGCCGGAGGCGTCGGCGGTGATGAAGGGCAGGTTGATTTCGGATTCGTTGGTGGTGCTCAGCTCAATCTTGGCCTTTTCGGCAGCTTCTTTGAGGCGCTGCACGGCGGCTTTGTCTTCTTTGAGGTCGATCCCCTGCTCGCGCTTAAATTCGTCTACGAGGTGGTTCATGATGACGAGATCGAAGTCGTCGCCGCCGAGGTGGGTGTCGCCGTTGGTGGATTTGACCTCAAACACCCCGTCGCCGAGCTCGAGGACCGAGACGTCGAAGGTGCCGCCACCGAGGTCGTAAACCACGATCTTCTCTTCTTTTTTCTTCTCCAGGCCGTAGGCGAGGGCGGCCGCGGTGGGCTCGTTGATGATGCGCTTCACTTCGAGGCCGGCGATTTTGCCCGCGTCTTTGGTGGCCTGGCGCTGGGCGTCGTCGAAGTAGGCGGGCACGGTGATGACGGCTTCGGTGACGGTGGTGCCGAGGAAGGCTTCGGCGTCGGCCTTGAGCTTGCTGAGAATCATGGCCGAGACTTCCTCGGGTGTATAGGACTTGTCTCCCATTTTGACCTTCACGCCGCCGGCGGCTTTTTCGATCTTGTAGGGCATGAGCTTAATGTCGCGCTGCACCTCGGGGTCTTCGAATTTGCGGCCGATGAGGCGCTTGACGCTGAAGATGGTGTTGTCGGGGTTGATGACGCCCTGGCGCTTGGCGACCTGGCCCACGAGGCGCTCGCCGTTTTTGGACATGGCTACCACACTCGGGGTGGTGCGGCCGCCCTCGGCGTTGGCGATGATGGTAGGCTGGCCGCCCTCCATCACGGACATGGCTGAGTTGGTGGTGCCGAGGTCGATTCCGATAATTTTACCCATAATTCTCCTTCTCAATTCGCGCGGGTGGCGTGTGATTTGCGATTATTTTAGCACTCCCCGGGTGGGGCTGCTGATACGTTCTCATATTAGGAAATTGGCACTCGGGTGTCAAGAGTGCTAATGAGTGGGGTGGGTGAACTTCAGACAATTTTGCGTATTGTTGCATTCTTTGCTAATTTGTTGTATAATTTCGCGGTCAGATTTTGGACCTGAATAACCTATACCGATCAGATCGCTTGTTTGCGGCCATGCCGCCCGACCGAGGAGTGATCAATGGACACCAACACGACCACCAGCACCACCGACGAGGCCATTCGTGCCCACTTGCGCGAGTGCAAGCACATTACCGAGGAAGTAGTGCGCTACGCGCTCACCGAGGGCGGTAGCGTCGACCTGCTCGCCAACCGGCTGCTGATGAACTGGTTCGTCTACAGGCAAGGTGCCGACGACAACCCCCGCGTCGAGAAGACCCACCTGTACGCCCAGTTGGCGCGGGAGGTGCGCGGTGACGACTTCGCGCGCGGCCTCGTGCGGCGACTGTGCTGCACGGAGAGCTACGCCGACCGGTACCACCGGATCACCTTCTGGATGGACCCGGCGGCGCAGGACCTGTTCGGCAGCGAGAACAATGTGGCCTACGAAATGGCCATCGCGCTGGCGCGTCTGGACCCGGGCGACGTCATCAGCCACCACCGCGAGACCCTCGCGGCCTGGTTCGCCCGCGTCAGCATGGGCGCGATGGGGCCAGGCTGGGTCGATCTCGTGCTGCGCGAGGCGGCCAGCCATTTGCGCTACATCGACGATGCGGCGCAGCTGGAAGCCGCCCTGGCGCTGCCGTGGGACAAGCTCCTGGCCGTGGCGGCGCGATGCGAGCCCAACGGGTGGAACCTCATCCTGATGGGCTATGCACTGGCGAGGGGCGGCAACCCGCAGCTGGTCGGGGCCATCGAGCGCTCCATCTCCCAGCAGCTCGAGAGCTACCCGCACCAGGCGCCGCTCGTGTGGCGCTGGGTGGCCGAAGGGTTCCGCCGCGAGGCGGAGAAGTCGCTGGAGGAGTACCCGGACACGGATCTCACGGTGGACGCGCTCTGGCGACTGCGGATGTACCGCAGCGCGTCGGGGCCCAGCTCGGTGCACCGCTTCGTCACTGCCCTGGGCTGGCAGATCGTCACCCTGGGCAAGGGGCTGCAGGCGACCGTCACCGTGCCCGGCCAGCGGCCGATCGTGTTCCGGCACGTCGCCACGGCGGAGGGCGACGAGGTGCTCCACGAGGGCGACGAGGTGCTCGTGAGCGTGAAGGCGCTCACCGAGGGCCGCACGCCCACCGTGACGCCGGCGGGCCGGATGTACCCGGTGGTACTCATGCCGGCGACACCGCCCACCGCGGAGATGCTCGCCGAGCGTCTCTACTTCTACGTCGGGCCGCGCTACCGGCGGTGGTGGCCCGGCATGGGGCCGCCCACGAGGGAGAGGGCGAAGTAGGTCTGACGAAGTCCCGGAGCCGCGCGAACCTGCGCGGCTCCGGGGTCAACCTGGCGACTCAATTTTTTGAGTCTTGAGGTTGATGTGATGCGGATCATTCCTATAACAACGTTTCGCCGCGAGCGAGCATGTCCACGAATTTAGTGATGCGGGCGGCGCGAGTTTCAGGGCGCTTGGCGTCTTGGATTCGGTACAGAATCGCGTAACGGTTGCTGCCGTTGATCGCGGCGAAGAAGGCTTTAGCTTTGGGATTGGCCTCAAGCGCGACGGCAAGGTCGTCCGGGACGGTGGCGGTGCTTTGGCTGGCATAGGCCTTGGCCCAGCGACCGTCCTGTTTGGCGACTTCGACTTGGGCGAGACCGGCCGGGTGCATTTTGCCGGCAGTGATGAGCTGCTCGGCTTTAGCGGCGTTTATCTCCGACCAGGCGCTTTTGGGCCGGCGGGGGGTGAATTTTTGGAGCCAAAAATGGTCGTCGAGAGCGTTTTTTTGACCGTCGATCCAGCCATAACAGAGGGCTATGTCGAGAGCCTGCGGGTAGGTTACGGATGGGGTATGTGAGGATTTTTTGGCTATTTTGAGCCATAATCCGCCGGAGGAGGCAGAATTCTTAGCCAGCCACTGCTCCCAGTCGACGGGAGTGGCAAAGGCGAGAATGGGGAGGTCTGGGTTGGTAGACATGGTTCTAGAATAACAAAAAGCCGCGGCGGCGGCTTTTTGCTTAGATCATGAGATTATTTTTCGCTCTTGTCGGCTTTTTTGCCACTCGACAGCTGCAGACGCTTGGGCTGCGGGGGCTCTTTGCGGTCGAAGGTGACGCACAGAACGCCGTTTTCGAACTTAGCATCGGCGGAGTCGGTGTCAATGTCTGAAGGCAGCATAAACTGGCGGTAGTAGCTCGACTGGGTGCTTTCGCGGCGCAGGTAGTTGCGGTCTTTTTTCTCGTCTTCGGAGCGGTGCTCGGCTTTGATCTCGAGGCGGTCCTGGTTGATTTGTACGTTTACATCATCGTCTTTGAAGTTGGGCAGGGCGGTTTCGACAACGAGCTTGCCGCCCTCTTCGTAGATGTCGGTGGCGGGTGCAGCGGGTAGGCCGGTGCCGACACCGGTGAGACTGCGGCTGACGAGCCGGTTCATGTGGTCGGTCATGTCGTCGAGCTCGCGGAACGGGTCCCAAGTGATGAGTGAATTGGCCATAATAGTACCTCCTTAGGGGCTTAAGGTTTACTATTTTTTGTACGATTTTAGGTTAGGAAATTGGCACTCGGGTGTCAAGAGTGCTAATTACTAGCGGCGCGTTTTGCCAGTAAGGTCTCATACCGCCGAATCTCGGGAGAAAGCATGTGTTCGTGGATATCATCAAAACTGGCTTCCACCGTAATTTGCTTGCTGTCTGGCATGCTTTCATCAGGCATAGGGTCGGCGGCAACGAACCCAAATCTCTTAGCAATAGTGGCCATCGTTGGATTGGTTTTGCCTCGAATTTTTGTTGGCCGAGCGATATACCCGGCGTCTACGAGTAGCAGGTAATCCTGCATCCCGCGTATACCCATCAGCATGATACGTGTCATATCTTCACGCTGGGGGGTGCGGGCAACTACCCCATTGGCCGTGGAAGGCGGAAGGAAATCAATCCTGCTGGTTGACTCATCCTCTAAATCTGGTGGATGAATTATTAATCCTTCGTTATCGTACGGGCTTTCTTGGCCGCTAAACTCGCTTTTATTCGTTACCTTGTCTCTGGCTACTTCTACAAGCCTTTTTAATCGGTCTAAATCAAGGGGGATTTCATATTCGCGAGCGGTTGACATGATGGCCCGGGAAGCGCTTTCCTCGTCGAAATGGATTTCTTCCGGGGCAGCGGGCCGACGCCGCTCCTCACGTGCGGGCGCCTGATTTCTATTGGAATTCCTTCGGAATACCTCTCTGACCGATTCCCGGACAGCTTGTAGGGGTCCCTTGCGCCGGGCTTTTGGGGCTGGGCTAGAGTCCTCGTCCGCCATACTATCTGAGCCATGGGTGGTGCGGCCCTCTGGGCTGGCTGGCTGAGAGGCTTCGGCCGGCGTTTTCGGGAAGGATGCGGCTTCGACGGCTACGCGAGCGGCTTCGACGCGGGCTTGCGTGCGCGGGTCGTCGGGACCCCAGTCGGAATCTTGGTCGCTCCAGCGATCGTGATGGGCGGGGCGGCCGGAAGCTTTGACCGGCGAACTGTCGACATGGCTAGCGGCTTGTTCCGGGGTTGTGCCTGGGGTTGGCCAATCCTCAAAGGCATCACTGCGACGCCGGACTTGATCATTGAGCGAGGGAAGGTGTTGGAGCTCCCAATCGGTGGGGGTCGAGTCGTGGGGCGTAATCGAGGATTCGGGAGGTGGGCCTTGTTGCCTCATAGTACGATTATGATAGCAGATCGGTTTACGCTGCGGGCTCGGACGAGCCGCCCACTTCCACCATGGCGGGGCGCAGGATGGTGTCGCCGAGTTTGTAGCCGGCCTGGAGCTCTTTCGTGACGGTGTCGCCGGCGCCGTCTGAGGCGACGGCCTCGTGGCGGTGGGGGTCGAAGGATTGGCCGACAGACTCGAAGCGCTCGACGCCGAGGTTGGATAGGGCCTTGTCGAACTGCGCACGGATGGCGTCGATGGAGGCGGCCCAGGCGGCGTCGAATTTGGCCGGGCGGTGGGCCTGCTCCTGGTCGAAGCTGTCGCGCACCGCCAAAAATTCGCGCACCACGCGGGCGGTGGCGAAGTTGGCGAGGTCGGCGCGCTCGGCGTCGGCGCGGCGTTTGTAATTGATGAATTCGGCCTGGAGGCGCTGGAGGTCGGCGGTGAGTTCGGCGACTTGGTCGTTGGAGACGGTGCCGGGGGTTATGGTCTGCTCGGAACGAGCTTCAACGTGGACTTCGGTGGTGGATTGGTTTTGGGCTTCGGACTGCTGATCTTCGGTCTTTTTGGCCATAATTTCTCCTAATTGAGGGCTTCCTCTAATAGTTTACCGGTATATTGCACCAGGCCAATGACCGGGCCGTAATTTTGGCGGGTGGGACCGAGGACGCCGATGTAGCTACGGCTCGAAAACGGCGACTGGAAGCGGCTGATGATGAGGGTGGCGCCGGAGGCCCGGCCAATGGGGTTCTCGCGGCCGATGTAGACGCTGATGGGCGCGTTGGGGGCGGCTTCGGCGAGCCATTCTTCGAGGCTGTCGAGCAGGCGAGCGACTTCGTAGGCCTGGCGGCCGCCGTTGAATTCGGGGTGCTGAAACAGCCCGGCCATGCCGGTGAGGTAAAGGTTGGCGCCGATGGTGGCCAGCCCGAGATTGGAGGTGACGTGCGCCAGCGACTCGACGGCGTTTTTGATGGTGCGCTCATGCTCGCCGGAAGTGCGGATTTGGTGGGCGAGCGCCTGCTCGTGGCGGCCGTCGTGGGTGGGCTCATCGAGGGCGTTGACGTAGGCGCGGTAGCCTTTGTCGGTGGGGACGCGGCCGGCGGAGATGTGGGGCTGCATAATGTAGCCGCCGGCTTCGAGCGCGGCCATCTCGGCACGAATCGTAGCGCTGGAGGTTTCGAATTGCTCGCAGAGCGCCATGGAGCCAACTGGCTCGGCGGTTTTGGCATATAGCTCCACGATGGCGCCGAGAATGTCTTGCTGGCGGGGTGTCATAAGATTATTTTACTGGCTTTGGCACTCATGCGTCAAGAGTGCCAATCTGGTGAAGGACTGTAGTTTTTGATGAGGCTAGGCTTATTTTTGGTTATCTTTTGTAATTATGCACAAAGTAATGATGCTTTAAGCAAGGCAAAATCACACGAGTAACTGGAGGGAAGTATGATTTATACCATAATTGTGGTCCTGGTGATTTTATGGCTACTGGGGTTGATCGGTCATATTGGTGGCAGCCTTATTCATATACTGTTGGTGGTGGCGTTGGTCGTGTTTATCTACAATCTGATCACGGGGCGCCGAACCGGGGTGTAGATTTGTGCTAGGATGCGTCCATGAAGATCTTTCAGGCGATGCGAAGCATAACCTTGGTGGCTGCGGCAGCCTTGGTGGCGCCGACCGGTCTGGCGCAAGCGGTAACGGCGGCGCCATCGGCCGCGGTCACCAGGTGCGCGCGAAACCCCACCACGCCGGCCGGATGGCAGGCTTTGTTTCGTCAGCTGCCGCGGGCCGGTGACGGGGCTCTCTCGACCCTACTGCCGGATGGTCGAATAGCCTGGATATTTGGTGATACGGCGCGGCTCGATAGTCATGATTTTATTCATAATATGGTGGTTTTTACCTGCGGAACGCAGATCCAGCAGTTGGGGACCGCCGAGGCGATTCCGAATCAGGCCGACGGAAGCTACTACTGGGGTGGGCCGGCGGTGGTTGATGGGGGCAAGCTGTACATGATGGCGCCGCATGTGAAGGCGTCTGATAGTTGGCCCTATTTTGCCGCACTCGGCACGGATATGGCTAGCTTTAACGTAGGAACGGCGGTGACCCCCGCCTTTACCGGCTTTGCCCCCACGCCGTCGACCGGCCGGGCCGGGGGCGTGCAATGGGGAACCGGCGTGATGGCAACCGGTGGATATGTGTATATTTATGGAGCCTATTTGCCGGCCGGGGCGTGGGGATATTCGGTGCGGGTGGCGCGTGTGCCCTCGGGCCATCTCGCTACAATGTCGGCGTGGCGTTTCTGGGATGGTCATAGCTGGGGGACCTCTGAGCCAGCGGCCACGGATATCATTAGCAGTAGCGTAGATGGAACTGATAGCGCGTTTTCGGTGCAGCTGGAAGGTGGCAAAGTGGTGATCACGACGAAACGCGGCGGGGCTTTCTCGGCGGATGTGGGTCAGTTTGTGAGCGCCCAGCCGACCGGACCCTTTACCTGGACGCCGCGGGCAAACGTACCTACTACCGAGCTGCTTCATACCTACCTGGCGGCGGATCACCCCGAAACCGGCCTGCGCCTGATAACGGTAAATCAACAGCCCCAGGGACGGGCCTGGCCAGATGATGTCTGGGCAAATCCCGATGATTACCGGCCGCTATGGCTGGGGTACTAGGGCTTTGAATAGGCCTACTTGAGGGCTTTGAGGCCGTCGGCGATGGTTTTGGCGGCGGCGCGGGCGGCGGTGAGATCGTCGCGGGCAGTCACGAGTACCAGGCGGTTGGCCTCAAGGATGCCGCGGTCGGCGTTGTAATCGGACGGCTGGAGTGCGAGCAATTTGACGCCGAGACCGCTGGTGCGGCTTTGCGACGCGGCTAGTTTGGCGTCGAAGGCTTTTTTGGCGGCGACGAGCGGAGCGGTGTCTTTGCCCGCGGTCTTGGCGGCCTCGAGGCGAATTTGCAGCTGCGCTTGGAGCTGGGTAAATTTGGCTTGCGCGGCCGTGATGCGATCGTAGGTGGCGACGAGGCGAGTTTTGGGGAGCACCAGCGCGTACACGCGGTAGTCGCTGACGATACTGGCGGCGTCGGTGCGGGCGGCGGCAAGGACGGTGTCGGCTCTGAGCTTGGTTTGGAGGTTGGCAAGGCCGGTAAGTTCGGCGTTGATTTGGGCGGTAAGCCCCGCGAGATCGGCCGGGGTCAGCTTATTGCTGGCACGGAGTTTTTCGGAGGCGGCGGTGAGGCTGGCGATGCGGCGCGTGATTTCGGCATCACCTTTGACCTTGAGGTTGGTGAGCCGCTGAGCATTGTCGGCCGGGGCGGCGGGGGTGGCGCTCGCGACACCGTTGACGGTGGCGTACGGCATAGCCGATAGCAGGGCGGCGACGAGAAGGCGGCGAGTAATGGCGCGGTAGGTCATTCGGTGAGGTCTCCGGCTTTATCATTCAACGCGCTACTGGTGTTGTCCAGGCTGGTATTGGCGTCTCCCAGGCTGGCATCGGCGGCCTGCAATGAGGCGTCGACGCCGGCGGCGTAGTTGGTGATGGGGGCCTTTGGCGCGGATGACGGCCCGAGCCCGACCTTGGATTTGATTTGGTCGCCATACAAGAGATAGACGGCGGCGAGCAGCGCGACAAGGACTACCGGAATGAGTAGGGCAATGATTCCGCCAAAGCTGCGCTTGCGTTTGATTTGTTCGGGCGGAGGCGGCCCGCCGCCGGATTCAAACGGCTGAACGGTGGGTGATGGGGGCGGGACGACGGGAGCGGTTTCGGGTGGTGCGGTTGTATCAACAGCGCCGGATGTGTTGGTTTCGGGTGGTGTATCGGTTGGTGTATCAGTCACGATTCATCCCCTCGGTTAGATGGCTCTGGTTCTAGTTATACCACTTATGGTACGTTGATGCTCAAGAGGATAGTCATGAAACCTGCCCCCGATTTTCGTTTGCCAGATCAGAGCGGAACTATTCGTAGCCTTAAGGATTATGCTGGCAAATGGCTGGTGCTGTATTTTTATCCGGAGGACGACACGCCGGGTTGTACCATTGAGGCCTGCGCCTTTCGCGATGACTACCCGGCGCTGCAGGCCAGGGGCTTGAGCGTGGTGGGCGTGTCGCGCGATTCGGTGGAGAGCCATCAGCAGTTTGCCGAGAAACACCACTTGAATTTTCCGATTTTGGCAGACGAATCGCGCACCGTGCATGAGGCGTATGGGGCTTGGGGAAAGAAAAAGACTTTAGGCGTGGAATACGTGGGCGCTACGCGCAAAACCTTTTTGATCAACCCGCAGGGACAGATCGCCAAAGAATACCCCAAGGTGACCCCGATGGGACATTCGGCGCAGATTATGAAGGACTTTACGAAACTGGCGGGACCGGAGGGGTCGAAGCCGGAGGCGTAGGGTCTTTGGGGCCACGCCCGGCGCGGTGGCGGACTATCAGCACGATGGCGATAATGATGGCGACCAGCGCCACGAGCAGGCCCGAGGCGGCACCAGCGCTGAGGCCCAGCACGCGCGTGGGTTTGGCGGCCGGGCTGGCGGTGGGCGACGGCGAAGCGCTCGCGCTGGGGCTGGCGCTGGCCGAAGCGCTGGGGCTCGCGCTGGCGGCCGGCGGGGTGGCCGAGGCAGCAGGGGCCGGCGTGGCGGTGGCGGCCGCGGCCGAGACCGTTACGGTGCCGTCGCCCTTGTGGCAGCCGCTCGAGGGCCAGTAGCCGGAGAACGAGATGTTGGAGCCGGCGGTGAAGGTGGTGCTAGCCGAGCCGCCGCGGGCTATCTGGAAGGTGCCGCCGGGAAAGCCGCGCACCTCCATGCCGCCGGCATAGGGATCGTTGGCCGGCACCGAGAAGGTGAGCGTGACGGATTCGCCCGACGTGGCGGAGATGGACGGCGGCGTAAAGTAGCCGCCAGAACCGCAGCTGGCGCCATTGGTGCCGGCCGTGATGGCGTGCGTGGCGGCGCTGGCGGCGAGCGGAATGAGGCTCCCCAGAGCAAATAATGACATGGTGATGGATTGAACTAGTCGACGCATAAAACTTACCCTCGTTTTGGGGTTAGTTTAGCACGGTCTGGCGGGGTGTGGCCTGGTATTATGGTGCGAACATTTCGGCGAGGCGGTCGAGGATGAGATTGAGCTGGTCTTCTTCGAGCCGGCCTAATTTTGACACAATCCGAAGCGGACTCAACGCCCTGATTTGGTCAAGCTGAGCCTGCCCTTGCCTCCCTCGAAACTGGCAATCGACGCGGCTGGGATAGCGACGATGCTGCGAGGAGAGCGGCGCTATGATGAACGTGCCCGCCCGACGATTGAGGTCATCGGGAGATATCACTACGCACGGCCTGGGCTTGCCGACTTCGTTGCCCATGACTGGATCGAGGTTCATCAGGTAGACCTCACCGCGCATTACTCCCACCAGGGGTCCTCGTCGGCCGGCAATTCGTCGGGGAGAGATTTCATGTTGAGCCAATCGAGATCTTCTTCGGTGAGTTCGAGATCGCCGCGCGCGTAGGCGGCCTCCATGGCTTCGGCCCAGCCTTCGCGGGGACGACGATGGTTGGCGATGAGGATTTCGCCGTCACGGGCGATGAGCTCGAGCTCGCTGGCTTCGGTGAGGCCGGCCTGCTCGATGAGCGCCTTCGGGATGCGAATGCCGCGGGAATTGCCGATTTTGGTGAGATGGGTGATGGTTTTGGGTCGAGTGGGCATGACTACATTGTAATTACTTACTGGTGTAAAGCAATTGTTTGACGACCTTCGGGGGCGGCTACCTGGGCGGGAGGCTGGTGGTGAAACGGGGTAACCAGTTTGCCCTGAACGCCATGATGGTGCTGATGGTCGTCTCGGGTTTGGCATTGATACTCGGCGCGCTCTTCTAGGGGCCCGGAAGGGGCTCGAGCGAATTATCCCCTGTACCTGTCTGGGTACAGGGGATTAAAATATTTACTGACCGGGCACAACTCTACCCGGGCACAACTCTACGGTAACTGGATTAACCCGAACTCATACGCAACAAATAACCCCCAGCCAACAATTGCGAGATAGGTACCGAGCTTGCGGGCGAGCCAAAGCCGCTTGCGACGCTTGAGGTCCTGTGTGCGACGAGCAAGGATGGTGAGGACTACGAAGGCGAGGATCAGAACGACGAGGAATATGCCGGTGTAGGCTTCGTAGGTGTGGTAGCGGTGGGCCCAAAGTGAAATCCAATATGGGTCGTCGGGAGAAAGTGCGAAAAATGGTGCTGAAAAGTTCATGTCCAGATTATATACGAAAGAGCATAACAATTTTTTCATGTCTAGCTTTGCGACCTCCCGACGATGACTGGAAACGTCACCGTCGGGAAGCCGTGCCCGAGTTACCTCAGGCCGTCGTTTGCCAGATTGGCAATTCTGCTTTGTCCGCTATCGTCGGGGTGGGGATAGCCGTAATATCTGGTCTGCTGGAGCTTCGGGAGAGGGTTGTCGCCAAACCCGGAGCGGAGATCGACATGGATCACGTCGGCCCCAGTTAGCGTCAGATGAAGATCATCGAGGGTATCGACAACGCTCCCAGCCCCATGCCATGTTGTGGTCTGCGTGGGATCGCTCGGGTTTGGGAATATTTGCCGGTCGAGCTGACAGATGTTGCCGGCCTTCAGGACGTATGGGTATAGGGCGTCCAGGAAGCGTGTGGTGTTTGACGCCGCGCGCCCAGTCACCAGGATTTGCGTCAGGTCGGTCCTGATGATGTTTGACTCGCTCAAGGCGCGGGCATACATCGCCTGGGTATCGGGGCAGTCGGCCCACTCAGTTACATTCCATGGTCGGGGCCTACCGAGCTTGTGCGCGCTGTAGAAGTCCGACAGCATGTCGTCGAGCTTGGCGTTGTTCGCGCCGCCGGTGAAGCCGACGATGCTCCAGGTGCGGCCGCGGGCGGCGAGACCCTGAGCCATGGCGGCGATTTGGCCCTGCTCGAACATCTGGCGGGTGGTGGCACCGCTCTGCGCTAGGTCTACTACGCGGTAGGTCCAGGCGGGCGGGATACTGGCGTTGAGTTTGCGCCCAAGCCGTGTGATCCACGAGAAGTCAGAGTCGTTTTCGATGAGCGAGACGGGATGACAGGGTCCGATCACTGGCAGTGATTGCGGAACGCAGAGCGGGTTGTCGACATCCTGGTGGTGGCCGCTGGTGTACGAATCGCCGACCCCAATGAGCGCCGGGGCGAAGGGAACGACGAGATGCGCATTGCCATCGTCACCGAAGCCCGCCTCCTTGGAGCGCGCGATGTAGGCGACGACGGTAACGGTGGTGCCGGGAGTGAACTGATGGTTGGCGTTGAAGACCTTCCAGTTCAGTGCCAGCGTAGCCGGACTGTTGCCTCCATTATCACAGATGGAGGATCGCTTTTCCCAGGTGTCGATCGCGAGCACGAGCGTGGCCGGACAGGACACCGCGGCGAGCCCGACCTGTACATCCATGTTCCACAATGGCGTGGTAGCGCCGACCGACCAGGTGACGCTGGTGACGCGTCCCCGCTGCTTCCCGGGAGGCGGAGTGCTTCCTGGGCCGAGGATCAGGAGCGGGACGGACCAGTCGCTGATGAAGCCGCCCTGGAGGTTCGCCCGCATCATGAAGTAGAGGCTTGCCTCGGGATTGTGGTCGGCAACGTCAAGAGTGAGATCGACGGGGCGATCGAGTGGCTCGTCTGGCGGCGCGATGGAGACGATGTTGACGTTCTCGTCGTCGGGGATCACGGCCGAAGGGCTTGAGGCGTACCCGAACAGGTACGAGGTTGCGAAGTACGCACCTGCCCATCCGGGCGGAATTTCGGCGTGTACTACGCGCTGGGTCGCCACTGGCTGTGCCGATGCCAACGTGGCGATTGGTCCGGGCGGAATGGTTACTTGGGCGGATGCCCAGGAGGCGGGCACGAGGGCCAATACGAGGCCCGCGATGATCGCCAGCAGCACTTTCGTACTGCGAACAGCGAAGGGATGCGGCACGAGGACCGCTCCTTTCTTGTCGGAGGAAGTTCGGCTTTTGTTCTGCCGAACGCGCAAATCCTAGCCGATGGCGGTGCTGGAGTCAAGCAAAGGAATTTTGAATTAGCTATCTTTGCTCACCAGGATCATGAAGGCTTCGGCCGGGATGTCGAATTTGCCGACGCGTTTCATGCGTTTTTTGCCCTTCTTTTGCTTGTCGAGAAGCTTGTTTTTGCGGGTGACGTCGCCGCCGTAGAGGCCGGCGATGACGTCTTTGCGCACGGCTTTCACGTCTTCGCGGGCAATGATCTTGCCACCGATGGCGGCTTGGAGGGAGACCTCGAAGTTTTGCTTGGGGATGAGGGTTTTGAGCTTTTCGACGATTTGTTTGCCGGCGCGGTAGGCTTCTTCGGAGTGCGCGATCATGGACAGCGCGTCGACGGGGTCGCCGCCCACGAGGATGTCGAGGCGGACGAGTTTTTCGGTGCGGTAGCCGGAGAGCTCGTAATTGAAGCTGCCGTAGCCGGAGGTGATGGATTTGAGGGAGTCGTAGAAGTCGGTGAGGACGTTGGCAAGCGGGGCGTCGAAGGCGACGAGGGCGAGTTTTTCGTCGACGTAGGTGAGGTTGGTTTGGAGGCCGCGGATTTGGTTGATGAGCTTGATGACGCCGCCGATGTAATCGCCGGGTACCACCACTTCGCCTTTGATCCACGGCTCACGGACTTCGGCGATGTGGCTGGGGTCGGGGAGGTCGGCGGCGTTGCGGATGGTGCGCTCGGTGCCGTCGGTGGCAACCACGACGTAGTCGGTGCTGGGGCTGGTGACGACCATGTCGAGGCCGTATTCGCGCTCGAGGCGCTCGCGGATGATGTCTAGATGCAGCAGGCCGAGGAAGCCGACGCGGTAGCCGAAGCCGAGGACCTGCGAGGATTCGGGCTCGTAAATGAGCGCCGCGTCGTTGAGCTTGAGTTTTTCGAGGGCGTCTTTGAGTAAGGGGTATTGCTCATTTGAGGTGGGGAAAAAGCCGGCGAACACGAAGGGTTTGACTTGGCGGTAGCCGGGGAGTTGGTCGGTGGCGCGGCGGGCGGTGAGGGTGACGGTGTCGCCGACGCGGGCCTCGGAAATGGATTTGAGGTTGGTGACGACATAGCCGATTTGGCCGGTGAGGATTTCGGGGGCGGCGGTTTGTTTGGGCGCGAAGGTGCCGACTTCGACGGCGAGGCCGTCGGCGCGGGTCGCCATGAGGATGATGGTATCGTGGCGTTTAATAACGCCATCGACGACGCGGATGAAGAGGATGACGCCGCGGTGAACATCGTAGATGGAATCGAAAATGAGCGCGCGCAAGGGGGCATCTGGGTCGCCTTTTGGCGCCGGGACCTGCTCGATGATGGCGTCGAGGACCTCGGGCACGCCTTGGCCGGTTTTGCCGGAGACGCGCAGGATGGTGTGCGGATCGCAGCCGAGGAGGCTCGCAACTTCGCCGGCGACGCGCTCAGGGTCGGCGGCCGGGAGGTCGATTTTGTTGAGCACGGGGATGATTTCGAGGCCGGCTTCGATGGCGAGGTAGACGTTGGCGAGGGTTTGGGCCTGAATTCCTTGCGACGCGTCGACTACCAATACGGCCCCTTCGCACGCCGCTAGCGATCTGGACACTTCGTAGCTGAAATCGACGTGGCCTGGTGTATCAATCAAATTTAATGTGTACTCCCCTTTTGCTATGTAGGCTGCGGAAGATTCGCCTTCGCGTCGGCGAACGCTATCCGTCTCTTCGGGGAGTGCGGTATCTGAACCAGCGCCTCCGTGCTCAGGCGAATCTTCCTCCGCACTACCCGTCGCGCCACTGGGGGTCCACTTCATCTTTACGGGCTGGAGTTTGATGGTGATGCCTTTTTCGCGCTCGAGGTCCATGGAGTCGAGGAGTTGGGCCTGCATGTCGCGGTGTGCGACCGTGCCGGTGAGCTCAAGCATACGATCGGCCAAGGTGGATTTGCCATGGTCGATGTGCGCTATGATGCAAAAATTTCGGGTGTGGGATTGATTCACGGGATTTGATTATACCTTACGCGAGCTTGTTGTTAGGAGGGACGGGCGGTGCAGGGACCGCCCGTCCTTGCGTCCAGGGTGGTCAGCGATTGACCCATTGTGCGCAGACGAATCCGACGACGGCGCCCACCACGATGCCGACGACCATCGCCGGGCTTCCGATGGGGCCGAGGCTGGCGCCGAGAATTGCGCCAAAGGCGGCAAAACCGGCAACTATCGGCTTTTTCACCGATCTCTCCTCTTTGGGTCGGGGGGGGCGAGTAGTGGTGTGGGCCTAGCGGGGAGGGCCTTGGCGGCGGGGGTAGATGATCAGGAAGAAGATGCCGCCTATGAGGCCTCCTGCGATGAAGCCCCCTTCGCCCCGCCCGATCGCGCCACCGATTAGAACGCCACCAACAACGGCGGCGACAACCCATAGGGCAGCTTTCAGGTTCACCGACTCCTCCTTTGAGGGGTTTTTGCGAGGGCTTTGTCCACCTGGTTTGGACTTCTATTTTATAGCATATGATCAGAACGTAAGAACCCCGGAGGGGTCACCCCGGCACCGTAGCACCGGGGGACCCCATCCGGGGGTGGAGCGCCCGAGCGAGAGCCCAACCCCGAAGCGCGGGGCATCAGACTCGGGTTTGGGCTAGGATCAGCCCGCGAACCGGCGGCGGCGTCGCCGCGCCGGGACCCCCTGGAGCGCGAGCAGCTTACGAGGCTCCTCGCGCAGGGCGTACCGCCGGTTGCTCTCCGTCTTCACGACGGAGTCTTCCTCGAGCCGCTGGATGATCCAGGCGATCGTCCGCGCGAGCACGAAGCCGTCTTCTTCCCCACGGTTCGCGCTCTGGACGATCTTCCGGAATCGGTAGGACTGCCACACCTCGACGAGGGTGGCGTTGAGCTGAAGATTCAGCTCGTCCAGCTCAGCCAGCAGGCCGGGGGTGTCGCAACCGTCACTCGCGTACCAACCCTCCAGGATCTGGAAGGCGGTCTCGTGAATGGTGGCCGCGACGAGCAGGGTGAAGGGGCCGTAGTTGCCCTCCTCGACCCGCTCGAACACCGGGCTCGCCCCGAATAGCTCGCACGTGCGCGCGAACAGCTCGTCCAGGATGGAGCCCTGGACGAGCGGGGTCGGAACAACGGTGAGGTGCGACATGGTGCTCTCCTTCATTCACCCTCTCCCCTCTGGAGAGGAAGACCGTGTGCTGCCGAACACAACGGTCTGATGTGAAATGAGGCGATGCGAGCGATATGTGCGCATGAGGTAATTTCAAAGGTGGTGCATGTGTTTTGAACCGGTGAATGTTGCTTGCAGAGAATTCCGGTCCGGCAGCACGTAGACATGCTACATTAACTTTTGGGTTTTTGTCAAGGTTGGGCGACCTGAGTCTCGAAACCCCCTAAATCTTCCTCGCTCTCACTGAGTCCATTAGAACGGATAGGCAAAAAATGACAAAAATTGTCAAAAATCACCGAGTCACTCGAAATAAGGCTGGGGTTTTGAGATT
>Ga0307499_10000048_pt1 | contig 38321 bp, 31 predicted proteins | sample 13_S_MG_FD_201363 | JGI IMG/M metagenome (GOLD analysis project Ga0307499, IMG submission 201363) | Soil microbial communities from Populus trichocarpa stands in riparian zone in the Pacific Northwest, United States - 13_S | ecosystem: Environmental > Terrestrial > Soil > Riparian zone > Trees... | reverse complement strand
CGGCCCGCAGTCCGGCGCGCAGTCCGGCGCGGAGCCTGTCGCCGACGTCCTGCCGCCGGCAGCCGTGCTCAACGGTGGCACCGTGGACTCGCCTGATTCGACCGTCGCAGCCGGCTGAGCCGCGATCGCGCCGTCACGGCCGGCTGGGGCGCGGCAGCACCGTCGCGGTTGGCCGCAGCCGCAGCCGCAGCCGCGGAGGGGCCGCGCCAGAGGCCGATGTCGGCACGGTGTTAGTGGTCTGTGAGAAAGCGCGGGGCCGCTGTGAGCGTCGTGTGAACCTCCTTGCCGCTGCTGTCCGGAGCGGAAGAGAGTCGGTGGCGGCCGGGTGGAAGGTCCGCCGGGCCGGCGGGAGTTCGAGCCATGATCGGCAGAGAGATACCGGCGCTGCGTACCGGTCCGGGACTGCGGTGGCCGTCTGATCTGGCCTGCGGCCCGGCGTTTCTGGGGCCGCTGGTGGCGTGTGTGCTGCTTGCCCGGACACCGCCGCTGACCGTGGAGGTCGGCGTGCTCGCCGTGCTGGTGGCCGCGGTCGGCTGGTCGGCCACCGTACCGGCCGGGCTGGTCGCGGTGGGCGTCTCGGCGCTGTCGCTGAACGGGTTCCGGGAGAACGGTCTCGGCGTGCTGGCCCTGCATCCGAGGGTGGATGTGCCGGTGGCGGTGACGCTGCTGTGCGTCTGGGCGCTGGCCTGGGCGGCTCGTGAATCGGGTGGAGAGTCGGTCCGCTAGGTCGGTCCACTGTGGACGCCAAGGCAACGGACAGACATCGAGAGAGTGAGGACATGCCGTGGTCGACGTCGCCTTCGTGCTGCTGACGGTCGCCCTGTTCGCGCTGCTGGCCCTGGTCCTGCGCGGGGTGGAGCGGCTGTGAGCATTGACAACCTGGTCGGCCTGGTGCTGGCCGTACTGATCACCGGGTTCCTGGTGGTCGCCCTACTGTTCCCGGAGCGGTTCTAGATGAACACGACCATGGCGGGGGTCATCTTCGTCGTCTCGCTCGTCGCCGCGCTGGCGCTGTGCTACCGCCCGCTGGGCGACTACATGGCGCGGGTCTACACCAGCGACAAGCATCTGCGGGTGGAACGCGGCATCTACCGGCTGACCGGGGTGGACCCGGACCGGGAGCAGACCTGGGGCGTGTACGCCCGCAGCGTGCTGGCGTTCTCGGCGGTGTCGGTGCTGTTCCTGTACCTGTTCCAGCGGGTGCAGGCACACCTGCCGCTGAACCTCGGCTTCGCCGGGGTGCGCACCGACATCGCCTGGAACACCGCGGTCAGCTTCACCACGAACACCAACTGGCAGTCGTACTCGGGCGAGTCGACGATGGGTCACCTGGTGCAGATGGCCGGGCTGGCGGTGCAGAACTTCGTCTCGGCCGCGGTGGGCATCGCGGTGGCGATCGCGCTGGTGCGCGGGTTCGCCCGGCGGAAGACCGACCAGCTCGGCAACTTCTGGGTCGACCTGACCCGCACCTGTACCCGGATCCTGCTGCCGGTCGCCGCGGTGGCCGCGGTGGTTCTGGTCGCCGGAGGTGCGATCCAGAACCTGCACGGGAACCGGTCGTTCACCGGCCCGGGTGGGCTGGTGCAGGCGATCACCGGCGGGCCGATCGCCTCCCAGGAGGCGATCAAGGAGCTCGGCACCAACGGCGGCGGGCCGTACAACGTCAACTCGGCGCACCCGTTCGAGAACCCGACCGCGTGGACGAACTGGCTGCAGATCTTCCTGCTGCTGGTCATCGGGTTCTCGCTGCCGCGGACGTTCGGCAAGCTGGTCGGCGACGTCCGGCAGGGCCGGGCGATCGTCGCGGTGATGGCGGTGCTGGCACTGGGCAGCCTGACCATCAACACGGTCGCGCAGAACGCCCACCACGGCACGGTGCCGCAGGCGGTCGGCGCCGCCACCGAAGGGACCGAGACCCGGTTCGGGGTGCCGGACTCGGCGGCGTTCGCCAGCGCGACGACGCTCACTTCGACCGGCGCGGTCGACTCGTTCCACGACTCGTACACCAGCATCGGCGGGGCGACGCTGCTGTTCAACATGATGCTCGGCGAGGTCGCGCCCGGCGGCACCGGCTCGGGGCTGTACGGCATCCTCATCCTGGCCGTGCTGACCGTGTTCGTGGCCGGGCTGATGATCGGGCGAACACCGGAGTACCTGGGGAAGAAGATCGGTTCCCGGGAGATCCGGCTGGCCTCGCTCTACTTCCTGGCCACCCCGACCATCGTGCTGGTCGGCACCGGCCTGGCGATGGCCATGCCCGGGCAGCGGGCCGGGATGCTGAACTCCGGGCCGCACGGGCTGTCCGAGGTGCTGTACGCGTTCACCTCGGCGGCCAACAACAACGGCTCGGCGTTCGCCGGCATCACGGTGGCCACCACCTGGTACAACACGGCGCTCGGAATCGCGATGCTGCTCGGCCGGTTCCTGCCGATGCTGTTCGTGCTCGGCCTGGCCGGCTCACTGGCCAAGCAGCAGCCGGTGCCCGTCTCGGCCGGGACGCTGCCGACCCACCGGCCGCAGTTCGTCGGCATGGTGACCGGCGTCGTAGTCATCCTGGTCGCCCTCACCTTCTTCCCGACGCTGGCGCTGGGACCGCTCGCGGAAGGCATCCACAAGTGACCGCGTCCACTGTAGACATCCGTCCGGGCGGCCAACCGGCGGCCACACCGGAGCCTGGGGCCCCGCGGCGGATCTCCGGCGGCCTGCTCGACCCGGCGCAGCTGTGGCGGTCCGGTCCGGACGCGCTGCGCAAGCTGGACCCGCGCACGCTGTGGCGCAACCCGGTCATGTTCATCGTCGAGATCGGCGCGGTCTGGACCACTGTGCTCGCGGTCCGCGACCCGTCCGTGTTCGGCTGGCTGATCGTGGTCTGGCTGTGGCTGACCGTGCTGTTCGCCAACCTGGCCGAAGCCGTGGCCGAGGGCCGGGGCAAGGCGCAGGCCGAGACGCTGCGCCGGGCCAAGACCGACACCGTGGCCCGCCGGCTGACCGGCTGGCACCCCGGCACCGACCCGTCCACAGTGGACACCGAGCAGGTGGCCGCGCCGCAGCTGGCGCAGGGCGACCTGGTGGTCGTGGCGGCCGGCGAGTTCATCCCCGGTGACGGCGACGTGGTCGACGGGATCGCCAGCGTGGACGAGTCGGCGATCACCGGCGAGTCCGCGCCGGTGATCCGGGAGTCCGGCGGGGACCGCTCGTCGGTGACCGGCGGCACCCGGGTGCTGTCCGACCGGATCGTCGTGCGGATCACCCAGAAGCCCGGGGAGAGCTTCATCGACCGCATGATCGCGCTGGTCGAGGGCGCGTCCCGGCAGAAGACGCCGAACGAGATCGCGCTGAACATCCTGCTCGCCGCGCTCACCGTCATCTTCGTGCTGGCGGTGGCGACGCTGCAGCCGCTGGCCATCTTCTCGAAGGTGCAGCAGCCGGGGATACCGGACTCGCTGTCGCTGACCGACAACGGGGTGACCGGCATCGTGCTGGTCTCGCTGCTGGTCTGCCTGATCCCGACCACGATCGGCGCGCTGCTGTCGGCCATCGGCATCGCCGGGATGGACCGCCTGGTGCAGCGCAACGTGCTGGCCATGTCCGGCCGCGCGGTCGAGGCGGCCGGCGACGTGAACACGCTGCTGCTGGACAAGACCGGCACCATCACCCTCGGCAACCGGCAAGCCAGCGCGTTCCTGCCGCTCGGCGGCACCGTCGAGGCGACGCTGGCCGACGCCGCGCAGCTGTCCAGCCTGGCCGACGAGACGCCGGAGGGCCGGTCGATCGTGGTGTTCGCGAAGAACACCTACGGCCTGCGGGAGCGCAGCCCGGGCGAACTGGTCCACGCCAGCTTCGTCGCCTTCACCGCGCAGACCCGGATGTCCGGAGTGGACCTGGCCGCCGTCGACGGGCAACCGGAGCGGCAGGTACGCAAGGGCGCCGCCAGCGCCGTGGTCAGCTGGGTTCGCGAGCACGGCGGCCAGGTGCCGGCGGAGACCGGCCAGATCGTGGACGGCATCTCCGCCTCGGGGGGCACCCCGCTGCTGGTCGGCGAGCTCACCGGCACCGGGGTCGACCGGACCGCCCGGGTGCTGGGCGTGATCCAGCTCAAGGACGTGGTCAAGCAGGGCATGCGGGAGCGGTTCGACGAGATGCGCCGGATGGGCATCCGGACCGTGATGATCACCGGCGACAATCCGCTGACCGCCCGGGCGATCGCCGAAGAGGCCGGCGTGGACGACTTCCTCGCCGAGGCCACGCCCGAGGACAAGATGGCGTTGATCAAGCGGGAGCAGAGCGGCGGCAAGCTGGTCGCGATGACCGGCGACGGCACCAACGACGCACCGGCGCTGGCCCAGGCCGACGTCGGCGTGGCGATGAACAGCGGTACCTCCGCGGCCAAAGAGGCCGGCAACATGGTCGACCTCGACTCCGACCCGACCAAGCTGATCGAGATCGTGGAGATCGGCAAGCAGCTGCTGATCACCCGCGGAGCGCTGACCACCTTCTCCATCGCCAACGACGTGGCCAAGTACTTCGCGATCATCCCGGCCATGTTCGCCGGTGTCTACAGTGGACTCGACACGCTGAACATCATGCGGCTGCACAGCCCGACCTCGGCCATCCTGTCCGCGGTCATCTTCAACGCGGTCGTCATCGTCGCGCTGATCCCGCTGGCCCTGCGCGGCGTGCGGTACCGGCCGGCCAGCGCCTCGAAGATGCTGTCCCGCAACCTCTACCGCTATGGCGCCGGCGGCCTGATCGCGCCGTTCCTCGGCATCAAGCTCATCGACCTGCTCATCCAATTCCTCCCCGGAGTGCGCTGACATGCCCACCCGACTGCCCGGCTGGCTGCGCCAGCACCTGGCCGCCGTCCGCGTCCTGCTCGTCTTCACCGTCGTCTGTGGACTGGTCTACCCGCTGGTCATCCTCGCCGTCGCCCAACTGCCGGGCCTGAAACACCGGGCCGAGGGATCGCTGGTCACCGACGCGAAGGGGACGGTCGTCGGCTCGGCCCTGATCGGGCAGACCTTCCTCGACCGGGACGGGAACCCGCTGCCGCAGTACTTCCAGCCCCGCCCGTCCGCGGCCGGCGACGGCTACGACCCGACCGCCACCGCGGCGTCCAACCTGGGCCCGGAGAGCGTCGTCGACATCCTCGACGATCCGTCCACAAAGGACGCCGATGAGTCGAAGCCGAGCCTGCTCACCCAGGTGTGCACGCGCAGCAAGGCGATCGGCGAGCTGGACGGCGTCGACGGCAGCCGGCCGTACTGCGCGGCCTCCGGCGTCGGTGCGGCGCTGGCGGTGTTCCACACCGGGCCGGGCTACGCCGGGCCGGTGCGCCGCGCGGTCAGCATCAACGAGGAGTGCGGCGTGATCGACCACCCGTTCATCGCCGACTACCAGGGCGTCAACGTCGAGTGCCACACCTACGGCGAGGACCTCAGCGCCGGGGAACTCGTCGTGATCCGCGGCAACGCGCCGGCGCACCCGGCGGTCCCGGCCGACGCGGTCACCGCCAGCGGCAGCGGCCTGGACCCGGCGATCAGCCCGGCCTACGCGCGGCTGCAGGCGGCCCGGGTGGCCAAGGCCCGCAACCTGGACCAGAGCCGGGTCGAGCAACTCATCCGGGACAACACCACCGGCCGCGCCCTGGGGTTCATCGGCGAACCGGCGGTCAACGTGCTGAAGCTCAACCTCGCCCTCGACCGGCTCAGCCAGTGAGCAGGCAGGTGCGACGCCGATGACCGAGTCGACCGGAGCGGCCGCCGAGCGCGGCCCATCCGGCCGGCAGGTCCGCGGACAGCTGCGGATATACCTGGGCTGCGCGCCCGGGGTCGGCAAGACGTACGCGATGCTCAACGAGGCGCACCGCCGCCGCGACCGCGGCACCGACGTGGTCGTCGGTTTCGTCGAGACGCACGGCCGGCCCAGGACCGCCGCCCTGCTCGAGGGTCTGCAGGTACTGCCGCGCCGCCCGATGCCCTACCGCGACACGACGTTCACCGAGATGGACGTCGACGGCGTGCTCGCCCGCCGGCCCCAGGTCGCGGTCGTGGACGAGCTGGCGCACACCAACGTGCCGGGCAGCCGCAACGCCAAGCGCTGGCAGGACATCGAGGAACTGCTCGCGGCCGGCATCGACGTGCTGTCCACCGTCAACATCCAGCACCTGGAGTCGCTCAACGACGTGGTCGAGACGATCACCGGCGTGCCGCAGCGGGAGACCGTCCCGGACGAGGTCGTCCGCGCGGCCGAGCAGGTCGAGCTGGTCGACCTCACCCCGGAGGCGCTGCGCCGCCGGATGGCGCACGGCAACATCTACGCCGCCGACAGGATCGACGCGGCGCTGGGCAACTACTTCCGGGTCGGCAACCTGACCGCGCTGCGCGAGCTGGCCCTGCTGTGGCTGGCCGGCAAGGTCGACGAGCAACTCGACCGGTACCGGGCCGAGCACGGTATCGCCGCCACCTGGGAGACCCGCGAGCGGGTCGTGGTCGCACTCACCGGCGGCCCGGAGGGTGACACGCTGATCCGCCGCGCGGCCCGGATCGCCACCCGCAACACCGGAGCCGACCTGCTCGCCGTGCACGTGACCCGGTCCGACGGGCTGACCGGCGCCAACCCGGTGAACCTGGCCCGGCAGCGGTCGCTGGTGGAGGACCTCGGCGGCAGCTACCACCAGATCGTCGGCGACGACGTACCGCGGGCGCTGCTGGACTTCGCCCGGGCGGAGAACGCCACCCAGCTCGTGCTCGGCGCATCCCGCCGCGGCCGGCTGGCGCACCTGCTGTCTCCCGGCATCGGCGTCACGACGACCGCGCGCTCCGGCAGCATCGACGTCCACATGATCAGCCACGAGGAGGTCGGCAAGGGCCGGCGGCTGCCCCAGGTCTCCGCCGGCCTCACCCGCCGCCGCCGGCTGGCCGGGATCGCCCTCGGCGCCGTCCTGCTGCCGCTGCTCACCCTGGCGCTCACCTGGTTGGACAGCGCGCTGGCGCTGGCGAGTGACATCCTGCTGTTCCTGCTCGCCGTCGTCGGGGTCGCCCTGCTCGGTGGGCTGTGGCCGGCGCTGGCTGCCGCCGTGGTCGGCTCGCTGCTGCTGAACTACTACTTCACCCCGCCGGTGCACACGTTCGACATCGCCGAACGGAACAACGCGCTGGCCCTCGCGGTCTTCGTCGCCGTCGCCGCGATGGTCAGCGCCGTCGTCGACCTGGCCGCCCGGCGTACCAGCGAAGCCGCCCGCGCCTCGGCCGAAGCCGAGACACTGTCCACACTGGCCGGAGACGTGCTGCGCGGGGACTCGGCGCTGCCCGCGCTGCTGGAACGGGTCCGGCAGACCTTCGGCCTCACCTCGGTCGCGTTGCTGGAACGCGGTGACCACCCCGCGGCCACCGGCGCGGCCGGCGAGCGGCAATGGACGACACCGGCGTCCGCCCGCTCGGCCGCCGCCGCCGAAGACCAACCGGTGGACGGCCAGCGGCGGCACGGCTGGCACCAGATCGCGGCGGCCGGCCCCGACCCCTGCCGGCGCCCGGAAGAGGCCGACACCGACGTGCCGATCGGCGAGGACCTCGCGCTGGTCCTGCGCGGCCGGCCGCTGCCGGCCGAGGACCGCCGGGTGCTGGCCGCGTTCGGCGCCCAGGCCGCGGTGGCCCTGCACCAGCAACGGCTGGCCGACGCCGCCGCCGAGGCCGCCCCGCTGGCCGAGGCCGACCGCACCCGCAGCGCCCTGCTCGCCGCGGTCAGCCACGACCTGCGCACCCCGCTGGCCGCGGCCAAGGCCGCTATCACCGGCCTGCGCAGCCGGGACGTGCCGTGGAGCGCGGCCGAGCAGGGCGAGCTGATGGCGACCGCGGACGAGTCGCTCGACCAGCTCACCCGGCTGGTCGACAACCTGCTGGACATGAGCCGGCTGCAGGCCGGCGCCCTGTCGGTCTTCCCCCGCCCGATCGGCCTGGACGACGTGCTCCCACCGGTGCTGGACGAACTCGGCCCGGCCGGCCGGCAGGTCGACCTGCGGATCGGCCCCGACCTGCCCGAGGTCCGCGCCGACCCCGGCCTGCTCGAACGGATCGTCGCGAACCTCACCGCGAACGCGCTGCGGTACTCCCCACCCGGCCTACGGCCCGTCGTGTCAGCCAGCGCCCTCGGCGACCGGGTGGAACTCCGCGTCATCGACCGCGGCCCCGGCGTGCCAGAAAGCGAGTGGAACCGCATCTTCGTCCCGTTCCAGCGACTCGGCGACCGCGACAACACCACCGGCGTCGGCCTCGGCCTCGCCCTGTCCCGCGGCCTGGCCCAGGCCATGAGCGGCGAACTGACGCCCGAACTCACCCCCGGCGGCGGGCTGACCATGGTCTTGTCCCTGCCGGCCGCCCGGCCGGCGCGAACCGGACCGACCGTCCCCGGCGATCGCGAGGAGCCGGCCCGGTAGCCGACTCCCGGGCCGGCGCTGGCGCTCGCCGGCCGGTGCCCGCTCCGCGGTGCCGGTCGGGCGTCGTCGACCGGCGCGGTTATCCGCCCAGCCAAGGAAAGCGGTCGTGGCCCGGTCGGGGTGGGTCGGCGGGGGCGAAGTTGGTGGCGTCGTCGGTGCTGCCGGTGCCGCGGTAGCGGGCGACCTGCGGGTAGGCGAACACCGGCCTGGTCCGGATGACCGATCCGGCGTCGAGCCGCGCGGCGGTGACGCTGTCCGGCGGGGTCGCCCGCTCGACCCAGTTCAGCAGCGGGGTGAGCAGGTCGAAGCTGTTCGGGGCGGGCCCGCCGCCGCAGTGGTAGACGCCGGGGAACATGAACAGGCGGGCGAACTCCCGGGTGCCGGCCAGGCCGCCCGACCGGTCCTGGATCGCCTGGTAGTAGGCCACCGTGCCGGTGGGTGGGATGGCCTGGTCGGCCCAGCCGTGCCAGAGGATGAGCTTCCCGCCGGATCGCCGGAACGCGGTCAGGTCCGGGTCGGTCGCGTCGTACAGCCCGGCCAGGCGGCGGGCGCGCTCGAAGGTGGTCCGGTCGAAGCCGATGTCGTTCAGGGTCGCCGACAGCGGCGGGTTGGTCCCGAAGGCCAGGTACCGCACCCAGCCGTTGCCGAGCTTCCAGGCGGTGGTCGAGTTCTGCGCGCCGTCGCCCGCCGGGATCAGCCAACCGGGCCAGGCCAGCTCGGAGCCGTACGGTTGGCCGCCGGGGTAGAGGTGCTCGCCGCGGGCGTCCACCGCGCCGGAGTAGAGCTTGCCGGCGACGGCGACCTGGGCCGGCGTCAGGCAGGTCGGCGCGTCCGCGCCGGCCGGGCAGGCCAGCGTCGCCGGGTCGAACGAACAGGCCCGCGGGTCGTCGAGTTGCCCGTCGACGAGACCGTCGAGGCCGTCGCAATCGGCCAGCACCGCCGCGTGCAGGGCGGGTAGCTTGGCCGCCGGCAGGATCACCCGGCCGGCCGGGTCGAAGTTGACCCGGGCCAGCCAGGCCTGGTGGAACGTGTAGAGCTCGGTGGTGATCGAGGCCGGCGCGCCGGCGAGGATGCCGTCGAAGTCGTCCGGGAACCGCTGCGCCTCGGTCAGCCCCTCGTGGCCGCCCTGCGAGCAGCCGTCGAAGTAGGAGTACCGCGGCGGCTGGCCGTAGAAGGCGGCGATCAGCGCCTTGGCCACGAGCGCGGTGAGGTGGTCGGCCCGGTAGGCGAAGTCGGTGCGCAGTTGCGGGTCGGTGCCGAAGTTGCCGTCGGCACCGCCGGCGATGAGATGGCCCTGGTCGTCGGACCCGGTGGCGAACATGCCGTCGGTGACCGGCACACAGCCGGCCCCGGCCCGGACGTTGATCGCGAGGACGCCGCACAGGCCGCCGCAGCCGGCCTGCAGGTAGCGCTGCCGGTACGTCTCGGTCGGCAGCTGCAACTGGAACCGGATCTGCGGCGCGATCACCCCGCGCACATCGCAGACCGGGTAGCCGGCCGCGGCCGTCCCGACCGCGGCGGCCGTGACCCCGGTGCCGGCGCCCACCTGCCGGGACACGTCGACCCCGGTCAACGCCGAGCAGTCCAGCCGGGGCGGGACGACGGCCAGCCGGGCCACCGGCGCCGCCGCCGCGAGCGTGAGCGGGCGGGCCTGGGCTCCGCTGGAGGCCAGCAGCGGCGACGCCAGCAGCACCAGCAGCGACCGGGACCACTGGCGCTCGCGGTGCGACAGCATGCCGATCCTCCGCGATCAGGTGCGAACCATGGCCCGGTCGTGCGCCGAGGAAGGGCGCGGTGACCATGCTCCCATCGCGTCGATCGCCGCCCGGCCGGCCTCCTCCCGCCGGCCGCCGGACCGGGCTGGACCGGGCGTCCGGCGGGCTTCCCGGCCAGCCCGGCTTAGCGCCGGGCAAGGGCCGGATCAGCGCCGGCAGCAAGGCTCACCAGGTCGATCAACACGCATCAGCCCGGATTGGAGCGCACAGATGAGCGACACGATGGTGCAGACCGAGGACGAGAAGGTACTGGCGCAGCTCGCCGAGGCCGGCACGTTCCTCAAGGCCGAGGAGCTCATGGTGATGGCTGCCGCGCACGCCGCGGCCGCCGGCAAGGAAGCCACCGCGGTCATGGCCGTGTGCAGCACCACCCATTACTGCGTCGTCATCCCGTCCTAGCCGGCACGCCGACGTAGCCGAGGCAGGAGGCCGGGGTGGGGCACGCCGCACTGGAGCAGACGGTCGCCCACAGTACGCGAGCAGGTGCCGAGAGCTGTGCCGCGGCCGGCTGGGCATGGATCCTGCGGCACCTCGGCCTCTTTGCTCCGGCCGATCCGTTCAATCCGGACGACATGCAACGAATCGTCGAGCTCGCGCTGCTCTACGGCTACACCCGCGACTGGTCGGGCGAACCGGCGGCGGTCCCGCCGCTGCGGCCGGTCGAGGACTTCCTGCGGGACTTCCTGACCGACCCGGTGCTCGCCCAGTACGCGCGCAAGCGGCCGGTGCTGTTCAGCCCGTACTTCCTGGCCTACCTGGCGATGCGGCCACTGGGCTGGCGGCTGCCGGGGTACGAGGACGGGCTGGTGGCGGCCGGCCGGGCCGGCTACCCGGACGCGCTGGAGACGACCCCGTACCGCGAGCTGGAAATGCGGCACATGATGTGGAAGGCCGGGCTGCGGCCGCGCCGGCCGGACTGTGCCGGGGCCTACCCGGGCACGGTCCTGGCGCGCAACGACAACCCGGTGCACCTCAACATCCCCACCGTCTACTCGATCACGCACACGCTGTTCTACCTCACCGACTACTGCGGGCCGGCGGACGTCATGCCGCCGGCCGAGCGCGACCGCGCGGTCGACGTGGTGGAATGCCTGTTCGCGCACTACTGGCGCAAGCGCGACTGGGACCTGGTCGGCGAGCTGGGGCTCAACCTGGTGAGCCTCGACCGGTACGACACCCCGCTGTTCACCGCCGGGGTGGGCGAGCTGCTCGCGGCCTGGACGGGCGAGCCGGACGGTGCCCTGCCCGGCCGCAACTTCAAGCCCGAGGACGCCGACTCCGAGCCGGACTACCGGTTCACCCACGCCTACCACACCACCTTGGTCGGGACCTTGTTCTGCCTCGCCTACCTGCACCGGACCCACAACGGCGGCCCGCGGTGACCGCCCCCACGACCGGCCCCACGACCGGCCCGGCGGCTGGCTCTCCGGCGGCTGGTTCCCCGGCCGAGGGTGCGGCTGGCGTGGCGGCAGGCTCGGCGGCTGGCCCTCCGGCCGAGGGCGGGGCGGCGGCGGGCTCTCGGGTCGACGGCGCGGCTGCCGACGGCGCGGCCGGCCCGGCGGCTGCGTCCCGGCGGTGGCTCGCCGGCGTCGAGATCCCGGCCGACGATATCGAGGGTCAGCTGCTGCGCTGCCTGGGCTGCTGGGCGGCCGACGTCGTCACCGGCGTTCCCGCCGGCCAGCCCGGCGACCGCCCGCTGCGCCGGCTGCTGGACCTGCCGCCGTTCGCCGCCGCGGACTACCGCGGCGACCCCGTCCTGGCGCTCGCCATGCACGCCGGCCTGCACCGCCGCGGCCTCGCCCACGCCAGCCTGGACGCGCTGGCCGGCACGTACGCCCGCGCGGTGGGTTCGACGCCGGGCCACACCCCGGGCCTGGACCTGGTCCGCGCGCTGCTGCACTCGGCCGGGCTGCCGGTGCCGGCGCCCGCCGACCGTGACCGCGCCCCGGACTGGCGGCTGCCCGCGGTGGACGACCGGCCCGGGCTGCTCGACCTGTGCCGGGTCGCGGCGGTGTCCAGCATCTGGGGCAGCCGGCCGGTCCGGGCCGGCGGCGCGGTCGACCTGCTGCCCCAGCTGGCGCTGTCCTGGGCGATGGACTGGGACCTGGCGGCGGTCTGCGCGCTGCTGCGTACCTGTGCGTACCTCGGGCTGTCCGACCGGCCCGGCTGCCGGTGGGCGGTGCAATGGCTGCTCGACCAGCACAGCGACGACCGGTTCGGGCTGATCCTGCGCGAGTGCCAGCTGGCCGGGACGGATCCGGCCGCCGACAGCAGCTACCTGGCCGGCACCGTCGACGCGCTGTGGACGCTGGCGGAACTGCGCCAGCCCGGCTTCCTGCTCGGCCCGCCCGGCGACCGGCCCGCCCTTCCCGGTGACCGGCTGGCCCTGGCCGGCGACCGGCCCGGCCCAGCTGGCGACCGGCTGGCTCTGGCCGCCGAGCGGCCGGGCTCGTCCGGCGACCGCCTTGGCCCGGCCGACGACCGCCTTGGCCCGGCTGGCGACTGGCTGGGCCCGGCTGGCGACTGGCTGGGCTCGGCAGGTGACCGGCTGGTTCCAGCCGGCGGCGCCGCGTCGCTGGCGATGCGGCTGCGGCCGGTCAGCGAGAGCCGGGTGGCGGGGCGGCGGATCGGGGCCGGGACGCCGGCCCCGCCGATCTGCCTGGTCGACGTGTTCACCGGCGGCACGGTGTCGCTGGCCGCGTTCCGCGGCCGGCAGGTGCTGGTGGTCTTCGTCACCGCGGACTGCGCCCCCTGCGACGACGTGATCGCCGGGCTGGTCCGGCCCGCCCGGCCGGACGGCCCGCAGGTCCTGCTGGTCAGCCGCGGTGGCGCGGCGGCGACCCGGCACAAGCTGGCCGGGTACGACATCGACTTCCCGGTGGTCGTGCAGGACCGCTGGGAGATCTCCCGGCGGTACGGGGCGTTCAGCTTCCCGGCCGCCGTACTGGTCGACGAGGCCGGTGTCGTCGCCCGCGACATGTTCCGCGCCGACGAGATACCGGCGCTGCTGGCCACACCCGAATTCACCCACCCCAACTAGCACCGCTCAGCGGATCAGGAGGCCGGCCGTGCGCGACCTGCTCGGGTACGCCCGCCCGCACGCCCGCACGGTCATCCTGGCGATGGTGCTCGGCCTGCTGGCCGCCGCCGCCGGACTGGCCCAGCCGCTGGTCGCCAAGCGGGTGATCGACAGCCTGGCCAGCGGCACCGGGCTGGGCCGGCCGCTGGCCGCGCTGAGCCTGCTGGTGGTGCTGGCCGCGCTGCTCGGGGTGGCCACCACGGTGCTGCTCGGCCGGACCGCGGAGGGGATCGTGCTCGAAGTCCGGGCCGGCCTGGCCGCCCGGCTGATCCGGCTGCGGCTGTCGGAGCTGGACCGGTCCTCGCCCGGCGACCTGATCGCCCGGGCCACCGCGGACAGCTCGCTGCTGCACGCGGCCACCACGACCGCGCTGGTCGACCTCGGCACCGGTGCGGTCGGCCTGGTTGGCGCGCTGGTGCTGATGGGCCGGCTGGACCTGCGGCTGCTGCTGATCTCGCTGGCCGTCCTGGTGGTGGTCGGGGTACTGGCCGGCGCGGTGCTGCCCGGGCTGCGGCGCGCGCTGAAGAGCGAGCAGGACGCCGTCGGTATCCTCGGGGCCGCCCTGGACCGGGCGCTCGGCGCCGCCCGCACGGTGAAGGCCAGCGGGGCGGAGGAGCGCGAGATGGCCACCATGCGGCAGGCCGCGGCCGAGGCGTACGCGGCCGGGCTGCGTGGGGTCCGGCTGCAGGCCGCGCTGGTGGCGATCAACGGGCTCTCGGTCCAGGTGCCGTTCCTCGCCGTGCTCGGCGCCGGCGGCCTGCTGGTGGCCCGCGGCGACCTGCCGGTGTCGACCCTGGTGGCGTTCCTGCTGTACCTGTTCTACCTGATCGGCCCGGTCGCCCGGCTGACCGGCGGGCTGACCGCGGTGCAGCGGGGCCTCGGCGCGGTCGACCGGATCCGCGAGGTGCGGGAGCTGGCCGTGGAGGACGACACGGCGTCCGCCGGCCCCGGACCCACCGCCGCCCCACCCTCCGCCGCCCCACCTGCCGCCGGGCTGCCCATCGCCGGACCGGCCGGTGCACCCGGCCGGAGCTGGCCCTGGCCGGCCGGTGGCGGGCCGTTGACCGTGCGGTTCGACCGGGTCAGCTTCGCCTACCCGGACCGGCCCCCGGTGCTGGACGGGATCAGCTTCACCGCGCCGGCGGCCGGCCTGACCGCGCTGGTCGGCCCGTCCGGAGCGGGCAAGTCGACCGTGCTCGCGCTGCTCATGCGGTTCTACGACGTGGCCGCGGGCACGATCTGTCTCGGTGGGCTGGATGTCGCCGGGCTGCGCCGCGGCGACGTCCGCCGGCTGATCGGATACGTCGAGCAGGACGCCCCGGCGCTGGCCGGCACGCTGGCCGAGAACCTGCGGTACGGGACCGATGGCGAGCTCAGCGACCGGGAGGTGGCGCGGGCGCTGGCCGCCACCCGGCTGGACGAGCTGGTGGATCGGTTGCCGGCCGGGCAGCAGACCATGGTGGGGGCCCGCGGTGTGCTGCTGTCCGGCGGTGAGCGGCAGCGCCTCGCGATCGCCCGGGCGCTGCTGCGCCGGCCGCGGGTGCTGCTGCTGGACGAGGCGACCTCGCAACTCGACGCACGCAACGAGCAAGCGCTGCGGGACACCGTGCAGGCGCTGGCCGTGGACCGGACGGTGCTGGTGGTGGCGCACCGGCTCTCGACGGTGACGACGGCCGATCGGATCGTGGTGCTGGACGCCGGCCGGGTCCGCGCCATCGGCACCCACGCCGATCTGGTCCGGACCGACCCGCTCTACGCCGAACTGGCCGCGACCCAACTGCTCACCCCCACCGCGCGGTAGCCGGCTCGCGGGGTAGCCGGCCCGCGGTCGCCGGCCTCGTGGCCGACCCACGGTCTCCGCCCCGGTCGCCGACCGGCGGGAGCCGCCTGGCCGGGCAGCCGCCTGGACGGGCCGGGGGAGGGTAATTCGGCCGGGCCAGGGCTAGCGTCGGCACCGTGGGCAAGCAGCGCGGCCGGCCGCGGCATCCGGACGTGCTGACACCTGCCGAGTGGCAGGTGGCGGATGCGGTGCGGCACGGCCTGGGCAACCGGCAGATCGCCCGGCGGCGTGGCATCAGCCCCGACGCCGTGAAGTTCCACCTGGCCAACACGCTGGCGAAGCTGGGGCTGGCAGACCGCGGTGAGCTGCGCCGCTGGTGCGGCGTGCCGTCCGACAGCGCCCTGGCCCAGCGCGACCCGCGGAGAGGACCTCCAGCAACGATGAGCCCAGACCTGCGACTCGGCCCGCTCGGCCAGGTGTCCCGGCATGTGCGCGACCTGCCCCGGGCGGTTCACTGGTACGGCGAGATCCTCGGCCTGCCGCACCTGTACACCTACGGCGACCTGGCGTTCTTCGACTGTGGCGGGGTCCGGCTGTTCCTCAGCGCCAGCGCGGACGAGGTGGTCGCGCCGGACTCGGTGCTCTACTTCCGGGTTCCGGACATCCGGCTCGCCTACGAACAGCTGGGCTCGCGTGGGGTCGAGTTCTCCGGCGCGCCACACATGATCTTCCGGCACGAGTCCGGGCTGGAGGAGTGGATGGCCTTCTTCGTCGACCCCGACGGGCGACCGCTGGCGATCATGGCCCAGGTGCAGGCCGGGCCCGGCCCGGAACCGGCGACCGCCGATCCGGCAGATTGAGGGGCGCAGCCAGAGGCCACGGGGGGAGCCCCTGGCTGCGTCAGCAATGATATTCCTACGACACACCCGGGTCTGATCCGGCCTCGACCGCACCCGCTGGGAACGGTCATTGCCCGACGACCGGTGCGTACTTATCATCTTTGACGAAAGGGCGTCTTTCAGACAGCACCTTTGGCCGACGGCGCGGCGGCGGCTCCTGACCGGAGGAGTCAATGATGTCCGCGCTCACGCGTCGTGTCGCCCTGCTGGTCGCAGCGGTGGTGGTGCCGCTGCTGGTGATGTTCGGCGGCGGGCCGGCCACCGCGGCCACGCCGGCCGGTACGGTGGCGCCGGCCGCCGTCGGCGACGGCAGCCCGACCGACCCGAACATCGCCTACGTCGGCCGCTGGGACACGACGTCCAGCACGCTCTACGTGCCGAGCTGGACCGGCGCCTACCTGCAGACCGCGTTCACCGGCCGCACGCTGCGGATCAGGCAGCGGGACGCGGTGAACATGTACGTCCGCATCGACGGCGGCGCGGACGTGTTCTTCGCCGGCGTCCGGGGCACCGTGAACCTGACCCCGCAGCCGCTGGCCGCCGGCACGCACCGGCTGCGGGTGTCCTACCGCTCCGGCGACACGGTCTTCCAGGGGGTGCTGTTCGCCCCGGGCGCCGGCACGGCCGCCCCCACCGTGCCGACCAGGCTGGTCGAGTTCGTCGGCGATTCCATCACCGCCGGGTTCAGCGATACGAAGCTGGCGCTGTCCGCGTACGGCTGGGTGCTCGGCGAGAAGCTGGGTGTCCGGCACACCCAGATCGCCCGCTCCGGCTACTGCCTGGTCGCGCAGACCGGCTGCGTCGGGCAGAGCACCCAGTTCTTCCAACTCGGCAGCACCGGCACGACCGCCTGGAACTTCGCCCGCTACCAGGCCAGCGCCGTCGTCATCAACCTCGGCACGAACGACATCGGGCACGGCGTGACCGGCGCGCAGTTCCGGGCCGCGTACACCACGTTCCTGCGCGACATCCGGGCCAGGTACCCGAGCGCGGTGCTGTTCGTCATGGAGACGTTCAAGCGGCGCTACCTGGCCGAGACCCGGGCCGCGGTCGCCGCCCGCAACAGCGCCGGCGACCCGAACGTGCGCTTCGTCAACACCGAGGGCTGGCTGACCGTCGGCGCCGACTACACCGACACCGACGGCCACCCCAACGACGCCGGGCACGTCAAGGTCGCGAACCGGCTGGCGCCGATCATCGCGCCGGCCATCGGGGTGCCCGTGCCCGCGGGCCGCACCGGCCGCTAACCGGCTCTACTCCGGAAAGGGCTGACCATGTCGTACACCTCGCTCGTCCGCCGGCTGCTGGTGCTCGCCAGCACCGCGGCGATGCTGACCACCGGGCTCGCGCTGGGCGCCGGCGGCGCCGCCGCGGCGACCGGCGACGGCTCGCCGACCGATCCGAACGTGAAGTTCTTCGGCCGCTGGGACACCGCCTCGTCCACCGGGTACGTGTCGAAGTGGGCTGGCGGCTACGTGAAGCTGGGCTTCACCGGCACCACCGTCCGGCTCCGGCAGCGCGGCACGATCGACTTCTTCGCCAGCATCGACGGCGGCCCGGACGTGTCGTTCGTGAACGTGAGCGGCACGGTCAACCTGACCCCGACCCCGCTGCGGGCCGGCAACCACACGCTGCGCGTCTCGTACCGGCCGGTGGCCGGCTCGTACCACGGCGACGCGGTGTTCCAGGGCGTCACCCTGGACGCCGGGGCCCGCACGTTCGCCCCGACCGTCGCCTCGAAGATCGTCGAGTTCATCGGCGATTCGATCACCGTCGGGCAGCTGTCCTCGAAGCAGGCGCTGACCGCGTACGGCTGGCTGGTGGGCGAACGGCTGCGGGTCGAGCACACCCAGATCGCGCAGGGCGGCGCCTGCCTGGTCGCGACCGCCGACGGCTGCGTCGGGCTGAGCGTGCAGTTCCTCAAGACCGGCTCCACCGCGGACTCGCCCAACTGGGACTTCCGCCGCTACCAGGCCAGCGCGGTCGTCATCAACCTGGGCACCAACGACGTCGGCCACGGCATCCACACGCCGGAGTTCCAGGCCACCTACCTGACCTTCCTGCAGACCGTCCGGGCCAAGTACCCGAACGCGGCGATCTTCGCGATGGCGAACTTCAAGCGCCGGTTCTTCGACCAGACCCGCAACGCCGTCACCGCCCGCAACTCGGCCGGCGACCCGAACGTGTTCTTCGTCGACACCACCGGCTGGATCGTGGAGGCCACCGACACGGTCGACGGCACCCACCCGAACGACGCCGGCCACCAGAAGATCGCCACCCGGCTGGCCCCGATCATCTCGGCCCGGATCGGCGGGTAGCGCCGACCGGCCGACCGGCGCGACGCCGGCGGAAGCGTCGGTGGGCGGCGGTAGCTTGCCGGGTATGACCGGGCCTGCGGACGTCCCCGCCGAGATCCTCGATCGGCTCCGGCCGGTCTGCCTGGGGTTGCCGGAAACGTACGAGGAGCCGGCCTGGGTGGGCATCCGCTGGCGGGTCCGGAAGCGGACGTTCGCGCACGTGCTCACCGTCGAACCCGACCACCACGCGGTCTACGCTCGGGCCGCCGCGACCGATGAGCCGGTCTGCGTGCTCACGTTCCGGTCGCCCGGCGAGGAGATCGCCGGGCTGGTCACCGGTGGCCACCCGTTCTTCAAAGCCAGCTGGGGGGCGGATGTCGTCGGCCTGGTGCTGGGCGACGGCGACGGCGTCGACTGGGCCGAGGTGGCCGAGCTGCTCACCGAGAGCTACTGCGTGCTGGCGCCGAAGAAGCTGGCCAGCCAGGTGGCCCGGCCACCCGGCTGACCCCCGCTGGCGCCGGCCGGGCCTCGTTCGCCGGGCCGAGACAGAAAGACAGCCAGAGACCACGGGGGGAGCCTCTGGCTGTTGAAGCAATGATATTCGACGCGCCTGGTGCGTATCTAGTGCGAGTTGCTATTTCCACCCCGGTGGCCGCTGCCGGTTCGGCTGATCGGGTGGTGGCGGCGGCCGGCGCGGCGGCCCGAGGCTATTCGGGTTGGCCGCCGGGGTCTGGTTGGTCCCGGGCCAGTTCGGTGTCGAGTTCCTCGACCGCCTGGATGGCGCCGCGGAGCATGAGCAGCCGCTCGCGCAGGAACGCCTCCTGCTGCTCCACCTCGCGCAGCCGGGCCTGGCCGAGCTCGTACTCGGTGCGCAGCGCGGCCAGCCGGTCGGCGATCAACTGCCGGGCCGGTGGCGGGCCGGCCGGACCGGCCGGGCCGCCGGTCATGCCGGCTCCGCGGCCAGCCGGCCACGCAACTCGCTCACCTGGGCGGCGAGGTCCTTCACCGCTTCGATCAGGACGGCAGTCATGCCCTGATAATCCACCGCCTGGTAGCCGTCCCGGGGCGAGACGGTGACCAGTTCCGGGAAGTGCGCGGCGACCTCGTCGGCGAGCACGCCCAGCCGCCGGCCGTCGCTGGCCTCGTCCCGGCCCAGGTACGAGACGCCGCGCAGGCCGGCCAGCCCGGCCAGCGCCCCGGACAGCGGCGCGATGTCGGTCTTCAGCCGGGCGTCCGAGCTGGTGTAGGCCCGGCCGGAGATGTAGAGGGTGCCGCCGTTCGGCGTCAGGTACGTACTGCCGTCGCTGTGGATCATGAACCGGGCCAGCCCGCCCCGGGCGTCGTACGACCAGATCTCGTACGCGTTGCCGGCGACACCGAAGCCGCCGGCGGCGGCGGCGGTGTACATCTTCCAGGTCATCGCGCCGCCGCCAACCAGCCGGGAGGTGAGCGCCACCCCGGCCAACGCCTGGGTGGCGTCGTCGGCCGGGATGTTGCGGGCCTGGATCTCGCCGTACACCACCAGGTTGGCGCGGTGGATGTCGCTGGCCACCTGGACGTCCTTCTCGGTCGCCCAGTTCAGGAACAGCGTGTCGTCGACGTCCGCGTCGCTGGCCTTGCCGTTGACGTGCCGGGTCTGCAGGGCCGCGTTCGCGCCGGGCCCGACGGTCACCGTCGCCGGCCGCCTGGCCGGGTCGGCGGACGCGGTCAGCGCCAGCAGCGGGTTGACGGCGGCGAAGTCGCCGCCGGGCGAGGTGCTCGCCTCGAACTGCAGCGTCGCCCCCCGCAGCGTGGTCCGCCATGCGCTGCCGGGGCCGGGCGGGGCCGGCCGGCGCAGCACCAGCGGGATCTCCTGGTCGGACACGGTCAGCCCGGCGCGCCGCGGCCCGGTCAGCGGCCCGGTGCCGATGCCGACCTGGCCGTCGGCGGCGATCCGCAGCCGCTCGCTCATCGGCCGCCCGGTGGACAGCAGCAGGTCGCCGGTGTCGTTGTCGGCCGCGATCCGCGGGTACTCGCTGGCCGACCGGTCCGGGCGGCGCAGCGTGAGCCCGTCCACCACGGCGGCGCCGATGACGGCGCCGGCCATACTGCGCACGTTGTTGTCGGGGACCGCGGTCAGCTTGCCGCCGTCCAGCTTGACGGTGGCCAGCAGGATGCCCGGCACCGGGCGCTCGCCCGGCGACTGCGGCACCGGCCCGGCGCCGGCCCGGATCGCCACCGAGGCGATCTCCCGGATCCGGGTGAACCCTTCCACGCCGGGATCGGGGCTCGGGTCGTCGAAGTCCTCGTTGTAGAGCAGGTAGACCTCGGCCGTCTTCTGACCGGTCGGCAGCTGGGCCGGCGGCAGCGCGGTGAGCACCACGATCTCCCGGCCGAGCGCGTCGATCGCGGTGCCCGCGTCCACCAGCACCGAGGTGCTCCCGATGTCGCCGGTGACCCGCAGCCCCTCGGCGACGCCCGGGGTGTGCAGGGTGCGGATGTGCCGGCGGTGCCGGTCCAGCGCGTAGTCATCGCCGTCGGCGAAGTCCTGTGCCCGGACGAACTGGCGGTCGAACCAGTTCGGCCGCTTGTCCAGGTTGCGGTTCCTGCTGACCATCCACACTCCTCGGTGCTTGTGCAGTCTCGGTGGCGCTCAGAAGTCGTACGGGGTCGGCGAGCCGCCGTACACCCAGGGTCCGTCGCAGAGCAGCGAGGTGCCGGCCACCGGCGGGTCGGCGGCCGGGTCGGGCAGCTGCGCGTAGCTCTCGCCGGGCCGCCAGGCGGCCGGGTCGGCCGGGGCCAGCTGCATCGTGCGGCCGCGGACCCGCAGCTGGTAGTAGCTGCCGGCCGGCTTCTCCGCGTCCAGCAGGGCCCGGGCCGAGCGGGCCAGCGCGTCCAGCCCGGCCGGGCTGCGCAGGTCCGGGACGGCCGGGTCGACCACCAGGTCGGCGACGAAGAACCGCGGCGGCGCCGGGCCGAGCACGGTCTGCACCCCGAGCAGGCTCTGCACACCCAGCTGGAACGGGGTGTCCACGCCGTTGACCGGGGCGGCCAGATCGCTCAGCACCAGCAGTTCGCGGCCGGGCGGGTCCAGCAGGTCGCCGCGCAGCCAGGCCCGCAGCAGGCCGTCCACGCCGGCGAACGTGCCGCGCTCGGCGGCCAGCTCGATCGCCCGCCGCAGGTAGCCGCGGTTCCAGTCGACCGGCTTGTCCGCCCGCAGCCCGATCGCCAACCAGCTGGCCAGGTAGCCGACGAAGTCGTCCGGGTCGGCGCCGCGGTACGGCAGTTGCGGCGGCGGGGTGGTGGCCGGGTCGAACAGGTCGGGCAGCCCGCCGACGGCCGTGCCCAGCTGGTCGAACATCGCCTGCACCGGCGCCAGGAAGCCGGCCAGCACGCCGCCGCCGGTGCGGTAGGCCTGCGGCAGGTAGTCGAGGATCGGCGGCTGGTCCGGCCCGGTCACGGTGCGGCCGCCGAGCCGGGGTCGAGCACGGTGACGTCCGCGGCGTCCAGCCGCACCAGCGACTGCGCCGCCAGCGCCGGGTCGGCGTGCAGCGGGAGCGCCTGCGTGGACGCGTCGCCGTCGAGCAGCAGGGTGGCCACATGGTCCACCCCGGGTACGCCTTCGAGCAGGCCGTACAGCTCGGACCGGAACACCGGGCGGCCGAACTCCCAGCCCCGGCCGGCGGCGCCGCCGGTGCCCGGGCTGAGGTAGCCGGCCAGCGCCGATCCGACCGCGGCCGCGACGGCGTCCCGGCGCAGCAGCGTCGCGGGGTCCCGGACCACCACCACCCCGATCCGCACCGGCCGGTAGACCGGGCCCACCGCCCGCACCCGGGTGGTCAGCAGAGTCCGCGCCCGGAGCAGCTCGAACGCCTGCTGCAGCAGGGATTCCGCCGGCACCGGGCCGTCACCCGCCGCCCCGGCCGGGACCAGTACCACCCGCACCAGGCCCGATCCGCCGGGCCCGTCGGGCTCGTCGGCCCCGCCGGCCGGATCCGCCGCGACGGCCTCGGCCCGGGCGACGGCGGCGGTGGCCACGGCGTCCTGCGGGCCATCCGGGCCGGCCAGCCGGATCGGGCCGGTCGGCGGCTCCGGCCAGCCGGCCGGCGGGCTCGGCCAGCCGGCGGCCGGCGCCAGCACCGGAATCGTGGTCGCCCCCGCCGGCACAGCGGTTGCCAGCCGGCCGACCGCGGCGCCGGCGGGCGGGCTCGCCCCGGCCGCCTGGGCGAGGGCCGGGCCGGTGGTTGTGGTGGCTGCCGGCGCGACCGTCGGGCCGGTGGCGGCGCGGCCGGCGACAGCGGCGGCGGGCGGGCCGGGGGTCGGGCCGGCCGGCGTGACGGTGGCCGGAACCCGCGGGTCCAGCCACTCGACCGGGGTGCCGGCGGGCAGGTCGGTGGCGAGCGGCGGGTCGACGGCGAGCAGGCCGCCGCGGACCAGGGCGGCGATGTCGGCTGCGGTGACCGCCGCGGTCGGCCGGGTCAGCGTGCCGGCGGCCACGGCGAGCAGGTCATCGGTCGGCTGCCCGGGCCGCGGCTCGACGCCGACCAGCCGGGCCAGGTTGACCAGGGTGCGGTCCGGGATGCGGTCGAACCGGTAGATCAGCGACTCGACCAGGAAGGCGAACAGCTCCAGCAGCGTCACACCCGGGTCGGACTCGTTGTGGTCGGTCCAGCCCGGGAACGCCCGCGGGATCAGCGCATGTCCCTCGGCGACGAGGTCGTCGAAGGTGGTGTCGTCCAGCGACGGTACGGGCAGCGGCATGATCGCCCTCAGCGGTGGTCGGTCGGGGTCGGTGGCGGCGGGGTGGTGGGCAACGCGGTCGGGAGCGGCGCGGTCACGGGGTGATCCGGATCCGGTGCCCGGTCGGGGGCAACACGGTCGGGGGTGACGGGGTGGTGGGCGGCGCGGTCGGGGGTGGCGCGGTCATGGGGTGATCCGGATCTGGTGCCCGGTCGAGTAGGCGAAGACGTACGGCTCGAGGTGGACGTGGTCGGTGACCGGGTCGGCCCGCTCGGCCGTGGCCGCCAGCACCGGGTCACCCGGCCGGCCCGGGCCGAGCACGACGGCCTGGCCGGCGATGAAGCCGCCCAGCCGGACACTGCCCGGCGTGCCGGCCGGCTGGTCCGCCGCCACCGGCGCCCGCACCCGTCCGTCCACAGTGGACACGATGGCGCCGGCCGGTGGCGCGTCGGCCGGGCCCGGCGTGAGCACGGTGAGGATGAGTTCCCCGCCCGGCTCGGTCCGCACGCCGGTGACGGTCGCCGCGAACGGGTGGTAGACGGTGATCCGGTCGCCGGCGGCGACCGGCACTGCCTGCGCCAGCGCCAGCTCGAAGCCCTGGTCGTCCTCGCTGTCCGCGGGCCCTGGGTCGGGCCGCTCGTCGTCGCTGTCCGCGGGCCCCGGGTCGGGCTGCCCGTCGTCCTCGCTGTCGGCGGGTCCCGGTCCGAGCTGCCGGTCGTCGTCGCTGTCCGCCGGACCTGGTCCGAGCGGCCCGCCGTCGGCGATGATCAGCGGCCGGCCCGGGTCCGCGTCGCCGTTGATCACGCTCGGCCGCCGGCGCGCGGGGACCGCGTCGCTGCCGGGTGCGCTGGGCTGCGCGCTGGCCCGGGTCACGTCGGCGGCCGTGATCGGGTCGCCGCCGGGCGGTGCCGGGCCGTCGGGGTGCGGTGCTGGGCGGATGCCGCGGCGCAGCCGGGTCAGGTGGGTGCGGTCGGCGGTGGCGACCACGCTGCCGCGCGGGAAGCCGACCGCGGGCGTGCCGGCGGCGACCCGGACCCGGGCCACCCCGGCGGCGCCCGGCGCCGCGAGCACGATCAGGTCCAGCGCGTAGGTGACCTGGTCGGCCTCGCGGAAGCCGGTCACGTCCAGCCGGCCGAGCGCCGTGCCGGCCGGGATGGCGCCGGCGAGCAGCCCGGCGACCAGACCGTCCGCGGTGCGCACCGGGCTGCCGGCGGGCAGCGGGGCCGGTGCCGGCGGGCCAGCCAGGGTGAGCCGGGTCTGAGCCAGGCTGGCCGCCAGCGCCAGCGACCGGATGTGGCTCACGCCGGGTACGCCGGCCAGCAACTGCGCCACCTCGGAGATGAACACCGGCCGGCCGAGGGTCCAGCCGGCGCGGTCCGGGCCGCCGGTGACCGGGTGGAAGAAGTCGGTCAGCGCGGCACTGATCCGCTGCTTGACCGCGTCCGCCTCGGCCAGCTCGCGCGGGACTATGTCAGCGTCGACGGTGACCCGCAGGTACGCCGGCCCGACGACGTTGATCCCGGCCAGCGACACCGGGCCGCGGGCAGCCAGGTAGTCGGCCACCGTGCGGACCAGTTCCGGTGCGGGGCGCGGCGTCGGCGCGGTGCCGTCGGGCACCACCAGCACCGTCAGCCAGCCCGGGGCCGCGGCCAGCCGGCGGTCCAGGTTCGGCAGGCAGACCGCGCGGGCGACCCGGGTGCCGGCGGCCTGCCGGGCCAGCCACTCGACGTCCGCGGTGGCGACGGCCCGGCCGCGGTGGCGGAGCACCCGGGCACCGCGCTCCCGGACCGCGGCCAGCGGCTCGGCGTCGGCCCCGCCGTCGGCGGCCACCGGGTTGCTGACCGAGATCACCCCGGGCACCGGCGTACGCAGCTGGACGGCGCTGGCCGGCGGCACGTTCCCGCCGGCGCCGCCGCCGGCCCGGTAGGACAGCACCAGGTTGGCCGTGCCGGGCGGCGGGATCAGCCCGCGCCGGCCGTCGCCGAAGCCGACCGTGCCGGTGTCGCGGTCCACCGTGTAGTGCCGGCTGTCCGGGCCGGACCGCACCAGGTTCGGCACCTCGTGCCAGCGCACCCAGATCTGGTCCGCGCCGGCCGGGTCCGGCCGGGTGACCGCCGGGCCCTCCTCGGCGATCAGCGCCTGCTCCTCGTCCGCCGGCAGCCCCTGCGGTTCGGCGACCAGCAGTTCCTGGCCGGGCTGCACCGGCCGCCGGCTGGTCCGGAAGGTCTGCCCGGGCTGCCCGACGCTGGAGCCGAGGACCTCGCCGGTGACGCCGACCGAGGCGACCGCGGGCGCGGCGTTGAGCTGCAGGGCGGTGAGCCGGGGCGAGCCGAGCGGGTCGTTGCCGCCGGCCCGGACCCGCAGCCAGGTCCGTGGCACCGGCTCGAACCGGGCCAGCTCGGCGATGTCCGCCGGGGTGATCAGGCTGACCAGACCGGACAGCGTCAGCCCGGCGGTGCCGTCGAACACGGTCAGCTCCCGCCAGGCCGCGCCGTCGTAGTACTCCCAGCGCAGCCCGCCGGCGACCGGGCCGGCGCCGGCCGGCAGCGCCGGCGCCGGCAGATCCGGGGCCGGCAGCGGCGGCCGGGTCAGCTCGGCGACCGGCACGGCACAGTAGAGGCTGACCGGCTGCTGCGGGCGCAGCCCGTCGAAGCCGAGGTACAGCGCCGGGCCGGGGTCGGCGTACGGCGCGGGCAGCTCGGCCGGCGCCGGGTACGGGGCGAACTCCGGCCCGGCCAGCTGGTAGCAGTCGCCGACCTGGACGACGCAGCGCGGCTGCACCCGGGCCAGGTAGGACAGCCGCAGCGACCGCAGCCGCGGCGGGTCGACCGTGCCGGTGCCGGCCCGCACCCGGTATCCCTTGGTCAGGTCGGCCGGATTGACCGGCTCGTACTCGACCGGCCGGCCGTAGCCGCCGGCCGCGATCCGGACCCGCAGCCAACGGCCTCGCTGCGAGCCGACCTGGCCGACCGGCACCGGCGGCAGGGTCAGCTGCACGGTGCCGCTGGCGGTCAGCGTGCCCGGCCCGGTCGGGGTCGGTTGGTCGACCGGTGTGGGGTCGACCGCCGTCGGCTGCTGGCTTGCCGGGGACGCCGCCGGCCCGGCCGCCTCGCGGCCGCGGACGGCCGGGATCGGCTCGGTGTCGGTGACCGCGGTCCAGCCGTCCGCGCCGAGGTACTCCCAGGCCAGCACCAGGTTGGCGGTCGGGGTGCCGGCGGCGACCCGCACCGTCACCGAGACCGTCAGCGCCCGGGCGAGGGCCTGGTCGGCCCGGATCAGCAGCGTGTCACCGGCCTTCGGGCTCGGCCCGAACGGGAGGAAGTCGGCGGTCGGGTCGACCGGCGTCGTACCGGCCAGCACCGCGTCCGGCAGCAGGTCGGTGCCCAGCACATCCAGGTGTTGCGGGGTCAGCAGCAGGTCGGCGGGCACCCCGGCGTCCGGGAGCGGGGCGGGCAGCCGCAACCGCAGCCAGCCACCGGTGACCGGGGCGGCCAGGCCGACGCCGGCCAGCGTGCCCGCGTCGATCGCCGGCACGGTGGCCTCCAGGTACACCAGTTGGTGGCTGAACCCGATGGTCAGCGGCAGCACGCGGGGCCCGCCGCCGGTGTCGCAGGAGAGCTGGAGCGCCTCGAGGAACGCCCGTACCTGGTCGTCCGGCGCGCTGCTGCGGTAGCTGACGGCCAGGATGCAGTTGGTCTCCCGCGGACCGCTGAAGATCGCCTCGTCGCCGACGTGCAGCACGTGTGGCAGCGGGGTGTCGCCGACGAACGCCAGCCGGTGCGCCGGTGGCCCGGGCGCCGCCGCGGTGCCGGGTGCCGGGGCGGCGAGCAGCTCGGCCAGGTCGCTGCCGCGGTCCCAGACCGGGTCGACCGTGCGGGCCGCGACCAGCTTCGCCGGCAGCGCCAGCAGGTCCCGCTCGGTCTCGAACAGCACCTCCGGACGCCCGCCGCCGGCCGGCACGCCGACCTGGGTGCCGGCCGGCACCAGCGTGGGCCCGGCGCCGGCGGCCAGCCCGAAGACCAGCGGCGCCCGGGCCGGCGTGGCCGGCAGCGGATCGATCCCCATGGTGTCCAAAAAGGACAGCCGGGTCTTGTCCGGCACGCCGTTCAGCCGGGCCAGACCGAGCTCCACGAATCGGGCGAAGATCCGGTAGAGCGCGGTGCCGGCGTCGCCGTCGGCGGGCGGGGTCCAGCCCGGCAGCGAGCCGCGGGCGTCCGCGCCGAGTTGGCCGAGCAGCGCCGGCAGCGGGCGGGCGTCCAGCTGCGGCGCCGCCCCGGCGGTTCCCGGCGGCTGCGGCGCGGTCACGGGCCACCCCGGTCGAGGTAGAACGGGTAGACCAGGTTGAGCCGGGTGTCGGTGCTGCGGACCCGGTAGTCCAGCCGGACCAGCAACTGCTGCGGCCCGTCCGGCCCGGGTCCGACGTCGATCGCGAGGATGTCGATCCGCGGCTCGTACCGGGTCAGTGCGTCCCGGACCTCGTGCTCGACCAGCGCCAGGGTGGCCGCCGCGACCGGCGCGAAGACCAGGTCCCGCAGCCCGGCGCCGAAGTCCGGCCGCATCACCCGCTCGCCCTGGGCGGTGTCCAGGATCAGCTGGATCGACTGCCGGACGTGCGTGTCCAGGTCGTTGAGCAGCAGCCGGCCGGTCGGATCGAGCTGCAGCGGGAAGGCCAGCCCGGCGCCGAGGAACGGGGCCGGCGCGAGGCCGGTGTCCGGCCCGGGGTCCGGGCCGGACGAGGCAAGTGTCGGTTCGGCCGGCATGTCAGCCGATCCGGACCGCGCCGGCGGCCACGACCTGCCCGACCGGCAGGTCGGCCGGGTCGTTGCAGGTGGTCGCCGGGTCACCGGCCCGGGCGGCCGGCTTGCCGCCGATCCGCACGGTCGGGCTGCCGACCTGGACGGTGCCGCGGTTGGCCGGCGGTCGCTGGAAGGTGCCGCCGGCCGGCAGGTGCGGCGGCAGGTTGGTCGCGGTGCTGCCCACGGTGGCCGCCGGCCGGCCCTCGATCCGGACGGTGGGGCTGAGGTTCCCGTCCAGCATGCCGGCGAACGGGTGCGGCAGCGGGGTCGCGACCCCGCTCGGCGTCACCACGACGTGCAGGTCGACCGCGACAACCCGGTCGCCCTGCTTCGCTGCCGGTAGTCCCATCCGCCGCTCCCTTCCGCTCGGTCGATGCCTCAGTTGATGTCCACGGTGGCGCCGCGCAGCGTGGCCGGTCCGCCGCCGGCCAGGTCGAGGGTGCCGTCCGACTTGACCGAGAGGCCGGTGGTGGCGGTCATCGCGATCTGGTTGCCCTGCAGCCGGAGCACGCCGTTCGGCGCCTCCACCGTGACGTCCGCGCCGCCGCGCACGGTGATCGCGCCGGACACCGAGTCCAGCACGACGCTGCTCCGGCCGTCCTTCTCGATCAGCTCGATCCGTTCCTTGCCGGCCGTGTCGTCCAGCCGGACCAGGTGCCCGGTGCGGGACTTCAGCACCCGGACGCTCGGCTCGGTCGCCGGCGGCGCGTCCGTGCCGTTCCAGACCGCGCCCAGCACGTACGGCCGGTCCGGGTGGCCGTGCTCGAAGGCGAGCAGCACCTCGTCACCGGCCTCGGGCATCAGGAAGCTGCCGCTGTCCGGGCCGGCGGCCGGGGCGACCAGCCGGGCCCAGAACTCGCCGTCCGGGGCCGCCGCGCGGCGCACCTTCACCCGGCCGCGGTGCAGCGGGTCGCGGTTGTCGGTGACCACGCCGGCGGTCACCCCGACCGCCGGGCCGGCCTGCCCGGGCCCGCCGCCCGGCTCGAACAGGCCGCCGCTGCCGGGGGCGCCGTTGAGCTGGAACTCGGTGCGGTAACCGTCCGCGCCGACGGTGTGGGTCGCCTCGGTCAGCACGTACCGGCCGGCGTCGAACCGGCCGGCGCCGCGCAGCGAGACCACCGCGCCGACGTCGAGATCCGGCCGGCCCACCGTCGTGCCGGTGCCGACCACCAGCGCCTGGCCCTGATCGGCCATGATCGCCTCGGCCAGCGACCGCGCTTCGTCCACAGTGGACACGTTGGCGTGCGCGACGAGCAGGGTCCGGCCGGCACCGCCGGTCGGGTCGGTGGACGCCTCCGGGGCGAGTGCCGCCCGCCCGGCGGTGGCGGTGAACGCCTGCTTCTGCACCGGATCCCAGCCCTGCACCAGCACGCTGGCGACCTGGCCGGCGGTGCTCAGCCGCAGCCGCAGCGAGAGCAGGTCGTCGCCGCGGCGCAGCTCGACCGTCGGCGCCGGGGTGCGGGTGGACCGGAACTGCAGCGCCTGCCGCTGGTCCACCCAGATCGAGTAGCCGCCGGCCGCGGCCAGTTCGCGCAGGAACGCCAGGTCGCTGACGTGATCCTGGACCGGCGGCAGCCGCCGCGGCCGGCCCGGGTCCGCCGCCACCGCCAGACCCGCCTCGGCGGCCAGCCGGGAGACGACATCCGAGTCGCTCGCCCCGACGTCGCCCGGCCCCGGGAAGACCCGGTAGGCGCTGCCCCGGGTGAGCGCGTGCAGCGGGTCGAACCCGTCCACCCGCACCACCGGGTTGCCGTCCGCCGGGAACTCGGCCACCACCGCGGCGACCGTTCCGCTGATGCCGATCGTGCCGCCGCCGGCGAAGCCGACCTGCACGGTCAGCGCCGCGCCCTCCCGGAACGGGCCGTCCGGCGCGGAGACCAGGGTGAGATCAGGGTCGAACAGGTCGATGCTGAAGTTGTCCGGCGGGTCCATCCGGCGGGTCAGGCTGACCTGGGTGACCCGGCTGGTGGCCAGCGTGGGCAGCGGGCGGCCGCCGGAACTGATCGTGACGGTGGGCACCAGCACCGCACTGCCGTTGCCGTTGCTGCCGGGAGATGTCATCGCCGCCCGCCTACCGCAGCGCCGGGATCGTCAGCCGCTGGCCCGGGCGCAGCGCGAGCGGGTCGTCGATGCCGCTGGATCGGGCGATCACCCGCCACTGCCGGGGATCGCCGTACTCCTCGGCCGCGATCCGCTGCAGCGTGTCGCCGGCCCGGACCACCCGGCCCTTCGCCCGGTCCGGCGACTGCAGGGGTGTCGCCGCGACCAGCGTCTGCAGCCCTTCGGCCGACCGCAGGCTCACCGACAGCTTCGCCCGCAGCGGCCGGCCGGTCGGGTCGAAGTAGACGAACTGCTGGGTGACGCTCTCCAGCACGCACGGGAACACCAGCGAACCCCACAGGAACAGCAGTTCCGGCGGGGCGTGCGTCTCGGCGTGCACGTCCGCCAGGCCGACCACCCGATCGGTGTGCTCGCGCACGTCCCGGCCGGTGCTGGTGGTGTCGAAGAACAGCTCCGTGCTGAGCGTGCGGGCATTGCCGCGGACGAACTGCAGCAGCGCCGACCCCAGCCCCGGGACGGCCACCTCCGCGTACTCGTTGCTGCGCACCAGTTGGTACTCGGGCGGGTTGAACAGCACCGGGATCTGCACCTGCTCGCGCGGCAGCTTCGCCACGATCAGCGCCTTGGACAGCGGCATGGCCTCAGTCACCCCGCCGGTCGCGCTCGATCTCCTGCTGCCGCAGCAATGCCTGGTACACCTGGCCCGCCACCGCCCGAACATCCACAGTGGACGGTGCAGTCGCCCGCCCGGCCGGCGCCGACTCCGTCGCGCCCCGCCGGTCCGACCAGCCGCCCGCCTCGGCCCAGCCGTCCGGTCGGGGTGAATTCTCCGGGCCGGGCCAGCCCGGCGGCTGGGACGACCGGTCCGGCTCGGCCCAGCCGCCCGGTTCGGTCCAGTGGTCCGCCAGGGCCGCCCCGTCCGGCTCGGGCCACGGTGCCGGTCCGGTCCGGATCACCGACCCGGATCGCCCGCCGGACGTCGTCACCTCGCCGGAACCTGCGGCGCCCGCGGCTCGGCCGTCCGGCCCGCCCCGGCCGGCCACTTCGGACCAGTCGACCTCGCCGGCCCGGCCGAGCCGCTCGGCCCAGCCGTCATTGCGGGCCGAGCCGTCCGGTCCGGTCCGGTCGATCGGTGCGGGTCGGTCCGTGGAGTGCTCGGGGGGAGCTGGCCGCGTCGCCGCGGGCAGTCGTTGCCGCCCGGCGGGGCCAGCGGACGTGGGCCGGCCGGCCGGGGCGGGTGATCCGACCGGCCCGGGGCCTGCGGTCCGGTCGGCCCGGTCGCTGGCTCCGGACTGGGCACCTGGTTCGGGTCGGGCCGTCGGCGCGGCTCCGGCCCAGGGCAGCCCGCGCGGGCCGGTCGAGCCGGCTGGCGGTTCGGCCGCGGATCGTCCGATCGGCCCGGTGGGGCTACCGGGTCGCGACCGGTCCGCCGCTGCGGTCGATCCGGGCCGGCCGGCCGGCGGCCCACTCGAGTCGGGCCGGCCACCGGCGGCGTCGGGCCGGCCCGGTGCGGCGACCGGCCGGACCGTGAGATCCGGCACCGGGCGCGGGCCGCTGGCCGTGTCGAAGAGCAGGCCGACCAGGTCACCCGGGAGCAACCCGCCAGCGCCTGCCGGGTCGGCGCCGCTGCCCGCCGGGCCGGCGCCGGTCCGTCCACTATGGACGGCTGGGGCCGGATCCGGGCCGGCGCCGGCGCCTTGTCTCAACTGGACGGTCGGACCCACTCCGGCGGTGGATGTCGCCTGTCCCACGTGGACAGCCGGACCCTGGGCCCGGCCGGTGCTACCGGGATCTTGCCGCGGCACCCGGCCACGCAGTGGCCGGACCGCCGGGCGTCCGGCAGCCCACGGTGCGGGAGCCGTGGCACCGCCTGCGGTCGACCCGGGGTCGGTCGCGGGGCGCCCCGGGCGGGTCGGCACGGTCGGCCGCACCACCCGCCCGCGCAGCGTGCTCGGCCAGGTCACCGCGCCGGCGGAGCGGTCGAGCAGCTGGCCGGTCCGGGCCGTCAGCGCGGCGGCGGCCTGCTCCGCCAACCGGAGCCCGGCCGGCCGCCAGTTCGACCGGGCCAGCGCCGCCAGTGGCACCGGCACGCCGGGCGATTCCTCCGTCATGGTGTCGCCCCGGTGCCGGCCGCGGCCCGCAGCCGGTCCACTTCGGACACCCAGCGGCGGCGCTCGGCGTGCTCCAGCGCGAGTATCTCCGCGCGGGACCAGTGGAAGTGGGCGGCGAGGATGGCTACCTCCCCGTGGAGGAGGTCGAGAGGGTAGCCACGGATTCCCCCGGCTGATCGATATCCAGCTCGAAGCCCTGCTCGCAGTGCGGGCAGATCACGCTGAGCAGCCGGTTGCCGTCGTTCAGCCGGTTGTAGAGGTGCTGCAGGTAGGCCAGGTCGGCCGCGTACAGGCCCTCGATCACCTTCGGGTTGATGAGCTCGACCGTGCCGAGCCGGGTGACCACCCGGGACAGCAGGATCACCACCAGGTACGCCGGGTTGGCCTGCACCCGCGGGTCGCGCAGCGGCAGGATCTCGTCGGCCGCGGTGGCCAGCCGCATCCGCCCGTGCCGGTGCCGCTCGCCGGCGCTGTCGACGTAGCCGGTGGGCAGCGTGAAGTCGGTCTCGGTCGGCAGTTCGGTCACGCCGGTTCGATCCGTTCGCAGGTCACGGTCAGCGTGTAGATCGCGGCGTCGGTGCCCTTGGCGGACAGCGCCGGGCCGTCCCAGCCGCTCGGCCAGGCCTGGAAGAAGTTCCACCGCAGCTGTTCCTGGCCGTCGTCGGCGAGCAGCACGATCGACCCGTTCTTGCGCTGGATCGCCCCGTGCACGGCGGCCAGGTGCCAGTCCAGCAGTTCGCGCGAGTCGGTCACGCCCCACTTGAACGTGATGTCCGGGTAGGTGACCTTGCCGGGCAGCTTGCGGACGGTGGCCGCGTCACCGCCCTCGCGGTACTCGACAACCTCCACTTTGGACCCGAACCCGGAGACGTCGGAGAACCCGGCCTGGACGATGCCGTCGATCTCCACCAGGTAGCGGAAGTCGGCGTACGGATCAACGCGAGGCATCTGCCTCCCCCTTCATGGCACGCACTGGATCAGCCACCGGTTGTCTGCTGGACGCGGAAGATCACGAACTCCGCCGGCTTGACGATCGCGACGCCCACCTCGGTCACCACGTGCCCCAGCTCGCGGACGTCGGCCGGGTTGGTCGTGTCGTCGCAGCGGACGTAGAACGCCTTCGCCGGGGTGGTGCCGAACAGCGCGCCGTCCCGCCACTGGCCGAGCAGGAAATCGCTGACGTTGCGGATGATCCGCTGCCAGAGCGCCGGCGTGTTCGGCTCGAACACCACCCACTGGGTGCCCTGCAGCACCGACTCGCGCAGGAAGTTCAGGTACCGCCGGGTGCTGACGTAGCGGACCTCGGCGTGGGCCTCGTCCGCGCTGGTCCGCGCGCCCCACACCCGGACCGGGCCGTTCATCACCCGCAGCACGTTGACGCCTTCCGGGTTCAGCCCGTCCTGCTGGGCGCTGCTGACCCGGACGCTGACGTCCAGCGCGCCACGGATCTGCTCGTTCGCCGGGGCCTTGAACACGCCGCGGCTCGCGTCCGACCGGGCGTAGATGCCGGCGATGTGGCCGGACGGCGGCACCGCGACCGGGGCCTGGCTGACCGGGTCGAACACCTGGATCCACGGGTAGTAGACGGCCGCGTAGCTGCCGTCCTCGGTGCGGCCGGCCGGCGCGATGACCAGTGGCGCCGCCAGCTTGTCGCCAGATGCGCCGTCCAGCACCGCGACCCGGTCCTTCAGCTTGGCGCAGCTCGCGATCAGCGCGCCGTGCTGCACCTTGGTGACCGCGCCCGGGATCGCCATGACCGAGATCTCGTCGATGGTCTCCTGCTCGGCCAGCGCGGCGGCCGGGTTGGTCAGCGCGGTCGCGGCCGCCACCCGCTGCACCCAGCATCGGGTGCCGCCGTTGTCGAAGAACCCGTAGACCGCCTGAGCCAGCACGGAGTTGCCGGCCCGGATGTCACCGAAGTTCTGCCGGAACATCTCCCAGTTGGTGATCAGCTGGGAGACGCCGGCCGGTGCCACCTGGTAATAGTCGGCCGGCTCGTCGGTGGTGCCGTCCGACTTCTTGCCGGTGCGGCCGGGCCGCAGCGGCATCGCGATGTCGTTCGGCACGACGCCGATGAATCCGGCGGTGCTGGTTCCGACCCCGGCGATGGGACGGGCGGTCGGCTGCACCTCCTCGAGGTACACGCCGGGCGTGAAGTAGTTCGGCATCGTCGCTCCTCACGGTTGCGGCTCGGGAAGTCGGTTGTGGACGCGGCGTTGGCGGTGGGGCCGTCAACCCGACCCCGGTGGTCGGTCGGCGCTGGCCCGCAGCCGCACCTCGCTGCCGCGGACCAGCGGGCCGAGGTCGGTCACCGCGCCGAGGTCCAGCGCCACCGTCGCGGACAGGCTCAGCGCCGGCCGGGGCGGCACTCCGAGCGCGGTCCAGAACTGGCCCGGGTCGTCCTCGGCCGGGCGCGGGCCGGCCACCAGCACCGGCGGCGGGAACTCCTGGCCGGCCAGCAGACCCTGCAGGTGCCTGGCCGGGATCGTGCCGAAGCCGGCCAGCCAGGCCAGCGCCAGCCCGAGCAGCCGGTGCTCCTGGGCGACCCGGACGGCGGAGCCGGCGGTCAGGTCCGACCAGGCCGTGACGAGGTAGCCGCACTCCACCCGCATCGGCGGCTTCCGGCGCAGCACCGACGGGCCGGACCGGTCGACGATCGGGGCCGGCTCGCGCAGCGTCCGGTGCTCGCGGACCTGGTGCAGGAAGAGGTTCAGGGTGGGTCGCGGCGGGGCGTAGTCCCGGGCCGGCGTCTCGAAGCTCACGTCGGCGTCCCGGATCGGCGCCGGCGCGGCCGGGTCGGCCAGCAGTTGCTGCAGGCTGAGGTCGAGGTCATCGAACATCGGCCGGCCTCCGCCCGTTCCGCCGCCGGCTGCTGGTCGGTACGGCCACCGGCCCGGCTGCCGGGGTCGCGGTGCGGCCCGGAACCGGTCGGGCGGGCGCCGCCGCGACCAGGGCCGGCGGGACCTTGCCGAGCTTGGCGTACTCCCGGGCGGCCGAGATCAGCACGTCGGTCAGGGTGATCTCGGTCGACCGGGCGGCGGCGCGGTGCGCGGCGGCCACGGCGATGTTGCGCAGGTGGCCGCCGGCCAGCGCCACCTCGGCGGCCAGCAGGTCGAGGTCCACGTCGGCGGCCAGCGGGGCGGTCGCCGGCCACAGCCGCTGCCAGATCAGCCGGCGGCTGGCGCTGTCCGGGAACGGGAAGTTCACCACGAACGCGAGCCGGCGCAGGAAGGCCTGGTCGAGGTTGTCCCGGAGGTTGGTGGCCAGCACCGCGATGCCGTCGAAGTCCTCCATCTTCTGTAACAGGTAGGCGACTTCGAGGTTGGCGTACCGGTCGTGCGCATCCTGTACGGCCGAGCGCCGGCCGAACAGGGCGTCCGCCTCGTCGATCAGCAGGACCGCGTTGGCGTCCGCGGCGGCGGTGAAGACGGCGTCCAGGTTCTTCTCGGTCTCGCCGATGTACTTGCTCACCACCCGGGCCAGGTCGACCCGGAACAGGTCGTAGCCCAGCTGGCCGGCCAGGATCCCGGCGGCGAGCGTCTTGCCGGCGCCGGACGGGCCGGTGAACAGCGCGGTGATGCCGCCGCCGGGCGGGACGTGCCGGGCGAACCCCCAGCCGTCCAGCACGACCGACCGGTTGTCCACCCAGCCGGCCAGGTCGCGCAGCTGGGCCAGGTCGGCGGCCGGCAGGATCAGGTCGGACCAGCCGTGCCGGATCGGCACCCGCTGCGCCAGCCGGTCCAGGGCGGCACCGGCCTGCGCCCGGGCCGCCGCGGCCAGGAACTGGTAGCGCCCGCCGGCCGGCACCGGGCCGCCGGCCGCGGCCGGGACGCCGGGCGCTCCCGAGCCGCGGCCCGGGACAGTGGTCGAGTCCAGGCTGCCATCTGGTTCGGCGCTCGGCTCCTGGGCTGCGTCCGGGGCGTGGGCGGCGTTCGGGGTGTGGGCTGCGTCTGGGGGCGCGCTGTCGGCCGGAGCTGGATCGGACCAGCGTTCGCTGGCCAGGCCGGTCTGCACCGCGGCGGCGATCTGGCCGTGGCTGAGCCGGAACCGGCTGGCCAGCAGGTCCAGCGCGGGTGCCGGCAGGCCGGCGCCGAGCCGGTCCAGCCCGGCCTGCCAGGCCCGCCGCCTACCATCCACACTGGACTGTCCAAAAGCGATGGTCAGGACGCCGACCGGATGCCCGGGCAGTGCTGCCCAGGGCCCGGCGCCGGCCAGGATGGTCGGCCCGGTCCGGCCGGCGACCGCCGCCAGCAGCTCGCGCTGGCCGGCCGAACCGGGCTCGCCGGCGGCCTCCACCGGGCCGAGGTAGAGCGCCGCGCCGCGCAGGTCGGCGGTGCGTACCGCCGGCCGGATGAGCTCGCCGAGTTGGTCGGCTGCCACCCGGTCCAGCTCCACCCGCAGCAGCGGCCGGTGCCAGGCCGCGGCCAGTTGCGCCGCGGCTGCCGGCTGGCCGCGCCCGGCCGGGCCGTGCAGGTAGAGCAGCGCCGGCTCCGCCGCCCCGGCCGGTAGCAGCGGCGCCAGCCCGGGCGCGACCGCGGCGAGCTCGGCCCGGACGGCCTGATCGGGGACCGGGTTGGTCAACTCGGCGGCGGTGCCGAGCCGGCGGTCGGCACCCGGGTCGCCGAGCAGGTAGCCGACCACCGCCTCGTCCGGAACCAGGGCATGCGCCAGCAGCGGGGCCCGGCTGTCGGTGCCGGGCGGGTGCAGCGTGAGCAGGCCGTGCCGGACCAGCGGTGCGCCGGGCAGCAGGTGGCGGCGGCGCCGGAGCTTGTCCGCGGCCGAGTCGCAGAGCAGGTCCAGGGCCAGGTCCACCGACGGCCGGCGGCGGGTCAGGTCGTCGTGCAGGAAGCCGAACAGCCGCTCGTAGCGCAGGTCCACCTCGGGTGCCATCGACAGCAGCAGCAGGTCGATATCGAACCCGGACAGCCCGAAGGTGTCCCGGAGCCGGGCCAGCGGTGCCGGCAGGTCGGCCGTCTCGCCGCCGGTGTGAGCGAGCAGGATCGGCGCGGCACCGGGCTGCTGCCGCAGCAGCCGGTCGACCAGGGCCGGCCCGACGTACAGACCCCGGAACCGATCGCCGGCCCGCTCCGGGTCGGCCTCCTGGACGAGCGCCACGGCCGCCTCGAGCAGCGTGTCCAGCCGGCGGAGGGCGCCGACCAGCGTGTCCGGATCGAGCCCGGTCGAGCCACCTGCGGCTCCGGTCGAGCCATCCGTGGCCCCGGTCGAGCCATCCGCGGCCGGCCGGGAGTCGGCCGAACCCGGCGCGCCCGCAGCGTCCACTAGACCCGCTCGGAGACTACGACGGCAGCCACAAGGTGCTACCCCCCACCTGAACCCCCAGCCCGTTCCCCAACGGGCGGCCCGTTCCCCAACGGGCGCCGACGACCCTAGCGTGCCGGTTCAGGCCCGTCTACGGTGCCTAGTGATCGGATGGGTTGGTCGGCGGCGGTGCCGACCCGCCGGCGTCCGAGCCTGGAGAGGCGCCGATGCGAGCACACGATCGAGCGGCCGGCCCGGCGGGCACCGGCCGGCAGCCGGCCCGGGCGCCGGCTCCGGATGGCTCGCCCCGGCTCGGCGCGGTCCGGCAGGCGGCCGCGGCCGGGGAAGGCACCTGGGCGGTCTCCGGCGCGGAGATCGCCGCGGTGCTCCGGGTCGCCGGCAACAGCGCCGCGGCCGACCTGCTCGGCCCAGAGCGTTCCACTGTGGACAGTGCGGTGGCCGGGCCGGGGCGCCCGCTGGAGCCGGAGGTCCGGGCCGACATGGAGCGCCGGCTCGGCGCCGACCTGGCCGCAGTCCGGCTGCACACCGGCGGCGCCGCGCACGCTTCGGCCGCGGCGGTCGGCGCGCTCGCCTACACCACCGGCTCGCACGTGGTCTTCGCCGCCGGCGGCTACGACCCGGCGTCGGCGGCCGGCCGGCAGGTGCTCGCGCACGAACTGGTGCACGTGCTGCAGCAACGGAACGGCCCGGTGGCCGGCACCGATACCGGCACCGGCCTCAGCGTCAGCGACCCGCACGACCGGTTCGAGCGGGCGGCCGACGCGACCGCCCGAGCGGCGCTCCGGGACCCACCCACCCGCCCCACCCAGTGACATCTTCGCGCCGCTAGTGACATCTTCGCGCCGCGGGTGACGATTTTGCGCCGCTGGTGATGCCCGTGCGCCATCACCCGTGCCCTCGAACCCGTCACCCGTGGGGCGAACCCGTCACTCGCGAAGCGGCCTCGCGACCGGTCTGCGGGTGCTGTTCCGGCGGTGACGGCTTCGCGCCGCGGGTGACGGCCTCGCGCCGCGGATGATGCCCGTGCGCCATCACCCGCGCCCTCGAACCCGTCACCCGCGGGGCGAGTCCGTCACCCGCGGTCCAGGTCCGT